>Ga0209014_10000936_pt1 | contig 17325 bp, 10 predicted proteins | sample BarGraNGADG00212_FD_184491 | JGI IMG/M metagenome (GOLD analysis project Ga0209014, IMG submission 184491) | Arctic peat soil microbial communities from Barrow, Alaska - Barrow Graham LP Ref core NGADG0002-212 (SPAdes) (version 2) | ecosystem: Environmental > Terrestrial > Soil > Wetlands >...
AGGAGGGACAACGCCAATCGGCCAGGCCGCGCCGCCGCTCCGGTCTATGTTCGGTGGGAGTGGTCTGCTGTCAAGGCGACCTACCTTGGCTCTTCGGAGAACGAAATCACCTCGTGTGCTCCACTGATGAGGTCGTCCCATTTCTCGGCAACACCCTCGAGCGTTCGCCGCGTGTCGCAGTTGAGGAACCACACCAGCCGAGTCAGGCTGTCCCGGTCGGTCGCACCAAGATCTCGAGCGATTGCTCGAAGGGTCATCGGGTCCTCGACTCGCCCGATGCCGGCCCGCCGCAAAGCCAGACGGTGGCGGTGGAGGGTCGTGTGCGGGAAGCGGCGCTCCCCGCCCTTGCCGGTCGTCGCCATCGCGCGAAGGAACCCAAAGAGAACAGTTGCTCTGTTCATCGCTCTGCCAGCCGAGACGGGCCGGGCGAGTTCGGTCTCGTAAATCTGCTCGAAGGTCGTGTTCATCTCAGGCCGCCTCTTCGTCATCGCTTCTGTCGAAGAGCCAGTCGTCCGACTGCGGGTCGCCGTCAAGGACAGCGGGCACAGGCGCGCCTGTGCCCGACGCAGGTGCTGCCTCGGGCACTTCCAGCATCGGCAAATCAGGAACACTCGAAGTGGGAGTGAAGGCCGGTCCGTCGTCTAACTCGCGGAGTCGGATCCCGACCCACACTCGAACACCACCAGATTTGTCGTCCGTGAGCGAGTAGCGCTTTCGAAGAATCTTCCCAAGTGCGATCTTGGACATTACGCCCTGGTGTCGCTCTGTCGCCCATAGCAGGTAGCGAGCGTATAGACCATCAATGCTGGTCAGACTCGTCTCGTCGAGAATCGTCTCGTCGATCACGAAATCGCCACCAACCACGCTCGTCTGCGAGGTCCGGCGCGCCTCGCGGTCGGCAATGACGCTCGCCGGAAGCCTCGTGAAGTCCTCTTGATACCAACGCTTCGCGCCTTCAACCGCCCACCACAACCACTGCGCGGCCTCGTCCTTGATGATCCGGTCGCGGATCGTCGTATCGCGCAGTTCCTCGGGGACCGAGATTGGCCAGAAGACCGGCACGATCCGCGACCACGAACCCTCGGAGGTCCCCTTGATCGTCGGCCACTCGTCGCTGTTTAGGAGTGCCTGGACTTTGAAGGTCGCGTCGAAGTTATAGACCTCCTTATGGAGCGTGCGGACTGGGATTCGCTCGCCGCCAGAGATGGCTTTGATGCGCTTCTCGTTGAGGACCGCCCCTTTCGTCCATTCGGACGCGACAACCAGACGAGTTCCGACAAGTGCGTGGAGTTGTGGGTCTGGCTTTCCGCCCTCGTCGCCCCAGCGACTCGCGGTAAAGGTTTCGGCAGCAGCGGGAGCCGCGTAGTCGCCGAGGATGTGCTTCAGGAACCCAGTGATGAGTGTGGTCTTTCCGTTCCGACCATCGCCGTAGTGAATGAAAACCTTGTCGCTTCGGGTGTGGCCTGTGAGCGAGTAGCCGATCACCTTCTGGAGGAAGTCCATCTTTTCCTGATGGTCGTCCATCATCTCGCGGAGCCAGGCCAGGCCAGCGATAGGAGGTCCGGCCTTCGGATCGTAGCCAACCTCTGTGATGTGGGAGATCAGGTCTTTCGCCGCGTGCCGTCGTAGGGTTGCGGTCGGCAGATGGACGGTCCCCGACGGGGTGTTGAGAGTGTCGGGGTCAGTGTCGAATGCTGTCATTGGTGTCGCGATGTCCTGATGAGAGCGAGCAAGGCTAATCGTCGCAATCAGCTTGGCGCTGCTCTGCGACGCCTGCGCCCAGCTCGCGATCGCTTTCCCCATTTCAGGGGTGGTCGCTCGGGAGGCGTCGTTGTAGATGCTCTTAGCAGACGCAATAGCCCACCGGACGACGCGGCGAGACTTGTCGGTGGCCCATCGCTGCCCGTCGAAGACATACCAACAATCCTCGTCGTAGCAGTAGCGAACCTGGGACGAGTGCTGCTCGGCGAACCGGGTTGCGTTGCCCGAGTCGGTGAGGGGGCGTTTAGTAAACGCTTTCTGGGCAAGCGCCTTTTGCTCGTCGTCGAGCTTCTCCGTGGGTCGTTCGTTGGCGAGCCACTTGTCCGGGTCGGCTTCCGGCTCAGGTGGCGGGGCGTATCCGGGGACGAGTGTGGTTTTTGTAGTGCTCATCGGAACCTCCTGCGTGCCTTTCGATTGGCGTTGGCAGGACATTCGGCGAGGGCCTGGCCGTGTCAAGCTTGATGACCATTTCTGTCATTCGAGCGCGAAACGGGGCGAGCGATGGACAAGAATGACAAGAATGGACAACTTTGAGGTTTGTCTCTACACCCGCGCGCACGATCCCTTGGAAATAAAACTGTCCATTCCTGTCATTCCTGTCCAGATCAGTCAGTCAGTGGGTCTCCTATCCACACAAGACCACCACTAACCGAACACAGGGGTCTTCCTCAATCGTTGATTCGTATCGCAAAATCTGGTCGACGGGCGACCTAAGTTCGAATGACTTTTCGCCCAGGAATCGGCGCGGCTGACGCATCTGACGCTTTTGTCGTTGAGTCGGTAAGCAGAGCGACCATCGGGGTATCGGAGTAGGCGGATAACTTCGACCGGACAACTACACCCCGACCGCTTGACCGTGGCCCGCTTTGTGCCCGGATCGGTCCATAAAGTCCGAAAACTCCAGCCGCCGCCCTTGTCAAGTCGGCTCGTAGGCCCGGCCAGGGAGACCCGTCTGGGGGCGGCGTTCCACATCTTGTAGGTCCGACCGCGGAGTCTCGCGTGCTGCGTGCGTGCTGGGCGCTGGGAGGGGGTCTGTCGAGGCCGCGTGCGCCACGCACGCCTGAGAGGGGCACGCGCCGACAGGTCTTTCGTTGGCATAGGTCCTTGGGGCACGGTGCGAGAACCCGATATGAGATGGCTCTGGAGGTATGGCCGCGTCTGACTGGTCGTCCGGGGCCAATAGCTTGACTCGTTAGGCGCTCGCTCGAAGGTCTGGGCCCAGCCAACAGGCAGCCCTAAGGAGCGCACGATGAGCCGAAAGACCACCTTCCGCGGCGTGGAGACCGTCAAGCCCGACTCACACGATGCCGCAGCGCATCTTGCCAAGAAACGCGACCACGGGGCCGAAGGAGGCATTCTCGTCTCCCCAGGGGGCGGCTGGCTAAACAGCCACGCCGAGGCCCTCTACTCCGCGGGGGAGACCTCGGGATTCCTCGTTCCGGTGTATTGCCCGGTCTGTTGGCGAGCCTTTGATGCCTGGGCTGAGAAGGAGCGCGGCGGCTGGCACGCCGAGGAGCCAAACACTGTCGGCGAGGATCGCCCGGCTAAGGCGTATTGCTCCCCCTTTTGCCGAGCGCGCGCTGCCGACGCGAAGCGCCGGAATGCTCCCACCAAATGGTCCCTTTGTATCGTTTGTGGTGTCGGGTATCGAAATCTGGCACCTCGCAGCGCGATCCAGCAGCGGCGTCTCTGTCCTGCGCCCTGGAACCCAGCGCAGAACCCGGTCGCCTCGCCCGCCGACTGGCGGCAGTCGCCCTGTCTTCCTGAGTTCGTTGCCAGGGGGCTTTTGGCGAAAGCCGACACACAAAACACTCGGCGCAGCCACCGCGAGGCCGAGGGCCGACTGGCCCTGACCGTTCGCGCGGCGATGATCCGGGGCCACCGACCCGGCGACACCCTGTTCGACAAGGTGTGGCCGAACCTGTCCGACACCGAAGCCTGGCGGCTTTATAGCCTCGTTGGGCTTTGGGAAGGCCACCTCAACGAATGCCAGAAAGCCTCGGGGCGCTGTTCGATCGAGCGGTTCCGCCTCGCTCATCGCTGGCGTGCCAGTGTCGAGCGCGCGAGCACGGGCGCTGATCCGCTCATTCCCCCGGCCCTGCCCCGTCGAACGAGGGCGGCGATCCTCGCCGAGCAGGAGGCCAAGCACCAGCGGAAGCTCGCCCTGGCCGCTGCCCGTGTCGAGATTCAGACAAGGCGCACCAACGCGCTTGCCGAGACCGAACGAAAGCGCCAGGCGGCTAAGGCTCGCCGTCACTAACACCAGACCACCTATCACGACCCAGCACCAGGAGACCGAGATGAACGCTCGAACGATTGCTTCCGAAATAGGCTCTCGAATGACAGCCTCCGCGCGACGGCTGCCCCAACCCGGACGGACCGCGCTCGTTGTGGTGCGTCTCGCGGCGGTTGTCGTGGCCGCCGGGCTTGGTATTCGGGCGCTCTGGGCGGTGCTCGACCCTTCCGGGTTCATCGGTGCGGCCTTGAGCCTACTCGTCGCGCCTGTGATGATTGGCGGGATCGTCGTCGTCCTCCTTGCCACAAGTGGCGCGCTCACCGGATCGAAGGGCGATTCGGCTGCCGCCCAGACCATCGCGTCGGTAATGGCGGGGACTGGTCAAACCGCCGCTGGCCTTTTTAGCCGGCTCGGTCCTGGTGCTGGCCGCCTGGCACTGGGCGCTGTCGGCGGCCTAATCCTCCTGGTCTTTCTCGGACGCTACCCGTCGGAGCGCCCAAATGACCTGTTTCTCGGCTGGGCGCACGATCGAGTCCGGGCAGCCTTTCACCCGGCCTTCCGCGCCGCCGGCGGCTCTTCAACCGGAGAGTCTGGCCCCGACCGAAAGGCCATCGAACAGGCAATCAGCGAGGGTGCTCCCGAGCTGGCTTCTCGGTGGAAGTTCGCAAAATGGACGCAATCCTTCACCCAAGACGTATACGAATACCGGGCAAAAGAGGCGGATCACGCAGACTTTGCTCTTATGGGGAAAGCCTGGATCGCCCTCGCTCCGACAATGGCCTATCGCGTGCGGGTTGATGGAATCAAGTGTGAGGCGCGGGTCCGCCCCGCCCCGCACTTCCTGGCAATCGTTCCGCGCGACGCAGTGGCCTTCCCCGGCCTGCCTGACACGGCCCTCGTCCCGTTCATTGACGCGCACCGGGCCGAGCTTCTCCACTACCCGCGTCGGTTCTGTATCGGGCTGGACGAGCACTCGGAGCCGGTCTGGTGCGACTTTGGCGAGACAGCCCACTTCCTCATTGCCGGGACGAACAACTCCGGCAAAAGTCGGTCGGGCCTCTTCTCACCACTTGCGCAGCTACTTGTCTCCAACACGCCCGCGCAGCTGCGTCTCTGGCTCATCGACAGCGTCAAGCGCGAGGTAACTAAAATCTTCGCCGATGCGCCACACATCGAACGCGCCAAGGTTGCCGAGGACGGCGAAGCCGTGCTTGGTGTGGTCCGCGCCTTCGTTGAGGCGATGGGCGTCCGGTTCCGCGACCTCGGAGGCCGGGAATGGACGCCTTCGCTCGGCCCTTGGAATCTCCTGGTAATCGAAGAATGGGCCGACCTCAATGATCTGCTTGATCGCGAGCAACGCGAAGAGTTTATCCGCCTCATCAACCGGGTCGGTCAGATCGGTCGGGCCGGAGCTTTCAACGTCATTATCCTCACTCAGAAGGCGCACGCCGCCACCCTTGATCCGCGCCTGAAGACAAACCTGGCGGGCCGGATTAGCGGCTACTTTGCGAACAGCCAGGACTACGGGATCGTGCTTGACACTCAAAAGGTTTCACTACCTCGGGTAAAGGGCCGATTGGCCGTCAAATCCGAAGAGGGAATCACGATCTGCCAGGGACTCTTTGGAGACAACGACACGATCCGGCGGCTAATCTCTGCTCCGAGGCCCCAAGAGCAGGCCCGGCGGGATTCCCCGCCGCCTCGTCCGGCCCAGCCAGACTTTACGAGTCGCGGCCCGACGCGGCCCGAGCCACAGTCGGCCCGGCCCACGATTGACCCCGACGCCGTCACCCAATCTGCCCTATCTGCGGTCCCGCAGCGTGCGTCCACCCGCCTAATCTGGGAGAAGAAAGAGACCGATCACGAGTGGCCTCCAATAACGCGTGATCTTGTCCGGGCGCTGGCTCGCGCTCGCGGGCTGACCGCTCCTGGCGACGCCCAGCTCGGTAAGGTCCTCGATGACCTCGAGGCCGCCGGCGTGCTGATCCGCAAGGGGCGCAACAGAACACTCAAAGATCGCTCCTGGGCGTTTCTCTCTGATCTGTTGGCCGAATCTGGCTTCTAAACCACCTACTTGATCCGGCCAAGCACTGGTCGACACATACACCAGAGGAGACAAAAATGTCAGCACGCCGCATCACTACAGTCGCTGCCGAGGGTATCTCATACGTGGTCTCAGCTCTCTTCTTCGTCTTCTTCGTTCCCGCAACAGCCTTGGCCGTTCTCGGCGAGATCCCCGGTTCAAATCCACTTTCTAATGGCGTGCTCCTCGGAGATGTGCTGTTCGTTGTCGGCTTTTTCGTCGGGGCGTGGATCACCGAGTCCGCCGCGAAGAAAAGGGCGGAGCAGTCCGTCTTACTTTCGTCCGAAGACCTTGAATCCAACACCCCGATCTTTGTGAAACACCTGAGTCCCCGTGCCGTTGCGCGCGCTCTCTTTGTGGAAGCCTCCAGAACACATTCATTCGAGTCCTTCGCCTACCCCACTCTCCGTCAGAGGATCGTTGTTCTCAGTCCGACGGCCAAAGGAGACTCCTTGTGGGATACCCTCAAAGTGCTCGAAGATGCCGACGTAGTCCTTCACTTTGGGCGGCGATGGACTTTGCTCAGCCGCAGATGGGCGGACATCGAGGCCCTGCTCGGCGGCCCCGCCGCTTTGCCTGCGAAAGACCTGCCCGTCATCACCCAGGCCCGCCCCTTGACCCGGCTCGCCGAGCCTGTTGCCAGGTCAGCGTCAGACCCCGATGCCATTATTCAGGCCGCTCTATCGGTTGGCGACCCTTGGTCCGTCGCGCGCTTGGCGTGGGAGTTCGCTCGGGACGGCCACGAGAGCCTGCCTATCACGCGCCCGAGCGTCCGGGCGTGGGCGCATACGCGTGGACTCATCGCCCCCAATAACGCTCACCTCGGCTCTATGCTCGACGCTCTTGAGGATTCTGGCGTGCTGGTCCGCCGTGGTCGCAGCCGCTACTTCTCGGGTGAAGATTGGCCCGCTTTGGTGGCTCGGCTCGCCGAACCTGTGGCCGCCTGACGGCCCAGGACGCCCCAGGGCGTCAGGCGGCCCCATACGACCCGCTCACGGGCCGCCGTCGGACTCCGTGGCCCCACGGGGCGCATAGGAGATCCTGGCAGCGGATACCCACGGGGAGTATCGCTAAACCGCCCCGGACCTCCTCGGACGATCCCGATGGACCCACGCCCAACGGCCAGGCGCAATGGGTTCGTCCGACTCCTTCGTTCGGCCCGCGGGACTCGAATGGCGGGCCGCCACGCGTTCCGCCACGAGGGAATGGGGCTGACAATGGATTCACGGGGACGGACGATCTCCGGCGGAGGACTCGAATTCGGTGTTCGCGGGCAACGTTTCCATTGACGGGTCGGCGTTCGCGCCGAGGCTCCCCGGCGTGGAAGCAACCGTCGACCAGTCGCTCCTCCTGACGCTCGCCGAGACTGCCCGCCTTCTCAGGATCGGGAAGACCGCTATCTATGAGATGGCCGCCGACGGACGCCTTCCCACGATCCGCTATGGCCGAATGATCCGGGTCAATCGAGCCGTCCTGCTGTCGCAGATCGAAGCTGGGACGCGCTACGATGCGTCCGATGGCACGACTACCCAGGAGACGACGACTTCGCGGCACGGGCAACGTATCGCTACGCCTCGACGGACGGTGGGACGGACGGTGGCGGGCCCCATTCGACGGTTCAGGGGAACGCCCCTGGGTCCGGGTGTATGCCCGCTCCGAGTCTGAGGCCGATCGACTCCTCTCCGCGGCGATCCGCGACTACAAACGCGGCGCGGCAGTCGCGGATACCAGAACCACCGTCGCAGCCTACCTCGACGACTGGCTCGAGCGGGTCGTCCCTCGACTGAAACCACACTCTCGGCGATCCTACGAGGGCGCGGTCAGGCTCTACATCAGCCCCCGCATCGGCGCGATCCCGATGGGTGCGCTGACCGGAACGCAGGTTCAGATGATGGTCGACTCAACCGCGCGTGAGCACGGTGTCCGTGCGGCTGGAGTGGCCCATTCCGTTCTCCGCAAAGCACTCGCCGACGCTCGACGAATAGATCGAATCGTCGAGCGCAATGTCGCCGCCGATGCCGCGCCTCCGCCGTGGCGAAGGAGCCTGCCGATGCCGTGGCCGGTCGAACAGGCCGCGGCGTTCCTCGTTGCCCTTCGCGGACACCCGGACGAGGCACTCTACCTTCTGGCCGCGATGGTCGGTCCTCGCCCTTCGGAGGTCCTCGCCCTTCGGTGGTCGCGTTTTGATCTCGACCGGGGCCGAATGACGATTGACGCGGCCCTCCAATGGCCTGTGGGAGAGTCGCCCTACCTCGACACGCCCAAATCGGCGGCTGCCAACCGCACGGTCGCCCTACCGCCGCGCGTTCTGGTCGCCCTGCGACGCCACAAGGCCGACCAGGACGCGCAGCGTGAGAAGTGGGGCGACGGCTGGCGGGACAACGGGTTGGTATTCGTCGAGCCGCTGCCACGGATCAACGGGACCGCCCACCTTTCACCTGGCCGACCGATGCGGGCCGATACCCTCAGTCATCGAACCGCCCGCCTCATCGAGCACCTCGGGTTCTCCCACATCAGGCTTTACGATTTACGCCGATTGGCCGCGACCCTCATCATCGCAGCGGGTGGCCCCGAAGCGGCCCGCCGGACCCTCGGGCACTCGTCCCAGCGCCTCGCTGTCGAGACCTACGGCTACGAGATTGAGGGCCGCTCGCGGGAGGTCGCCGCTGGCGTCGAGGCCCTACTGGGCGCAGGCTTTCCGGGAGATAGCCCGTCAGATAGCCCGTCAAGCGGGGCTTAGAAGCACCAAGCGGCTGCGATTTACACACGAACAGAACGGGTGTTCGACGCCGCGCCTGATGCTTCGTAAACAGCAGGTCCTGAGTTCGAATCTCAGTGTCGGCTCCACCAGATCACGTGTGAAAGCCGGCCTTCGGGCCGGCTTTCAGTTTCCGAGGGGACACCGGCGTTGACAGCGGCATCGGTGGGTCTCCTGGTGATGGGTGGACACCATCCATCACTCAAGCGGCCGCGGATAGCAACACGATGCCGGGATCGTGCCAAGAAGGCAACGGCCTGTAGGCGAGGGTTATCCTTCCCGGGTTCCTGTCGCGTCGCACGACACTCGGGCCGCGATGGGTTCCACGACCAGCATCGGTTCCCGGAAGGGGAAGGAATCAAGATGCACGCACCGGAGAGCTACTTCGATCACGCCGGAAGGGACGACGTCCTGTCGGGCGGCGTGAAGCTGGTCCCGATCACCACGCCGAAGGGCGAGTTCCGGGTATGGACCAAGCGGACAGGGAACAACCCGAGGGTGAAGGTCCTCCTCCTGCACGGAGGGCCTGGGGCGTCGCACGAGTACTTCGAGGCCTGCGACTCCTACTTTCCCGCCGCCGGGATCGAGTACTACTACTACGACCAACTCGGCTCGGCGTACAGCGATCAGCCCGACGACCCCGAACTTTGGGAGATCCCTCGATTCGTGGAAGAGGTGGAGCAGGTGCGCCAGGCGCTCGGGCTCGACCGCGGCAACTTCTATCTCCTGGGTCACTCCTGGGGTGGCGTGCTGGCGATCGAGTACGCGCTCAAGTACCAGCAGCACCTCAAGGCCCTCGTCATCTCCAACATGATGAGCAGCATCCCGGCGTACAACGCCTACGCCGAGGGAGTGCTCATGCCGGCCATGGACCAGGACGCTCTCGCCGAGATCAAGCGCCTCGAGGCCGCGAAGGCGTTCGACGACCCGCGCTACATGGAGCAGCTGCTGCAGCACCACTACGTGCACCACGTCCTGCGCATACCGCCCGATGCGTGGCCGGATCCAGTGAACCGCGCCTTCGCCCACATCAACCAGGCCATCTACGTGCCGCTACAGGGCCCGAGCGAGCTCGGAGCGAGCGGCAAGCTCCTCCACTGGAATCGGACCGCCGACCTCTCGAAGATCTCGGTCCCGGCGCTGGTGATCGGCGCGCGCCACGACACGATGGATCCAGGGTTCATGGCGATGATGGCGACAGAGTTCCAGCGCGGAACGTACCTGTACTGCCCTGACGGCAGCCACATGGCGATGTACGACGACCAGGTCACCTACTTCGACGGCATCATCGACTTCATTGGCAATGTCGAGCAAGGCGCCTTTGGCAGCGGGTGAACGCCGGCCCGCCGCGACACCACCGTTGGGGCATCGCACGATGACCACATCGTCGCCGGGGGCGGGGATCGCCCCTCGGCGGGTACTGGCGATACACTCGGATATGGCTCGACGCTCAGCGGGCCGAGGGTAGGCGGGCCTCTTCACCGGATGCGACGACAGGGCCGTGATGATCGCGTGGAGGGCGTTTTGACGTGAGGCCGTGGGATAGAGTGTGGTCAGTCGTTGGCGCTCGGGCTGACTTGGCTGGACCCAGCGCGAGAGTCCGATGACCCCCGCGGTTCGTTTCGTCGGACTGGGTTGCACGACATCGGGAGGTCATTCGTGATCTTTAGCTGGAGGGTTGGAGGCTTCAAGTCGATCGGCGCGGAAACCGAACTGCGTCTTGCTCCTCTCACGCTTCTCTGCGGAGCGAACAGTTCAGGGAAATCGTCGCTGCTCCAGTCGATTCTCCTCCTGAGTCAAAGCGCGAGTGCGCGAGTCGGCCAAGATCCCGTGCTCCTCAATGGAAGCCGGGTTCAGCTCGGCGACTTCCGAGACGTGTCGCATCGTCAGGCGACGAAGCGTGTGCACGTCGGGGTTGACCTAGAGGTACAGCGGTCGGCCCCCGGAGAGGAGTCTTTGCCGGCGACCTTGCCACTTTGGACTGATGTGGCACCCGAAGACCCCTCGTCCCTGCGCGCCGCGTTCGACGTCAGCTTCGGGCGCTCGCGCATTGGTGACGGTGGTCCGTCTCTGATCCTGGACCTTCGACTGGCGGTCGATGCTCCGGACGGACAGGGCGCGGTCCTCCGCGTAAGTCGCCGTTCGAGCGGCCGGGCTCCTGCATTCAATTTGCCCTCCACGACCAGCCCGGCCGTGGTGCTCGGCACGCGCGACTACATCATCGAACTCAACGACGCATTCAGCTTCGATGCTCCTGTCACCTCTCGGTTCTTCGCAGGTCGCGATGACAAGATCATGGGCGTTGAACTCCAGGGGATGATCCCCACCGGGCTTTGGGTGACGTTCGATCGCGTGCTTTCGGCGGTCGAGCAGACGCTCGCACGCGTGCTCCTTCGGCCTTTAACACCTGTCAGCGCAGCGAGTGCGCTTGACCGCATCCGGGGAGAGGATGCCGGGACGTATGTGGACCTCTTCTTCCGGCAGAAGGACGTTGTCAAGCTTATCGGCCCCAAGGACGCCGCCCCGAGCACTCTTGAGACGATCCGCGCGCTGAACCCGTCGCAGCGGCGCGAGCTCGTCGGCCTCGTACCTAGGTTCCTCGAGCACGAGGTGCAGAATCGACCCGGGGCCGCATTGTCTTTTGCCAAGCGGCCCCTTCCTCAGTCACTTGCAGTCGCGGCACAGGCCATCGCGCGTCGTGCTGGCGGGATCAGACGGCTTGGGCCATTGCGCCAGCCGCCACAGCCGATTTACCGCGGGAGTTCGGCGGCCGACGTTGCGGACGTCGGTGAGCAGGGCGAGTACACAGCCTCGGTGCTCCACCGATTCGCGACTCTCCCAGTGAGGTATCAGTGGGACGGCGCGGTCAAAGAAGAGCCATTGCAGCTGGCCGTCGGCCGCTGGATGAGACACCTCGGGATCCATTCCGGCGTGGTCGCGCAGGAGCTGGGGAACCTCGGTCATGTGCTCGGGATCTTCGACGAAGCCGTTCCGATCGCGATGGATCTGACACAGGTCGGCGTCGGCGTTAGCCAAGTGCTTCCGGTCTTAGTGCAGGCCTTGCTCACCCCACCCGGCGGCACCCTCCTCCTGGAGCAGCCGGAGCTTCATTTGCATCCGGCTGTCCAGAGCCGACTCGCTGACTTCCTTGTCGCTGCGTGCTGCGAAGATCGACAGATCCTGTGCGAAACGCACAGCGAGTATCTGGTCGCGCGGTTAAGGATCTTGATGGCCGAGAGGCCTGAAATGCGAGGGGGCTTTCTTCGCATCTACTTCGCCGCGCGTATCGGGGCAAATACGCAGTTCGAGGAAATCAGGCTCGACGACCGCGGGCGAATCGACAACTGGCCGCGTGGCTTCTTCGACCAATCCGCCCTCGATTCTGCCCGCATGCTCGAGATGGACCTCGCGCGCTGATGCCGGTCAGCGTGGTCGCGTCGCCCACGCTGACGACGACCTGCGTCGTCGTGGACCGAGATTGGCTGTCGTGTCTGATCGAGTGGGTGAGAGTTGGCCGAGAGTTCGACGTTCGCTTCGTCGTTTCGTCCGAAGGCATGGCTTCCGCGGCGAGCGACGGGTGCGACTTCAGCTTCGTCAACGTGCAGCGCGTCATCGCCGGACGCGGAGGTGAGCGGGAGGCATACCAACTCATCCGCGCGTTCCGAGACATGTGCCGGGAGGTGAGGCCGAGCGCAACAGTTGGGACGTGGACATCTTCCGGGTGTCTAGCCACGCTGCCTTGCCGTCGCACGCTCGATGAGCTCATGGCTCTTCTCGTCGACCTGCCTGGCGATCACCTCATCGCCGGGGCGTTGCTCGACGAGCGCGAGAACACGGATGTGGAGATCCTGACGCTCTCCGGCACGGATAGGCGCAGCTTCGAGATCGCCTGCATTCCGAGCAGACACGCCCTGGTGCGCCAAATGGATCTTGAGCTAGTTGATGACGCACCGCTACTCGGTCTGGGCATTGCTGACGCGAGAATGACGCTTGCCACGAACATCGGCCCCTCGTTCATGCCCCGCGTCCTAGAAGCCCTGGCAGGCGACCTCGCAGCGGTGCCATCGCCGGTTCGCGGGCGCGCCTTTGATGCCATGGCGGCCCTGTTGCGCGACTTGCCGAACCGGCCTCCAGGGCTGAACGAGCATCCTCTGCGGAGGAGCACGGGTGGCAGCGCTGCACCGAAGTCATCGCCGGTGTTCGGGAAAGCCTTTCGCGCCTCCATCAACGCTGGCGGTCTGCCTTGGAGGCTGCACTACTGGCGAGACGGCCAGACTGTGACCTTTGCGAACATCGTCGACCACGACACCAACGCGATCTCGGAGGGTCAGATCTACACCCGCAGATGACGGAACTCCAACCGTGTCCGGCATGCGCATGTCCCGATGGCGACACCATGCGCGGATCGTGGACGATCCCGGATCTGGGTAGTGGCTCAATCTCAACCGAACGGGCGTTCGCGCCGCCGAGGCTCGGGCCTATCCCACGGTTGGGCGGACCGTCCGGTTCGAAGCGGCGGCCACGTCGTATCGAGAATGGCCTTCCGCCCCTCCGAGATGGCGCGGAAGGCTCCGATTGGCCGCATCACGTAATGCCAGAGATCTTCGAGGTCGACGTAGTCGAGCGCCCACTCACTGAACGCCACCGTGAAGCCGACGTGGACATTCACGTCCACGTCCATCTCCTTCCCGGGAATGGGCTTCCACCGGTAGACCTCTGTGCCGTCGCCCACGGGCTGATTGCGCGGGATGTGCCGAATTCTAATGTCGCTCAGGCGACCGCGGGAAACAATGATTCGAGGCTGACCGGCCTGGCGATGGAACGCGGGATGGATCAGACGATGCTTGTCCGCGTTACTGAGCCAAGCGAGGATCGCGAGCGGGTCCTTTCGGGCAGCCTTGATATTCCCTCGGAGGTAGGGCTGCGACGCGTCGACGATTGCCATATACGGATCGTCTAGGCCAGCGAGGTCGATATCTCGATGGCTCCGAGAGCCTGGGTTCCTGGAATCGATCGGCCCGAGGTACTGATCTCTCTGCAACTTGATCGGGTACTCGATCCGCTCCTTGCTGGCCGTGGACAGCGATGCGATGGAATGGTCGAGCGAGGCCCGGAGATTCTGGACTAAGTCACCAAACCACAGCGACCAATCCGGTGGGGGCTCCCGGAGAACATGAAAGCGGCCGACCTGCCAACCATCGCCGTCGAGCTCGGGGACGACCTCGTAGGGCTCATTCCTGATGAAGACTCTGATACCGTCATACAAAGCGTGCAGGTGCTCGCCTGCTCGCCGGTATTTCGCGTAGGGCCCGTCATACCAGAGCACGACTCGAAGTATGCCGCAGCGCTCACGCATCCCTCAGCGACTTGATCCAAGCATTCGGTTTGGGATCGATGAGCGCCGCGATCTCGTCGCAGGTCCAGACGTGATCGGCCACGCCAGCCGCCATGGCCGGAGTGCGCGGGTACGGGTTCGCGAGCGACTTGTGAGTCCGCCCATGAGATCGCCATCTTCCGAAACGGGACTGGCCACGCCCTGGTGCGCATCCAGAAGGTGTTTGCGGGCCCGATCGCGGAGCGGATCACTTCGAGATTCAGTTCGAATTCGAGGTCCGCGCCGGCGGACTGGTGTTGGCTGGGTCCACCTGCGAGCTGCTTTGGGCGGACGGGCACGGAGGCCTGAGCTCGGCCGTTGGGTGACAGGCGGCAGCGTTCAGCTCCGGTCCTGGACCAAGGTGCTGCGGCAATTCTCGCGGCTCGGCGGCGAGCACGGATGCGAACTCAGCCCCGGCCCCGGCTCCGACCTCGGACCGAGAAATGGAACCAGAGCCGGAGCGACGCGAGCCACCACCATGTCCGCATCGTGTAGCGGCCATGCCACCCAAGCTGACGCGCCCGCCGCGTATCCTCCACAGAGCGCCATCGCCGCTGTCCTGAGGGGGCCCCGTGCCGCCGACCACGATCGAGAACCCCGTCATCAACTCGCCGTTCATCGAGCCGGCGAAGCACTTCCGGGTTGTCGACGGCCTGGTGAGCGGCGAGATCGAGCCGAAGCGCCGCCCGAGCGAGTTCTTTGTCCCGGTCGCGAAGCCTAAGAAGACATCTGCCCAGCTCGCGCTCCAGTTCGGCGGCGGGACGCGCCAGCAGCCCAACGAGATCGTCAACGAGATCCGCCAGGCCGTCGGCCGATGGCGGCTCCAGGGCTACCCGCACACGACGGCGACGACGAAGGAGCTCCTCGCGCACTGGCGCGCCGACGACCGCGAGCGGCGCCTCTTCTTCTGTCAGGTCGAGGCCGCGGAGACCGCGATCTACCTCGCCGAAGCCGCGGAGAAGATCGGCGACACGAAGGCGCTCAATGTCATCCGCGCCGAGAACGCGCGGCTGAATGCCGGTCTGCCGCGTCTCGCATTCAAGATGGCCACTGGCTCCGGCAAGACCGTCGTGATGGCGATGCTCATCGCCTGGCAGGCGCTCAACAAGCTCGCCAACCCCTATGACAAGCGCTTCAGCCAGCGCTTCCTGATCGTGACCCCCGGTATCACGATCCGCGACCGCCTCCGCGTGCTGCTCCCAAACGACCCGGCGACGTTCTTCCGGTCGATGGACATCGTCACGCCCGAGCAGCTCGACCGCCTCCAGTCGGCCACGATCGAGATCACGAACTACCACGCCTTCATCCGGCGCGAGAAGGAGCAGGCCGCGGCGCTCACCAAGAAGATCCTCGCCGGCCCTGGCGGGGATCTGGAGCGCTTCAAGGAGACGCCGGGCGAGATGGTCCGCCGCGTCTGCCGCGTGTTCGGCAACGCGAAGGACATCGTGGTCCTCAACGACGAGGCGCACCACTGCTACACGCCGGCGCCGGCCGACGAGGCGCTTGAGGGCGGTCTCGACGCCGACGATCGGACGGAGGCCCGCCAGAACGCCGAAGAGGCCCGCGTCTGGTTCGACGGCCTCAAGGCCGTCCGGGACAGGATCGGGGTCCGCGGAATCTTCGACGTCTCCGCGACGCCGTTCTTCCTCAAGGGCTCTGGGTTCGCGGAGGGGACGCTATTCCCCTGGGTCGTGTCCGACTTCGGCCTCATGGACGCGATCGAGTCGGGGATCGTCAAGGTGCCCCGGGTTCCCGTCTCGGACGACTCGATGGTCGGCGACCTGCCCCGGTACCGCGACCTGTGGGTACACGTTCGGGACGCGCTCCCGCGCAAGGGCCTCCGCGACACGACCGTGGGCGAGGGCGATCCGATCCTGCCCAAGGAGCTCGAGGGCGCGCTCCAGAGCCTGTACGCGGACTACGAGCGCTCCTATGGCGAGTGGGCCGGCGCCGGCATGGGTCGCCCACCCGTGTTCATCGTTGTGTGCTCGAACACCAGCGTCAGCAAGCTCGTCTACGACTGGATCGCCGGCTACGACCGCCCACTCGCGGGCGGCGCCACCGTCGCGGCTCCCGGCAAGCTCGGCCTGTTCAGCAACGTGGACGGTGACCATTGGCGCCATCGCCCAGTCAGCCTCCTCATCGACTCGATGCAGCTCGACCGCGGCGACGCCCTGGACCCCGCGTTCAAGAAGGCCGCCGCCCACGAGATCGAGGAGTTCAAGCGCGAGTATGTCGCCCGCTTCCCGGGTCGCAGCGCCGACGACCTCGTGGACGAGGACATCCTGCGCGAGGTCCTGAACACCGTCGGCAAGCCCGACCGCCTGGGCGCGGACATCCGCTGCGTCGTGTCGGTGTCGATGCTGACCGAGGGTTGGGACGCGAACACCGTCACGCATGTTCTCGGCATTCGCGCCTTCGGGACGCAGCTGCTGTGTGAACAGGTCGTCGGCCGGGCGCTCCGCCGCGCGAGCTACGACCCGACGCCGGACGGCATGTTCGAGCCCGAGTACGCGGAGGTCCTGGGGGTGCCGTTCAGCTTCCTGACAACCACGCAGCCAGGCACGGTCCGCGTACCGAAGCCCGTCCAGACGGTCCGCGCGCTGCCGGAGCGATCGCACCTCCGCATCGAGTTCCCGCGCGTCATCGGCTACCGCTACGAGATGCCTGCGGAGCGGCTCACGGCTACGTTCGACGCGAAGAGCATCCTCGAGCTCTCGACCCGCGAGGTCCCCACCCACACCGAGCTCGACCCAATCGTCGGCGAGATGAACCTGCTCGAGCTGCCGCTCGACAAACAGCGCCTCAACACCGTCGTGTTCGCGGTCGCGAAACGGACGCTCGACACCTACTTCCGCGACGGCGAGGGTGGCGAACGGCCCTGGCTGTACCCGCAGCTGACGGCGATCACCCGCCGCTGGCTGGACGAATGCGTGGTCCCATACCTTGGCGACGGCGCCTACCCGCAGCTGCTTCTGCTCGCGGAGTGGAGTCACGCGGCGGCGGAGCGCGTCCACAGGGCCATCGTCATGGGCACGCCCGGCGAGAAGCGCATGATCCCGATCCTGCGTCCGTATGACGCGATCGGTTCCAGCGACGACGTCTACTTCGAG
>Ga0209014_10000937_pt1 | contig 17324 bp, 17 predicted proteins | sample BarGraNGADG00212_FD_184491 | JGI IMG/M metagenome (GOLD analysis project Ga0209014, IMG submission 184491) | Arctic peat soil microbial communities from Barrow, Alaska - Barrow Graham LP Ref core NGADG0002-212 (SPAdes) (version 2) | ecosystem: Environmental > Terrestrial > Soil > Wetlands >...
GGGCGGACCTGGGGCGGCTCGTTCGCGCCCACGAAGAAGTGCCCGCTCGCCCCGCCGCCGCCGACCACCTGCGTGTCGCTCGACCCGTTCTCGCCGTGTCCCACGACCGAGCCGACCCCGCCGCCCGTCCCCGGGAACCCGCCGCCCAAGCCGAACCCGAAGCCGTCAACCAAGCCCTGAGGGCCCGGGGCGAGGCCTCGGCCGGGTCAGAGCTTGACGATCGTGGCGCCGTCGCCGCCCTCGCCCCGCTCCCCCGCCCTGAAGCTCTTGACCAGCGGGTGGGTGGCTGCCTGCGCCCGAACGGCGTCCCGCAGTGCGCCCGTGCCCAGACCGTGGATGATGAGGACCTGTTCCAGGCCCGCCAGCGAGGCATCGTCGAGGTAGCGCCCAAGGGCATCGAGCGCCTCGTCCACCCTTGCCCCGCGCAGGTCGAGCGATGACGCCACCGTGTGCGCCCGCGCCAGCATGAGGCTCGAGATCCCGGACCCGGGGTCGGGCCGAGCCGAAGATCCCCAGCCGGCCCACGACCTGCCGGGACCTCCCGGGAGGCCGCCCCCGGTGTCCGCGCTCGCATTGCCCACGGCAGGCTCGAGGTCGTCGACGGTCACCGAGACACGCATGCCGCCGGCCTCGAGCGTGGCCCGGGTGCCGCCCTTGTCGATCGCCGCGATCCGCCCTTCCCAGCCTCCGCTCCGGCTCCGTGCGCGCTCCCCGATCCGCCAGGTGTGCGGTTCCACCGGCGCCTGCTGCTCGGGTTGCGCCGCGCCGGGCTCGGCCAGTTGCGCGAGGGTCTGTTCCGCCCGGGCGAGCGCCGCGTCGATCGCCGGGGCGGTCACGGTCTCGCGCTCCAGCCTGTGGCGGATCCCGGCCACGTCCCGGCGCAGGCTCTCGACGAGCCGCTCGGCCTCCTCGCGGGCCGTCCTGACCACCTCGTCGCGTTCCCGTCGCGCACGCCGTCGCTCGTCATCCGCGACCCGCAGCGCATCCGCGGCCTTCGCCTCCGCGACCCGCGCCCGCTCGACGGCACCGGCGATCTCGCCCTCCTGGTGGCGGATCGAGGCCAGGGTCGCCTCGAATGCGCGCTGGTTCTCCGAGAGCCGGCTCCTCGCGTCGGCGACGATCGCGTCGGGCAGCCCCAGGCGCTCCGCGATGGCGAAGGCCTGGCTGCCACCGGGCAGGCCGATCGTCAGCCGGTACGTCGGTGACAGCGTCTCGAGGTTGAACTCCACGGAGGCGTTGCGGGCGGCCGGGGTCTCGTGGGCGTAGACCTTGATCTCGGCGTAGTGCGTCGTCGCCGCGATCAGCGCCCCCGACCGGATGAAGTGGTCCAGGAGCGCCTGCGCCAGAGCGGACCCTTCCGTTGGGTCGGTGCCGGCGCCCAGCTCGTCGAGGAGCACGAGGGTCTCAGGACCGGCGTGTTCCACGATCCGGATGATCGACCGGAGGTGCCCCGAGAACGTGGACAGCGACTGCGCGATGGACTGCTCGTCGCCGATGTCGGCGAAGACGTCGCGGAAGATCGGAAGCCTGGAGCCCGTTTCGGCCGGGATGTGCAGCCCCGCCTGGTGCATCAGCGAGAGCAGGCCCAACGTCCGCAGGGCGACGGTCTTGCCGCCGGTGTTCGGTCCCGTGATGACGAGCGCCGTGTAGCCGTCGCCCAGCCGCAGGTCGATGGGAACCACGCGCCCCGTCAACCCCGGGTGGCGCGCCGAGAGCAGCACGACCTCCGTCAGCTCGGAGACCGCGGGCCGGACGCCGTCCAGCTCCGCCGCCAGCTGGGCCTTGGCGGCCCAGAAGTCGAACTGGGCGAGCGCTTCGAGGGTCTCCCGCAGGAGCGTGCCGTTGGCCGCAACGAACGCCGAGAGCTCGTCGAGGATGCGCCCCTCCTCCTCGGCGACGGCCGCCTGGGCCTCGCGCCAGGCATTGCCCAGCTCCACGACCACGAGCGGCTCCACGAACAGCGTCTGCCCGCTGCCGGAGGCGTCGTGGACGATGCCCTTGACACGGCTCCGCGCCTCGGCCCGGATCGGGACCACGTAGCGCCCGTTGCGGAGCGTGATGATCGGCTCCTGCAGCGCGCTGCCGAGCTCTGAGCCCACCAGGCTGTCGAGGCGGCGGCGCAGCCGGTCATACGTCATCCGGACGGCGCCGCGCAGCGGTCCCAGGCGCGGCGAGGCCGTGTCCAGGAGCTCCCCGACGGGATCGAAGCTGCGGGTCAGCGTGCTGCGCAGCGCGGGCAGTGGGTGGATCCGGCGGCCGAGCTCCCGCAACAGCGGCCGGCGCTCATCCGCAAGGGACGTGGCAAGCCGCGAGCCCGCGTCGAGGGTCTCCGAGATCTCGAGGAACTGCTGCGGGTCCAGGCGTCCGCCCCGCAGCGCACGTCCCACGCAGGGCTCGATGTCATGTGCGGCGCCGATGCCGACCCCGGGTCGGTCCTGGAGCAGTGAGCGGGCCTGGTCCGTCTCGTCCAGGCCCCGGGCGACGATCACGGGATCCGCCGACGGGACGAGCGTCTCGGCCATCCGGCGGGAGGGGTCGAACGACGTCTTCTCGGCGAGCCGGGCGCGCACGGCCGGAAACTCGAGGAGCGTGATCGACCGGGCGTCCACGTCAGCGTTGCCGGCTGAGGGACGGGCTGCCGGGCACCAGGAACCTCCAGGGCAGGCTGGTCCACGGCTCGCCGGCAGACGCGATCCCGATCCTGGGCGTCACGACCACGGGTGGGGCAGGCTCGCCTCCCGGCGCGGCCTCGATGCGGAGCGTCGATCCGGGATCGCACAGGTCGAGGCCGGTGGCCGTCCGGTCGAGGCCGAAGGCGAGGCCGACGAGGCCCGGCCCCGCGGCCAGCCGCGCGTCCGGGACGTGGTGCCCCCCGGCCCGGATGGCCCCGCGGGCTGCCCGCATCTCGTCGAGACCCTCGACGGGTTCGACGGCGCGGATGAGCAGCGCGGCCGGTCTTGGAGCGAGCTCGGTGACGACGTTCAGGCAGTGGTGCATACCGTAGACAAGGTACACGTAGGCGATGCCCGGGGGCCCGAACATGACCCGGTTGCGCGGCGTGGGGCCCATCCGGGCGTGGGACGCACGATCGTCCTGGCCGACGTATGCCTCCACCTCCACGATCCGGCCGGCGCGCCTCGTGCCACCGGCACGGTCGGGGTCGCGGACGATGAGCGCGCCCAGGATGGCCCGGGCCGCGTCCAGCGTGTCGCCGGCCAGGATATCGCGCGGGAAGGGCTCTCCGGGGCGAGGCGCGCGCGGAGGCGTGGTCCCGCGGGCGCCCTCGGTCACCTGATCCCGTAGATCGCCAGCATCCCCTGCGGGACCAGGAACTGGACGAGGCCGAGGAAGTTCGGGATCGCGGTCTGGTGGAGCATCTGGCCGATGCGGGACCCGTCGATCGCCATCCAGATGTTCGCCAGCGCCGGGATCTCGTTCGCATTGGGCTGGTAGGCCGGGCTCAGGAAGAACTGGTCGAGGATGATCGTCAGGAACATGACGAGGAGGAAGACCTGGATCACGCCGAGGATCCCGCCCACGACCTCGTCAACGACCGGATGCTGCGCGAAGATCTCCACCTTGCTGTACGTCCCCTGGACCACCAGGGCGAACGCCACGACTCCTGCGATGAACAGCATCAGGAACCCGAGCATGGCGGCGTACTCGGGAGGGAACTGCGTCCAGTGCTGGGCGAGGAACGATCCGACGGGCACCGACAGCTGCGCGGCGACGAAGAACGAGAACGTCATGGTCGCGATCCCGACCACTCTGCGGATCGCCCCCTGTGCGTACCCGAGGACGAAGCCGCCGAACAGGCCGAGGATGATCAGCACGTCCACGACGTTGAGCGTGCCCAGGAACTCGCTGATGTTCACGTGCTCACCATCTTGACGCCGGTGTCCCGGGACCCGGGTGAAGCCCCCACCGCAGGGTAGCAGCGAGCGGGCGCGCGCCGCAAAGGGACCCTCGTTCAGGCCCGGAGGCGCGCCCCGATCGCCGGCAGCGTCGCCACCACGGCCGCGATCGCCGCATCCACCTCGCCCTCGGTGAGGGTCCGCGACGCCGCGCCGAACCGCAGCCGGAAGGCCAGGCTCTTCTCCTCGCCCGCCAGCGGCACGCCGCGATAGATGTCGAACAGGCGCACGTCCCGGAGCAGGTCCCCGGCCGTCTCCCGGAGCACGGCCTCGACGGACGAGGCCTGCACGGACTCCGCCACGACGATCGCCAGGTCGCGGTCCACCTCCGGAAAGCGGCCCACGACGGCCGCGTGCTCCGGCGCCAGGCGCCCTCCGGCCAGGCCCTCGATCGCGACCTCCGCCACGATCACCCGGCCGCTGGTTCGCAGCTCCCAGGCATCGACCAGGTCGGGGTGCAGCTCGCCGACGATCCCCTGGAGGCGGCCGGGGATCTCGGCGCGGGCGGTGCGACCCGGGTGGAGGATGCCCTCCGTGGTCTCGGCCGTGTACGCAGGACGGCCGAGCCCGAGCCGGTGAGCCAGGAGCTCAAGGACGCCCTTCGCGTCGTCGAGGTCGCAGGGCCGCGCAACGCGGTTCCAGGAGGCGGGTTCCGCCGCACCGACCATCGCGAAGCCCAGTCGCCACCACTCGCGCGGTGACTCCCCGGTCCGGGCGTAGCCCTTCCCGATCTCGAACACGGAGACGTCCTCCGTCCCGTGCCGGAGGTTGACGCCGACCACGTCCAGGAGGCTGCCGAGCAGGTTCCGGCGGAGCAGCGAGTGATCTCGCGAGAGCGGGTTGCCGATGCCGATCGGGTCGCCGCCGGGTTGGTCCTCGTCGCCGACGGACGGGACCTCGCGCCCGAGGACGAAGGTCTCGATGTGGCGCGGGGATACCAGTGCCGTCGTGACCACCTCGGTGAGGCCAGCTCCGGCGAGGGTCTCGCGAACGAGCTCCCGTGTTTCGAGGGGCGAGGGGCGGTAGCGGGGCATCATCGTGTCCGGGATGACGGAGGGGATGAGCTCGTAGCCGCGGACCCGCGCGATCTCCTCCGCCACATCCGCCTCGATGGCGATGTCGCGCCGCCACGTGGGAATGACCGCCGAGAGGGCGGTCCCGGGTTCGGGCGCGATCGCGAGGGGCTCGGGGCGGAGGGCGATCGTGACCAGCTCGTCGGCCGCGGCGGGCTCGGTGACCATGCCCACCCGCGCCAGGAGATCCCGCTGCTCGTCCGCCGTGAGGGTGGTTCCCAGCAGCCGGTTGACGCGCTCCGGCCGGAATGCGACGCGTGCCGTCGCAGGCTCCACGGGGGCCGTATCGACGACGCCGGACGCGATCTCGCCGCCGGCCCATGCCCGCACGAGCTCCGCCGCCCGATCCGCGCCCACGCGTGCGAGCCGCGACTCCTGTCCCTTCTCGAAGCGCGACGAAGCCTCCGAGCGCAGCGCCAGGCGCTGGGCGGTCCGGCGGATGCTGACCGGGTCGAAGATCGCCGACTCCACGATGACCTCGGTGGTGCCGTCCGAGACCTCGGAGGTCGCGCCGCCCATGACGCCCGCGACGGCGAGCGGCCCTACCGGATCGGCGATGAGCAGGATGTCTGCCGCGAGCTCGCGATCCACGTGGTCCAGCGTCTCGAGCCGCTCCCCCGCCACGGCTCGCCGCACGACGATCGTTGCGCGACCGTCGGGCCCGGCCTGGACCGCCGCCGCGTCGAACGTATGGATCGGCTTGCCCAGCTCCAGCATCACGTAGTTCGAGGCGTCCACCACGTTCGAGATCGGCCGCTGGCCGGCGGCCAGAAGGCGCATCTGGACGTGGTCCGGTGACGGGCGGACAGTCACGCCGCTCACCCACCGGCCGACGAAGCGCGGGCACAGGTCCGGGTCCCGAACCTCGACGGCCAGCCGGTCCCTGACGCTGGGGCCGCCCCCTTCCTCCACCGTGATCTCTGGAAGGCGGACGTGCTGATTCGTCGCGGCGGCCACCTCGCGGGCAAGGCCCAGGATCGACAGGGCGTCGCCTCGGTTCGGCTTGACGTCGACGTCGAGGACCACGTCGCCGAACAGATCCGACAGCGGCACGCCCAGGGGCGTTCCGGCGGGCAGGATGAGGATCCCGTCGCCGTCCCCGGTGAGCCGCAGCTCCTCGCCGGAGCACAGCATGCCGTTGGAGACGACGCCCATCTTCTCGGCCCGCTCGATCCGGCGGTTGCCGGGCAGGACGGCGCCCGGCAGCGCCACGGGGATGCGCTGGCCGGGGGCGATGTTGGTGGCGCCGCACACGATGGACAGCGGCTCGCCCCCATCCCCGAGGGTCACGGTAGTCAGGTGGAGCCGGTCCGCGCGGGGGTGCTTCTCGACCGTGAGGAGCTCGCCGGTGACGACGTTGTTCCAGTCGGCGCCCCAGCGCTCGAGGTGCTTGACCTCCATGCCCAGCAGCGTCAGGCGCTCGGCCAGCTGCTCGGGGGTGAGCTGGACGTCGACGAACTCGCGCAGCCAGGAGAGAGGAACCCTCATCGGAACGCCCCCAGGAAGCGAAGGTCGTTCTCGATGTACAGGCGAAGGTCACCAACGGCGTGGCGCAGGTTGGCGATCCGCTCCACGCCCATGCCGAAGGCGAAGCCCTGGAAGCGCTCGGGGTCGATCCCGCCGTAGCGGAGCACCACCGGGTGGACCATGCCGGCGCCCAGGATCGTCATCCAGCCCGTGCGCGAGCAGGCGGGGCACTTCTCCCCGTTGCAGATGACGCACAGGATGTCGAACGCCACGGACGGCTCCGTGAACGGGTAGTAGCCGGGGCGGAATCGTGTCGCACGGTCGGCCCCGAACATGGCGTGGGCGAACTGGTCCAGCAGGCCCTTCAGGTCGGCCATGGACGTCCCCTCGTCGATCATCAGCCCTTCCACCTGGAAGAACTCCGAGGCGTGGCTGGCGTCGACCGCCTCGTAGCGGAAGCAGCGGCCCGGCAGCAGGGCGCGGATTGGCGGCTGCTCCTGGTGCATGACCCGGATCTGTCCCGGGCTCGTGTGGGTCCGCAGCAGCCTGCCGTCCATGTCCAGGTAGAGCGTGTCCCAGAGGTCCCGTGCGGGATGGTCCGGCGGGATGTTGAGCATCTGGAAGTTGGTGACGTCGTCCTCGACCTCCGGGCCCTCGTACACGACGAAACCGAACTGCGCGAACACCCGGGCGATCTCGCGGGCCGTCTCGACGATCGGGTGGAGGCTGCCCCGGCGGATCGGACGGCCGGGCGTGGTGACATCGACGGCCTCGGCCGCGAGCCGGGTCGCCAGCTCGGCGCCGCCGAGCTTGGCCCGGGCCTGCGCGAGAGCTGCCTCGACCGCGGCACGAACCTGGTTGGCCACGGCGCCCACCTTGGGGCGGTCCTCGGCCGGGAGCGCGCCGATGCCGCGCAGGATGGCGGTCAACTCGCCCTTCTTGCCCAGCACCTCCAACTCGAGCGCATCGACGGCGGCGGTGTCGGGCGCAGATCGGGCGGCGCCGACCGCGCGGTCACGCAGCGCATCGAGGTCTGATCTCAGCTGGGTGAGGTCCATGTTCCTGATCCGGGTCCGGTGCGGGTTCTGGACGGGCCGTTCACGGCCCGGGAATCGCGAACCCTCGAGCGTCGGGGACGTCGAGGGGATCCTCGGGCCGATGTGCTTCGGCGTGCGCACTCGGCCCTCGGAGGGTCCGGTCACCGGTCAGGCGGTGCGGGCAACCTCGGCGATCTTGCCAAAGGTCGCGGCGTCGCGGACGGCGAGGTCCGCCAGGATCTTCCGGTCGATGACCACGTCGGCCTTCTTGAGGCCGGCGATCAGCTTCCCGTAGGTGATCCCGTTGATGCGTGCCGCCGCGTTGATCCGGATGATCCACAGCTGGCGCATGTCGCGCTTCCGCTGCTTGCGGTCACGGGTCGCGTAGGCCAGCGCGTGAAGCTGGGCCTCATGGGCCCGCTTGACGAGCTTTCGGTTCGTGCCGCTTCGGCCCTCGGAGGCGTTGAGCAGCCGCTTGTGGCGCTTGTGGGACGTGACGCCCCGCTTGACGCGTGCCATCGATCGCTCCTAGATGCCCGGCAGCAGGCGGTGCAGCTGGTCCTGGTGCTCAGGCCCGATGACCGACTTGCCCGCGTAGCGGCGTGTGCGGCGCGACGACTTGAGCTCCAGGTGATGTCCGCGCCAGGACTTCACTCGAATGAACTTCCCACTCCCGGTGACCCCGACTCGCTTCTGGGTCCCCTTGTGGGTCTTCATCTTCGGCACGCTGGCCTCACTCTCCTGCTGGCGCCGCCGCGGCCGCCGGCGGGGCGGAGGGCGTCGGATCTGACGGGACGTCGGCCGCGATGACGGCCGGGACATCGGACGGGATATTCGCCGGGGCTTCGGGCGGGACCTCGTGCGCCGGGGCGGCGCCATCGGTCTTCGTCCCCGGGTTGCGGTGCTCGTGGACCCTCGGCTTGTGCACCGAGACGAGCGTCATGAACATCGACTTGCCTTCGAGCGCCGGTGTCCGGTCCACGGTCCCATGGTCCTTCACCGCCTCGCCGAACTTGGCGAGGAGTGCCCGACCGATCTCCGGGTGCGTGAGCTCCCGGCCGCGGAAGCGGACGGTCACCTTGATCCGGTCGCCGTCCTCGAGAAACTCGATTGCGCGATGGACCTTGGTCTCGAAGTCGCCGATGCCGATCTTGGGCGTGAGGCGGACTTCCTTGAACTCCACCGAACGCTGCTTGCGCTTCGCCTCTTTCTCGCGCTTGGTCAGCTCGTACTTGTACTGGCCGAAATCGAGAAACTTGACGACTGGAGGGGCGGCCGTGGGAGCGACCTCGACAAGGTCGAGCCCTCGCTCCTGCGCCATCGCCATGGCCTGGTGCGTCGGCATGACACCGAGCTGTGAGCCATCTTCGTCGAGGACCCGGACCTGGGGGACACGGATCATCTGGTTGATGCGCAGGTCTCGACTGATGGCGTGGTCCCTCTGCTCCGATAGGCTTGGGCTTCGCGGCGCGCACGGCAACACCCTGCGCAGTCGCCGCGGCAGGATAGCACAGCGGTTCGAACGGCCGCAATGAACGGGACGGGCCGGATGCTCCCTTCCGGGTCGTCCCTCCCCTACCCCAGGCGGCGCTCGCGAACCTCAGCCCCGAGACGATCGGCGACCTCGGACCAGGGCAGGACCTCCTGCGGCTGGTCCTTGGTCGCGCCGCGCCGCCGCACCGCCGCGGTCCGGGCCTCCACCTCGCGGTCGCCCAGGATGAGCATGTAGGGGACCTTCTGGCCCTGCGCCAGCCGGATCTTGTTCTGCATCCGGTTGTCGGACGCATCCACCTCCACGAAGCGCAGGCCAGCGGCCCGGAGCTCCGCGGCCAGCTCCCGCGCCGGCTCCACGTGGCGGTCCGCGATCGGGATGATGACGGCCTGCACGGGCGCGATCCACAGCGGGAACGCTCCCGCGAAGTGCTCCACCAGGATCCCGATGAAACGCTCCAGCGACCCGTAGATCGCGCGGTGGATCGCCATGGGGCGCTTGGGCTGTCCGTCCTCGTCGATGTAGGTCAGGTCGAACCGCTCGGGCAGCATGACGAGGTCGACCTGGATCGTGGCCATCTGCCACTCGCGGCCCAGCGCATCGTCGATGTAGATGTCGATCTTGGGCGCGTAGAACGTGCCGTCTTTGGGCTTGGTCACGTAGTCGCCGCCGGAGCGGTCCAGGGCTTCCCTGATCAGCCGCTCCGCGAGGTCCCACAGGGCGGGATCGCCGATCGCCTTGTCCGGCTTGGTGGCAAACGCGAACCGGGGCTCCAGCCCGAACCAGCCGAACGACTCGCGCACCTCGCCCAGCAGGGCCTCGATCTCGGCCGAGAGCTGGTCGGGGCGCAGGTAGATGTGCGCGTCGTCCTGGATGAACTGCCGCACGCGGGTGAGCCCGGACAGCGTCCCGGAACGCTCGTTGCGGTGCAGCCGGCCGTACTCGTTCAACCGCAGCGGGAGGTCGCGGTATGAGCGCAGGTGCGACCGGTAGACGAACGTGGACTCCGGGCAGTTCATCGGCTTGAGGCTGAACTTCTGCCCCTCGGCCTCCACGATGAACATGTTCTCGGCGTAGTGGTCCCAGTGGCCGGACTGGCGCCACAGCCGCTCGGACACGAGGATCGGGGTGCTGATCTCCTCGTAGCCGCGCCGCTCCTGGAGCTCGCGCATCGCGGTCTCGAGCGTGCGCCAGATGCGCTGGCCCTTGGGGTGCCAGAACGCCGAGCCGGGCGAGACGTCATGGAACGTGAACAGGTCCAGCGCGACGCCCAGCTTGCGGTGGTCGCGCTTCCTGGCCTCCTCGCGGCGCCACAGGTACTGGTCGAGCTCCGCCTGCGTCTCCCAGACCGTGCCGTAGATCCGCTGGAGCATCGGGCGCTTCTCGTCGCCGCGCCAGTAGGCACCGGCGACCGCGAGCAGCTTGAACGGCCCGATGTGGCCTGTGGACTGCACGTGCGGGCCCTTGCACAGGTCGCGGAACGGGCCGTGCTCGTAGAAGGTGACGGGCGGCATGGGCGTCGCCGTCTCCACCGCCTTCCGGGCGAGGTCGTCGAGGATCTCGACCTTGAACGCCTGGCCGTCCGCCTCCTCGATCGCGCGACCGGTGTCGAAGTCCACCTCCCGGCGAACGAAGGAATGGTCCGCGGCGACGCTCTCGCGCATCCGGGCCTCAACAGCGGCGAGGTCGTCCGGCGTCAGGGGCCGCGGCAGGTCGAAGTCGTAGTAGAAGCCGTTGGCGATCGCGGGCCCGATGCCCAGCCGGGCGCCCGGGAACAGGGCCAGGACGGCCTCGGCCATCACGTGTGCCGTGCTGTGGCGCATGGCGTCGATGGGCGCGTGGGCGCCGGCATCGAGCAGCTCGTCCGCAGAGCCGCGGTCGGGTGCCTCGAACGCGATCTCGTCCTCGTCCGCGGCGACCACCGCCGCTGCCTTGTCCTCAGCCATCGTCACTGCTCCCGAGAAACACAGAACCTCTCGTCCCGACAGGACGAGAGGTTCGACCTCCCGCGGTTCCACCCGCCTTCACGGCACCCGTGTCGCGGTGTCGTGCGCTCGTGCCGCGCTAACGGGCGGACCCCGGGCCGGTTCGCCGGCCGCTCGCGGGTGGTGCCGTCACCGGTCGGGTCTGCGGAGCTTCCAGCCGATGGCTCCCGCTCTCTGGCGACGTCCCGGTGGGGCGCGTCCCGCTCGACGCTCTTTGCTCTTCGTCGGCCCCGAGAGGCCGAAGATGGTGGGCGATACTGGATTCGAACCAGTGACCTCATGCATGTCAAGCATGCGCGCTAACCAACTGCGCCAATCGCCCTTGTGTTTGTGCTCACCAAGACCGCATGCCTTGGTACATTCGCCTTGGTGACTTGACCTACACCGCTCCAATACCGCATGCTAGGTCCTGTTCACAGCCCTAGCCCGAGGATCCGAGCAATGGTGATCGCGACCACCAAGGCGGCCCATTCTACGGCAGACGCGCCCCGGGGCGCACCCGACAGCATCGCGGCGCTGCTGCCATCCTGGCGCCGGTCCCTGGCGGCCCGCCGGATCAGCCCCCGGACCATTGCCACTTACACCACGTCGGTTGAGCAGCTGGCCGCGTACCTCGAGGCCCACGGCATGCCGGCCAGGGTCGCCGGGATCCGCCGGGAGCATGTCGAGTCGTTCGTGGCCGACCTCCTGACCACCAAGGCCCCTGCGACCGCCCACAACCGCTACCGCGGCTGCCAGGCGTTCTTCGCGTGGTGCGCCGAGGAGGGTGAGGTCAAGACGAGCCCGATGGAGCGCATGAAGCCGCCCCGGCTGCAGGACGCACCCCCGCCGGTCCTGCGGGAGCGTGACCTCCGGGCGATCCTCGCCGCGGCCGAGAAGGATCGGACGTTCAACGGCTACCGCGACGCCGCGATCCTGCGCCTGTTCGTCGACACCGGGATCCGCCGGGGCGAGCTGCTGGGCATCGACACCCCGGACGTCGACCTGGACGAGGGGCTGGTCAAGGTGAGCGGCAAGACCGGGCCGCGCGTCGTGCCGATCGGCGCCACCACCGTCCGCGCTCTCGACAGGTACACGCGCGCACGCGCGAAGCGGGCCGATGCTGCAGACCCGGCGCTGTGGCTCGGGCGCAAGGGCAGGCTGCTGGAGACCGGGCTCGCGCTCGTGATCCGCACCCGGGCCGCCGCGGCCGGGCTCGAGGGTGTCCACCCGCACCTGTTCCGCCATGCCTACGCCCATTCGATGCTTGCGGCGGGGATGCAGGAGACCGACCTCATGGAGGTTGCCGGCTGGAAGTCCCGCGAGATGGTCGCCAGGTACGCGCGGTCTACCCGGGCGGAACGAGCGATCAAGGCCGCTCGCGCCCTGTCCCCCGGCGACCGGATGGATGAGGGGTCGAAGCGATGACCGCGGAAGATCGCAACCGAGCCATCGAGGCAGAGATCGTGAGCCTGGGGGAGTCCTTCCTCCCGGGCGACGACCGGCCGGAGGTCCTCGACCGTCGCAAGAAGCTGGCGGACCTACGAGAACAGATCGAACAGCTCGGCGACGGGACCATCAGCGACGACACCATCATCGAGGCACTGTGGGGCATGTGTCAGCTGGCGGCTGCGGCGGCCCTCGGGCTGGGTGAGATCGCCTCTGACTCACTCGCCTTGGCCGAGGAGATGCTCGCCGAGCAACCCGTGGACGAGGCACGCGGCTTCAGGGCGGACCAGATCCGGGTGGAGGTCCAAAGGCTGCGCGCCGCCCTCGACCGGGCCCCGACACGCGCGGAAACTGCCCAGGCGCTCAACACGAGCGAAGCAACCCTCAAACGAGCGGTGCGGGACCTCGGGCTCGGGTCATGGCCGCCAGCCCCGCCACCAGCCCAAGAGGATTGACCCGATCTGACCCGCCGTGACCTGACCTGACCCCCACCCTGAGACGACCATCTCAGGGTGAGCGATGAAGTCATCACCCGGGCGTTGTGGGGCAGGATCGGCGGCCTGACCGCGTGGTCCCGCAACGACCCGGCGACGATGGTCGGCCCTGCGCACCGCGGCTTCCGCGCCCGGTTCGAGGCCGAGGTCCGGCGGGCCGCCGATGCCCGAGGCGAGACGCTCACTCCCGCCGAGCTCGCCACGCGGGCCGACCGCGCCCGCCGCGCGCACATGCTCACCCTCGCGGCCCTGAGCGCAGCCGCACGCAAGAAGCCCGCCCCCGTCAGTGATACGACCGGGAGCGGGCAGGAAGGCCGGCGTCGTGACCGCCAGCATCCGACAGCAGCGTAGCGCGCCGCGACGCCGGGCGATAGAGGCCCGGGGAACGCGTCGCCCCCAGCGCTCCGCCGCGCTCTGCCCGATCTGCGATCACCGCCACGCCCGCCGGACCGCCTGTTGCACCCTGTGCGGCTACACGACGGTCCGGCCGTGAGCGCCGAGCCCGTCATCCTCGGCACGCCCGAGGAACCGCCGGACCTGTTCGCGCTCCCCATCATCGAACCGGGCGACGCCGCGCCTCGCGACCCGCTCCCGTCCGCCTTCGACATCGCCGCCGCGCGTCGCGACCTCGAGCGTGCAGGCGGGGCGCAGTGGGAGAGCGAACCCGCGGAGCCGCGAGATGCGCTCGCCTTCGATTTGGCCGCCGCGAGGATCCGCCTCCGGGACCAGTTGGAACGGCCAACCCTCGCAGAGATGCTCGAGGCCTTCGCGTCGACTGGCCACGGCCCCGCCCTGGACCTCGCCGCCGGCGCCGCGCTCCCCGTTGGGAAGTACCTCCCCGACTTCCTCGCCGAGTCGGCTGCGGGGGTCCGGTGGGCCGTCCGCAACCTGATCGTCGATGGCTCGCTCGTGGCCGTCCTGGGGCGGCCCGAGAGCTTCAAGAGCATGGGGCTGCTACACCTCGGGCTCGCCCTCGCGGGAGGTCCGGGCTGGCTCGGGTTCGAGCTCGGCGACCCCCGGCCGTTCCTCTACGCCTCGAACGAGAAGACCGGCAGCACGGTCCGGGAGCGGCTCCGCCGGATGACCGCCCAGGACGCCCCTACGGAGCCCGTGGTGGTCATGCACCGCGCCGGTGTCACGTTCGCCGACCCCCGGCGCTGGGATGCCGTGGTCGGCATCGTGGCCGCCTACGCGGCCGGGGGCCGGCCGCCGTTCGTCGCCCTCGATACGCTCGCCAGCCTGTCCGGCCCGGGGTTCAATGAGAACGACGGCCGGGATATGGGCACGGCCCTCGCGGCCATCCGGCGATTGACCGACCTTGGTGCGACGGTCGCCCTGGCCCACCACCCGGCGAAGCACGCCGAGGGTTCGGGCGGGATCGTCATGCGCGGCCACAGCTCGCTACACGGCGAGGTGGACGGCTCACTGCAGTTCACCCGGCCGGAGCGGGACGCCGAGTCCGGCTTGATCCGGGGAGAGCCGAAGGACGCGGACCTCGTGCTCGTGCGGTTCACCTGGTCCCACGAGACGTTCCAACTCGAGCCGGCCGAGACCGCATTCATCCTCACCGCCCGGACCCTGGCCGAGGTGGTGGCCCTCATGTACGCCGGCGAGCCCCTGAGCGCCGATCGGCTCCGCGCCGAGTTCCCGGGACACGGGCGATCCGTGTTCGCCGAGCGACTCACCGAGGCCGTGGAGCTCGGGCTCGTCACCCGGTCCGGCCGGGGTCGCGCAACCGCCTACCGGCCCGCGGATGCGCCGGACGATTCGGTTTTGGAGAGGTGGCCGCGATGACCTCCGACGGCACCCCCGCGGGACCGATCGTCCGGGCAATCGTCCGGGGCTCGGGTTCCTCTCGCGCTCAAATCGTCCGGCGACTACCTCAATCGTCCGGCAATCGTCCGGTGCACGCCCCTAGAGACGAATCGTCCGTCCGGGGAGGGGGGTCTCTTAAGACCCCTCCCGGACGATTCGCCGGGGCCGACCCTTTCGGCGGACGTTCGATGAACGCCACGCGCATCCGCTGGGTCGCGTTCACGGCCGCCGGCGAGGCGCATGCGGTTCCGTCTCGTGGTCGCTGGGTTTGGACGGCGTGCCGCCTGCCCGCCGTAGATGAGCGAATGACGTGGCCGGAACGGACCCGGTGCCCGCGATGCCTGGCCGCGCTGGGGTTCCTCGCATGACCACGGGAGGGGACGGAAGGAAGTTCCCGCGGGCGCGTCCCTCCCTGACCCGCGCGCCTTTCCGCTCACACTCGGGGGTGAGATACAACCCATGACCAGCCTTCACGCCGTCCCGCGCTGCATCTGGTGCGGCGCGCCCTTCGACCGGAAGGCCACCGGGCGCCCCAAGCTCTACTGCGGTCCCCTGTGTCGGCAGGACGCGGCGCGCTACGCCGAGCGCCTGCCCGCCTGGCAGGCCGAGCTCGCGGAGGCAGAACGTGCCGCCGCCAGCTGGCGGGCAATCCGCAAGCCGGTGCCAGTCGTCATCCGCAACCGGATTGACAACCTCGAACGCCTCATCGTCCACCACGGCCCACGGGTGCCGTGATGCCGACCTCGCCCGCCGCCGCGTGTCTCGAGCCGCGGTGTCCCGGCCGTGCCGTACCTGGCGGGCGCGGACGCTGCGAGCGACACGTCCGCTCCACGCGCGACCGAGGCTATGGCGTGCCCCACCAGCGCGCCCGTGACGCGCTACGGGCGACGCTCCCCGCCCTGTGCGGCTACGGCTGCGGCCGACTGCTCCTGCCCGCTGGCGACTGGGTAGCGGCGCACAGGATCGACGGCAACCCGTCCGCCGGCTGGCTCGCGTCGTGCCGGACGTGCAACGAACGAGCGAAGGGAGGGGGAAGGTGGCCTCCAAAGTCTGGAGCCGGTCGACCCCTCGCTGACCCCGCCGCTCCTCTTCACGCGAACGCCTCCGTTTTCCGACGCGGTTTTCCGGCTGACCGATGACAAGACCGACGCGCCCGCCCCGCCACCTGAGCCCGGCCGCCCGCCGCCTGTACGCGGCGATCCTCGAAACCTACACGCTGGAGGCGCACCACCTGGCGCTGCTCACGAAAGCCCTCGAGGCCCTGGACCGCGCCGACGCCGCGCGGGTCGAGATCGGGGCCGGCCCGCTGACCGTCTTGTCCCGGCTCGGCGAGCTGAAGGTGCACCCGCTTTTGGCCGTAGAACGCGACAACCGGGCGCAGTTCGGCACCCTCATGAGGCTGCTAGGGCTCGATCTCGAAGGCCCACCCCCACCGTCCGCAAGGAGATAGCCCATGCCCAGCCCGAAACGCCGTGCCAAGACGCTCCGCGGTCCGCTGACCGAGCCGGAGATCGTCGAGCTGCTCGCCGGCCATCCCGCATCGTGCTTCCCGACGGCGGACGCCTTCCTGGCCGCCCGGCGCCGGTTGCTCGTCGAACAGGCGAGCTGGGACGCGCTTGACTGGTGGCAGCGCGGGTTCCACGCCGACGGCTCACCGATCGGCGGCGACACGCTCGACGGGGAGGAGCTCCGCGAGCTCGCCCGGACGGCCCTGGAAGGAGCCCCCGAATGACCCGCAAAGGAGACGACATGTCCGCCGACCTCACCCCCGACCTCGCCCGCGCCGAGGCTGCCCTCGAGGCCTCCAGCGCCGCCCTCCGGCTCGCGCGTCGCGACCGACAGACGGCGCAGGCCGCGCTCAACCACATCCGCGGCGCGCAGGCCGCCGCCGCCTCGGCCGCCGACGCCGAACGCTGGGCAGACCCGACCCTCGCGGCACGACTCGCCGAGGCGCGGGAGATCCTGGCGGCCGCGGAGGCGCAGCGCGCCGACGTGCTCGCGACTCTGACCGGCGAGTACCGGGCCCAGGAGCGACGGGACGTCGTCACGCTCCGGGAGAGCTACGGCAAGACGGCCGAGATGACGATACCGGGAGCGCTGTCGGCCTCCGCGGCCGACACCCGCGTCCTGGAGGACCCGCGCTACCTCGCCGCGGAGCGGACACGCGGCGATGCCCGGGCGTTCGTCCAGCGGCTCGCGAAGTTCGCGCACCGCTCGGCACTGGCCCGGCAGTACGCGGCGACCAGTGCCGAGCGGACCGCTCGGCGGGCTGTCCGTAGCTCCCCGATCAGGGCGGCGCTGGTCCGGCTCGGAGTCCGCTCGGAGGCGCCGGGCGCCGATCGAGTCGAGACCTCCACCATCGAAAGGACCTGACCCAATGGCTCGTCCCACACACCTTGGCCGGGTACTACCCCGGAGCGGGGCGGCCGAAGGACAGCCCTGTTACGCCACGGTGGAAGCCTGGCAGCTGATCTAGCCTGTACCCGGCCCCCGGCTCCGCACCGGGCGCTCCGCTCTCTTCGGAGGATGGGACGCGCACCGGGCGACCAAGAGCGACGTCCGCACGCGGCGCGGCTCGCCGATCAGGCGAGGCCGAAGGGACGTGCTGGACCTCGATCT
>Ga0209014_10000940_pt1 | contig 17292 bp, 13 predicted proteins | sample BarGraNGADG00212_FD_184491 | JGI IMG/M metagenome (GOLD analysis project Ga0209014, IMG submission 184491) | Arctic peat soil microbial communities from Barrow, Alaska - Barrow Graham LP Ref core NGADG0002-212 (SPAdes) (version 2) | ecosystem: Environmental > Terrestrial > Soil > Wetlands >...
CCCCGACGATGACAATCGGCGTCCGATCGGTGCTGCTCTTCGCGCCGGAGTCGGTGAGAGTCGCGACGCCGGTGCCAGCCGGTGCGGCCGTTGACTGGGCCTGCGGGCGTGCTGTTGGCGCGGCAGTCGGAGCGGTTGGGACCTGGCTGCCGACGGAGGCAGCGAACTGCTTCTCAAACGTCGGGAGATCGAACCCGTAGACCGTACTCATCGCCTGGTCGAAGCGGTTGCCCTGTTGGATCGTCGCGAAGAATTGGGCGTACTTCGCGGGGCCACCCGTATCGATGAGGTACTTCACCATCGAGTACGACTGGCCATAGAACAGGTTCACCAGGTTGGGGTCGCTCGGCGAGGTTCCCATGGTCGCGACCGGGATCAGCCTGTTCGCGCGAGCGGCGGCCTGGAAAGCCGAGATGTAGTTGTCGCCCGGCGTTGTCTGGGCATAGACAGCAGTGCCTTCATCGATCCATGAAGGTAGCTTGCCGAAGGCGCCTTCGGCCGCGGTCTGATTGAGGATGTGGCCAAACTCGTGGCGCAGGGTGTCTGTAGGATCGGATGACCCGCAAGAAATCGGGATGAGAAGGATGATGTCCTGGGTCACCTTGGTGCCGCAGGTTGTCACTGCTCCGTCGAAGGTAGCTCCATTGCCCGGCAGGGCGGGCGCGCTCTCCTGCGCATTGTCGAAGAGGATCACCTTGACGGGCGTCAGCTTGAGCGTCGTGTTCAGGAGCTGTTTGCCGATCTTGTTGTAGGTCTCAACTCCCGCCTGCAGATAGGCAGTGGCGAGAGTCTGATTGTTGCTGTGGTAGTAGACGACCATAAAGTCGCCGGTCACGCTTTTCCACGTTTGATTGGGCGGGAGAAAGAGAAACTGAGTATCCGCGCTCTTCGAGACCTGACCGTCGGAAGTCGTGATTTCCCAGTGGTAGGTGAAGTTGCTGCCCACGGGAATATAGCTGGCGGCAGAGTTCACCTGGACAACGACGGAGGTCGATACCGACTTGCCGGCAGTGAAATCGGACGGCTTGCCCAGCGCCCCCGTTCCTGTGCCCGTTATCGCGTAGTTGAGGGTTACGTCGGTGATGTCGAGGGCCGCCTGAGCTGATACCCGGAAGGTGAGCTGCTTCGGGTAACCGTTATCGATTGAAGACGAGAGGATGGTGGTATCGGCATGTGCCACGGTGGCCGGGACAACCAGGCCGGTACAGAAGAGCACACCGAGCAGGAGGGCGAATGCCCTAGCTCTCACGCTTCTTCTCCCACCCGTGATTCAAGAAAGGCGGCCATGAAGTCGTCCAGCTCTCCGTCCAGGACCGCCGTAGTGTCGCTTGTTTCGTACTCGGTTCGATGGTCTTTGACCATCTTATAGGGATGGAGAACGTAGCTTCGGATCTGGTTTCCCCATCCCATGTCGACATGGACGCCCTTTAACCGCGCCTTTTCCTCTTCGCGCCGGATGAGTTCGAGTTCGAGCAGACGTGCCTCAAGTACCTTCATGGCGCTCTCGCGATTGCGTCCCTGCGACCGTTCGTTCTGACAGGTAACGACGATCCCGCTGGGGATATGGGTGATGCGAATCGCAGTCGAGTTCTTCTGTACATTCTGACCGCCATGCCCGCTCGCACGATAGACATCGATACGAATGTCGTCGGGGTTGACCTCGATTTCGCCCGTTTCCTCGACCTCGGGCATCACCTCGACCTTCGCGAAGCTGGTATGGCGGGCGTGGGCCGAGTCGAAGGGTGATTGGCGGACGAGGCGATGGACTCCACGCTCGCTCTGGAGATAGCCGTAGACGTAGGCGCCGCTGATCTCGACCGTTGCGCTCTTAATCCCAGCTTCTTCGCCTTCCATCATCTCGATGACATCGGCCGTGTAGCCATGACGCTCGGACCAGCGCAGGTACATCCGAAGCAGCATCTCCGCCCAGTCTTGCGATTCGGTGCCACCCGCACCGGCGTGGACCGCGAGAATCGCGCTGCGGGCGTCGTACTCACCCGAGAGCTGGAGTTGGAACTCGCGCTGAGAAAGCTCCTTCAGGAGCGCTTCGAGCTCAAGCTCGGCAGCGGGGGCGATCCCCTCATCGTCTTCGGTGATGGCCAGTTCGATGAGTTCGGCCAGCTCCCGCGAACGACGTTCGAGACCACGCCAGGTGGTGGCGAGATCGCGAGCGGTAGCGAGACGCCGCATGACCACGCGGGCCGCTTCAGCGTCGTTCCAGAAGGAGGACTCGCCGGACTGTTCTTCGAGTTCAGCTACGAGGGCTTCATTACCAGCAACGTCAAAGTCGCACCAGGATGTCAGAGATCCGGCGCCGGAGATCGTTCGCCTTTGAGAGCAATTCCTGCATGAAATGAGCCTATCTTGCGAGCTACTAAGACGACAGATCGGCAGCGCGCTCGGCCGCACGGACCGTGTTCACTACCAGCATGGCGATCGTCATTGGTCCGACGCCGCCACTGTAGGGAGTGACCCAGGAGGCCACTTCGCGGACACCGAGGTCGGCATCGCCGACGAGGCGCCAGCCACTCGCCCGCTTCGGATCGTCGACGCGATTGGTGCCCACGTCGATGACGACCACGCCAGGGCGGACCATGTCTTTCGTCAGCGTCTTCGCATGGCCCGCGGCCAGGACGACGATGTCCGCCTCGCGGGTGAAACGGGCGAGGTCGCGCGTCCCGGTGTGGCAGATGGTGACGGTGGCGTTCGCACCGGCAGTCTTGTTACTGAGGAGGACCGCGAGCGGGCGCCCGACCAGCGTCGAGCGACCGACAATGACGACGTGCTTCCCGGCCGGGTCGATCCCCGTGCGCTTGAGGAGCTCTACCACCCCGTTCGGGGTGCAGGGGATAGCACCATCAAGTTCACCACGGAGGAGCTTGCCAAGGTTCATTGGGTGGAGACCGTCGACGTCCTTCGAAGGGTCGATGGCATCGATGATCGTGCGCTCGTCCATGTGCGGGGGCAGGGGAAGCTGGGGGAGAATCGTGTGAAAGCGGCGGTCCGCGTTCAGGTTGCGGACGAGGGAGAGCAGCGCTTCCTGGGTGGTCTCAACGGGAAGCCGGAAGGTCTCGGAGTAGACCCCGATCTCTTCGCAAGCCTTTGCCTTTGCGGAGACATAGCTGATCGAGGCGGCATTGTCGCCCACCAGGATGGCGGCGAGGCCGGCCTGGACGCCGCGGGCTTTCAGCGCAGTCACGCGGGGGGCGAGTTCCGCCCGAATCTGTGCCGCGATCGCGGCGCCGTCAATAAGTTGTGCTGTCATGTGGACATAGAGTACCCGCGGGTATGCAGACTGCGCCACGCTTCGCGCGCCAAGGGGCGGAGTCTCGTACGATTCCCCCATGGCGACCAAGTTCGCGGTTGGCATCGACATCATTGAAATCGAGCGGGTCGCAGACGTGATCGCACGACATGGCGACCGGTTCCTGCGACGCGTCTACACCGACGACGAGATTGCCCACTGCCGGGGACGAGTCTCGGAGCTTGCCGCGCGGTTCGCAGCAAAAGAGGCCGTGATGAAGGCGCTGGGAACGGGTGTGCGGGGCGTGGGCTGGAAGGACATCGAAATCCTGCCCAACCGCAGAGGCAAGCCACTCGTGTTCCTCTACGAACGAGGGGCAGCGCGAGGCGAACGAATCGAACTGCGCGGTCTCGAGGTGAGCCTGACCCACTCACGTGATTTCGCGATCGCCTCCGTGGTCGGCGAGCGAGCGCTGATGGAGACCGAGGACACGCCGCGACGGGGCGATTCGGCCCTGCGCCTCATCCGCGAGAAGGGCCTGCGATGAAACTGGTGACGGCAGCGGAGATGCGGCAACTGGAGCAGGCTGCAGTCGCCGCCGGGATTCCCGAGGCGCAGCTCATGGAAGAAGCCGGCCTCGCGGTAGCGCAGGAAGCGTGGATGCTCCTCGGTACGCTCGACGGGCGGCGCATCATCGTGCTGGTGGGACCGGGCAACAACGGCGGAGATGGTCTTGTCGGCGCGCGGCACCTGATCGACTGGGGCGCCGAGGTGCTGGTCTACGTGCCGCGAAGACGCAAGGACGAGACGCTCCTGGTGCCACTCGTGGAACGCGAAGCGACGATTGTCGCGGGTGAGGACGACCCCGACGGCAGCCTGCTGGAATCCATGCTCTCGGGCTGCGAACTGGTCGTTGATGCACTCCTTGGAATTGGGCAGACACGCCCGATCGATCCGACCGAGCCCCTGTCGATCGCGCTCAAGAAGCTGGGTGAGGCGCGGCAGGGGTTTCGCCCGCCCAAGGTACTGGCGGTCGACCTCCCAACGGGAATGGACTCCGATAGCGGTGCGGTGGATCCGCTCGCCGTCGCGGCGGACCTGACGGTGACCTTCGGACTGCCGAAAGTGGGCATGTACCAGGCACCGGCGAGCGGGTTCGTAGGGCGGGTCCAGGTCATCGATATCGGCATCCCCAAAGCTGCGCAGGACGCGGTCAAGCTCGAGTTGATGACGGCGCGGCAGGCGCGGGAAACGCTGCCGGCACGTCCCGAGGCCGCCAACAAAGGAACTTTCGGGCGGGTACTGATCGTGGGAGGTTCGCGCCGGTACGTCGGCGCGCCGCGGCTCGCGGCGGAGGCGGCATATCGCGCTGGCGCAGGGCTCGTGACCATCGCCTGCCCGGCGGAGAACGTGGCGATCATCGCGGGGGCGCTCCCCGAGGCAACCTATCTCCCCCAGGTTTCAGACGGGGATGGGCTGACCGGTAGCACGGCGGCAACGCTCACGGCCGAGCTCCCGGCTTTCCCAGCGGTTGTCCTCGGACCGGGACTTGGAAACACGGAGGGATCCCGGGCACTGGTTGCAACGTTGATCGCACAGCTGGCGGACCTTGCAGGCGCCGTGATCGATGCCGATGCGCTGAACGCGCTGGCAGCGATGCCGGAGGCGGCGGCGAAGATTCCGTCGAACGCGATCCTCACCCCACACCCAGGGGAGATGGCGCGGCTCATCGGCACCTCGGTCGAGGACGTACAGGCACGGCGTCTCGAAGTCGCGCGGCAGGGCGCCGCCCGATTCGGCTGCACCGTGGTCCTGAAGGGCGCCCACAGCGTGATCGCTGCGGCGGATGGCCGGACGGCCCTCAGTCCCTACGCGAACCCCCTGCTGGCGACGGCCGGGAGCGGGGATGTGCTCGCGGGCATGATTGGCGGCTATCTCGCCCAGGGGCTGGCGCCGTTCGAGGCGGCCTGTCTCGGGGTGTACATGCACGCGGCGACAGGCGAGTCGCTTCGGGAGAAGTACGGCGATGCGGGACTGCTCGCCAGCGAGATTTCGGCCCAATTGCCGATGACTACGAAGGAGATACGAGGAGCCTGATGGTAGACTGCGAATCAACTTCAGCGTTTACGGGCAGAGTCATTTGACCAGGCGAATCGTTGTTACCGGAACCGGGATGATCAGCCCGGTGGGGCACAATTCCCGGGATTGCTGGGAAGCACTGGTGGCCGGGCAGCCAGGGATCGAGCGCATCACGCTCTTCAATCCCGAGGGCTATGAGTCGCAAGTCGCGGGCGAAGTCAAAGACTTCGACCCGACGAAGTACATGGATCGCAAGGAAGCGCGACGAGCGGATCGGTTCACGCAGTTCGCCTTTGTCGCCGCGAACGAGGCGCTCGCGCAGAGCGGCTATGAAGTCGACCCGAACGACGGTACCGACGTTTGCGTCATCATCGGGACCGCGATTGGCGGGATCATGACGCTGATGGCCGAATACGACACGCTCCTGGCGAAGGGGCCGTCGCGCGTGAGCCCGTTCGTGGTGCCGATGATGCTGCCGGACATGGCAAGCGGTCAGCTGAGCATCAAGCTCGGGGCGAAGGGTGTGAACTACGCCCTCATCAGCGCATGCGCCAGCGGCGCCGACAGCATTGGCGAAGCAGCGAACATCATCCGGCGGGGCGATGCGGAAGTCGCTATCGCGGGCGGGACTGAGGCGGCGATCACGCCGATCGCGTTGGCCGGGTTCGCCGCCGCGAAGGCACTCACGGGCTGCAACGATTCGCCGAACCAGGCGTCGCGCCCGTTTGACGCGACCCGAGACGGGTTCGTGATGGCTGAGGGCGCCGGTGTGCTCGTCCTGGAATCCGAGGAGCACGCACTCGCGCGCGGGGCGAAAATTCTCGCCGAGTTTGCGGGCTATGGTGCGACGAGCGACGCTTTCCACATCACCCAGCCGGACGAGAACGGCGAAGGCGCGGCCCGTGCCATGCGAAAAGCACTGGCGATGGGTGGGCTTCAGAGCGATGACATCGGCTACATCAACGCCCACGGCACCTCGACCCTGATGAACGACAGGCTCGAAACATTGGCGATCAAGAAGGTCTTCGGCGACTACGCCTACGAGCTCCCGATCAGTTCGACGAAGTCGATGACGGGGCATCTGCTGGGGGCGTCAGGGGCCGTCGAGGCGGTGATTTCGATCCTCGCGCTTCAGAACGGCATCCTTCCACCGACCATCAACTACCAGACGCCAGACCCGAATTGCGACCTTGACTACATCCCCAATGTGGCACGGCCGGCCGCAATTGAGGCAGTGATGTCGAACTCGCTGGGATTCGGGGGCCACAACGCGACCCTGGTCTTCCGTCGCTACCAGCCCGAGACGAAATGACTTCCGCGACCGGGGTACCGAGGGCCAGATGGAGGCTCCGTAACCCCTACGCGCGCCAGAACGGGATCGCGAACTTCCCGCCGATCGTGGCGACGGTACTCGCCGCACGAGGGATAACTACGCGTCCCCAGGCGGACATTTTCTACAAACCCCACCTCGTCCCTGACCACGACCCGCTGACCATGCCAGACATGCGGCAGGCGGTGGACCGCGTGCGAAAGGCGATCGCGGAACACGAGACGATCGCCCTGTTCGGCGACTTCGACGTCGACGGGATCACCTCGATCGCCGTGCTGGAAACCGGGCTCCGCCCGCTGGGCGCGAAGACCACGATGTATATCCCCGACCGATTCAGCGAGGGCTACGGCCTCAACATGCTCGCGGTCGGGAGGTTGCGCAGCGGCGGAGCGGGGCTGCTCATCACCGCGGACTGCGGGATCAGCAGCGTGCCGGAAGTCCGTTACGCCAACGAGCTCGGACTGGATGTCGTCATCCTCGACCATCACTCCGTACCGGAGGAACTGCCGGCGGCCGTGGCAGCGGTTAACCCGAAACGACTCGATTCGTCTTACCCCTTCGACGAACTCGCCGCGGTCGGGGTGAGCTACCGCTTCCTGCAGGTCCTCTGGGAGTCGTACGGCCGGACGTTACCCGAGGACGACTTCCTCGACCTGGTGGCGCTCGGAACCGTCGTGGATGTGGCGCCGCTGGCCGACGAGAACCGCCGAATCGTGACAGCCGGGCTGGCGCGCATGCAGCGAGGCCTTCGCCCAGGGCTCGAAGCGCTGGCCTCGATCGCAGGCACGCCGTCAGAACGATTCAATGCGGAGACGCTGGGATTTGCTCTCGGACCGCGCATGAACGCGGCTGGGAGATTGAAGCACGCGAACATCGCGCTGGAGCTAATGCTGGCGCCGAGCCTTGCCACCGCGCGACCGCTCGCGGAGGAACTGGACCAGTTGAACCGGCAGCGCCAGCAACAGACCGAAGATGCCTTTGCGCTGGCGGACGAGCTGCTCGGCGCCGCCGATGACCCGCTGATCATGGTCGGCAGCGACCGTATCCACTCGGGGATCGTCGGGCTGGTCGCGTCGCGACTTGCCGACCGGCGGAACCGACCTTCCATCGTCTATGAGATTGGCCCGGAGACGAGCAGGGCGAGCGCCCGGAGCATCCCGGCTTTCGACATCGTCAGCGCCATCCGCAAGGAGAAGGACCTCCTCGTGCGGCACGGCGGCCATCGCGCGGCGGCCGGGTTCACCGTCCCCAACAAGAACATCGACCTGCTTCGCGAGCGACTGATCAACACGGCGGCCGAGACGCTTATCGGCGACGAGCTACGGCGCCTGATCGAGATTGACGCGGAGGTCTCCCTCTCCGAGCTGACCGGCCTCGAAGTCAAAGGACTCATGCGCTTCGAACCCTGCGGGCAGGGGAACCGGAAGCCTGTCCTGATGAGTCGCGGCGTGAAGCTGGTGAACTCCCGGCCAGTTGGGGCGGACCGCAGTCATCTGAAGCTGACCGTGAAAGACGGGATCGCCACGTGGCCTGCCATCGCCTTCCGGCAGGCGGACGCGGAACTGGCAGGGACGGTGGACATCATCTACACGCTCTCGCGGGAATGGCGGAGCGAGCGAATCGAGCTGGAAATCCTGGACATCGCGCCGACTTCGGAGCGGCGCCCGCTGGAGATGGGGAACGTCTAGGCAGGAGGCCAACATGCCGACGGTAGAGACGGTACTGGGCGCGATCGACGCATCGCAGCTGGGAGTGACGCTCAGTCACGAGCATGTACTGGTGGGGATGGGCGAGGACAACTTGCACTACCCCTGGCGCTTCGACTGGGACAAGTCTCGTGCGAATGCCATCCGTGAATTGAGCGAAGCGAAGGCGGGCGGGGTCGATTCGATGATCGACCTGACCACGCCGGACCTGGGGCGCGACGTCGAGTTCGTCCGGGACGTTGCGAAGGCCTCCGGGATGAACGTCGTGGTCGCGACCGGGATCTGGCGCGACGTTCCGCGTTCTTTCTGGACCCGCGACCTGGATGAAATCGCCGACATCTTCGTCCGGGAAATCGAGGTCGGAATCGGGACGAGCGGCATCAAGGCAGGCGCCATCAAGGTTGCGCACGACATCGGCGGGGTCAGCCCTGAAGGAGAGCGGATCCTGCGGGGAGCGGCGCGCGCGCTGAAGCGGACGGGATGCCCTATCAGCACTCACCACTGGGCCCCGGAGCGGGTGGGTACGCGTCAGGTCGAGATCCTCCGCGAGGAAGGCGCACCGATGGACAGGGTCTGCATCGGACACAGTGCCGACACAACGGACATCCCCTACCTCGAATCGCTGCTGAACGCAGGGGTGTACCTCTCGATGGACCGGTATCCGGGGGGCAACGGGCGCCCTGACTGGAAAGAGCGCAACTCCACTGTGAAGACACTCGTCGAGCGGGGATGGGCCGACCGTTTGATGCTCGGACATGACTATGCACCGGCACCGATCCTCGCGGGACACGAGGCAGCGGCAACCAACGAGCCGACCCGTTACCTGTTCGTCAGCAACGTCGCCGTGCCGGCGCTCCGCGAAGCCATGGTGCCGCAGGACGCAATCGACCTGATGCTGCGCGAGGTGCCGCGGCGGTTCCTCACCGGGGCAACGGCATAGGGTCTGTCCTCTCGGCGACTATGCCCCGCGGTATTTCGAGGCGAGGGGCAGGCGGCGATCACGACCGAAAGCCCGAGGCGTGATCTTGACGCCAGGTGCGGCCTGGCGCCGCTTGTACTCATTCCGGTCGACCATGCCAATCACGCGTTTCACCGTCGCGAGATCGAACCCCTGAGCGACGATCTCGTCGGCTGTGCGGTCTTCTTCGACGTAGGCTTCGAGGATCGGATCCAGGATCTCGTATGGTGGGAGGCTGTCCTGGTCGAACTGGTCCGGCTTCAGTTCGGCGCTGGGCGGCTTGGTAATCACCGACTCGGGGATGATCTCGCGGCCGGCGGTGGCGTTTCGCCATTTCGCCAGCCGGTAGACCAGCGTCTTCGGAACGTCCTTGATAACGGCGTAGCCGCCAGCCATGTCGCCATAGAGGGTTGCGTAGCCCGTGGCCATCTCGCTCTTGTTGCCGGTGGTAAGGACCATCCAGTTGAACTTGTTGGCGAGCGACATGAGGACGTTGCCGCGCTGACGGGCCTGGAGGTTCTCCTCGGCAGTGCCGGGCTCGGAGCCTTCGAAGGCGTCCTCAAGCATGCCAAGCATCGCCGCATGGGCGGGCTCGATGGGAATCGTCAGATATCGACGAATCCCGAGGTTCTCAGCCAGCGCCTTCGCGTCGGACTCGGAGTGGTCGCTGGAGTAGCGGCTGGGCATAGCGACACCGATGACGTTGTCCGCACCGATAGCCTCGGCCGCGACCGCGGCTACAACGCTCGAATCGATACCCCCGGAGAGGCCGATCACAACCTTGCCCCAGCCGGTCTTGCGCAGGTAATCGCGAGTCGCGAGGACGAGCGCCTTCCAGACTTCCTCCTCATCGCAGAGGAGATCACGCAGGGGCCGCGGAGCCTGAAGTCGCGAGGGCAGGAGCGGCACGAAGGATAGCTCAACCTCTTCCACGATCTCGTCGATGTGGCGCTCCCTGCGCTCGACGCGGCGACGGGGGTCATGGAGCCGACGCTGCTCGACCTCATCGAGGTCGACGTCGACGACAATGAACTCTTCTTCGAACTGCGCTGCCCGGGAAACCTGTTGTCCATCGGCATTGCAGACGAAGGAGCCGCCGTCGAAGACCAGTTCATCCTGGCCACCGACCGCGTTGAGGTAGGCGATCGCGATGAGGTTATCCGAGGCGCGGGTCGCCACCATCCGGGCCCGGGTGTCCAGCTTGGCGCGGGAGTAGGGCGAAGCATTGATGTTCACGCAGAGTTCGGCGCCGGCCAGGGACATGGCGTCCAGGGGCAGCCCCGGATACCAGATGTCCTCGCAGATGTTGACCGCGAAGCTCAGGTCCCCGGCCCGATAGATCGGCAAGCGGCTCCCGCTCGCGAAATAGCGTTCCTCGTCGAAGACCCCATAGTTCGGCAATCGGCGTTTGTGGTAGGTGTCGACCCATTCGCCGTCGGCGAGGATGGCGGCGGCGTTGTAGGCATCGCCCGACTCCCAATCGACGAAGCCAACGACTGCGATGATCCCCTTCGTCTCGGGCAAGAGACTCGCAATCGCTTCCTTCGAGGCGATGCAGAAGTCGCGGCGCAAGAGCAAATCCTCGGGCGGATACCCGGTCACGGCGAGCTCGGGGAACGCGACTATTGTGCATCCGGCCTGGACGGCCCGGCGGATGTCCGACGCGATCAGGGCGACGTTTCCGGCGATATCGCCGACGGTGGGGTTGATCTGGGCTAGCCCGAGGCGGCAGATGCGCATACCTGAGTATAGGCGAAAGGCCACTGGGAGCAGCGCCGGGAAGTGCGGATACCCGGTGGGAGTGATGACCCAGAATGGCGACTTATCAGTCACCCCAACGAGAAGCGGTCCAGAGGTAGAATGGAGGTCGTAAAGGGCGATCAATGATCAACGTCTTCGCGATGATCTTGGCGGGCGGACAGGGCGACCGACTGTCCGTTCTGTCCGAGCAGCGAGCAAAGCCCGCGGTGGTGTTCGGCGGTCAGTACCGGATCATCGATTTTGCGTTGAGCAACGCCGCGAGCAGCGGGATAAACAAAGTCGCGGTGCTGACGCAGTACCGGCCTCGATCGCTCGTGAACCACATCGGGGCGGGCCGCCCGTGGGGCCTGGATTCGATTGACGGCGCAGTCCAGATCCTTCAGCCGTACCTGGGCCGGGCGGACATGGACTGGTACCAGGGCACCGCGGACGCGATTTACCAGAACCTCTACGTCATCGAGGAGTCCCGCGCGAGCGAAGTGCTGATTCTCGCGGGCGATCACATCTACCTGACCTCGTACCGAAATATGGTCGCCTATCATCGCAGTCAACAGGCCGACGTCACCGTCGCCGTCACGACAGTACCGCGCGAAGAGGCTCACCGATTCGGAGTGCTGGATCTCGATCAGAACGGACGGATTGTCGACTTCCAGGAGAAGCCCGTCTCGCCACGGTCGCCATGGATCTCCATGGGGATCTACATCTTCAACAAGGACGTCCTGGTCGAACAGTTGCAGGAAGATGCGGATCTTGGCGACAACAGCAGCCATGACTTCGGCCGGGACATTATCCCGCGCATTTTCAAGACACACCGCGTCTTCGGCTACCAGTACCAGTCGTACTGGCGCGACGTCGGCACCGTGGAGTCGTACTGGTCTGCGCACATGGAGCTGCTCTCAACCAACCCTCCGCTGGCGCTCGCCGACCCGGAGTTCCGATTGCGCACGGCAGGTGCGATCCCTGCGCCGGCGCAGTTTGGGCCACGCGCGATAGTGCACGACTCATTGATCTCTCCGGCAGCGAGGATCGACGGGAGCGTCTTCCGTTCGGTCATTTCACCGGGGGTCATTGTGGAGGAGGGGGCCGAGGTTCGCGACTCGGTGATTCAGCACGGCTGCATCATCAGAGCGGGCGCGCTGGTCGACCGCTCGATCCTGGACAAGGAAGTCACGGTAGGGCGAGAGGCCATCATCGGAGAGGGCGACGCGACCATACCGAACTTCGAGAGGCCAGACATCATCAACGCCGGGATATCGATCGTCGGGAAACGCGTTGTCATCCCGGCGGGGCTGCGGATTGGACGCAACGTTCTGATCGGCCCCGGGGTTGAAGAAGAACTCATCGAACGGAGAGACCTCAAGAGCGGTTCGTCCGTTCACCCACGGCAAATGCCGCTGCACCTGTTCGTCTGACCGTAGAAAACAAGCGATAAACGTTAAGCAGCCGATGTTAACCGCTCGCCAGCGAGGCTTCGCTGCGCGAGACTGATGTCTCTTATCCCAATGGCTTGAAATACGGAGACTTCATGGAACTGCGCTCTCTCGGACGAACCGGCGTCAAGGTCACTAACCTCTGCCTTGGCTGCATGATGTTCGGCGGACGGACGAACCCGGCGGACTCAATGGCAATCATCGATCGGGCACTCGACAGCGGCATCAACTTCCTCGACACGGCGAATGTCTACAGTCTCGGCCGGAGCGAGCAGGCGACTGGCGAAGCGCTCAAGCGGAACGGCAAACGCAACCAGGTCGTCCTCGCGACGAAGGTCCACGGCAAGATGGGCGAAGGCGCGAACGACATGGGCAACAGCCGCCGCCACATCATCGAGCAATGCGAGGCGAGCCTCCGCCGCCTGCAGACCGACTGGATCGACCTTTACCAGATTCACCGTCCCCAGGCGGACATCCCCATCGACGAAACCCTTCGTGCGATGGACGACCTCGTCCGCTCCGGGAAGGTGCGCTACATCGGTACGAGCACCTACGGCGCATGGCAACTGGTCGAGTCGCTGTGGGTATCGAAGGAATACGGGCTCGAGCGCTTCGTTTGCGAGCAGCCGCCGTACAACCTCCTGGACCGGCGGATCGAGCGGGAACTGATCCCGATGGCCCAGACGTACGGCTTCGGAATCATCCCGTGGAGTCCTCTTGCCGGGGGTCTTCTCACCGGCAAATACAGCCGCAGCGAGCCTCCCCCTGAGGACAGCAGGTTCGCGAACTACGAGACCAACCCGATGCAGCGACGCCGCATGACCGACGCCCTGTTCGACGTTGTCGAAGGGCTGAAGCCTATTGCCGACGGGAAGGGGGCGACGCTCTCGCAGCTTGCGCTCGCGTGGTGCATGCAGCAGCCGGGGGTCACCGCACCGATCATCGGCCCGCGGACCATGGACCAGCTCGAAGACAACCTGAAGGCCGCAGAGATCGTCCTCACCGACGAGGACCGGCGAGCGATCGACCGTATCATCCGGCCCGGCCAGATGGTGAGCCCGTTCTACGAAGCCGAGTTCGGGCCTCACCCGCACCGGGTCTAGGAGAATCCCCGGCTGAGTCCCTCGCGCCTGGCGGGAGGGACTCAGCCGGGGATTCAGCGATATTCCTTGACAGGTCGTGGGGGCGATCCTAACGTTACGTTCACAACTGAATAGCATTGGCGTTGATCGGGAAGAGTAGCCGGTCTGGCGCGCTCACAGAGAACCGGGAATGGTGAGAACCCGGTGGCGGCGCGACTGGTGAATGGGCCCGGGAGCTTCGATTTCGAACCCCCGCGGGGCAGTAGAGATCGACGGAGTAGGCACCGTTATCAGAGCCCAGGTCATCGCCTTCGGGCCGTGGCCGACAGAGTGCCCCGGGCAGCCGGGGAACAAAGGTGGCACCGCGAGACCCCTCGTCCTTTGATGGCGAGGGGTTTTTTGTCACCCGAAACGAACGCACACACGCACGGGGAGGAAAGCATGGGCACCACAAAGAAGTTTTTGCTGAGCGAGTCGGAGATCCCGACGCACTGGTACAACATCGCGGCGGACCTGAAGAACCCGCCGGCGCCGCCGCTGCACCCGGCCACCCACGAACCGGTGGGGCCGGAAGCGCTCGCACCACTCTTCCCTATGGAACTGATCAAGCAGGAAGTTAGTTCGGAACGGTACATCGCCATCCCGGACGAGGTGCGCGAGATCTACCGCATCTGGCGGCCAGCTCCGCTTATCCGCGCGACGGGACTCGAGAAGGCACTCGATACGCCGGCCCACATCTACTACAAGTACGAAGGCGTCTCGCCCTCGGGCTCGCACAAGCCGAATACGGCCGTCGCGCAGGCCTACTACAACAAGCAGGAAGGCGTGAAGCGGATTGCGACTGAGACCGGTGCGGGCCAGTGGGGCTCTTCGCTGGCGTACGCCTGCAACATGTTCGGGATCGAGTCCAAGGTCTACATGGTCAAGATCTCGTACCAGCAGAAGCCATACCGCCGCTCGATGATGGAACTCTGGGGCGGGAAGGTCGTGGCCAGCCCGAGCACCGATACGAATTCCGGACGCCAGGCACTGGCCGAGGACCCGAATAGCAACGGATCGCTGGGCATGGCCATCAGCGAAGCCGTCGAAGACGCGGCGATGCGTGAGGACACCAAGTACTCGCTGGGCAGCGTGCTGAACCACGTCCTCCTTCATCAGACGGTGATCGGACAGGAAGCGATCAAGCAGATGGAGATGGCCGGGGAATACCCGGACGTCGTCGTCGGCTGCGCGGGGGGCGGGTCCAACGCGGCTGGGCTGATGTTCCCGTTCCTGAAGGACAAGCTCGACGGAAAGCGGAACACCCGGTTCCTGGCCGTCGAACCAGCATCGTGCCCGAGCCTGACGAAGGGCGAATACCGGTATGACTTCGGCGACGTCGCCGGCCTGACGCCACTCATGAAGATGTACACCCTCGGCCACACGTTCATGCCGCCGGGAATCCACGCGGGCGGCCTCCGCTACCACGCGATGGCACCGATGCTCTGCCAGCTGTACGCCGAGGGCTACATCGAGGCCAGGGCCTACTCGCAGAACCCCTGCTTCGAGGCGGCAACGCTGTTTGCTCGCACCGAGGGCATCATCCCGGCACCGGAGAGCAGCCACGCAATCCGGGGCGCGATCGACGAAGCATTGCAGGCCAAGGAAGAGGGCAAAGGTCGCACCATCCTCTTCAACCTGAGCGGCCACGGGCTGCTCGACCTGCAGGCATACGACGACTACCTCGCCGGCCGACTGGTCGACGACGAATACCCCGCTGAGAAGGTCAAAGAGGCGATGAAGAGCCTCCCCGTGATCTAGCAGCGACTACGGGATTGAGGGTCGTGCCCGGCTGATCCGGGCACGACCCGAACCATTCGGACCCGGGACACCATGGGGTTGGCGGATGCCTGAATACGAGTACCAGAACATCGAGGCGTGGAACACGACCGTGAAACTCACGGCCGCTATTGGCCGGCTCAAGATCGGTTCGAATCTGAAGGCGTCGACCGACGCTCAACAGAAGGCGTTCGAACAGGCCGGGCTCGCCTGTGCACTGATCGCGGAGGGAAGTACGCGAGAGGGTGGCGGAGCGGTGCCGCTCTACCGTGACGCGCGAGGCGCGCTCGCGCAGGCCCGGTCGTGGCTTCACGTTCTCGCTGCCGTGACGAACGAGCCGGATTCCGTTTTCGGAAACGAACTCGACCTTGCCGAGCAGGCATCAAGGCAGCTCAGCGCGATGGTTCGCACGATTGACCGGGCACCGGCGGCGCCACGACCGCCGATGCGCGGACCGGGGCCGTTGCCCCGCCCGGCCGGGCGCCCACCGGGAGGTCCCCGGTGAACGAGCGGAAGCGCATCCTGACGGGCATCAGGCCGACGGGGTCATTACACCTCGGTCACTATGCGGGTGCGCTCGAAAACTGGTTACGCCTGCAGTCAGAGTACGAGTGTTACTTCCTGATCGCTGACTACCAGGTCTCGGACTACGCGGATGACATTGCGCGGGTACGGGACTCGGTGTGGGAGGTCGCACTCGACTGGCTGGCCGTGGGCCTCAACCCGGAAAGCGGCCACTTCGTGATCGAAAGCCTCGTGCCAGAGCACGCGGAACTGACGACGTGGCTGAGCTGGTTCCTGCCGCTGGGGATGCTCCAACGCAACCCGACGCTCAAGGCGGAGATGGCCGATTTCGGCAAGAAGTCCGTGCCGGTCGCGTTCTTCACCTACCCGGTGATGCAGGTCGCGAACATCCTGATGCCGCGTGCGCACCTCGTACCGGTGGGAGAGGACCAACTCCCCCACATCGAGATGACCCGCGAACTGGCACGCCGCTTCAACCGACAGTTCAAGGAAGTGTTCCCGGAGCCGGAAGGGCTGGTGGGGCGCGTGCCGCGGCTCGTCGGCGTCGACGGGCAGGCGAAGATGAGCAAATCGCTGAACAACGCCATCTACCTGAAGGACGACGCGAAAACGGTCACCCAGAAGGTGATGGGGATGTTCACTCCCCGGATGAGCCCGACGGACCCCGGAGACCCGGAGGTCACGCCCGCGTTCATGTACCACGAAGCATTCAATCCCGACCGGGCGGAAGTTGAGGATCTGAAGGAGCGCTACCGCAAGGGTGCGGTGGGAGATGCGGAGGTGAAGCGTAAGCTCGCCGCGGCCATCAATACGTTCCTCGATCCCATCCGCGACCGGCGAGCCACTTACGCCGCGAACATGCCACACGTTCGGGAAGCGCTCGAATATGGAACCAACCAGGGGAGGGCGATTGCTCGCGAGACCATGGAAATGGTGCGTGACGCCCTCGACCTTGGGTACCTGGGGAAGTATTGATGCTGCGCCCAACGCTCGAAGAGGTCCGCGCCATCGCAAGCCGGGGCGAGGGAAATCTCGTCCCGATCTTCCGAGAGGTGACGGCTGACCTGGAGACGCCGGTGTCGGCGTTCCTCAAGGTGCAGAAGGGGCCGTATTCGTTCCTTCTCGAGTCAGTGGAAGGCGGGGAGCGGCTGGCCCGCTACTCGTTCATCGGGACGCAGCCCTACCGTGTCCTGAAGACGGGCCCGGGACAGGAGTATGACGGGGATCCCCTGATCCCTCTGGAAGCGGAGATTTCGCGCTTCAAAACGGTGCCGGTCGAGGGGGTCCCGGCATTCACCGGCGGAGCCATCGGCTACGTCGCCTACGACGCGGTCCGGCATTTCGAGCCTCGCATGGCGC
>Ga0209014_10000941_pt1 | contig 17288 bp, 23 predicted proteins | sample BarGraNGADG00212_FD_184491 | JGI IMG/M metagenome (GOLD analysis project Ga0209014, IMG submission 184491) | Arctic peat soil microbial communities from Barrow, Alaska - Barrow Graham LP Ref core NGADG0002-212 (SPAdes) (version 2) | ecosystem: Environmental > Terrestrial > Soil > Wetlands >...
ATCGAGTTCGTCCAGGACGACTCACTGTCGATTCTTGCCAGCGTCCGCATGGCCAGGTCGTTCATGCCGGCACATACCATTCGCTTCCGCAAGGCTGACTCTGTTCTTCTGGCACACCTCATCGCCCACGAATGCGGGCATATGCAGAGGATGTTCGCTGCTGCCCCAGACAAGAGGCTCGTGCCGGTCACCAGGTCCAAGCACACAGACCTCGTCTTCCGTATCCTTGCGGCAGATTCCACTGTTGCATTGGACGGCATGGACGAACGCGCCGCACGCGAGTTGTTCACCATCTGGCACCAGGGGATGGTCAACGAGGTCGTGAACCTGAACGTCGACTACCGCATCGAGTCGTGGCTCTACCGGGAGTACCCAGGGATGAGGCCCAACCAGGAGAAGTCCATCAGGCTGCAGGTGCAGATGTCGGTCGCAGGGTTGACGCCGAACGTCAAGCGCGATACGCCACACCTCGTGTATGAGGGAAGCAACGCCGTCAACTATGCCTATCTCCGCTCGATCGGCATCATGCTCGGTCAGAACTTGGTCCGTGACTACACGGATCCTGCCATCGTTGAACTGGGCAAGCGGCTGGCTGCCGTCTTGGAGGAACCGGACATCGGCTTTGAGGGTGACGTGCGCGAGTCCAACCAGTGGGCAGCTATGCTTGGCATCGAGGAATGGCTCGACTGGCAGGCATTCGAGGACGTGCCTGCATCGTACCTTGCTTCCTCATAGGTGGCGGGTCACCAACTGCGAGTACCCGTACGACGAGTCGATCAAGGCAACCAGCGATCACTCAGCTGTTGTCGCAGACTTCGAACTCGAGTGAGGGTGAATTGGGGACGAAGTACCGACCACAACGGGTTCTGCTGCAAGGGAAACAGGAGGAGCGATGAACGAGGAAGAGCATGGCATGTCACGCTTGCACCGGGTGTCGCAATCGGAGTGGAACGAGTTCGCAACCATTGCCCGACTTGATCGGGAACCCGATGTGGATCGTTGCGTCCATAGCGCCTACTTGGACCTGAGCCGGACGCTGGTCGGGATCGCAACCTTTGCGGATGCGGGAGCTTGGCATCGATCCACCGCTGCGAGCTTGAAGAGCCAACTGGATGCGCTCACCTGCCGTTCGCGCTGGAGCCGTGAGGAATTCGACGCATGGCATCGGGCAACCACCTTCCAGCTCATCGAGGCTGCTGGCGACTTGCATTTCCCGATGACGGTGGGCCAGGCGCAGAAGTGGATCAACATGAGTATCAAGAATGGGATAGCGCTCGGTGACCGGCTCAGCCCAAGCCTGTCTTGCGTCTACGACGTTGCGCACGTCGCCTTGGACCGGATTGTCCTGGGTGAGCTGAGGCGCAAGGACTGGATGCCTCGGGAACTTCTCCAGGGCCGTTGGAGCCAGCTGAAGGACTATGGGGAGTACATGACGTGTCAACGGCTAATCCGCGAGAACCTCCCCGGTATCCCTCTGGAAGAGGAATTCCATATCTGGGAGGAAGGTCGGAGCAGGAACCAACCGGATGGCGTTCTGTACCAAGCAGAAAGAGGTACTTGACCTCATCGAAAGCAACATCGTGGACCAGACAGGGCCTGGCTGCAACCTTCTGCTCGCCGAATTGTCGAGACTCGGCAAGATTGTTGAGCAATCCGCGAGCGACAGGGGCCATGAGTCCTCAGGATCCTCGCCCGCCCAATCAGCTCGTGTCTTCATCACCATGAGACCATGAGCAGAAAGGTGACACTATCGACTGTGCTGGTTGGGACTCGTCCGGACCTCGCCGCGCCAAACAAGGGGAGAGATGGGCGGCGTTGGCCTTTTCTCGGGAAAGAAGTGCACTGTTGGCCGACTGGTGGCGAATCCGCGGCAAGTCAACAGCATGACGGTGGTCGGGTGGTGGAGATAGGGGCGAACTGGCAGTCCTGTGATCCACCTACAACGCTGCTATTCAAGCTGGTCTTGGACGTAGTCTTCGGGGGCCTGGTGATAGGGCAGGAGCATAAGGATTGTCACAGCCTCCGCTGTCCAGGGAGGCGTCTGCCAAACGCTTAGTGAGACTCCTTCCTATGGTGCCCCCTTCGGCGTCAGTTATCAAGGCAGCCGCGCCGTGCTTTCCAATACTGGTGTAGCATTATCAACGAATTTTAGTTACGGGAGGGGTCCAAACAAGAGAGTCCGGATGTCAGGGGATACCTAAACGTTTCAGATCGTCGACTTCTTCAGTTCCCCGAACTCTGATGCCATCTGCCGTACAGGAGATATTCCAGTACTTTGATGTCGAGGAATTCCAACACATTAATGTAAATTGCAATACTTTGATGTCTCGATCCAACAGGTTGTCACCTAGTTGCCGCAAGTCCGAGCTCCAGCATGGATGTTCCCGGGACCGATCGGAGAGGTGCCCGGGCTACTTGGCGATAGCGCAGTCTATCAGCAACTGCCGTGCAAGAAGCTGGGTGTCAAGGACGTCAATAAGAGCGAACTTCCTGTTCTTCGGATCTCTTGATGCTCCACCGTGTCCGGAGATCTTGTTTCTCTTGTCCAGAACGCGGTAGATCACGTCGATGAGCGGCACGTCCGCGTACTTCTCTCTTCTGGAAACAAGTACTGACCACGACTTCGTAAGATCGACGTGATACATCGCATCGAACTTCCGGACAACGCGGGCTTTGTCACGTTCATCCGGCAGCTGTTCTCCGCCCCAAAGCTCCTCAATGCACTTGTAGGCGTTGAGATGTGCTGAGCACGCGAGTGCATTGCTGTGTTCGTCGACAAGCTGCATAAGATACCCAGCCCTCCACTCGTCCATGTTAATCATGAAATCGGAGAGACTCCTGGCTAAGAAATTCGCGGCTGCAGCAAATCGTCTCGAGTTGATGGTCGCTTCCTCGAACTGCAGCATTGACGTCCAGCGACGGTCAACCTGACTGGGATATGGAGAAGTTGTCGATTGTCTGAACAAATCGGGCCACCAGAGATCTGCGCCGAGATCCCAATCGTGAAATGCAGTGGGGAACATATTCATTCTGTCGATTGTGACTCGGACGCGCCCAACCAAAGGCCACAGAACCAACTGATCGCCTTCGCACGTTCCGCATTCCCAGACAAGAAATGCATCACAGAGTCTCGGAAGGCTAGTCTTTGCAAGTGAATAGGACACCGGCCGATTGAACTCCAGATACTGGATGACACTTTCATCTCGAGACGAATGCTCCATTCCCTTCTCATCCTGACTGCTGACCTCGCAGCCAGGATTTGCCATGGTGACGACTTCTTTGCTGACCCGGATCCGACCAACGGCTGCCCTGTGCTCCTTCTGATCCGAATTCGGAGTGGTCGGATACACGTACTGCTTTCCAACAGTCGTGGTACCAAAGACGGCATATCTGAGGAACCTGCGTTTTGGGGGACCCATGATGAGTGACCGTGGCACTCCGCTGATGTTGCTCATTGAATAGACTTATCGTTTGAAGAGAGTTCCAAGAAGCAACCCAACAATGAACCCAACAGCTGTGCTAATTGCTGCTCCCACGATGTTCGTCGTCAACCATCCCAGACAGGCAGCTATCTTCGTTTTCGGCAAGTTCTTTGCAACATACTCTCGACCCGCCTGCGTCAGTTCGATATTGCGAACGTCCTCGACTCCGGTTCCGTTACCCTCAATGGACGCGCAGTCAACAAGCCCTCGTCCAAGCAGTCCCTCTTTTGACCCAACAATGTTCAGAAGAGTACGTCCGTCAACTCCATCGAGTTTGGATACTGCAAGTTGTACGAGATCATCTATGTTTCGGACTCTGACCCCAATATCCTTCGCATATAAAGTGCGCAGTATGATATCGGCGTATTCCTGGTTGCTGTGTTTCTGCTTCATGTTACCCCCTTCGATTACTACTGCAGTCTAGGTTCAGTGGTCTCTGACGGCAGTATAGCCAAAATCACGATGAACACCTATGTTGGGGAAGGTATGAGCCCGTGGAGGACGTTCTGCGGAGACTTGGCGGCGACCGGTGGAAGGGGGAGTTGACGAAAGCTCTCGGCGAAAGACGTTCATAACAGAACAGGAAACCGCCCCCGAGGGGCGGTCAAAGACATAGACTCCTGTTCGCGTCTACTCAGACTGCGGCATCAGTGCGAGTCATAGGAATTGGCGGCAAATCAGGAGAACCTGAGAGCAAATCTAGGTTTTGGAAACGAACCGGAAGAATGGGCGGCAAAGTTGCGTATCGCGCCAATGCTGTTGTCAAAGCCGCAGTGCTTTTGCACCGTGGCTCTATGTCGGTCTAGATGCTTAATGACTTCCAATCGGTCCAATCGCCCTGTAGACACTTTCCCCAGCCATATGTACCCGGAGTATTGATCAACCACGCGTTGTTCTTCTCCATAACAATGCCGCCAAACAAACGTTTGGCGCTGTTCTCGCCGATATACTTCTGAAGTTGCCTAAACGTTGCTTTTTCGCCTGTTGCAATCAGCGCACAGCATTTGGCAATTCTCGGCGTTTGTCTTGCCGCCTTTGCTCCACGGGGTTATATGGTCGGCCTGCATACCCTCAATATCAAAGTGCTTCTTGCACGTTGGGCAAATACCTCTTTGACGCTCATATCCCGCCCGTCCCATTTTCGGGGTAAATATTCTTATGCTCAAATGCCGTTCGTCACCGTCAAGCAGATACTCGTATATGCCGGAAGACTTCGTTACATCTTCATCATCCATAAGGTCAACGATCCGTGCTTCAAGCTTGTTCGGGTCATACTTTCCAGCGCCGTACTTGTTGTAGAAAATGCCCCACTCAAGCCCTTTCATTTCCTTGCTTCGGTACTTGGGGAAAGTTGCCCTCACCCAATTTACGACCGTCTGAAAATAAAGCCACAATTCATTACAATTAGTGTCGTGCTGATGGTCTGACATGTAGTCTTCGATTTGCTTACCACCGGGCGACGCAATCCAGCGGATAGCGGTTTCAAGGTAGTCTTGACGGATTGGCGAACCACCCAGGTAGTCGCTTGCTATGGCGTATGCCGGGCAAGCCGTTTTGCTGAAATACTTCTTTGCTTCGGTCAACCATTCGCCCGTATAAATGGCGTTGCGCCTTTCCTGCGCAGTCAGCTGCTCGCCAGCTATGTTTATGATTGTGAACCAGTCCAGTTTTTCCTTGTCCGTCCCCTCGCAAATATAGATCATCAGGGGATAGTCCAGGATCTGCTGTCTTTCCGTCTGTGTCAGGTTGTCAAAGTTCATATGGTCTATGGAATAATCGCCATTTACATATTGGCAAAGGCTAATCGTGCGCTGCTGCCCGTCAAGAAGTTCGAAATTACCGTCGTCGCTCTGAACCCAATACATGACATTGAGCGGAAAGTTCTTCTGCACCGTACGAAGGACTTCATCCCGCTGCTTGTCTTTGTAGATAAATTCACGCTGAAAGGCAGGACGGATATTCAAGCGACCGTTGTAGCCGACTACGCCGTCTTCCGCACTGTCAATGTAGCCCTCGACGACTTCCCGCACGGGAATTTCATGCAACTTGATCTTCATTTATCCGCCCCTCTCTTTCTTTGCTTCCGCCTGATGAGAATACGCCGGTATAGCGTTTTGCCGTTGATGACGTTGATGTCGTCCGAACAATCCTGCCCATCGTGGTATCTGCTATCGCCCAGTATTTCGAATTGATCAGGGTTGAATTTGTCGATGAATGTGATTGGAACGGCCATAACGCCGTAGTAATCACAAGGGATTTCAGCAGTTCTGCTAACCTCTATTGCGTCGTAATGGTCATATTTCGGGTAGGTCCCCGGGGAATATGTCCTGAAGAGAGTCATGTTTTCGTGACGCTTTTCAATATCAACATTTGTAAACCAGCAGATATTACCCATACGCCGCCACTTCTGCCCGTTTTCGTCAATCTTGAAATCAGTCTTCTTTTCCGCGTACGTGTCCGGAACTCTGAACCAGAAATGCCCGCTGTTATAGCCCAGCCACACTCTGTTGTCATGAACAAGTGGCAATATCTCGCGGTAAGTAATCGCGTTTTGATTGCCAACAACGATAAACGACTTTTCCCATTTCATAAGCTGAGCCATATACTCACGAAACAGAGAGAACGGCGGGTTTGTAACGACGACGTCCGCTTGCTTCAGAAGTTCCAGGCATTCGGCGGAACGAAAATCGCCGTCGCCCTGCAGTAGGGTAAGGGCGTTCTTGCGGTTTCTCAAAAGATATTCCACGTCGGCAAGGTCAACACGACCGTCGCCGTTTTCGTCCGTAACCCCGGTAATCTCGATTTTATACGGCTTCTTGGTGCTCTTTTCTTTGCTCGCAGCAGTTCCACTGCCAGACAACTTCAACTGTGTGTAAGCAATCGGAGACGTCGCATAGCCAGTTGCAATCAGTTTTTTCAAGCCTAATGAATTGAAGTTCATTGCGAAGTATTTGAAGAAGTTGCTTTCAAAAGGGTCGTCGCAATTGCACAAGACAACCTTCCCTTTGATGAAACCCTTGTAATGCTTCAATTCGCTTTCGATAAGTGAGAGTCCTGTGTAGAACTCGTCAGCCTTGTCTGCCCTTGACATATGTAGATTGTTATTTCCTGCCACGTCATTGCCTCCATTTCCCGTGTCGCCCGTCAATTCTGCGATACTCCGTGTGGATGTCTAAGTATCCTGCAATCAACTCCGATCACGTGCCTTGTCTGCGTAGACGAGTTCGTACTCTTTTTTGGTTTCAAAGAGGGCAGTCTTGTAATCTTCTGAAACGGCTTCCCCTCTCTAAGTAATGATGTAATCCTTTCAATCTGCTCTTCAGACAATTTGTACATGAGGCAAGCCTCCTTGGGTGCCAGCTATCGAAGCGATACCGCCGTTGCTTTTGTCAACTAGTGTAGCATCAATAACAAATAGTAGCCAATGGAAGAGGTCAAACAAGAGACGCGCGATCTTGGCGTTTTGAGGTTGAGTCATCTGCAGTCTCTTCGGACGCTCCAGACATCTATGATGCAGCCATTCTTGGAACGAAATGCCACACTTCTTGTCGTCGTTCGGGTACTTTGAGAAGTGACGGTTCTCTAGCAAGAAGTGACAAGCTACTTGCATGTGTTTCTACATAGTGGCAAATGTCGCGACCTAACTGTAGATGTTCCGACCAAATTGCGTAAGTGACAACTCTATTTGCTTACTCCACTCTTCGGAGACGGTACGCCGAGGAAAAGTGCCAGAATCGGCCCGATTTCAGCGAGCTCGCCCTACTGGGATACGTTTGAGTGCCCTTCACCTTCGCTACGGGGCTGTAATGAGATACCATCCGGTCAGAACTTCTTGCCGAGGGTTAGACTGAACAGACGGTTCAGCATTGCTCAGCTCTCGAGAGAGTTCTGCTCATGATCGGGCCCAGTGTTGCTAACGATCTCGTCCTTGGTACGATAGTCTAGGGGAAATGGCGTGTTGTTGTCAAATACAGGTACCAGCGCATCGAATGAGGCCGTATCATCGTAGGCGAACTGGTTGGCAAATCCGGTTATATCCAGAAACTGTCGTTCCGGACCGTGAGGCCTGCACTCCAACACGAACCCACAGGGCACGGCTGACAGCTCAGACACCACTCTGACGTCGTTGGATCCGTTGCTGCCGGCGTACAGGAGGCTGGACATGCCCGTCCAGCGTGAGACTGTTCCAGAGAGCACGTATGCCCCTAGCCGGTAGCGTTTAGGATCGATTCCTCGCCGTTCCCTGCCCAACACGAGTGCACACAGGTCGGGCTCAGCCTCATGGAACGCTGGCCCGTTGACCGTTGCGAACATGGCAACGATCTCCTTGACGATGCGCAGCGGGTAGATGTTGCGAAAAGAAACGCGGAGCATTCGCCCAGCTGCGATATGGTTAGAATCGGCTGTTCCAAGCGACTGGACTACGCACTCTGCGAAGTGCGCATAGCCCTTGGCGTACCAGGCACCTGTGTCGTTGTTGCACTTCGGGCACAGTGAGTACTCCCCGGTCCCCGACTGTTGCTGTTGGTGTTTCCGCCCCTTTACATCCCACGGCATAGCCCCCTTGTCGCGGAGCCATTCGTCGCCGCGGCAGCGGATCGCGAGGCTGTTGTTGAAGGCTGCCCGAGGCGGTACGTGCTCGAATGACAGCTGTCCAACTTGACCACACAAGCAGCAGATTCCTTCTCTCAAACGTCTCATGCGTACTAAGTTCCGGCTTCAACCGACGCCCCGCTGAGCAAAGACGTCATTCTCGAGCCCAGGCAGAGGGGCAGCTGTTCCTTCTGGATCACTGTAACTGGATCGCCCTTCTTGCGGTCGGGTTGTCGGGGAGGTACTTCTTCAGTACCTCCAGGTTGTCACCGAAGTACAGCGTGTTCATCCACTTCACCGGATTGTCGCTATTCATTGCCTCTCCCGCCGTTGTCTAGCCAAACCATTGTATGCGAAACGGCGGGTTCTACCACCGACAAGATACTAGCGACCCTCGCCGCCTGTGGGGCTGCTCCCCCTCCACTGCTCGACTTGTCGCAACGTAGCATTTGGACTTCGTTTCTCGAGTAGATGAAGTTGATGTAGAGACTCTTGTGACAGTACATAGGAGGGGCTATGTCATCCCAGCCAAATCCGTCACGTCAAAGGAGTTCTAAATGAGAAACGAAGAGTACGGCGACAACCCGTTAGTTCAGTATCTGATCAGGGAAGGAGTAACCCCGGGGGACTTCGCGATCTTGGCCAATGTCGATCACAACAAAGTGTACGAAGTGATGCACGGTCGGGTGCGAGTCCTTCCAGAATCATTTGCCGATGCCGTTAATGAACGCAGTGGTCCAGGCACCGGTGCCAAGATGCGAGAGGCGTACGAGTACTATCGAGAGGACTTGAGACAGAGCCTCCAGAAAGCTGCCCGATAGAGCGCGGATTGAATGACGGGGTGACTCTCAGCAGTCGCCCCGTGCCAACAACGAACCAGCGGAACAGATTCTTGTCAGACAGAGTATCACATTCATGTTGACGCGGGTTCGCTAACCCACTCCAGAAGAGGTGTAATCCTTGACACATATCAAAACGAGTATATACTGTTTTCAGTATATTGAGGTTGAATCCCCTGTTGGGGAAAAGCGAGGTGGCATGGCGAAGAGAAATACTTGTGATCACGATACCGCGAAAGAACCGCCCAGTATCTGCATTGTTGCACTGAAGCGCTCTGTTCATCGAGGAACCTCCGCATGAACAGAATAGCTACGCAACAGGGAATGGTCGAGAAGTACATGAGTATGGGATTTTCATGGTTCCCGCTCGTGCGGGGAGATAAGACACCACTGACCGCAGCCCTTCCTGGTGGGGGCTGGAAGCAGTATCAGACGAGACAACCTTCCGTTGAAGAGGCCAACAACTGGTTTGCTGAATTTGGTGCCGACATGGGAGGAGTGGGGTTTAATCTTGCGCTCGTCACGGGGTATCACGGCCTCTACGTCCTGGACATCGACAGCATGGAGATCCCCAGCGTTCTGACCTCCTGCAACACAACGACCGTCACAACTGGCCGTGGAAGACACTTCTACTTCAACGGCCCTCCTGGTCTGGCCTCGACGTCGGGCACCCTGGATGGCATTCCATTCGATTTTCAGGCGACGGGAAAATATGTTGTGGCTCCGGTCAGCATACATCCCTCCGGGGCTCTCTATGAGTATACGCGCCCACTCTCCGCTATCGAAACGATTACTGACATCGTCCTGGAGGCCCTCGGAACGATTAAGTACTCGGAAGCGAAACCTCACTTCCCCTTGAGGAGTGGAGGAAGGTCCTGCTTGGATCAGATCTGGGCGAGAACTCTCTCAGAGGGAGAACGCAACAGCACATTCTATGTTCTCTTCCAGGCCGCAGTATCAAAGCCGGCAAACAACAGCCCCACTGCGGTTGCAGGATACATCCGCCATAAGAATGAGGCCCTGTCTGTTCCTCTGTTGGAGAGAGAAGTCAACGCCATCGTCAACAGAGGCCGAGAACAGGACATTCCGGGCCACGGCTACGGACTCGGATGTGATGGAATTCGTAGGCTTCTCCCCTGGGTCTCCTGTGAGGGTTGCCATTATGCCGACCATCGTGCGGGCGACTTGATTCGGTCGCGTGACCTACGCAGGGCCATGGATGAACTGTCGCCCACCGAGTTCAAGCTCTTCGTGGCAAGCGCCATGCATGAATGGGATTCGGACAACCCTCTCTCGAATGTGGAAGCAGAGAGGATGACCCATCTCTCAAACAAGACGGTGTGCAACGGGCAGAAGGTCCTGCGTACAAAGCAGTACCTGTAGAATTTACACTACTGCATACAGGGTGGAACATCACATTGGAAGCCACGGAGAGGGATGCGACAGCACGACAGAAGCTGCACTAGTATTAGGTAGTGTGGTTGGTCCTGTGGATTGTCTCTGGAGAGGGAGAGAACTGTGGATAACAAGTGGTCGGCGCACGGCGGCGCGAAGCGGCCAGCGGGCGACATGCCGCCGCGACAGAACGTCGGTTTTGACACATTCATCGGGAGGTTGTAATGGCTCCACGTAGAGAGATTCACGTAACACCGCATGGCGACGGAAAGTGGCAAGCGAAACAGGGCGGAGCGACTCGAGCCTCTGTCGTGGGAGACACCAAGGCAGCCGTCATGAAAGAGGCTCGCGACATTGCCCGGAATCAGCACGAGGAATTGGTTGAACACGGGAAAGACGGACGCATTCAAAACCCGAACAGCTATGGCCCCGACCCCTGTCCACCGAAAGACAAGAGGCCATGACACCCCTCGGACTTCCTCTCTCTACATTCATTGAACTCTTGGCGAGTGGCGTGGTCGCCCTCGGCACCATCTTCTCTGGACTGGTTGCCCGGCAGAGTGTTGTCGAGGCGCGCAAATTGCGTCAGATGCAGGATGAGCCCCACATTGTCGTAACGCTCTGGCTAACGAGTGTAGGTAGCCACTACTTGAACATGTGGGTCGAGAATACGGGAACTGGAACGGCGTACGATCTGAAACTCACAACAGATGCTAATATCCAAATCCTCGGGGGCAAGTATTTGTCTGAGGTGGGAGTTTTCGCGTATGGAATCCCCTGTTTCCCGCCAGGTCATCAGCTGGTGTTCTGCGTAGGAGACATGTCTGAAATGCGCCAGAATGGAAATACGAAATTGACCGTCTCTGCCATCTATCGGAATTCGCGAGGAACACACCATGACGAGGCCTTCCCACTGAACACTGAGTCGCAGTCTGGGGTGCTTGAGCTCATGGAGACAGGGACGCGACCGCTCAACGAAATGGCAAGGAGCCTCAACGATATCAAAGACGCCTTGAGGACTGGCTTGAAGATCAACAAGTAAGTCCAGCCATTCTCGAATATCTACAGACCTCTGAAGGCTTAGTTCAGCCTTCAGAGGTCTGACCATGTCTCCTCTACCATGGGAAGTTTGTCTTCGACCACATCTTTGAGTCTCATCCGGCCGATATCGGTCACGCTCTTCCCGTGCCCTTGACAATTTCTTCACTCGGTATATCACTTTCAGTATAAGATAATGTTTCGGTACTGCCACGAGGAGGGCAGGAATGAAGAAGTTTGTGTTGATTTCGCCGGCACAGAGAGAATTCGAAGACATGCCGGTCGCATTGCAAGCTGCATTAGGGGCACTCATCAAGGTGTTTAGGCAGAACGGGGCCCTCGCACCCCCGCAGAGTAAGTTGGTGGATCCACGAAAGCGCATTTTCGAGATACGAGTTCAGGATAACAATCTCCAAGGCCGAGTGCTCTACTATTACATCGACGAAGACGGCACAGCGTACGGGCTTGTTGCGTTCATCAAGAAGAAGGAGAAGACGCCCAAGAAGGAACTTGATCTAGCTCGACAAAGACTTCAACTTTTGAAGCAGGGCGTATGGAGGGAGGAACACAATGAAGAACCTTGAGACCGAGAGGCATCAACTACTTGTCTCGAAGAGCGTTATGGATGCCAGTGATCGTCTATTCAAGCGGGTTGACGATGCTGTCGCCGCAGATCCAAAGCTGGCAGCAAAGGTCAAGGGCATCATGCTCGAGGCACAGGTTGCACTGAAGCTGGAAGAGGCGCGGAAGAGTTGCGGTCTCACTCAGAAGGAGTTGGCTACTCGTATAGGCACTAGCCAGCCACAGATTGCGAGACTTGAGAGCAACGGTTATACCGGCAGTGTCAGGACGCTTGCTGAGTATGCCGCTGCCTGTGGAAAGAAGCTGAAGATCAGCCTCGAATAGTCCTTTCTCGTTTATTCAATCCAATCGCCGGGGAAATTCGTTTCCCCGGCTTTCTTTTTGTCCAGAGCCTTCGTTTCCACATTTCTTGACACCGCTCGTGAACCCACCCAAACCTCTGGGACCGGCACGGGGCCTGTGGTGTCATTCCTAAGCGGTCAGTACGTCGCAGTTTCGTAGTTTCTCCGCGGGACTTTACTCTTTTCGCCCAGAAAAGTAAACTAACTGCCAAAACTACTAAAGTCCTCAACACTGCATATCAACGGGGTTTCATGGAGGGACTTTACTTTTTTCGCCCATCAGTGAACGAAACCACACCCTTGATTGAGAAGATACGCTGGATCAAGACATTCCATTCAAGGGGAGATGATATTCCGAATTCTTTGACAAATCGAGAGAAGCACCCCAAAGATCTCATATATATATCTGGGAGTGGATATGGGGGCACTTAGTTGTCCGTAGTCTCACTCGCTTTGCTCGTTCATCCCTGCAGCTCCGCCGCCAAGAGAGGCGCCGTCGAGGTTGAGTAGTTCAAGTATGGCGAGCTCATAGAACGAACTCGCCTCTCCCATGGTTTCCAGTTCATCTGGTACCAAATCGACTGATACAAGCAAGTGCGCGAGCCCCAGGCACTACAAATGCGGGGCTCGCCTTCTTTTATCCGTAGCACATCCTTTATCCAGGAGGTTCAGACATGTCCTACCGCTCTTCAGATCCAGCAGATACCGCCGACGATGACCACGATTTCTTTGCTTCCCAGGCAATGAACGCAACGCCTGCAGAGGAAGACGCGTCATATGCGAAATACCTAAAGTTGACGTACGAGCTCCCCCCGGAAGAAGAGGCGGCAGTTGCCCGTATGTCCGTCGAGGACCTGAATACCATCATTGTCCGTTCACAGGGCAAGCGTTTCACCTTGATGATGCCCCATGAATATGCCCTCCGGTTCGCGGCAAAGATGGCACTCGAAGACCGGTAGTGAAGTCTCCGACACTTTGATAGATTCGGCACAACTTGCCTCGTGCGTGTAGTGATGCACCCTCCACATGGCAAGTTTTCTCTATGTTCTGACACGGCATCTGGCTGTCAAGAAAGGGGAGTGCCAGGAGAACAAGCTCTCTGTCGAGTGAGGAAGAAAGCACCCTCTGGGCAGATTGATACTCACTATTAACGAAGGCACACTACCCCCTGTTCTGTCGATCACAACATCCATTCTCTGGTATAGATATCAATATGCATTGATATAGTAGCTATCGTCTCTTAATGAGAACGTTTGCAGGCATCTCACTCGTTCCTTTTTGTCAAGACACTCTGATCCCCCTGGTCGTCGTCAGATAATGGTCTCTTCCTCGCCCGTCAAGTGCGCCGGGTTCGAGTATCGGAGTGCAAGTACGACGGGTGGACACAACCCGCCCGTCTTTCTCATTGTTTGTGTTCTTCAAGTCAGACACAACTGCACACTCGCCCAACTGAAACTACAGGGGCGGCGAGTGTTTTCTGTTGCTGTTGTCTCTTCTGTTTCTCTTTGTCGATTGAAGACTGGTGTGAACCAATCTTGAGTTGGCAGAACAGCTCACATTCGCTCAGGCCTAGCAGTGCTGACGGATGAAACCCTGGAGGTCACCATGTCCAAAAACGTCATCTCGCTTTCCTCTCTTCTGAAGCGCACGACCCGCACGTCTGACGGGCAGGTCATCACTCGCCCGATTTCTGGCCGCATGAGTGCAGTCCTCGACAATTGCGGGACCGCTAAGAAGCTCGCCGACAATTTCGGCCGCATCAAGCTCTACGTCTACGACGCCAATATCGGGGACGTTCTCCGTGACGAGAAGGGCATCCCCGTCACGTTCAATCGTCAGTACGCGAGCATGTCCACCACGCCCTGGCGTCAGACCACGACGGGCGGCGAAAGCAATGCCCAGGTTCGTCACGCTGTTATCCACTGTGATGTGATTCGAGACCTGGAAGGCAACAACATCCTCAATGAGGACGGCGGCAAGACCTTCAGGTGGTCGGTCGTGAAAGACGAGTTCGCATATGTGGCCGATGCCGAGCGTCCGGAGCTCGTCGGAACCCATCAGTTTGGTGACACCGTCGAGTCCATCGTCATTGATGCCCAGACGAAGGCCATGGATCTTATGCCCGCCCGCGAGGGTGAGGACGCCGACCTCCTCGCCGACTTTGAACTCGAACGCGCGTAGTCTGGAGGGCATCGTCCTTCAGGCCGTCTGAGAAGGTTCCATCCGGGGGGACGCCGCACATGCGGCGTTCCCCTTTCTGCATTCCAGAGTCTTGGCGACACATCCCGATTCGGGCTACTGCACGGCGTCTTCTGCGTTCATTTCTCCACTGTCACCACTTCAAATCGTCGAGGAAGATCCTGAAAGGAGATCGTATGCCTGAAACACTCTTTCCCAGTACAGATGTGGATCGAAGTACCAGCAACCTTCGCCCGGGAACCATGAGGCCGGCTGACCTTGTGACGTATGTGCGGGAGCGTACGACCGGTAGCCCCGTGACTCAAGACCCCGACACCAAGGCCGCGCTTGCCGTGATCCTCGGGCCAGAAGCAGCTGCCCGTTTGTTCGCGAAGGCCGCGCGTGACCAGCATGTCGACCGGCCCAGCCTGGCTGAACTGCTACGGGCGCTGAGAACAGCCCCAGATACCTTCGAAGATGTGCTCACAACAATCCAGACAGCACGTATCATGGCAGCAGCCGACCTCGCTCGAACTCTTGTCAGGGAGCACGACCAGCCGAAGACGGTCATCCGGGTCACCAGTGCCGAGGACGCTATTGGATACGTTCTCGACAGCCTTGATGCTCTTCACGACGAGAACAACGAGCACTTCTTCGTGGTCCTGCTCGACATCAGGAACAAGGTTATCGGAGCTCCCATCGAGATCAGTCGTGGCAGCGTCAGTGCCAGCGTTGTAGACCCTGCCGACATTGTCCGCGAAGCCTGCATCCATCACGCGAGCCGTGTTATTTTAGTGCACAATCATCCGAGTGGAGAGACAGATCCCTCTTCGGAAGACATCGACACGACCAACAAGATCACCCAGGCCCTCAAGTATGTTGGCATCAGGGTCCTTGATCATGTCATTCTAGGCACAACCCGCCAGAACTTCTACAGTTTCGCCCGGGCGGGGTTGGTATAACTCCTGAGCAATTCGCACCAGCTAAGCAGTGGAGCATGACGGAAGCCGGGGATCCACCGGCAAAGGAGAGAACTATGGAAGCAACCAGCACCCGCACCAAGTACCATCGGCAGAGACTGAACCGGGCAGAACGCGCTGCCATGCAGACAGCTGCCCTCGGTAGGGCACGAGAAGGGAGGACCTGCACGAATGACTTGCTGGTTATTGCAGCATATGCAGCCAAGGGAATCGACGCACATCCGAGAGTCGACGTGTTCACGTTCAACGCTTGGAATGCTCTTCATCGGCACGTCAGGAAAGGAGAGCATGGTATCAAAGTTTTGACCTATGCCCACAAGGACATGGTGAAATCCGACGGGATAACCGAAGAACACAGCTTCCCCACGTCCGCTGTTGTGTTTCACGTGAGTCAGACTGATCCGGACACTGAGAATGTGAGAGCATGAAGGGCGCAACGTTGAACGTTCTCCGAGTTCAATGGGAGCGAGCACTACTTGAAGGTGACTTCGACAGAGTCGACAGAATCGTTTTTGCCCGCGCCAGGATCAAGGCTCTTGCTCCGACCAGACAGAAGACCGAAAGACTTCCACAGGCGGAACCCAGGATGATTGTTGAACCGCCAACCGATGATGGCGACGAGTACGAGGGAAAGTAGCACTATGACAACCAGAACGCACTACCGTTGGGTCGGAAACATGCGAGAGCCTATCAAGAAGGGAGGTGCATGATGAGTTTCACTGCTGAGCTCGCCGCGGACATCATCGAGGAACGGCAGCTGCTGACCGACGATCAAGTAACTCAAGACGATATGCCTGGCCTGTTTGAGCTTGAGGTCAACGCCATGGAGCAGGAACTGGGGTGCAGTATCCCGGAATGGGATGCCTGCAACAACGAGCAAAGGCTGTTGAATCGTTACTACGCGGATCTGGACGAGGATGACGGCGAAGGAGACGGCGAACTAGAGGAATTCCTATTTGAGATGGAACAGGACTGTCTCGAAATGGAAGAGGCTAACTACGATCGGTATCTCGCCGACGAATACGAGGCGGAGATTGCCAGGGCCTATGCGGACGAGGAGGCGCACCATCAGAAGCTTACGTAGAAGGACCCATCGCCAGAATCATCTGCGAGTCCAACTCGAGACAGACCAGCGTACCTACGGCTCCATCGGGCGGGAGAATTCCCCGACGTTCGCTGGGTGGAAGAATACGCCGGTTACCGATCTGGTCGCCGTGCTCCAGAACCAGCGCGACTACGACGAGAAGCTCAAGGAGCGACGGAACAAGGAAAGGCATCCCGTTGAGGAAGAGGAAATCGTGGAGCAATGCTGACGAAAGGAGCCCACATGAACAAGAGCCTGCTTCAGGCAATAGCTTCAACGCTGGAGGACACTCAATCGATCCGGAACACAATAAGCGGCATCAACGCAGAAGATTCACCTCCACCGGCAAGACTGCTTCTGCGATCCGTCTTTACGCACTGCAATGCAATTGACTCGCTCCTCGAAGAAGCTCTCGTCCGGTCATGCAGCTTATCCAGCAACATGCTTCCCATCGAGGAGGACGAAGTCGATGACGGAGACGTCGTACTTTCCGCAATCGTTCGATGAAGTGGTCCGGCTGGTCGTCCAAGGACAGATGGAAGCGGCAGGCATCATCTGGGACGGCACAATGCAGCGCCTGGCAGAAGACATTGCTGCGGATCCTCCGACGTTCTGCCCAGGCAGAAATGACTAGAACTCGACTCTCAATTCAAAGGAGAATTAGACATGTCAATGTACACGATTAGTAAATGCGAACCAGCCAAAACCTTCGCAAAGAAGGATGGTTCCGGTGACGGAACGATGCAAAAGATTGTCCTGAGGGACGATGCAGGGAA
>Ga0209014_10000942_pt1 | contig 17282 bp, 16 predicted proteins | sample BarGraNGADG00212_FD_184491 | JGI IMG/M metagenome (GOLD analysis project Ga0209014, IMG submission 184491) | Arctic peat soil microbial communities from Barrow, Alaska - Barrow Graham LP Ref core NGADG0002-212 (SPAdes) (version 2) | ecosystem: Environmental > Terrestrial > Soil > Wetlands >...
AGGGTGGCGCCGGGGTGCAGGAAGTCGAGCCGCATCTCGCCGTCGTCGTCGAAGTGCCAGATGCCGAGGTCCGTGACGACCACGAACGGACCGCGCCCCTTCCAGCCTCCGGCCTTGCGGATCCGCTCCGCCTGCTCCGCTCCGCCGAGGTTCCCGGGCGAGGTCCGGAAGTCGATCTTCTCGACGAACGAGCGCGAGGACTGGCGCATGATCACGAACACGTTGCGGGCGTTGATCGCGATCTCGCACGCCCCGCCGGAGCCGGGCAGCCGCGTCTTCGGGCTATCGTAGTCCCCGATGACCGTCGTGTTGATGTTGCCGAAGCGGTCGATCTGGGCGGCGCCCAGGAAGCCCACGTCGATCAGGCCGCGCTGCAGGTAGAACGCGAACAGCTCGAACATCGAGACCACGGCCGTGGCACCGGTCACGATCGTCGGGTCCCCGATCGACAGGGGCAGCCGGGCCGGCCTGGCCCCGAAGACGCCCGCCTCGTACACCAGCTCCATGTCGGGGGCGATCGTCCGCTTGGCCAGGTTGACGGCGATGTTGGGCAGTCCGACACCCACGAAGCAAACGCGCTGGCCGGCGAGCTCCCGCGCCGCGGCGACGATCATCATCTCGTTCTTGGAGAAGCCGAGGTCGCTCACCGGTAGTCCCCGTAGTCGACGGAGCCCGAGGGTGCGGAGCCCGGCCTGAGGGTGGCGAGACGCGCCTCGCCCAGCTTGTGCACGTAGGCGGCGCGGTCGGGAAGGTCGTAGACCCAGCCGCGGAGCCATGCCTGGAGGGCATCCTCGTCGCGGCTGATGGGGTCCCAGTCCAGGTAGAAGCGGTTGTCGCGGTCGTAGGCGCCCTGGACGTACGAGGGGTGGGCCCCGTACGGCTCCACGACGACCGCGTCCACGATGAGCCCGGGGATCACCGTGCGGTTGGGGTCCGATCGGATCACCGCCTCGTCCACCAGCTCCTCCACCACGATGATCACGCGCTCGGCGGCGAAGGCGGCCTCCTTCTGGCAGCCGAGGAGGCCCCAGATCTGGGTGTTGCCGTTGGCGTCCGCGCGCTGGGCGTGGATGATCGAGACGTCCGGGTTGAGCGGCGGCACCGCGTACACCGTCTCGTCCGAGTAGGGCGAGCGGATCTCCCGGATGAGCGGGTTCGCCTTGGGCAGGTCCGTCTCGAAGTAGGAGCGCAGCGGCATGAACGGCAGGTTCGCGGCGCCCGCCGTGTATCGGGCGACCATGCCGAAGTGGCTGTACTCCTCGATCTCGAGGGGCTTCTCGCCTCCGAGCGAGGCCGGCTCGATGCGGCGACGGATGGCGTTGAGGCCGCCGACACCCGGGTTGCCGAGCCAGGAGAAGATCAGCTTGCGGGCGACGCCGCCGGCGATCATCTGGTCGTAGATCAGGTCCGGGGTCATCCGCGCCAGGGTCAGGTCCCGCTTGCGCTGGCGGATGATCTCGTGACCGGCCGAGAAGCCGATCAGGTGCGTGAAGCCCTCGATCGCGACCGTGTCGCCGTCTCGCACGAGGTCGGCAATCGCGTCCCGCATCGAGGCGACCTTGCCGGGCATGGGCCGTCCTCCTCCCGCTGTCGCGCCGTCGTCCGGGTCAGCCGGCGCCGGTTGCGGCGGCCGCCAGGCCCTGCTCGACCTCGGCCGCCACCTCGGCCACGTCCTCGCCCCGGTGGAGCGCGACGTGGGCGACGGACTCGCTGAAGAGGCGGATCGCGGTGTCGGCCTCGGCCTCCGTCACGACGAGCGGGGGCGACATCCGGACGCAGTCCTCGCCGGCCTCCAGGACCAGGAGCCCGCGGTTGAACGCCTGCATCTGGACGGCCTCGGCCGTATCGCCGGAGTCGAACTGGACGCCGATCATCAGGCCCTTGCCTCGGACGTCCTTGACCAGGCCCGGGAAGCGATCCAGGAGCGGCCGCAGCTCATCCTGGATCTGGTTTCCGCGGGCCCCCGCGTTGGCAATGAGGCCGCCTTCGAGGAGCTTGATCGTCTCGAGGAGCGCAGCCAGCGCGACCGGGTTGCCGCCGAAGGTGCTGCCGTGGGCGCCCGGGCCCCAGCTCATGACTTCGGACTTCGCGACCATCGCGCCGACCGGCATCCCGGAGCCGATGCCCTTGGCGGTGAGCAGGATGTCGGGCTCAACGCCCCAGTGCTCGATCGCCCACATCTTTCCGGTTCGCCCGGCGCCGGACTGGACCTCGTCGGCGATCAGGAGGATCCCATGCCGATTGCAGAGCTCTCGCAGGCGGGGCAGGAAGTCGTCCTCGGGGACGACGTAGCCGCCCTCGCCCTGGATCGGCTCCACGATGACGGCGGCGAACTCGTCGGCCGGCATGAGGCGCTTGAAGGTGCGGCTCTCCATCTCCTCGAGCCCCAGGTTCCCGTACGGCACGTGGTAGACGCCGGGGAGCATCGGGCCGAAGTGCGCGTGGTACTTCGCCTTGCTGGCCGTCAGGCTGACGGCGCCCATCGTCCGTCCGTGGAACGCACCGAGGAACGCGATGACGTTCTGGCGGCGGGTGTGGTAGCGGGCGAGTTTGAGAGCGGCCTCGACCACCTCGGCGCCGGAGTTGCCGATGAAGGTCCGCTTCGGGCCCTTCATCGGCGCGATGCGGGCGAGCTCCGCGGCGGCCGTCGCGTAGATCGGCAGGTAGAAGTCACTGGCGGAGAAGTGCTGCAGCTCCGCGGCCTGCGCCTGGATCGCCGCGACGATCGCCGGGTGGCTGTGGCCGGTGCTGTTGACGGCGATACCGGCGGTGAAGTCCAGGAAGACGTTGCCGTCGATGTCCTCGATGGCGCAGCCGAGGCCGCGGACGGGCACGATCGGGTAGGCGCGCGGGAGGCTCGGACTCGTCCAGGCGTGGTCAAACTCGATGTGGGCGCGGGCCTTGGGGCCCGGCAGCTTGGTCACGATGTCCGGGATGGGACGCGCCTGGAGCGGGGTTGTCACGGGGCCTCCTCGGGCGTTTGGGCGGCGGGGCGGTCGCGGGCCCGAACGCATAGATCCTATGCAGAGTGAATATCAGAATAGCAGAGCGGGACGGGGCCGCGGGGGGTCCGAACAGCCTGTTCAGGGGGCCCGGGCGCGGGTCTGCGTGGGCCCGTTCGGCGCGAGCCCGGTCCGCGTCTGTGGCGCCTCAGAGGCGACCAATCCGCCTCTTGCCGACTGCTGGAGCGCCCTGGCGGCGGGGTTGTCGCCCGTCAGGCGACGTTCGCGCCGAAACCGGTCCCCGGGGGTGGCACTGGGGGACCGACTTGGGTGAATTCATCGCCCTGCAGGCGACAGAACGCGCGTCGCCGCCGGCACGCGGCCGGCGGCTACGGGGCGCAGTCCCCCGGGACGCCAGGGCCGGGCGCCGGGCCCAGCATCTGCATACCGGACCAGATGTCGATCCGGCCGCAGGACAGGTCCACCCTGGCACCGGCAGTCTTGGCCTCGGAACTGCCGTCCGCGTTGTCCCGGGTCCAGCGATCGCCGACTCGGACTGTCATCCCGACCAGCGGTCGGCCCGACGGAGTGCGCACCTCGACATTCCACGGCAGCGGGGGCAGTTGGGCGGCCGTCAGGATCGGCGCCTGACCCGGGTCCACCTGCCGCACCTCGGTCCCATTGACCACGAGCGCGACCGTCAGGGTCGTCCCGTTGTTGATCCCGAGGTCAAACTGATCGGCGGGCACGACCACGGCGCCCGGGGGTGGGGTCGGACCGGACGGCGAGGCAGGCGACGATGAGGACGGCGGCGAAGAGGGCGGCGGCAGGGAGCATCCGGCGGCCACCATCGCGAACGCCGTCAGGACGGCAGCCCAGCGCGATCGCCTCATGCCTGCCCCGCCTCAGACCCCCTCCGCCGTCAGTCGACGACCGTGTGGCTCTGCTCCCGCAGGAACTGGGCGACGTAGTACATCGACAGGCCGGACTTGCCGGTGGAGCCGGAGCCCTTCCAGCCGCCGAACGCCTGCACGCCCGGCCAGGCCCCGGTTGTCGCGCCCGCACGCCGGTTGACGTACAGCACGCCTGCGTGGACCTCGTCGAGGAACCGCTGGACCTCGGCCGGCACCTCGGAGTAGACGCCGGCCGTGAGGCCGTAGACGCCGTCGTTCGCCAGCGCCAGCGCCTCGTCGAGCGAGTCCACGGCCGCGATGGCCGTGAACGGGGCGAACAGCTCGTCGTGGAACAGGCGGTGCGTGGCCGGCAGCCCCACGACCGTCGGCTGCACGTAGAAGCCGCGGGCGGACGCGCCCTCCACCAGGCGCTCGCCGCCGGTGAAGACCGTGCCGTCGCGCCGGGCCTCGGCCACGGCCTGCTGGTGACGGTCGACGGCCGCCTGGTCGATGAGCGGGCCCATGAACGCGGTGCGCTCCAGCGGGTTGCCCACCACGAGCTTCCCGGTCTTCTCCACCAGCTGGCGGACCAGCTCGTCATGGACCGGCCGCTCCACGTAGACGCGGCTGTTCGCGGAGCACTTCTGCCCGCCGAACCCGAACGCGGCACGCATGATGCCCTCGGCGGCCTCCTCGAGGTCCGCGCTCCGCATGACGATCGCGAGGTTCTTGCCACCCATCTCCACGATGCACGGCCGCGGGTAGTGCGTGGAGAAGTTGCGGAAGATGTCGAAGCCGACCTCGTACGACCCGGTGAACACGATGCCGTCGATCCCCGGGTTCTCCTGGAGCTCGGCGCCGACGGAGCCGCCGGGACCCATCACCAGGTTGAAGACCCCGTCCGGGACGCCGGCGTCCCGGTAGGCTTCGAGGATCGCGATCGCCGTCATCGCCGACGCGGAGGCCGGCTTGAACACGACGGTGTTGCCGGCCATCATCGCGGCCGAGGTCGGGCCGACGGCGAGAGCCATCGGGAAGTTGAACGGGGCGATGACCGCGAACACGCCGTGCGGCCGCAGGATCGACCGCGTGTGCACGGCCGCGTCGCCCAGGTTGTCCATCTCGTGGTCGTAGAACGCGTTGTCCTCGGCCGTCTTCGCGTAGTACCGGATGAGGTCGGCCGCCTCCTCGACCTCGCCCAGGGCCTCGATGCGGGTCTTGCCAACCTCGATGGCCATCAGGCCGCCGTACTCCATCTGGCGCTCTGAGATGAGCTCCGCGGCCGCCTTCAGGATCTCAAGGCGCTTCTCCCAGCCTAGGCGGAACCACGCCGGCTGCGCACGGCGGGCCGCGGCGATGGCGTCCCGGACGTCCGCGCGGGTGCCCTTGGCGAACGTGCCGACGAGGATGTCGGTGTCGATGGGTGAGCGGATCTCGAAGGTGCCCTCGCCGTCGCGCTCGGCCCCGTCGATGACGTTGCGGTGGTAGGCGCCGAGGCGGCCCTTGGCCTTCTCCAGGCCGGCCTCGTAGAGCGTGTGCAGCTCCTCGTTGTCGGCGCGCAGGGTCGCGTAGGTGATCTTGGGGCGCGGTATGGTGGTCATCGAGAACCTCTGGGGTGGAACGCGGCGCGGTTGAACGAACCGGAGCGTACCGGCCGGAGCCGAATCCGGTCCAGCGCGCCGACGACGGGCCACCACGCTGACGGCGGGCCGCCAGCACCGGGCACCGCCGAGAGATCGGCCTCCGCGCCGGCGGCGGGGCGCCCGCGACGGACCACCCCCATCGGGCAGTGCCGGGCGATCAGCCTCCCGAGAAGATCGGGCAGACGAGGATCCTGTCGCCCTCGAGCACCTGCTCATCCGGCTGGGCACCGTGCCCGTTCCTGGCGATGATCATGGGTCGCGCGCGGTCGATCGCGATCGACGCCAGGATGTCGTCCACCGTCGTCCCCGGTTCGACGTCCAGCTCCTTCTGGCTGAACCCCACCGTGTGGACGAACCCGCCGGCCAGCTTGAGCGTGACCTTCATCGCTAGAGGAGCGTGGCGTGGGCCTCCGCGGCCGCCGCCTCGGCGCCGAGCCCCAGGCTCTCCAGGGTGGCCCGGGTGGGCACGCCGCGGACGTCGTAGCCGCGGATGTCGTAGTAGTGCTGGAGGAGGCTGTCGTACTTGTCGCGCTCCAGGATCCTGCCGGCGATGGGGCCCTCCGTGTCGGCGTTGGCGGGATCGAACCAGGCGGCAGGCGGGTAGTCGGCCGAGCGGTCCGTGTCCGGGTACTCGCGCAGCCAGAACAGCTTGATGAGCGCGTAGATCCGGTCGGAGATCGGCCAGAAGTCCTCCAGCTTCCAGTCATTGCCGGTGATCGTGTTGAAGTAGATCGGGTAGTGCTCCGCGCCCCAGCCGATCTCGACCCACGGGAAGCGACAGGTGATGAGCGACTCGAACAGCCCGCCCCGGATCCGCTGCAGGTCGACGATCTTCTGGGCCTTGTCCCGGCCGTACGACTCGCGCGGCGTCTGGTTCACCTCGTAGGTGATGATCCAGGACTCCTTGTGGTGGGCACCGATGGGGCTCACCCCGAAGGCCAGGGCCATGCCCGGGATGAACTTGCAGTTGTAGGCCGAGATCTCGAGGCCCTTGACCTGCATCGCGTAGTCCTCGGACCCGTGGCCAAACGCCCGGGCGGCGCGCAGCACCCCGTCCGCGAGGAGGTTGCCGATCTCACCTTCGCGATGGGCGATCTTGCCGAGAAGCTTCTTGAAGCCTGCCGCGTCCCCGAAGAGCGGCTCCCCCGGGGTGGCGCCCCGCTCGATGGCGTCGGCGTAGAACCCGAGCACGCCGCCGGCCGAGATCGTGTCGAGCCCGTAGTCGTCGCACAGGTAGTTGAGCGCACCGACCTCGGGGAGGTTGTAGAGGTCGAGGTTCGGGCCCAGGAGGCCGATGTTCTCGTAGTCGACCTCCGCCTCGCGACCCTCGTCGTCGAGCACCGCGATCCCGCAGCGCATCGTGCAGTTCGGGCAGCCGTAGGTGGCGACGCGGGCCGCGTGGACGCGCTCACCGTCCACCATCCAGGCGTCCGGGTGGCTGGTGCCGCGGAAGTTGTGGACCGGAAGGGCGGCGACCTCGTTGCACCAGGACAGGACGCCGGTCGTGCCCTGCTGAGACCACGCGGCCTCTTTGTCGATCTGGTGGACCTCGCGCAGGTCGTCCCGGCCGAGCTCCTTCATCTTGGCGGGAAAGGCTTGGGGGATTGGCTTGGAGCCCTTCACGACGATCGCCTTGAGGAGCTTGGAACCCATCACGGCGCCCATCCCGGGTCGCCCGCCGGACCGACCCTCGAGGCTGCGGATCACGGCGAAGTTGACCATGTTCTCGCCGCCCTGGCCGATGTTCAGGACGCCGACGCCCTTGTTGTAGCGCGCGTAGATCCAGTCGTTGGTCTCGATCGTGCCCTTGCCCCAGACCTCCTCGGCCGACTGGAGCTCGACGCGATCGTCATCGATGACGAGCATCGTGGGGCGTTCGGCCCGGCCCTCGACGATGAGGGCGTCGTACCCGGCCTTGCGGAGCTGGTCCGTGACGCGGGTGCCGAGGTTCCCGTCGCCGTAGCCGCCGGTGGCGGGTGACTTCGCGGCCACGATCGTCTTGCCGGTGTTGGGGGCCGGGATGCCGGAGATGGGGCCGACGGCAACGACCAGCTTGTTGTCCGGTCCGAGGGGATCGATCCCCGGGGCAAGCTCGTCGTACAGGATCTTGACGGCGAAGCCCCGGCCGCCGATCCACGTGGTGGCGAACTCCTCCGAGAACGTCTCGACGCGATGCGTCCCGTTCGTCAGGTTGACCCTGAGGATCTGCCCGGTCCAGCCATCCATCGTCAGCTCATCCTCGCATCGGTTGTCGCGCCCGACCGTAGACAGTGCATCTGCCCGCGTCCAGAAGGCCATGGACCCCGTCCTCCGAGAGGAAGGTCCCTTGCCGTCCTGAGTCTACCGCGGCGGCGCCCCTGCTCCGGCCCGTGGCGACGGTCCCGGGAACGGCGACGCGGGCCTGGTACGCGCGGCGGCCGGCGGGCCGCGACCGGGACGTCCGAGCCATGTACCCCCTCCCGGCCGTGACAGACTGGTCGGCATGCCGCGTCCCATCCGCCGCCGACCGTTCCGCGCCATCGCCATCGCCGGAGTGGTCGCCGGCGTCCTCGCGGGCCTGACTGGCCCGGTCTCGCCCGCGCGGGCCGCGACCGAGTTCCCGGCAGGCTACGAAGCGTTCCACACCTACGCCGAGATGGTCGCCGACATCAGGGCCGTGCAGGCCGCGCGGAGCAGGCCGGGTGCCCGTACGCGGTCCTGGGCGCCACGGTGGCGAGCGCCCGGTGCGGTGCGTTCGACGACGACATGGAGGTCGCCCGCGGGTGGACCGTGAACCGGACTGACACGGCGCCGGCGAATGCGCGCTGGGCGCGCGGCGATCCGGCGGCCACCTCGTCGGGCGGCGTCACGCTGCAGGCGGGCTCGACGGCATCCGGGCGTGCGGCGCTGATCACGGGCCTCACGGCCGGGATGAGCGCCGGGGCGAACGACCTGGACGGCCGCACGACCGTCCGCTCGGCGCCGATCACGCTCCCGGCCGGGACCGGGCAACAGCTGACCTTCCGCTTCAACTTCGCGCACACCGCGAGCGGCACTGCAGCGGACCACCTGCGCGCGATCGTCGAGGCGGCGGACGGAACCCGGACCGTGGTCTGGGAGCGCACCGGGACGGGCTCCGTGATCGCGGGCGGATGGCGGACGGCGACGCTGTCGGTGGACGGCTGGGCCGGCCAGACGATCCGGCTCCGGTTCGAGGCCCAGGACGGCGGCGCGGACTCCACGGTGGAGGCCGGGGTGGACGACGTGCGGGTGACGTGTCCGGCAGGCTGAGGCTCAGCCGAGCGCCGCGACGACCTCCGAGATGGACGCGGCAACCCCGTCCGGCCGCACGGCACCCCGGGCGCGCGCCGCGGCAGCCGCCAGCTCCGTGTCGCCATGCTTGCCGGTCCGGACGAAGATGGCGCGCAGGCCGGCCCGCTGCGCCCCGCCGATGTCGATGAACACGTCGTCGCCCACCATGGCCACCTCGCGGTGGAGGAGCCGGGGCTCGCCGCGCTCGTGGGCCTCGGCCGCGAGGCGCTCGAAGCCCATCCGGAAGCTCTCCAGGGAGGGCTTGCCCACGATCCGCGCCCGCTTCTCCGTCGCGTATTCCAGGCCCACCAGGAACGCCCCCGCATCGAGCGTTGGCCCCTCCGCGGTCACCCACCAGGCGTTCCGGTGCATCCCGATCAGCGCCGCCCCGCCGCGGACCAGCCGGAACGCCCGGTCAAGGTTCACCTTGGTCAGCTGGTCCGGCGAGTCCCCCAGCACGACGGCCGCGACATCGCCCGGGGAGGCATCGGCCGCCGCCCCGTCCACCATGTTGACGCCCTCGAACTCCACCCGCGCGTCGTCCGAGGTGATCACGTAGACCGGCCGGTCGCCGTACTCGCGCCGCACCATCGCCGCGGACGCGGAGAGAGCGGACTGGAACCGGTCCGCCGGCGTGGCGAAGCCGGTGCTCCTCCCCCACCGGGCGAGGGTCGCGCGCGAGACCAGCGAGGTGTTGGTCACCACGAGGTACGGGAACGGCCGCCGGTCCAGCTCCGCCATGGCTGCCGCGGCCCCCGGGACGGCCGCGCCCTTGAGGATCAGGACGCCATCCAGGTCCAGCAGCAGGGCCCGGACCCCGTGCAGCGCTGCACGGAGGATGTCGTCCGGAGCCGTCGAGTCGGGCATGATGCGCGCAGGTTACCCCCGGGCCGTCGCGCCGGGCGGGACGGATCGCCAGCGAAGGAGCCGCGGATGGGACTGCTCGAGGGGCGCAAGGCCCTCGTGTTCGGGGTCGCGAACGACCACAGCATCGCCTGGGGGATCGCGAAGGCGTTCCACGAGGAAGGCGCCGTCGTGGGCTTCTCGTCCGTCGAGAGCCTGATCGAGCGCCGCGTGCGCCCGCTCGCCGATTCGATCGGCAGCACGTTCGTCGAGCCGGCGGACCTGCAGTCCGACGAGCAGATCCGGGCCGTCATGGCGAAGTGGGCCGAGGTCCACGGCGAGATCGACATCCTCGTCCACGCCGTCGCCTACGCCAAGCGGGAGGACCTGGACGGCTCCTTCGTGGACACGTCCCGGGACGGGTTCGCGCTGGCCCTGGACGTGTCCGCGTACTCGCTGGTTGCGCTCACCCGCGAGGCGCGCCCGTACCTGCACCGCGGCAGCTCCGTCATCACGCTCACCTACTACGGCGCGGAGAAGGTCGTCACCCACTACAACGTGATGGGCGTCGCCAAGGCCGCGCTCGAGGCGTCCGTCCGGTACCTCGCCGCGGATCTCGGCCCGGACGGAATCCGCGTCAACGCGATCTCCGCGGGACCCATCCGCACGCTCTCCGCCGGCGGCATCGCGGGCTTCCGCAAGCTCTACGGCCCGTTCAACGAGCTCGCCCCGCTGCGCGCCCACATCTCCATCGAGGACGTCGGCAGGACCGCCACCTACCTGGGCTCGGATCTGTCGTCCGCGGTGACCGGCGAGGTCATCTACGTGGACGGCGGGTTCAACATCCTCGGCGTCCCGTCGGTCGAGTAGCGAGGCGCGCATCGTGATCACCCGCTCCGGCCGCGCGTTCGACGGTTCCGTGCTGGCCGCGGCTGACGGCTGGGAGGCCGGCGCGGTGGCCCTGGCGGTGGTAGACCCGGACGGGCTGGTGGCGGTCCACGGGCCGCTCGACGCACCGCGGCCGTGGGCGTCCGTGACCAAGCTCCTCACCGCAACCGTGGTCCTGGTTGCCGCGGAGAACGGCCTGCTCGACCTTGACGAGCCGGCTGGCCCGCCGGGCGCGACCATCGGGCACCTGCTGGCCCATGCCTCGGGGCTCGCCTTCGACGACCCATCCGTGATCGCTCCGCCCGGGCGGAGCCGGATCTACTCCAACGCGGGGTTCGACATCCTCGCCTCGGTCACCGGCGCGCGTGCCGGGCGTCCGTTCCCCGATCTCCTGCGCGAGTGGGTGCTGGACCCGCTGGGCATGACCGGAACCAGCCTCGTGGATCGACCCTCGCAGGGCCTGGTGGGCCCGATGACGGACCTCGCCGCGTTCGCGTTCGAGTTGCTCCGGCCCGGGGTGCTGCCGGCGACGGCGCTGGCCGCAGCGACGACGGTGGCGTTCCCCGGGCTGCGCGGCTTGCTGCCGGGCATCGGGCGATTCGATCCGCTGGACTGGGGCCTCGGGTTCGAGCTCCGGGACGGCAAGGCGCCGCACTGGACCGGGACCGGCAACTCACCGGGCACGTTCGGACACTTCGGCGCCAGTGGGGCGTTCCTGTGGGTGGACCCGAACGCGGGACTGGCGCTGGCGTGCCTGCCCGAGCGGCCGTTCGGGCCGTGGGCGCTGGATGCCTGGCCGGCGATGTCCGACGCGGTGCTCAACGCCGCGGGCCAGGTGGGCGCGCGAGTGGCCGGCGCGGGCTAGTGGTCGTGTGCGACCGGCGATGACGAAGCTGCGCAGTCGCGGCACAGCCCGGACACGGAGAGGTGCGAGAGATCCACCCGGAACCCCCGGTCCGCGCTGAGCGCCGAGACGAGCGCACCCGCCTCCCTCTCGTCGATCTCCCACGTCTGGCGGCAGCCGCGACAGTGCAGGTGTCCGTGCTCCGACTGCGGCAGGACGTGGAACTCCTCGCGGCCATCCACGCCGTGCGCGTGGCGGACGATCCCCAGCTCCTCCAGGACGTCGAGGGTCCGGTAGACGGTGGACGGGGTGGTCGCCGGGTCCAGGGCCCGGCAGCGCTCCACCAGCTCCGAGCCCGTGACGTGGCCGTCGCTCTGCGACAGCACCTCCACCAGGACCCGCCGCTGGGGCGTCCACCGGAGCCCGCCGGCGCGCAGGCGGTCACGGAGACCGGCCCACGGGGACGGCCCCGCTGGCTCGGCGATGACGTGAGACGAACCGGAGGCGGGCATCGAACGAAGTATGGGTGACAGGCTGGCTTATTGCAACCACTTGCAAGAGCGATCCGACGCGATTAGCATTCGACCCAGCCTCAGGCCGCCGTCCCATCCCCGGAGCCCCGCAACGCATGGACTTCTACTCGATCACCACTGCAGCCCGGCTGGCCGTCCGTGTGCCTCCCGAGATGCATGCCGCGGACCGGTTCCTCAGCGTGCCGGTCGCGATCGTCTTCTGGGTCATCACGGCCGTCGTGATCGGTATCGCCGTCCAGCGCACCAACCGGAACCTCGACGAGCGGTCCGTGCCCCTCATGGGCGTCATGGCGGCGTTCATCTTCGCCGCGCAGATGTTCAACTTCCAGGTCGCCGGCGGCACGTCGGGCCACCTCCTGGGCGGTGTCTTGGCGGCGGTCCTCCTCGGACCGTGGGCGGCCACGCTGGTCATGGCCTGCGTGATCGCGGTCCAGGCCCTCGTCTTCTCCGACGGCGGGCTCGTGGTGATGGGCGCCAACATCTTCAACATGGCCATCATCGGCACACTCGGCGGGTTCGCGCTGTACCGCCTGCTGTGCGGGCTGTTCGGCGGCGAGGACCGGGGACGCATCCCGGCGGCGGCGATCGCCGGCTGGGCGTCCGTCGTGGCCGGGGCGATCGCGATGTCCCTGGAGTTGATCGTGTCCGGCACCAGCCCTGCGGAGGTGGTGCTGCCGGCGATGCTCGGGGTGCACATCTTCATCGGCGTCGGGGAGGCGCTGGTCACCGCTGCGGCCCTGGCGTTCATCGCGACGGCGCGCCCTGACCTGCTGGACCTGCGCCCGGACCGGGCCGCCAGGCTGGCCGGCGCCGCACCGGCCTGATCCGATGACCGCCCAGGAGGACCCTCGTCCCGTGGCGGAGTCGCAGGCCACGCCGGAGCCTGCGGCGGAGCCGAAGCCGGATCCCGCTTCGGAGCCGGCGCCGTCGGCTGAACCCGCGCCGAAGCCCGACCGCGGCCGGCCCGGACGACGGTGGTGGGTGGCGGGCATCGCCATCGCCGCCCTCGTCGTCGTCGTCCTGGCGCCCCTGGCCTCGTCGGACCCGGACGGGCTGCAGCGCGTCGCGATCGACCAGGGGTTCATCGGCCAGGCCCAGAACTTCATCTCGGGCCTGCTTGCCGGCTACGCGATCCCGGGCATCGACGATCCCCGCCTGTCGAAGATCCTGTCCGGCCTGCTGGGCGTGGCGATCGTGCTGGGCGTCATGTACGTGCTGGGCCGCGTGCTCGCGCGCCGACGGGCGTAGGGGCGCCGCACCCTGGAGCTCGACCGCTACGTCGAGGGCGACAGCCCGTTCCACCGCGCCGACGCGCGCCTCAAGTTCATCCTGACGATCGCCGGGATCCTCGTGATCTCGCTGCTGCCGATCGGGTCGTTCCTGGCCATGCTGATCGTGTGGCTCGTGCTCGTCGCCTGCTCGGCGACCGCCGGGCTGGGTCCGTTCCGGCTGTCGCGCTCGGCCGTGGTGGCGCTGCCGTTCGCCCTGGCGGCGTTCCCGCTGATCTTCACCGTCCAGGAGCAGATCGTTGCCACACTGACGATCGGCCCGCTGAACCTGACCATCTCCGCCGAGGGCCTGCGCCGCTTCCTGACGATCATGGCGGGCAGCTGGCTCTCCGTGCAGGTCGCCCTGCTGCTGGCGTTCACCACGCCGTTCCACGACCTGGTGGACGGCCTGCGCGAACTGCGGCTGCCGCGGATCCTGATCTCGATCATCTCGTTCATGTACCGCTACATCGCCGTCCTCACCGACGAGGGCTCGCGGATGATCCGGGCCCGCGACTCCCGCTCCGCGCTGGGCGAAGGTCGCGGCGGTGGCTCCATCCGCTGGCGCGCCACCGTTACCGGGCGGATGGTCGGATCGCTCTTCCTCCGCGCCTACGAGCGCAGCGAGCGGATCTACGCCGCCATGCAGGCGCGCGGCTTCGAAGGCGAGTTCCGGCACCTTCGGACACGCTCCCTTGCCCGGGTCGAGGTCGCGGGCCTCGCCGTCCTTCTTGCCCTGTTCGCCCTGTACGAGGTCATCGCCATCCTGTGGCTCCCACGCCTGTGACCCCCGACACCCCCGGGCTCCATGTCCACGAGCACGTCCACGCCCACGAGGGCACGGGACAGCACGCCCATCCGCACGCCCACCCAGAGGATGCTGGGCCCGCCAGCGCTGCCGGTGACGTCGGGGGGAGCGGCCGCGGCACCATCGAGCTCGAGCATGTCCACTTCCGCTACCCCGACGGCTTCGAGGCCCTGCAGGGCGTTGATCTGCGCGTCGCCGCCGGCGAGAAGGTCGCCCTGGTGGGCCCGAACGGCGCCGGCAAGAGCACGCTCATGCTCCAGCTCAACGGGACGCTGCGGCCGGCGCACGGGTCGGTGCGGGTCTCGGGAATGGCGGTGGGCAAGGACACCATCCGCCGGGTCCGCTCCGAGGTGGGCCTGGTGTTCCAGGACCCCGACGACCAGCTGTTCAGCCCCACGGTGTTCGACGACGTCGCGTTCGGGCCGCTGCACATGGGCCTGCCGGCCGAGGAGGTGCATCGCCGCGTGGAGCGGGCCCTGGCCGCGGTGGGCATGGCCGCCTTCGCCCACCGGGTCCCGCACCGGATGTCCCTGGGCCAGCGCAAGCGGGTGGCCCTGGCGACGGTCCTCTCGATGGATCCGTCCATCCTGGTCTTCGACGAGCCGTCGGCGGGCCTGGACCCGCGCGGGCGCCGCGAGCTGATCGGCCTGCTGCGGTCGCTGGCCCAGACGCTGCTGGTCTCCACCCACGACATGCGCCTGGTGGCGGAGGTCTTCCCGCGCACCGTCATCGTGGACGATGGGGCGGTCGTGGCCGACGGGCCAACGGACCTGATCCTCGCCGACACGACGCTGCTCGAGGCGCACGGGCTCGAGGCACCCTGACCGGCCCGATCCGGCGCGCCGGGGGCCGGACCAATTCGGACTCGCCCGAATGACGCCGGGACCATAGACTCCTCGGATACGGGAGATGGCCACGACCCCGGGAGACGACCGTCGTGTCTCTGCGCGATCGCATCGAACGGGCTAGCAAGCCCACCCAGAACCAGGATGGCGACCAGGTTGCGGTCGTGCCGTACGAGGTCGTCCCGAAACCGCCCCCGGTCGTTCCGCAGCCCTCGCAGGTGGCGGCTCGCGAGAAGTGGCTCCGCGACATCCGGTTCGGCCTCCAGGGCGCGGTGATCAGCGCCACCGACTCGCTGTTCGATGCCGGCGACACGGCCGACATCCACGGCGAGGTCGAGACCGTCGTCGATCGCTACCTCGCCGCGAACGGGCTCGCGGTCACCCGCGACGAGCGGCGACAGCTGGTCGAGGAGGTGATCGCCGAGGTCCAGGGGCTCGGTCCGCTGGAGCCGCTCCTGGCCGACCCGACGATCACGGAGATCATGGTCAACGGCCCCAACCAGATCTACATCGAGCGGGGCGGCAAGATCTCGCTGGTTGGCGCGACGTTCCTCAACAACGACCACGTCCTGCGGATCATCGACCGGATCATCACGCCCCTGGGGCGCCGCATCGACCAGACGAGCCCGCGCGTGGACGCCCGTCTCCCGGACGGCTCCCGGGTCAACTGCATCATCGAGCCGCTATCGCTCATCGGCCCGGTCATCACCATCCGGAAGTTCTCCTCCCGGCCCTACACGGTGGAGGACCTGGTCGGGTTTGGCACGGCGACGGCCGAGATGTTCGACTTCCTGCGCGCCTGCGTCGAAGCCCGGCTCAACATCTTCGTCTCGGGCGGCACGGGCTCCGGCAAGACGACCACGCTCAACGTGATCTCCGCGTTCATCCCCGAGGAGGAGCGGATCGTCACCATCGAGGATGCCGCCGAGCTGCAGCTGCGCCAGGAGCACGTCATCACCCTGGAGGCTCGGCCGGCTAACCTGGAGGGCGAGGGCGAGATCACGACCCGCGACCTGCTGCGCAACGCGCTCCACATGCGCCCGGACCGGATCATCGTCGGCGAGTGCCGCGGCGGCGAGGCGCTGGACATGGTCCAGGCCATGACGGTTGGCCAGGAGGGCTCGCTCTCGACGGGCCACGCGAACAGCTCGCCGGACATGCTCCGGCGCCTGGAAACGATGATCCTGATGTCCGGCTACGAGATGCCGCTGCGGTCCATCCGGGAGCAGATCGCGTCTGCCGTGGACCTCATCGTCCACACCGCCCGCCTGAGCGACGGCTCGCGCAAGATCCTCAACATCACCGAGGTCTACGGGATCGAGGACGACCAGATCCTCACCCATGACATCTTCGAGTTCAAGCAGACCGGCGTCAACGAGAACGGCAAGGTCCTGGGCACGCTGGAGCCGACCGGGGTCCGCCCGACGTTCATGCCCAAGTTCGCCGCGAACGGCATCGAGCTCCCGCCGGGTGACTTCGGCATCCCGCCCGAGGGCGCGGACCACCCGGTCAAGACACGGATCGGCAAGGGCCGGTCCATCGGCATCGAGCACGGGGATCCCACGGCGGCGCCGCGGCTCACCGTTGGCCTCGGCAAGGCCGTCAGCGCCGGCGGCATGGTCTACCTCTCGTCCGTGGGCCCCGTGGACCCGGAGACGGGCCGGCTGGTGGGAGACACGATCCGGGTGCAGGCCGTTCAGTGCCTCAAGAACCTGCAGGCGAGGCTGGAAGAGGAGGGCTCGTCGCTGGACAAGATCGTGTGGGCCAACTGGTGCCTGCGCGACCCGGCGGAGTTCGAGCCGTTCAGCGAGGAGTGGGTGAGGTGGTTCCCGGGCGACGCGCCCGTGGGCCAGGGCACGCTCATGCCGCCACAGCAGCGCCGCGTGGGGTTCCGGGTCTCGATCGGGGTCATCGCCGAGGCGTAGGCACGGCCGGGGCCAGGCACGGCCGGGGCCGAGCCAACGCATGGCTGGCGAATGCTGGAGCGGGAGACGGGGTTCGAACTCGCGACATGCAGCTTGGAAGGCCGGGACGCCTATGCATAACAGCACCGTGCTCACGGGCCCGAGCGAAACGTGTCCAGTTATCGTGTCGTCACGATCGGCAGGCCGAGCCCGATTCGCGTACCGCCCGCGACGGGGCGAAGGCGATCGACGGCCATGTCATGGCACGTCGGCCATCGCCGTAGGATCCGCGTGACGATGCCGCGACGCGGCCTTCTGATCCTCCGAACTCACCGAACCTTGAGCGTCGCGGTCGCGGTGTGGCTGAGGGTGCCGCTCGTGCCGGTGATCGTCAGTGGGTAGGTGCCGGTCGGGGTGCCCGAGGTGGTCGCCACCGAGAAGGTCGACGAGCCCGTGGTGGGATTGGGACTGAAGGTTGGCGTGGCTCCGCTCGGCAAGCCCGACACGCTCAGGCTGACCGAGCCGGTGAATCCGCCGCTCGGGGTGACCGTGACCATGTAGCTCGTGCTCGACCCGCGCG
>Ga0209014_10000944_pt1 | contig 17279 bp, 13 predicted proteins | sample BarGraNGADG00212_FD_184491 | JGI IMG/M metagenome (GOLD analysis project Ga0209014, IMG submission 184491) | Arctic peat soil microbial communities from Barrow, Alaska - Barrow Graham LP Ref core NGADG0002-212 (SPAdes) (version 2) | ecosystem: Environmental > Terrestrial > Soil > Wetlands >...
CACGGCCACGTTCATCGCCGCCGGTTTGCCGGCGGACTTCGTCCCGCAGCTCAAGAGTGTCGTCGTTCAGATGGTGCAATCACTGAGCGACCGCTCGCTGACGCACGGCAAGCGGAAGGGAGCGACGAGCAGCCTGAAGGGCGTACTCACCAGGGGACGGAAGATCGTGCACGTCCTGGACGCGTTCGTAAGGAACGCGCTCGAGGATGATCCGACGCTCCTCGTCAACTGGAACCTCGTGAAGCGCGTGCCGAACGCCCGCGTCCGCACGAGGGCGGCACAGCCAGCCGCGGTACAGCCGGCAGTAGCGGCAGCAACGCCGGCCGCCGCGGCGGCGTGACGTTGAACGCGAAGGACCTGCTTTCCACCCGGAGAGCAGGTCCTTCGTGCTTTCATCGGCCGCAAAGCGAAGGTCACGCGAAGCAGGACGTGTTCAGCTGCTACATCGCCCTCGAGACCATCGATGCCCTAAAATTCTCAGAAGAGCCAGAATAGCCTCGAAATCACCCACACAAAAGCGCGAAGAGCCCCAATTCTTTTCGATCTCCGACTGGAACGAACCCCCGGACCAAGGGCCCGCCGCGACGATTAATCCGATGCATGGGACACATCTTTGCCTGACAGCCCAGTCGCGTCGCGTTGCGCAACGATCCCTCACACACGCATCTTTGCGCCGAGCACCACTCTCCTCCCACCGCTCGGCGATTGCCCCTCATCAGCGCACGCGACCTCACCAAGAGCTACCCCGGCGTCCAGGCGCTCGATGGCCTGACCGTCGATATCGAGCCCGGCATCATCGGTTTCGTCGGCGCGAACGGGGCAGGCAAGAGCACCTTTCTTCGCATTCTGCTCGGCCTGCTTCAACCCACCAGCGGAAGCGTCAGCGTGCTCGGATTCGACGTGCAGGCCGACGCAATGGAGGTGCGCAAGCTCGTGGGCTATATGCCCGAGCACGACTGTCTGCCCCTCGACGTGAGCGGCACCGATTTCGTGACGCACATGGGGCAGATCTCGGGACTGCCCTTCACCGCGGCGCGCGAGCGTGCTGCCGAAATGCTCCGCCACGTGGGCCTGCACGAGGAGCGATATCGACTTATCGGCACCTACTCGACAGGCATGAAGCAGCGGATCAAGCTCGCGCAGGCGCTCACGCACGATCCACGTCTGCTCCTGCTCGACGAGCCGACGAACGGTCTCGATCCCGAAGGCAGAGACGAGATGCTCGCACTGGTCGAGCGCACCGGCCGCGAGTTCGGCATCGCGGTCGTCCTGACGTCGCACCTGCTCGGTGAAATCGAGCGAGTGTGTGAGTACCTCCTCGCCATCGACGCAGGCAAGCTGCAGTACGCGGGCTCCGTCTCTGCCTTCACGGAACGCAGCCGTCGTCTTCTGGTCGAGATCGACGACGAGGTTCCGGAGTTTGCCGCGCAGCTTCGCGCGAACGGGCTCGAGGTGGAAGGCAACGGTCGCGAACTCCGCGTCGTGCTCGCGAACGACCAGGTGTACGACGTCGTGCGCGACGTCGCCGCCGCCCTCTCCGTTCCCCTTTCCCGCATGGAAGTGTCGAGACACAAGCTCGAGGAGCTGTTCCGCGACACGGTGCCCGAGGTGCTGCATGGCTGAGACACAGCCCGCCGGCGCGATCTACGACCTCGGATACCAGCGCTACACCGGGGAGCGACTCGGCCGAGGATACACCTTTCGTACGCTTCTGCGGTTCTCGTTCCGTTCTGCGTTCGGACTTGGTCGCGGAGAAAAGGCGAAAACACTCCCTGTGCTCGTGGTTGCCGTCGTGTATCTGCCGGCGATGATTCAGATCGGCGTCGCATCGGCCAGCGGAATGACGAACTTCATCCACTACGCCAATCATCTCGAGTTCACTGCCTTTCTGCTCGCGCTGTTCGCGGCGGCTCAGGCGCCGGAGCTCATCGTCACCGATCGCCAGCAGGGCATTCTCTCGCTGTATCTGTCGCGTCCACTGCGCGCGACGGACTACGCGCTGGCGAAACTCGCTGCTCTTACCGGCGCGATGCTCGTGCTCACGCTCGGGCCGCAGCTGATGCTCTTTCTCGGCCGGATCTTCATCAGTGACAAGCCGTGGCCGACGTTCGTCGCCGAGTGGCCGAAGCTGGTCCCCATCGTGGGTGGGACGGTGATGGTCAGTTTGTTCTTCGCGGCGATCGGACTGGCGCTCTCGTCGCTCGCATCGCGACGCGGCTACGCCTCTGCCGCCGTGATCGCCTTCTTTTTGCTGACCGCCGCGATGTCAGCGATGATCCGTGCGGTCGCCTTCGGAAGCCTCAAGCGATATGCCGTTCTGGCGAATCCCTCGGCGCTCGTGACGGGTTTCACCAACTGGCTATTCGAGATCGAAGCGCTGCGGCGGTCCGCGGTAGGACGCGCGGACCTCCCCGGAACGCTCTACCTGTACGTCATGCTCACCGTTACTGCGCTGGCCATCGCGCTCTTGCTTGCTCGCTACAGGCGAGGCGAAGCGTGAGCGCCGCAACCGCGATGGATGGTACATCGCCCTTCACGCCGGGTGCCGTCGCAAGGACGCACTCGGTGGAGCTGCGGAACGTTTCCCGGTGGTATGGCAACGTCGTCGCCGTAAACGACGTGTCCTGCGTACTCACACCGGGCATCACGGGCCTGCTCGGGCCGAATGGCGCGGGCAAGACGACCATTTTGCACGTGATGGCTGGCCTTCTTCGGCCTTCCGCCGGCAGCGTCTCCGTCGATGGCGAAGGACCCGCGGGAAATCCCGGCATCTATCGAACGATCGCGCTCGTGCCGGAGGGCGAAGCGGTGCAGTCCTTCCTCACCGGCTACGAGTTCGTCCACATGAGCGCCCGCCTTCAGCAGCTACCCGACGCAGTGGCCGCGGCGCGGCGAGCGATTGCGCTCGTGGATCTTGAAGCGGCGCAGGGACGCACGGTATCGACATACTCGAAGGGGATGCGCCAGCGCATCAAGATCGCGGGTGCGCTCGTTCACGATCCGGGCGTCCTGCTGCTCGACGAGCCGTTCAATGGAATGGATCCGCGGCAGCGCCTGCAGATGATCGACATGCTGCGGTCGCTTGCGCAGTCCGGCTGTGTGATCGTGATCAGCTCGCACATTCTCGAGGAGCTCAACGACCTCGCGTCGAATGTTCTCGTAATGGTGGCGGGACGTCTCGCCGCGTCGGGTCACTTCCGCGAGATACGGCGGCTGATGACCGACCGTCCGCACACCTTCACAATTGTGTCGTCGAACGATCGTGCCCTCGCCGCGGCGCTGCTCAGTGACGAGTCCGTGTTTGGGGTCGAGCTGGCTGCGCCTGGCGTGGTGGTGCGCACCAAGGATCGCGGCGCGATGACGCGGAACCTCGCGCGCGTCGCCCGCGACGGCAGCATCCGCCTGCTCGAGATCAAGCCCACCGACCAATCGCTCGAAAGCGTCTTCGCCTATCTGGTGGACCGATGAGCGGCCCCCTTGACATGACGGTCGTCTGGCTCACCTGGCGACAGCTTTTCGCGCGGCGGCGGATCTATGTGGCGGCCGCCTTTGCGCTGCTGCCGGTGATCTTCACCATCTTCTTCAAATTTGCGGCGGACGATTACGAAGGAGCCCGGCTCGCATTTTTCAGCGGGGTGAGTCGGGAACTCATCATCGGGACGCTCGTCCCACTCGCCGCGGCGTTGTTCGGCACCACCGCGTTTGGAGGCGAGGTGGACGACGGCACACTCGTCTATCTTCTCGTCAAACCCATCCCGCGGTGGCGTATCGTCTTCTCGAAGTACGTCGTCGCCGTGCTATCCACGGTGGGGGTGATGATCCCGGCGATGGTGCTTCCCTGGCTCATGCTCAGCGGGCCCGACCTCCCATTCGACGTGCTTCGTGGATTCCTGCTCGGCGGAGCCGGGGGCGCGGCGATCTACTGCGCGCTCTTTCTCTCACTCGGGTTGGCAACGAGGCGCGCCCTCGTCTTCTCACTGCTGTACGTGATCGCCTTCGAGGCCGTGTTGTCGCGCAACCTCGTGGGCGTGAAGTCGCTGAGCGTGCGCGAGTTCGCTGTGGCCATGTCGCAAGCGGCGAGTAATGGCGCGATCGTATTGAAAAGCTACGTCGTGCCGATGACGACGGTGTGGACGATGAGCGCGATTCTGCTCATCGGTGCGCTGGCGCTTTCACTGTGGCAGCTTTCTCGATACGAGTTGGCGGAGCGGGTGTAGGCGTTACAACGGGCGCCGGCGTCGGCTGCAGCTTGAATCGCACGAGCGCGTTCTTCGCGCGCTCGACGCCCCATAGATGTGCGCGGTCGACGACCATCGGCGTGATGCCATCGGGCATGCGCACCGTGGCGAGCGGTTCTCCGCGATCGTCGAGCACGAGCGCGTCGCGCGCTCTGGCCGTATCGAGGACTGGTCGCAGCACGATCCATGTGGAGTGATCGGTGCCGACGAACGCATCGGTGAGGAACGACCTGAACGCAGGCACGTTCCTGGCGAGCTTCGCGCGAACCTGCTCGGCGGATATGCCAACGATTCCCCTCGTTCGTGAAAGCACGCTATCGACGGACGCCTTGTTGACGCGCACAGCGGGCTGCGGATAGCGCCGGCGGAAGACGGTGTCGCCATTCTCGTTCAGCATGGTAACGCGAAAGGTGCCGCTGTCAGCCTCTGTCGTGCCGGGTGCCACGATCGCGATGCGGCGTCCGTCGGCAGAGATGATTCGATAAGAGCGTGCGAAGAAAGGCACGTGCGTCGTGTGCTCGGACCTCCCGTCGCCCTTGAAGGTGAGGCGTCCTTCGCCGGGATCGTACTTGGCGACCGTGCGTTGAATGGCGCCGTCGGCGTTGATCCGAAGGAAATACGTGAGCGAGCGATCGAACTCCGGCGTATCGAGCACCGAACGCGGGCGCATCGGTAGTACGAGCATCGAACTGTCCGCATAGAGCGCCATGACATCCATCGCCGCGAACAACGGATACTTGCGTCGTTCGGCCCACCGGGGGTGCAGCCACGATGGATTCTCGGTGGTCCGAACGACATGGCCCTTCTCGTTGATGAGCACCACCTGGCCATAGCGGGGATCGCTGAGCCAGAGCGCGTTGCCCACCCACCCGACGCGGCTGATCCAGCCGATCTCACCGTCGCGATCACCCACGGGGATGCGCCAATTCAGTGATTTGCCTCGAGCGTCGAAGGCGTAGATTTCTCCGAGCCCGTTCTTGGGCGTGAGGATCATGCGGCCGTCCGGGCCGACGCTGAGCGTCCCAATGGATCCACCGCCTGCGCCCTTGATCTGCTTCGCGTCGATCACGAGATCCGGCGCGAGGTAGAGCCGAGGCACTGCATTCTGCGCTGAGAGTGACGCAGGCAGGACGAGAGAGAGCAGTGTGAGTGTGCGGGTCATCAGGCTCATGAGCAGGTATCATGCGACCGCCACATCGCCGGCTTGCTTCACAAAGCTAACAAAGGCGTTTCAACAACGTTGACCGGAGGAAACACGGATCCACGCGGATCCTGCGGATCACCACGGATCCAGCCTGGGGACGCTGTTTGGCGCAAGGGCTCCCTCATGGGCAGCACGATAGTGAAATTTGATGACTGAAGCGTTTGGGCGGCAGAGCACGGAGACCGGCCCCGTTGGTGTGTGAGGATCTGTGTCGATCCGCATGATCCGCGCAGATCCGCGTTCACCACGAACAACGCCGTGGCACAACCAACAACGCCCTCGACGATATCCTCTCCGCCTCCCATCTTGTTACCGTGACCGATCTGCACAGCGTCGCGCTCGACGCGCTTCGCAACAATGGCTTCGCGCCAGACCTCGACGACTCCGCCCAGCGCGAGCTCGCTGCGCTTCGGCCCGCCGCGATGACCGGTGGCCTGCGCGATCTCCGTGCACTGCTCTGGAGCTCCATCGACAACACGGAGTCGAAGGACCTCGACCAGATCGAGTACGCGGAAGAGCTTCCCGACAAGGGCACTCGATTGCGCGTCGCCATCGCCGACGTCGACGTGCTCGTACAGCGAGGCTCGGCCCTCGACCGGCACGCGATGGCGAATGCGACGTCGGTGTACACGGGCATCGCCGTGTTCCCCATGCTTCCGAACGAGCTCTCGACCGGTCTCACGTCACTCAATCAGGGTGAAGACCGCATCGTCCTCGTCATCGAACTCGTGCTCGACGCCGATGGCACGCCACGATCCCACGACGTCTACCGTGCGATCGCGACGAACAAGACGAAGATGGCATACGATAGCGTGGGTAGCTGGCTCGAGGGACGTGGACCTCTGCCGCCGCTCGTCGCGCAGACGCCGGGGCTTGAGCCGCAGCTCTGGCTGCAGGATCGCATCGCGAGCCAGGTGAAGGCGCTGCGGCAGAAGGCGGGAGCACTCGAGTTCGACACCATCGAGGCAACGGCGGTCGTGCAGAACGGGAAGGTGCAATCACTCGCCGTCACGCGAAAGAATCGCGCGCGCGACTTGATCGAGGATTTCATGATCGCCGCCAACGTCGCGATCGCGCAGTATCTCGCGGAACAGCAGCGGTCGGCCATCAGGCGCGTGGTGCGCGAGCCGAAGCGCTGGAGCCGCATCGTGGTCATCGCGGCAAAGTACGGCGTCACGCTTCCCGCAAATCCGGATTCGAAGGCACTCGCGGACTTTCTTGCCGTTCGACGGCAGGCGGATCCGCTGCGCTTCTCGGACCTCTCGCTCAGCATCGTGAAGCTGCTCGGTCCCGGTGAGTACGTCGTGGACAAGCCGGGGCCCGCCGATGATCAGGGTCACTTCGGTCTCGCCGCGCACGACTACTCGCATGCGACGGCGCCGAACCGCCGCTATGCGGATCTCGTGACGCAACGTCTTGTGAAGGCGGCGATTGCCGGCTCGCCGGCGCCGTACACGGATGACGAATTGGCCGCGATCGCGGCGCATTGCACCGAACGCGAGAACGCGGCGAACCGCGTCGAGCGCACGGCGCGCAAGGCGGCCGCCGCGCTCCTGCTCGCCGATCGAATCGGCAACGTATTCGATGCGATCGTCACGGGTGTGAACAAGGATGGCACGTACGTGCGCCTGCTCTCTCCGCCGGCAGAAGGACGCGTGATGCGCGGCGAGGAGGGGATGGACGTTGGAGAGCGGGTGCGCGTCCGGTTGACGCACACCGATCCAGGGCGCGGATTCATCGACTTCGAAGGAGCGTAGCGACTCATCGGTGATCGCGTTCCGCCCCCGCTGTGCGTCCTCTTTCCGGCGTTCCGGAAGCTCTGTCGGCGAGAGGCTGAGTGTCATCGCGAAGCTCGAATGCCGCGCATGCGCTGGCGGCACGCAACGGCGGACGTGCGCTGCAGCAGCGACTACTCACAACGTCGAGTCATAACCTGGCTCGGCCCAATCGTGGAGACGTAGCATGCGCGAGGAAGCCACACCCGCTTTGTCCCAGCTCATCACCGAGCTTGATGCATCGCCCTTGAACGCGCCGAGCAATCGCCGTGCATTCCTTGCACGCGCGTCGGCACTCAGTCTCGCTATTCCGGGCATGGGCGCCGCCCTCGTCGCTTGCACAAGCGATCGTTCCGCCGCCGGCGCCGATACGTCGAAGGCGACGCACGACACCACGCATGTGCCTGGCGCAGCTGCCGTTTCGGATAACTCGCATCAGAACTCAGATAGCCGACTCGACTCCGCCATGCTCAAGGACATGAAGCACGGCCAGACGTCGGCCGTGGGAGGCGCCACTCAGAGCGCGCAGAGCACACCCTTTCACCGAATCGCCCCCGAGCTGCCGCCTATTCCCGCCGGCAGCGTGCAGCGATTGCACTGGCACGCGCGGCAGGTACTCGTGCGAATCTCGGACGATACAGTGGTTGCGGCGTGGACCTTCGAAGGTGACGTGCCCGGGCCGTTCGTGCACACACGCGTTGGGGACACGGTGGAGTTCACCCTGACGAACGACGCAGACGTTCCGCACTCGATGGACTTTCACGCGGCGCAGATCGATCCCAAGACCGCCTTCCGCTCGGTGGTGAAGGGTGAGTCGGTCACCTTCACCTTCAAGCCGAAGTACGCCGGGGCGTTCATGTTCCACTGCGGCACGGCACCCGTGCTCATGCACATCGGGTCGGGGATGTATGGAGCGATCATCGTCTCGCCCGCGCAGCCACTTCCCCCGGCGAAGGAGTTCGTCCTCGTACAGAGCGAGTTCTATCTCGCCGAAGCGGCGGCCGGCGTGCGCGCGTTCGACTACCAGAAGATGCTGTCAACGCTACCGGATTTCGTCTGCTTCAATGGCCGCCCCAACCAGTACATCAAGGATCCCATCCGAGTGAAGCTCGGCGACCGCGTGCGCTTCTGGCTGGTGAACGCGGGACCCACGCACCCCTGCCACTTCCACGTTGTCGGCGAGCAGTTCGACACCGTCTACCTCGGCGCGCCTCCGGGCTCACCGGTGCGCGGCGTACAGACGTGGGACGTCTCACCCGGTGGGGGCATGTGCTTCGAGCTGCAGTGCGACGTCGCTGGCGAGTTTCCCTTTGTGAACCATGGATTCGGCCATGGCCAGAAGGGCACCATCGGCATTCTCGTCGTAGAGAAGTAGGCGGGCGCGGTTGCGACGGCGGGCGGCGTCAGAAGCGCTCGCCGCCCACCTCTCGCGCATTGCTCCCCACGCCGCGAATGCGTGACCACATCGTCGCGAAGAAGGTGAGCAGTCCGGCGATCTGCGTGAGCCCGGCGACGATGACCATCCACCGCAGCCACGTCGCATCGCTGTGCGAGTGCAACAACTCACCCACCACCCGCACTGCCGTTCCCGTCGTCAGCATCCAGTACGCGGTCTCGGCGAGTCGCGGGTTGTAGCGCGTGTCGCCCTTGGCCGGCCGTGGAAACATCCACAGCGCGACGCCGAGAATCATCATCATCACGAACCCGACCAGAATGGCGTGGGTGTGCGCGCTCGTCAGGTACGGCGACGCGAAGCGTCCGCTGAGCTCCCGCTCCACGAGCATCCAGCCGCCGATCGTGAGTCCGGTAACGAGAAAGGCAATCGCTGTCTTGAGAAAACGTCGTACCAGCGACGTCATATGATGGGTAGCCGTGCCGCCGAACTGTTCGTCGTCGCCTCTCGTGCGCGCTTCGCCGCCTTCTGCATCGCGACCGGACCGTCAACGGTGCGCCAGATCAGATAAACGAAGATGTATGCGCCCGTCGCCGACAGTGTGCCGCCAATCGCCAGCACGACTGTGCCCGGACCGGCGTTCGTTGCCCGCGCGATGAACCCGCACACCATCATCGCAAGCCCCGTGTTCGAGAGCCACCAGTGCACGCCCGCCGCTCGACGGTTGTGCAACGGAAAACCGGCGAAGCGCGGAATCACATGGTACGCCACCCCGCAGATCATCATCGTCACGAAGCCGAGCAGCACCATGTGCACATGCGCCGGACGGTACACGGTCCACACCGGATGCGCGGCCATCGCTACACCCAATGTGATGCCCAGCGCGAGCCACACGAGGCCCGCTTTGAGAAACGCGCGCACGAACCACTCCATTACCGGCACCCACAGCTAAAGGATGGCGACCGCACCGATGACTTATGGGCGCGCCGAACGTCCGTTGATCTCGTCCACGTACACGCCGAAGAGAATCATGCGGTCCGGCACCGGATCGGAGGGGCTCAGGGCAGCGGGGATCAGCTCGCGCAGCTTGGCGAGCGCCCGCTCGTAGCGATCGGGCGAGCTGAGTTCCGGATCGAGAATGGAGAACGAGCCGCGCATCACCACGCTGTCCCAGTCGAAGATGTCGCGCACCTCGTCCACCTCGAACGCGCAGAACGGATGGTGCGAGAGCGTGACGAGCTTGGAGCCGATCTGCGTGCGCCCAAAGATCCACCCGTCGTCGTACACGTAGTTCACCGGCTGGATGTCGGTGCGATCGTGGAGCGAGAACGCCAGCCGGCCAACGTGATTGCGCGCGACGAGCCGGCGCGCCTGCTCGTCGGAGAGTTCGCTGAACCGTGGGCTGTCGGCGGCACTCATTGTCTTACGTCGTCTTGAGGAGGCCAAGCCGGAGACAGAACTGCACGTAGTCGGCGCGGTGTGAAAGCCCGAGCTTCTCCGTGATACGCTGCTTGTACGTCTCGACCGTCTTGGGACTGATGAACAGTCGCTCTCCGATCTCCGACGCGGAGTAGCCCCCCGCGACGTGCACCAGGACGTCCCGCTCCCGCTCGCTGAGCTGGTTGTACTGCTCGCGCTCGTCGGCATGTTTGGCGCGACGGCTCACGTTGCGGGCGAGCGTGAGCGCCGCAGAGGGCTGCACGTAGCTGTCGCCGGCCGCGACGGCCCGCACCGCGTCCGCGAGCTCGCGATCGGCGGCATTCTTGACGAGATAGCCCGCTGCGCCGGCCTCCAGCAGTGCGACGAGATACTCGTCTTCCGAGTGCATCGTGAGAATCAGCACGCGCGTGGATGTCCCCCGCTTGGCGAGCTCCCTGGTTGCCGCGATCCCGTCCATGACGGGCATGTCGAGGTCGAGCACGACAACGTCTGGCTTGAGGCGCTCGACGAGCGCAAGCGCCTCGAGCCCGTTCGTGGCCTCTCCGACGACCTCGATGTCGCGGTTGGCCGCGAGCAGCGCCTTGAGGCCTGCCCGCACGACGAGATGATCGTCGGCGAGAATGACGCGAATTATGTCCGAGGTCGCCATGGCGCGCTACTTCTGAACGATGAGTGCAGTCACCATCCCGAACATGCCGTGGTCGCTTTCGGCATGAGAAAGGATGTGGCAGTGGAAGGCCCACGTGCCGGGGTTGTTGCAGTTGACGACACCATCCCAGCGCTCGTCTGGTGCACTGTTGAGCGTGTCACACTTCCACGGGTTTGACAAGGGGCACCCGTCCTTGAGAATTCCTGACAGGCAAGGCTCGATCCAAAGCGATGTTCAGCAACCAATGACCGACTCCCTGACGGCAGCCCACGAGGCCGCTATGAATCCCTGTCGGATCGGATGCAGGGAGTTTGACCGACGCCGGTGCAGGATTTGCCGCTCTGTGGCTTGTCCGACATCACCTGATGGTCGGTCCGTGCGCGCAACGTCAGACTGTTGCCGTTGGCGAAATCGAATCCCTGAGTGGAAGGAGTCCGCCATGCCACAAGCCACTGCTGTCGCTTCGCTTCACTCGTTCGGCGCAGCGCCATCGCGCACAGGCCCGATCATCGTTGCCGTCGGAGGACGCGAGCCAGAAGCCACGTTGCGCGCTGCCCGTGTGCTTGCGCGGCATTCTCCCAATGGCGTACTCGCTATCGCCGTGCTCGAGCCGCTCCCGATCTACTCGCTGGGAGAAGAGCCACGACTCACTCCACTGAACTTCGAGACCGAGCGCCGAGATGCGCTCGCCGTGCGGCTCTCGGAGCTCGTGCGCGAGCACAGCCAGGAGCCGGCCGCCTGGCGCACCGACGTGTCCTTCGGCGATCCGGCCCGCGCGATCGCCGAGGTTGCGGAGCGCGAAAAGTCTCCGCTCATCATCATGGGCATCGGTCGGCACCATACCGTTGATCGCCTGCTTCAACGCGAGACCGTAATTCGTACGCTGCGCGTGACGCGCTGCCCGGTGCTTGCCGTGTGCGGTGAACTCGCCGGCGAGCCGCGTCAGGTGGTGGCGGGGACCGACTTCAGCCCGGAGAGTGCCTGTGCGGCGGAAGTGGCGCTGACCCTGATGGACGCCGCGGGTACGATATCGTACGTGCATGCGTGGCAACTTTCCACGCTCGCCGATCCCGCGTTCGCCGACGTGCTCGCCGGTATCGACGAGCGCTATGAGCGCCTGCTTCCCGCGCGGTTTGACCGGTTGCATAGCGCCGTCGCGACCCCGCCTGGCATCACGGTGCGCGACATCACCTCCAGAGGAGCTCCCGCGCAGGAGCTGGTTCACCACGCAGAACGCCTGCATGCCGATCTGATTGTGGTCGGACGGCACGGCATGGGATCCCTCGAGCGATTGCTCGTCGGCAGTGTGGCCTCCGCCGTGCTGCGGCGCGCCACGTGCTCGGTACTCGTGGCTCCCGCGCCGCGCGCCGCGGAGCTGGAGCGAGTTCAGTTGCGTGTCAGCGGTACGGTAGAAGCCACGTCGCCGGAGCAATGGTCCGCGATGCTCGAACGGTTCACCGCCCGCAATCGTGGCCGCCCCACTCGGCTCGAGGTGGATGACCCCGAGTTCGGCGCGCAGACACAAGAAGTCGGGTACCGCTTCTCGGGCGCGACGTACGATCCACATGACCGCCGCGTCGAGCTCATGCTCGGCGAGCGAATGGGAAGCAGCGTGCATCTCTCGCGCGGCATTCCGAGTCCGCGCGCCGTGGCTCTCCTCGCCGACAGGCATGGGCAGGACGTCGGCCTGTCGATCGCGCACGGGCGCGGGCAGACACTCCTCACTTTCACCGACGCCACGCTCGAGACAACGGCCGGGGCCGAACGTACCGATCGCTGATCGGTTATGTGTCCGAATCGTCCGCGAGCCGGAGTATTCCATGCCCGCGGCCACTGTCCATGACGAGACGCCGGTCCGCCCCTGCGAGACTGCTTTCGAGCGCGAGCGAGCGCACCTCCGGAATCCACAGGCTCATCTGACCCTGCGTCGTCCACGGATCGCCGAGCGTGAGCGACACGCGCGAGCCGTCCGGCTCGTAGCTGACGTCGAGCAACTCGTAGCCCTGCGCCACGGTACATGGATCGCCATCGGCGTCCGCGCTCAGCTCGATGCGCACGCGCTCGCCGCGATGCCGCTGCGTGAAAATATGCAGCAGCGTCGCCCAGCCATCCGACGGCCAGTGCTCCACACCGGAGCGCTCGATCGCGTTCACCGGCACGTTCTCGTCCTCGACCATCTCCGGCGCGACGAGCACCGGGATCCGTGCCTGCCGCACGAGCGCCGATGACACACTGCCGAGCAGGAGCCGCTCGACAAAGCCGTGGCTGCGCCGGCCACACACGAGAATGTCGGCGTTGTCCTGGCGCAGGAATTCGTTGATCTGCGGCACGGCGGCTCCATGCAGGAGCTTCGTCGTCACCGTCACGCCCGGCACCAGCGCGAGTGAGCGCACAAAACGGCCAAACAGCTCCTCGCATCGCAACGCGTACTCGCGATCGAACGTCGCGACGTCGGTCTCACCCGGATGGAACGCCGTCTTCACATGGCAAAGCGTGAGATGCCCTCCTTCCGCGAGCAGCGGCAGCACTGCGTTCGCGGCACGAAGGCTCGACGCGCTGAAGTCTACCGCCGCTACCGCGCGACGAATGGGCTGCGCTGTCGCATCCGGCGGCACGAGTAGCACGGGAACCTTGGCGGTGCGCAGGATCTGCTGGGCGATCCGTCCGTGTCGCAGGCCGCCCATGCCGCCTGTTCCGAGCACGAGCAGCGACGCATCACGATCGCGCGCCACGCGCGTGACGGCTTGCGGCACGCTCCCGTCAACGAGTTCCACGCGCGTGTCCAGATGCGCGTACTGTGTGCGCTGGAGCGCCTCGAAGATGCGGCTCACGATCGCCGAACGCTCCTCCTCGTAGTACTGCGGCGCGATGAGTGGGACGTCGCCCGCGACGCTCGTACTGCCGGCGGGCTCCAGCACGCTCACCAGGTGAAGCGGCCGACCCTCGCGCACCGCGAGCCACTGCGCGACGGCGAGTGGTCCCGGAGTTCCGGTGAACGGCCTCGTGGCGAGCACGATAGGTTCGGGTCCGGACCGGCCGGCGCGTGCGGCGCTCTCCTGTGGTCGGATGTCGGCGACGTACGGCACATGTCCTCCGGCGCAGAATGTCTCTGATAAGCAGACGCTCGACGCGGATGCCGAGTCGTTTGGAAGGAAGTCTGCGCATGGGGCGATGCGGGGTCAGTCGGGAGTTGCACCGACGCTCCGACGGACGTTGCCGTCAAGGCGTTGGGGAGACTCCCGACGCGAGTGCTCGATCGTAGCGAACGCGCACCGAGATCACGAGCATCCGGAGTTGCGAGACTTCGTCGGACGTCGGCGTCATTTGGGCTCCTCGATCTTGGAGAACGACCTATTTCGCATCGAGCACCTCGCGGACCTTCTGGCCCAATGACTCCGCGGTGAACGGTTTGTGCGCGAGCGCTACGCCGCGCTCGAACAGGCCATGCAGGATCGTCACATCGCTCGTGTACCCCGAGGCAAAGAGGACTTTCAGAGTGGGCCGTAGCACGCGGACCTGCTCGGCCAGCGTCGCACCGTTCATTCCGCCGGCGAGCACGACGTCCGTCAGGAGCAGATCAAAAGGTTCCCGCCCATCCTCGATGATCCGGAGCGCGTCCTCGCCGCTGCTCGTGCTCACCACGTGGTAGCCCTGAGCCTCGAGCATCAGCGCCGTCACGCGGCGGACAGCCGGCTCGTCCTCCACGAGGAGAATGGTCTCGACGCCGTGCACGAGCGCCGCCATGCGGCGATGCACGACGGCGTCGGCGGCCTCGCGATGCCGCGGGAGGTACACCTTCATCGTGGTGCCGATACCCTCTTCGCTGTACACGGCGATCTGCCCTCCCGCCTGCTTGGTGATCCCGTAACAGGTCGCGAGCCCGAAGCCGGTTCCCTTGTCGTGCTCCTTCGTCGTGAAAAACGGCTCGAAGATGCGCGCCTTGACCGCTTCGCTCATTCCGGTGCCCGTGTCGGTCACCGCCAGCAGGACGTAGTCGCCGGGCGTCAGGTCGGGGGACTTTCGCGAGTATTCGTCGTCGAGCACGACGTTGGCCGTCTCGATCGTGAGCGAGCCGCCTGAGGGCATCGCGTCGCGGGCGTTGACGACGAGATTCATCAGCACCTGCTCGAGCTGTCCGCGGTCCATCTTCACGGTGCCGATGTCCGGATCGATGCGTGTGCTGAACTCGATGTGCTCCCCGATCAGCCGGCGGAACATCTTGTCCATGTCGGCGACGAGATCGTTGACGTTGATGAAGGCCGGCTCGACGAGCTGTTTCCGAGAGAACGCGAGCAGCTGCCGGGTAAGGCTCGTCGCGGCCTCGCCGGCGGTCCGGATCTCGTTGAGCGGTTCCCTGATCGCGTGATCGGGCGCCAGATCCGCGAGCGCCATCTCGGCCCAGCCGAGGATCACGCACAACAGGTTGTTGAAGTCGTGGGCGACGCCGCCGGCGAGCTGGCCCACCAACTCCATTTTCTGGACCTGCAGCAACTGCGCCTGCAGCTGTAAGCGTTCGGTGATGTCTTCCTTGATCGCGACGAAGTGCGCGATGGCGCCGGACTCACCCAAAACCGGCGTGATGGATAGGTACTCGGTATACAGGCTGCCATCCTTGCGGCGGTTGGTGATCTCGGCGCGCCACGTCCGTCCGGAAAGGATCGTCTCCCACAGCGACTGATAGAATGCCAGATCGTGCTTGCCGGATTTGAGGAGTCGGGAGTTCTTGCCAAGCACATCGACCGCCGCGTAACCGGTGAGCACAGTGAAGGCGCGATTCACCCACTCGATTGTGCCAGAGCGGTCGGTGACGACGATGGCATTGGCGGCGGCGTTCAGAGCGGCGCTTTGTACTCGCCGGGATTCGTCCGCCTCGATGTGATCGAGCGCAAACGAGACGTCACCGGCGAGCTCGGTGAGCAACTTCATCTCCTCCGTGTCGAAGAAATCCTTCTCCGATGCGTAGAGCAAGAGGACGCCCAACACCTTATCGGCGAATTGCAGCGGGAACACGACCACCGACCGGTAGCCGCGCCGCAGCGCTTCCTCGCGCCAGCGCGCCATCTGCGGATCGGTGTCGATATCGTTGCAGACCACGGCCGTTTTTCCCCGTAACGCCCGCACCACCATCTCGCAGCGGTCGGGCGCATCATCCCTGGCCGTCAGTTGGATATTGTCGAGGTAGCCTTCGTCGACGCCCGCCCTGGCCACGGGCGTCACGTCCAGACCATTGGCGTCGAGCAGGCCGATCCAGGCCAGCCGGAACTTGCCCAGCTCGACCGCGATTCGGCACGCCTCATCGAACAGCTCCTGCCGATCCCGGGTGCGAACGATGGTCATGTTGATGCCGCTCAGAACGGCATATACGCGGTTCAGGCGCATGATGTGTTTTTCGTGCTCCTTTTGCAGCGTGATGTCGCGGGCGATGGTGGACAGGTACTCCACCGATCCGTCGGGTCTCTTGTGCGCAATGAGCACCTGAGAAACGGGGATTTCGCGACCGTCACGCCGGAGAAGTGCCGTTTCCCCGCTCCAGGTTCCGTGCTCGATGGCGTGGGGAATGCCCTCTTCCATGACCAGCTTCGCCGCCCAATCCGGATGGGTGTCAAGAAAGCGTACCGTAGACAGATCCAGCCCTGGCTCGAACCCGAGCATCCGCAGTCCCGCCCGGTTGTAGTAGAGCACGTGGCCCTCGGGGTCACCCGTGGCGACCATGTCCGGCGTTGCCTCGATGATCGCCACCAGCCGTGCCTGGTCTTTTTCGATACGTTTTCTTTCGACGATCTCCGCTTCGAGCGCAGCGGTTCGCTCCTGCACTAGGCGCTCCAGATGTTCGTGCAGGTGCGCCCGCTCCAGCGCGACGGCAACCTGATTGCCGATGCCGTACAGGACCCGCAATTCGTCGTCGTTGAAGAGTCCTTTCTCCGGACCGACCAGATTCATCACGCCCAGCGTCCGGTCGCCGACCCACAATGGAATACTGGCGTGGTAGCGCAGCCCGTGCGTGTCGCCTGTCGCGTTGCCGAGGCGTTCGCATTCCATGATGTTGGTTACGTGGTCGAGGTTGCCGGAGAGGAGGCGACGTCGGCAGGCGCAATCGCCCTCCATGGCGCCGGGGGCCTCGAGTGCCGGTGGCAGATTGTGCGCGGCCGCCAATCTGAAGCCGGACTCACCTTCCCGCAGAGAAACCCAGCCGGCCTGGACCCCGGGCAGTTCAAGCGCCCGCTCCAGGGCCAACTCCACCACCTCCCGTTCGCTGGCCGCGTGATTAAGGCCGTCGGCGATGCGGTACAGGCCATTGAGCACCTGGTTGGAATGCGCCAGCTGCTTCTCCCGCAGCTTGAGCTCGCTGTTGATCTCGACCGCCTGTTCGTACGTCGAGATCAGCAGGTCCAGGATCTGCTGCCGGTCGGAACTGATGAAATGCCTCTGACCTCCCAGGTCGATTTCCATGCCCATCTGCATTTGCTGGTTCTTGCGCAGATCGAGGTTCATCAGCAGGTAGTCGATGCGCGACAGCAGGTAGCGCTCCTCGTACGGTTTGCGCAGGAAATTGTCCGCGCCGCACTCCAGCCCGCGGATG
>Ga0209014_10000945_pt1 | contig 17274 bp, 17 predicted proteins | sample BarGraNGADG00212_FD_184491 | JGI IMG/M metagenome (GOLD analysis project Ga0209014, IMG submission 184491) | Arctic peat soil microbial communities from Barrow, Alaska - Barrow Graham LP Ref core NGADG0002-212 (SPAdes) (version 2) | ecosystem: Environmental > Terrestrial > Soil > Wetlands >...
GTGTCTTGACTTGCCTCCACAGCACGTCCCTGCTGCGCGGAAAGCTCGCGGGCACATCCGCGGACGAGACGATAGAGATGTTGCGCGGCGAGCGGCTCGAAGGTGAGTCGGTTAGATGAGGACGGCAGTAGACACGAACGCACTGCTTGATCTTCTAGCGGGGGATGCCGCCCTGGGGGCGCTGGTTGCCGGCAGATGTCTTTCACTCCTGCCGCAAAGGTGCACTCGCTCGCCAGCCATTCTATTCGTTAGTCTCGACGGGTCGCGCCGTCAGCTCCGTGCGGCGGATCTTTGGCTCCAGCCGGCCGAGGGCCACGAGGAGACCCTGGATGAGGGCCTGGGGATGGGGAGGGTCGCCGGGGACGTACACGTCCACCGGCAGGCAGCGGTCCACTCCGCCGGCAACGGCGTAGCTTCCCTCCAGCACGCCCCCGCCGCACGCCTCGTCGCCCGCCGCGACGACCAGTCGGGGCGCGGGCATCGCCTCGTATGTCGCCATCAGCGCGGGCTCCAGGTGGCGGGTCACCGCCCCCGTCACCAGCAGCAGGTCGGCGTGGCGGGGCGATGCCACGAAGTCGATGCCCAGACGCTGGACGTCGTAGATTGGGTTCAGCAGGGCCGATATTTCCCAATCAGTGCTGTTGTCCGAGCCCGCCGCCATGTGCCGGACGTGCAGGGAGCGCTGGAGGAGTCCGCGGATCCGGGCGTTCAGGCGATCCCTTCCAAGGGGCTGGCCGGCTGGATCGGAAGAGCCCGCGGGCTGGGGAGCCATAGCCATGCGGCGGGGGACAGCCCCTCGCTCTACCTCTTCCTCTTCCGTGGGCGTGGCCGTCTGGCCGCTGCCTCCGGCCCCCGTCGGCCCGTGGGTGACGCCCACGATCAGATCCTCTCGTGTCCGGCTCGCCAGCTCGAAGCCGTTAGTCATCTTGATGGCGCCATGTGGGCAGGCCTCCTCGCACAGTCCGCAGAAGACGCAGCGGGCGAGGTCTAGCTGCCAGCGGCTTACGGGAAGGGCCAGATGGGTGAGGGTGATGGCGCCCGAGGGGCAGACGTCCGCGCACGCGCCGGCAGCGTTACAGCGAGCGGGATCGATCCACGGCCGACCGCGGAAGGCGGCCTCCACCCCGGAACGCTCCGGATAGCTCTCCGTCACCCGACCCGTGCGCCGGCTTGCGCGCAGTATATTCAGCATGCAGCCACCTCACCTAACCTTCAGCGATCCAGACAGGAATAGCAGAGCTCGAAGCTCTTGTTGATCAGCGGGAAGTCCGGCACCATATTGCCGGGCACGGCCAGGGCGACGATCGGCCAGTTGCAGTAGGAGGCCGAGCGGATCCGGTAGCGGTCGATCAGCCCGTCGGCGCCGGTCCTCACCCAGTGGACGTTCTCCCCGCGAGGCGACTCGGTTACCCCGATGGCCGACCGATACGGGGGCAGACTGCCCACCTCAATCGCAAGGGGACCGTCGGGTAGCGCTTCCAACAGTTGAAGGGCAAGGCCAAAGGAGGCGAAGGCCTCGTCCATCCTCACCCTGGCACGGGCGCGCACGTCGCCCTCGGTCCGGACGATCACCGGGAAGTCCAGCTGACCGTAGGCCGCGTAGGGATGATCCCGGCGGGCGTCACGATCGACCCCGCTGGCCCGCGCGGCCACCCCAACCGCTCCCAGGTCGCGCGCGGCCTGCGCCGGTACTATGCCCGTGCCGAGCATGCGATCCACAAAAGGTTCTGTGGAGAGCAGTAGGTCGACATAACTGCTGAACTCGGCCTCGACTCGTCGCAACGTTTCGCCCGCGTCTCGGAGGGCTGCGGCATCCAGGTCGCGTCGAACGCCGCCGACCCGGCAGACGCCCCTCAGGAAGCGGTGTCCCGTGAGCCGTGTGTTGAGTCGCTGAAGCTCCTCCTTGAGCCTTCCCCCCTGGCTGGTGCCCACCGCAAAGCCGACGCCTGCGCAGATATTGCCCAGGTCGCCCAGGTGGTTGTACAGCCGCTCCATCTCCAGAAAGAGGGTGCGCAACACTGTGGCCCGTGCCGGGATCTCGACGCCGGCCAGCGACTCGATGGCCTGGCAGTACGCCACGGCGTGGGAGAGGGCGCAGGCACCGCAGATCCGCTCGGCGATCTGGAGCACGCGGTCGAACCGCTTCCCCTCGGCCAGCTTCTCTAGGCCCCGGTGAGTGTAGAAGAGCCGGGTCTCCAGGTGAAGCACCACCTCGCCCACCGCGGCGAAGCGGAAGTGCCCCGGCTCGATCACCCCCGCGTGGATCGGGCCGACAGGGATCTCCACGATCCCCTCGCCCTGCAGATGGTGAAAACGGTGCGTGTGGCCGGAGACCCTCGGGACTTTTACCGAAGGGTCGAACTCCTTGCGCAGCGGGTACACACCCTCCGGCCAGTCGTCGTGCAGCACCAGCCGGCGTGGATCGGGATGGCCCTCGGCCGCCAGCCCCAGCAGATCCTGAACCTCACGCTCGTACCAGTGGGCTGCGGGGAGGCGGGGCGTCACCGAAGGGAAGCTCGGCCTGGCAGGGTCTATCTCTGCCTCCACGCTCGTCCAGTAGCTCCCCACGGAGAAGACGTAGACCAGCCGGAACTTGCCGGTCCGAGCTCGGTCGTCCAGGCCGACCATCGTCGCGAGCGGGGCGTCGAACCGGTCGCTTACCGTGGCGCAGCTTTCTACCAGTCTGTCCAGCGCCACGGGGATCCGGATCTCCCGGGCGGTGTCGCCCTCTGTCGCGCTTTCGTCGCCCAGGGCGTCTCGAAGTTGGGCGATCAGCTCCTGTCGCGTTTCTTCGGCCACCTTCATCACAGCTTGCCTCCCCCCAGCATGGTCACGACCTGCTGGACGGCCTGGCTTATCGACGGCGGAACGTAGAGCCCGAAGAGTACGATGAAGGCCGTGGGCACGGCCAGGGCGATCGTGGAGAGGGGACCTGCCAGCACGGGGAACAGCTTTGATGTCGACCGCCCGAAGGCCATCTCCAGCGCGTGGCCAAAGGCGCCGGCGAACACGATCGCCAGCGCGACGATCAGGACGATGCCGACGGCGGGGTTCCCCCTGGCGAAGCCTGCTCCTACTATGCCGAACTCGGTCACGAAGATGGCGAAGGGCGGCACCCCGGTTATGGCGAAGGTTCCGAGGAGCAGCAGGAGCCCGGTGGCGGGCATCACCTGGATCGCGTTTCTAATGCGGGACATCTGCGTGGTGCCGTAGCGTTGGGAGAGGTTGCCCGCGACGAAGAAGAGTAGCGCCTTGGCCATGGCGTGGTTGAACAGGTGCAGCATCCCGGCGTAGAGACCCAGCGGACCCCCCAGCCCGATGGCTGTCGCGATCAGCCCGATGTGTTCTACGCTGTGGTAGGCCAGGAGGCGCTTGAAGTCGCTCTGCACCAGGATGAAGGGCACCGCCACGACGACGGACAGCAGACCGAACCCCAGCAGCAGGTTGGGGGCGAAGTCGCCCGGAACTGCCACGGAGGTTATGAGGTAGAATCGGATAACGCCGTAGAGGCCGCACTTTAGCAGCACGCCGGAAAGCACCGCGCTCACCGGCGATGGGGCCTGGCTGTGGGCATCCGGCAGCCAGTTGTGGAGCGGGGCGAAGCCGGCTTTGGTGCCGAAGCCCACCAGGGCGAAGACGAAGGCCAGCTTCATCAGTCCGGGGTCGAGCTGTCCGGCGTGGGCGATCAGCGTCGTCCAGGTGAGGCCGGCATCCGCGCCCAGGGTCTGGGCCGAGGCGTAGTAGGTGAGCAGCACCCCGAACAGCGCGAAGGTGATTCCCACGGTGCAGAGGATAAGGTACTTCCAGGCGGCCTCCAGCGCCGCCCTGGTGCGGTAGAAGCCGACCAGCAGCGCCGAGACGAGGGTGGTGGCCTCGATGGCCACCCAGAGCAACCCGAGGTTGTTGACAGTCCCGGCTACCAGCATCGTCCAGAGGAAGGCGTGGTAGCCCAGGTAGTACCAGCCCACCTGATCGGCCGGCACCTTTCCGTGGGCGACGTCCCTCTGGATGTACCCCACGGAGTAGAGCGCGCCGAGAAAGCCGACCACGACGATCACGACGATCAGCAGCGCCCCCAGGGCATCTACGTAGAGCAGCTCCCCGAGCGCGCTGGCGGGGCCGCCGCCGAAGACCCGAGCTGCCAGCGCCAGTCCGGCGACCAGGATGCCCAACGCGCCGGCCGCGTTCGCGCCTTCGGCCCAGGATTGGCGCGGCAGGAGCCGGCAGGCCATCCCCGTGATCAACGGCAGGGTGAGAAGAAACAGTAAATCCATCGGCTAACCTCGGAGCGTTTGGAGATGATCGGTGTTGATGCTATCGAAGGTGCGGTGGATCTGGCGGGCCACGATGCCCATCACCAGAACCCCGACGGCGAGGTCGATCGCCACTCCCATCTCTACGGCGAGCGGCAACCCCTGGGTGGCCACCACGGTCATCAGGTAGAGGCCGTTCTCCATCGCCACTATCCCCACGACCTGGCTGAGCGCCTTTTTCCGTATCAACATGGTGAATAGGCCGACCAGCAGCATCGAGAGGGCTGCGGGCAGGGCGTTGCGAGTGAGAAAGCCGTCCATGGTACGGAGCGGGCCGGCCACGTAGTAGGCGACGATAACCAGTCCGATGGCCAGCAGCATGGCCGGGCGTGGAGGAAGGCCCATCTCCATCTCTCGCTTCACCCGCACCTCCCGCAGGGCGTACAGCAGGATGCCGGGCACCACCAGCACCTTGACCGCGACGGTGAGGGCGACGGCGAAATAGGCATGGGGGCTCCCAGTGGCCAGGGCTACCACCGCTGCGGCAGCCGCCAGCAGCAGGCCCTGACCGGCCAGAAGGCGGATCGAGCTCCGCATCCGGCGGATTGGCACAGAGCCCAGGGCGGTTGCCAGAAGAAGTAGGGCCAGGGTGTCCAGCAGGCGTTGAGCGGTCTGAAGGTCGAGTAGGATCATCCCAAGCCTCCTACCAGGTATATTGAGGTGACTGCCAGCAGCCCCAGCAGGCTGGCCGCGCCCAGCAGCTCTGGGATGCGGAAGATGCGGAGCTTGACGTTGGCGCTCTCGACCAGGGCCAGTGCCAGGCCGAGCAGCACCAGCTTCAGCAGGTAGCTGCCGAGGCCGACGGCGATCGGCAGCGCGCTCAGCTCGCGCGCCATGCCCCAGGGAAAGAAGGGCCCGGCCAGCAGGGAGAGTATGACGAGCTGCTTTATGTGAGTGCCCCAGAGGAGCAGTCCCAACGGCCGGCCGGAGTACTCCAGCAGCATCCCCTCGTGAGCCATGGTCAGCTCCAGGTGAGTATCCGGGTTGTCCACCGGGATGCGTCCCGTTTCAGCTATGGCCACGATGAAGAGCGCCCCCAGCGCCAGCAGGCGGGCTATGCTCACGCTTCCGTCGCCCACCAGGGCCCCCAGCTCCGTGGAGCCGGCCGGAATAGCGAGGGAGAAGAGGGCGATCATAAGGGCCGGCTCCACCAGGGCGGCAAAGGTCATCTCTCGGCTGGTGCCCATCCCCCCGAAGTTGCTGGCCGTATCCAGCGCGGCCAGCGCCAGGGCGAAGCGGGCCAGCGCCAACAGTCCAACCAGCACTATCGCATCCCCCATCCCGGAGAGTGGGGAGACAACCGCCAGGGTCGGAACCAACGCGGCGGCGGCCAGGTGCGCGGCGAAGTAGAGGTAGGGCGCCCACCGAAAAATCCAGGAGGCGTGCTGAGACACGACGCTCTCCCGGCCAAGATATTTCCAGATGTCGAACCAGGGCTGCAGGATCGGCGGACCCTGCCGGTTCTGCCAGCCGGCCTTGGCGCTCTTGATGATCCCGTTGAGCAGCGGCGCCGCCACCAGGGCGAGTCCAAGGTTGGCGAACAGCAGGGCTAGATTCACTGGGTACCTCCTTATCGCGTCAGCAGCAGCACCACGACCAGCGTGGCGCAGAGGTAGCCGAGGTAGCTCCTGAGGCTGCCGTTCTGCAACGCGCGGATCCGTTGTGCCAGTGCGAGAAGGGTCCGGACCGCCGGAGCGTAGAGAAAGTGCTCGTAGACTGGGTGTATGCCGGCCTCGTACCGGACCCCCGAGACGAAGTAGGCGGCCTCCGCGTCGTGCTGCCGCTCGATCTCCCGGTGGGGGCGAAGCAGGGTGCGGAAGATGATCCGGATAGGCTTTGCCAGGGCGGCGGCGCTGTACTGCATGCTGGGCTCCAGCTGGATCCCGCAGCCCCAGGGCGGCGCCACCCGACTTCGACGGGGACCCCCGATCGACCGGCCGAGAAGCAGCGCCAATCCAAACAGCGCTGCCAGAAGCCCGACCAGGGCCAGGGGTGCCAGGGCGCCGCCCTGGGCCGGCACGGGCAGGGGAGCCAGGCTCAGGGTGGGCCGGGCGACGACCCCGACCAGCCCGACGGTGACTGGTGCGAGCAGTCGGGCGACCAAGGTCGGGAAGAGCCCGAGGACGACGCAGAGGGCGGCCAGGAACGCCATCCCCATCCTCATAGAGAGGGCAACTTCCCGGGCCGCCGCGGCCTTTTCGCTTCGAGGCATGCCGAGGAAGGTGATGCCGAATGCCTTGACGAAGCAGAAGGCCGCCAGCCCGCCGGTCAGGGCGAGAAGGCCGGCGGCGGCGACCCCCCCGATGCCCGCCGTGAAGCCCAGAGTCGTCAACGCCAGCAGTGATTGGAAGGTCAGCCACTCGCTGACGAAGCCGTTGAGCGGCGGCAGCGCCGAGATCGCGGCAGCCCCCACCAGGAAGGTCGCCGCCGTCCAGGGCATGCGATGGATCAATCCGCCCAGTGCCTCCAGATCCCGGGTGTGGGTCGCCTGCTGCACGGCTCCGGCGCCGAGAAACAGTAGCGCCTTGAATACGGCGTGGTTGAGCACATGATAGAGTCCGGCGAGCAGTGCCAGCGCCGCGGCGACAGGCTGTCCCAGCGCTGCCAGTAGGAAGGCCGCGCCCAGCCCCATCAGGATGATGCCGATATTCTCCACGCTGTGGTAGGCGAGCAGTCGCTTCAGGTCGTGCTCCATCAGCGCGTATAGCACCCCCAGGACGGCCGATACGGCGCCCAGGGTGAGGATTAGCGCGCCCCACCAGGCAGGCCCAGGCCCGGCCAGCTCCCATCCGACCCGGAGCAACCCGTATATGGCTACCTTGATCATCACTCCGCTCATGAGGGCGGACACGTGGCTAGGCGCGGCCGGATGGGCGCGAGGTAGCCAGACGTGGAGGGGGATCACCCCTGCCTTGGTGCCGAAGGCGACCAACGCCATCAGGAACACCACGTCCCGGCTGAGGGCCGGCAGCCTTGCAGCGGCAAGGCGCAAGTCGCCAAAGTCCATGCTGCCCGCCGCGGCAAACAGCACGAGGAAGCCGGCCAGCAGGAAAGCCGTGCTGACGTGGGTCATTACGAGGTAGATGTAGCCCGCCCGCCGCACGTCGTTCTGCTGGTGGTGTTGGATAACCAGGAAGAATGAGACGAGGGACATCGCCTCCCACGCGAAGAGAAAAGCAAACACGCTGTCGGCCATAACCACCAGGACCATGGACGCGAGAAAGCTGTTGTAGGCCGCGCCCATGCCGGCCAACGAGCCGTGCTCGGAACCCAGGTAGCCGACGGCGTACAGCGAAGCCGCGATCCCGATGAGGGAGATCACCAGGAGGAAGAAGGCCGACAGGGGGTCTAACCGGAGACTCAGGGTCGCGAAGGGTGCGACCGAAAAGGAGGCGACCCGCCCCGGCGTGCCCTCCAGAAGCGCCCGGAGGGCGAGAGCGGTGCCCAACAGGCTGCCGGCCAACGCCGTGCCATGGGAGAGCCTGCCGCGATCCTTGGGGACCGCGAGCGCCAGCAGCGAGCCGAGCAGGTAGATCGCCACGGGCGCGAGATACAGGCGAATGTCCGGGTTTGGCATGGTTTCTCCTTGCCCATACCTCTTGGCGCGCTCTCTGTCAGGCGCGCTCAACCGGCACGCGGGCATGGGGATCCGATCCCGGAGCTCACCCGCCGGCCAAGGGGTACCGTATGGAAGGTTCGATCGAAAAGGGGGAATAGACCGCGGAGCCCGGATCAGTTCATACGGGATGCCAAATTCGCGGGGGACGAGGTCACACAAAAAGAGGACCACCCGAGCGCACTTCGCGCTTCGAGAGGTCCCTCCACGCCCAGCACCACATGCTTTACCAGGCCACCTGGCTCACTGTGTTTCTAATTAACCTGATTATAGAAGCGCGTATCGAGTCCCGTCAAGGTCGTCCACTCAGTTGGACACTGTCCATGAGAACACCAGGGGCAGTGCTTGGGGCGTTCGAGCACCGTTGGCTCACTTATGCTGTTGATGTTCTGTATCCTCTCAGCAGCCCGGGCCTGCCCCGGGATCGGCGGCCACAGGCAGTGGACGACCCCGAGCACCAGGTAGCATTCCGGGTTCTTGTCTACGATGACCCTCACCGCTGCCAGGTCGTATATCTGATCGAAGCCGACTCCTCGCTCCATCATCTTGCGATAGATGCTGTATATGTGCTTCGGCCGCCCGGTGAGCTCACCCGCGATGCCGGTATTGCCGATGGCATCATTCAGCCGGTGGACCACGTCCGCGACGTACTCCTCGCGGGCCTCACGGCGAGACGCCAGCAGCGTCGCGATTTCCTTGTACTTCTCCGGGTCCAAATAGTGTAAAGACCAATCCTCTAGCTGCCATTTGAGCTGCCCTATGCCAAGCCTTCCCGCCAGAGGGGCATAGATGTCCAGGGTCTCGCTCGCTATCTGCCGGCGATTCTCCTCGGGCAGATATGAGAGGGATTCCATGTTGTTGAGCCGCTCCGCCAGCTTCACCAACAGTACACGGCTGTCCTCCGCCATGGCGATGAACATCTTGCGGAGTCCCTCGGCCCAGGCTCGGCTGTCGACCGCGCCCGTTTCTGGAGGACGTGAGTGCTCATCAGAGTCGGAGACCGCGAGGCGGTTCAGCTTGGTAGCGCCATCCACCAGGTGGGCGACATCTTTCCCGAAGCGTTTCTCCAGTGTGGACAGCGGGATCGACGTGTCCCACGGCACGTCGTGGAGGAGGGCAGCCTTCAGCGTGGTAGGGTCCATCTTGAGGTCGGCAAGGGTTATGGCCGACGCTACAGGGTGGGTGATGTAGTCTTCATGCGACAGCCTGACCTGGCCCTTATGAGCCTCCGCGGCAAACAGATAGGCCTGGTAGACCTGCTCGACCTCCTCGTGGGGCAGGTATCTGGAGCATATCTTTAGAAGGTCATCTATGGCTGGTGCCCTCTTTGGCTTGCCGGCAGCGCTGCCGTGCAGTAGTTGGTCGATTTGTGCTGACATCGATGCCCCGTTGCAACGTTAATTGGCGCTCGCTCGATCGCCTATTTTGGCGGCCATTTGGCGCTCCGCACGCCTCCATTGTAGCAGCCGGGACGCCGCGCCTCCACGGTATGGCCCATGCAACAACCTGAATCCGACGAGAGAACCCGATCTGGGGAGGGTAACAGGTGGAGACTCCGGAAACGATGCGTGCCATGGTGTTAGAGTCCCCGCGCGAGCCACTTCGCGCCGTGGAGGTTCCAGTACCACGTCCCAATCCGGGGCAGCTTCTGATTCGGGTTCATGTCTGTGGGGTGTGCCGGACGGACCTGCACATCGTCGACGGGGAGCTGCCCAACCCCAAGTTACCCCTGATACCGGGCCACGAGATCGTCGGCAGGGTGGCAAGTCTCGGGGAGGGGGCGCAGCGGTTCAACGTTGGAGATAGGGTGGGAGTGCCCTGGCTGGGCTACACCGACGGGACCTGCCGCTACTGCAGGAGCGGTAGGGAGAACCTGTGCGAGAACGCCCTCTTCACCGGCTTCAATCTGGACGGCGGCTACGCAGAGTACACGGTGGCGTTTGAGAAGTACTGCTTTGCCATCCCTGTCGAATACGGCGATGCTGAGGCTGCTCCTTTGCTGTGCGCTGGACTGATCGGATATCGCACCTATCGGATGGCCGGACAGGACGTGGAGCGGTTGGGGATCTATGGATTTGGGGCCGCGGGTCACATAATTGCCCAGGTGGCCGTTCACGAAGGCAAAAAGGTCTATGCCTTCACCAGACCAGGAGACGTCGCGGGGCAGGAATTCGCCCTGCGACTGGGCGCCGTGTGGGCAGGAGACTCGACACAGCTACCGCCTGACAAGCTGGATGCCGCCCTCGTTTTCGCGCCCGTTGGCTCTCTCATTCCGGCGGCGCTGCGCGCCAGCAATAAGGGGGCTGTCATTGTCAGTGGAGGTATTCATATGAGTGACATCCCGTCTTTTCCCTACCGGCTTCTATGGGAGGAACGTAGCATTCGCTCCGTGGCCAACCTGACCCGCCGGGACGGCGCCGAGATGCTCGCGATCTCGCCAAGAGTGCCGGTGCGAACGGAGGTGCAGCAGTTCCGGCTCGAACAGGCCAAGGAAGCCCTCGATAGCCTGCGCAGCGGCGACATTCAGGGGGCGGCCGTTCTCGTGGTGGCGGGGGGAACCGGGTAGCCGGCGGGCGGAGCGCCGGGGTGGGGTCGGCGCTCCGCGTGGCCGAAACCACGCGCGACCGCCGATACCGGTCCTCGGGCATCTTTGGGTCAGGCCAGGCCTCCTAGCAGATGTCCTCCGCCGATAGATCCTCTGGCCCCGCCTCCACCGAGTCCACCTGGCCCTCTTGATCCAGGTGGATCAGCCAAAGCCGGTTTGTCCGGCGACTGAACAGGTAACGAGTGGTGCCCCCCTGCTCCTCCGTTTTCTCCCAGCTGACGTACCCGTGCAGGCCGCCCGTGGCTTCTGCAACTTCGCCCGCATTGACGCCGAAGGCTTGCCAGTCCACGGTTGTCCAAACGTCAGAGCCCTCGGCAACGATCTCAGCCCGATCGGGATGGTCCATCAGGTCGTGATGGATCCCCCACATTCCTCCCGTGTCACGGCTCAGGACGAATCTGGTCAGGCTTCCGTCTATCTCAATCCGCTCCCAGTCTACGACGCCATCGATGCCGTTGGAATCCTCCAGCGGTTCCAGGTCATCCGGGGAGTCCAACATCTCCGGGTAGCCGAGGGATCGCCAGTCCAGGGTGATAATCTCCCGTTTTGGGCCACCGGCCTGCGTGTACTGCCAGTGGTGCCGCTCACACAGCCAGAGGTCCGGGTCGTGGCCACGGTCGTCGTCGAAGTGGTATAGGTCGATGGCCTCCTTCACGCATGGATAGAGGGTCTGTACCAGCGCCGTGCATGCACCTCTCCACTCCTCGACCACATGCTGAGGGCAGTACCAAAGGCCGAAGCTGTCGTCGTAGTGCTCCGCGGCAGCCTCACAGCCTTCCGCGGCACAGATCTGGCCGAGTCGGGGGTCCAGTCTCTCAGGGTCGTGGTCTTTGCACTGCCACCCCAGGTGGCGTATCAGCCGTGAACCCGGCCTCCCGCACTGTCGGGCCCTATGATCGGACGCTTCGCAGCGCTGCTTCACCATTGATCGTTTCTCTCCAGTTGATTACCACTGCCTCAGTTCGATGGAAAGGCCATTGGGGTCTGTAATCTCGGCCCTCTTCGACTTGCCCGTAGCCATGGGAGGCTGAGAAATCTCCACGCCCTTACCCTGGAGGTATCCCACCGCCCGGTCCATATCGTCGACTTCGATGGCCATCATTCTGTACCCAACCCGCCAGCGATCCGCCGGTCCTGACCCAGGGTTGCTCACCATCATCAGCTCGATTACGGTGCCACCAAGCTCCAGATAGACGATCTCTTCCAGCGGCGGGTGGTCGATCTTCTGCCTCTCCCCTACCGTGAAGCCCAGGATGTCGCGGTAAAAGGCAATGCTCTTCTCGTAGTCGCGGGCGACGATCTCCACATGGTCGATTCTCTTGAACATGATCCATCCTTTCGGGGAGTTCTTTTTGCTGCGGGCGTCGACGAGGAAACGCGGCACGGTCCGGGCTACTGGCTACAACCAGGGTTCACCACCTCGTTAGAGCAGACCCCGTGCGCAGGTCACGGTGCCTTCGGAAAAGACTATAACATGGCGGGCGGCGCAGACGGCACACAACCTGGCATAAGCAACAGCACTCTCCGTGGAAACACTCAAAGGCCAGTGAAGTAGTAGCTGCGCGGTTTTATCAATCAAACCAGGCGAAGCTGGATCACTCGGTGGCTCCATTTGAACCCAGCTATCCATCAATGATACCGAGCCCCGTCGGATCTCGGCCGGCACGGTGATCTGGCCCTTCCTGGTAACAACGGTCAGCAGCTCTCCCATTAAGATCAGTCTTTCCCCTGCTGCTCAAGGATCCTCATGAAGGTCGCCGTATCGATGATCTGTGCTCCCTCATACTCTCCGATCACCAATAGATCCTGGTCCTCAGTAATAACATAGTCGGCCCCTGCAGCCCGGGCTGTGGCCAGGAACTTGTCGTCTTTAACATCGCGAGAGACGGCGGCTGGGGTAGCTGACACCTCCACGATCTCGGCCTGGCCGAGGATCTCGATGATCCTGGCCACGTCCATCCCCTGTAGGCTTCGGAACTTCCGGGTCAGCTCCGGCCGACGAAGCACATCGAGGATCTCGAGGGTGACGGGCTGGGAGAGAAAGAGACGGTATTGTGGGTTGTGGGTGAAGACGACATGGCCCCACCGGCTGTGGGGATTGATCAGGCTGCGAACAAAGACTACGGTGTCGAAAACGACCCTAAGCATGCTTCTTCCGACTGGCATGCACCGCCTGCTTTATGGCCTCGTCGATCTCCTGCTCGCTCATGGACGCCGCTTCCTCGCGCACCGGGGCAAAGAGGTCGTACAGCTCCATCAGCCACGGGGATCCCGCCGCGGTCTCGGTCATGCGCATCGGCTTGATCCGCAGCTCCCCCTCTCTCAGGATCATCTGAAGTACGCTGTCCTCGGTGATGCCGAGCCTCTTGCGAAACTCGGCAGGTATAGTGATCTGGCCGCCTCTTAATTGCCGGACAATTCTAGTCATGGGCTCTCGTTCCTTCACCTACAGCACCTCCTCCAATTGGAATAGTGTAAATTACATGAACAACACTGCTGTATTTTACGCAATTTCGTTGGCGCTGTCCAGGAAGTGGTGGCTTACAACTCGGTTTGAGACATACTATCATGTAGATGCTTATCCCCGCCCACCATAACTGATGGGCGGAATAAAGACCCAATACTCCTCGGGGAGCATCATGGTGTAACCGTCCTCGCCGTTGCCGGCGGCGAAGAAGCGGTGTGCCTCCACCTCGATCTCGCGGAACCAATCATCCACTAGATGCACCTCCTCGGCGAAAGACCGAAGCAGCTTGTCCAAGAAATCGGGAGTCCTATCCACCAACTCCTTGACCCCGATGGTGATCACCCCGATGTACTTAATGTGTGGCAACTCTTATCACCCCCTTTCTGTTGTTGCCCGTAGGCCACTGCCTACGGATACCCGAACGCAGTGATCGAGGGGGCGAATGCCGTCAAGGGCGGCCTCGCCGTTCAGGCGGCCTCGTCGTGTATGTGTCCCGTCAAGTGTGTAAGTAGCTAGGTGATCCTCATCGTCGTAGTCGTAGTCGTAGGGCCTGTGGAGATGTGGGCAGGTCCGCAGGGCTGCCCACATCTCCACAGGCTGGTCCCCTACCTGGCTGCCAGCAGCGCCGGCAGCATCTCCAGCTCCGTCTCCTCGTAGAGCTTCGCCAGCGACTCGGCACTCAGGTAACGCCTGCTCACCTGCCACTCGTCATGTTGCTCGGCCAGTACCGACCCCACCAACCTGATCACGGCCCCCTGGTTGGGAAAGATGCCCACCACATCGGTGCGCCGCTTGATCTCCCTGTTCAGTCGCTCCAAGGGGTTGTTGCTCCAGATCTGCCGCCAGTGCTCCCTCGGGAAGGCCAGGTAGGCAAGGACGTCGGCTTCGGCATCGTCGAGCAGCAGGGATAGACGGGGATAGCGGGTCCTGAAGCTGTCGGCCACCCGCCTCCACTGCTCGTGGGCACTGGCCGCATCCGGCTGCACGAACACCGTCCGGATCGTCGCCGCCACCATCTGGGCAGCCGCCTTGGGTACGAGGGCCAGGGCGTTGCGCATGAAGTGGACTCGGCACCTCTGCCAAGCCGCCCCAGCCATCACCGCTGAGATCGCCGCTTTAAGCCCCTCGTGGGCGTCACTCACCACCAGCTTCACCCCGCTGAGCTTCCTGGCCAGGAGCCCCCTGAGGAAGGCTGTCCAGAAGGCCCCATCCTCACTGGGTCCCACGTCCAGCCCCAGGATCTCTCGCTCCCCCGTAGCCCTTACCCCTATGGCGATCACCACCGCCATGGAGACTACCCGAGAGTTCTCCCTCACCTTCAAGTAGGTCGCATCCAGCCACACATACGGGTAGGCTCCCTCCAGCCGCCTGGTCCTGAACCGCTCCACCTCACCGTCCAGCTCCTGGCAGAGCCGCGAGACTTGGCTCTTGCTGATCCCGTTCATGCCGAGGGCCTGCACCAGGTCATCCACCCGCCGAGTAGAGACTCCCTGGACGTAGGCTTCCTGCACCACCGCAACAAGAGCCCGCTCTGCTCTCTTCCTCGGGTCCAGCATCACGGGGTAGAAGCTCCCGTCTCTAACCCTCGGCACCTTCAGCTCGATGCTCCCCACCCTCGTGTCCCAGCTCCGGTCCCGGTACCCGTTGCGCTGCCCTGTCCGATCAGGAGTCCGCTCGTGCCGCTCGGCTCCTATGTGCTGGCTCACCTCCAGCTCCATCAGGGCCTGGCCCATCACCTTGACTCCCTCTCGCAGGAAGTCCGCATCGCCATCCATCCCTGCCTTGCGCAGCAGCTCCAGTAATGCCATCCTGTACTCGTCGGCCATCGTGTTGCTCTCCTCCTCGGTGATCTTCTCAATCCCGATGAGAACCACACGGTGGCCGTCTTCGTCAACCGGCCCCCTTTACTTACACACTCCCGGGGACTCTACCCCACTCCTTCGGAACAACGACTGACCGAGAGCCGCCAACCTTGTGAAGCCGTGCCTTGCATTCATCACATCAGAGTGCTCGTTGACGGACTGTGGAATCACTTGTATGCTATGTATGACGCTAAATACGCTGCGAGGTGCTGCCATGGCTGCTGTACCCAAGACGGTTCGGATGCCTGAGGATGTGCTGGCACCTATTGAGGAGGAGTGCCGCCGAACTGGACGCGATTTCTCCACGGTGGTAAACGACCGCCTACGGGAAGCCGATAAGATGAGGCGCATTCCCGGAATCGTGTTCGCGGATATCCCGTCTGGGGGAAGGGTTGCTCGGGTTGCCGGAACGGGCCTGGAGGTGTTCGAGATCGTACAAGCCTACCGTTCCGTGGAGAACTCGTGGCCGAGGCTCAAGGAGTCCTTCGCCTGGCTCTCGGACAACCAGCTCAGGGCGGCTATTGCCTATGCGGAAGCATATCCCGAAGAAATCGAGGAGCACATCCGCAAGGACGAGGAGTGGACACCCCAGACTGTTTGGGAGCGTTACCCGTTCATGCGGCCACAGCGGAGTTGAGGCGTGAAGTTCTACCTCGATGAGGACCTGTCAGGAACAGTCGCCGAGATTGCGCGTGGGATGGGTGTGGATATAGTGACCGCCCACGAGTGCGGCAACGATGGCTCCGATGATGAGATCCACCTGCTGGCCGCCGCGAGAGCGGGTCGCTGTCTGATCACGCGCAACAGGGATCACTTCGTCGCCCTCACTCTGAGGTTCTTTCAGGATGACTTGCCCCATGCGGGCGTGCTGGTGGTCCCGTACACCATGCCTGCCGATCGTTTCAGCATGGTGGCTGCCGCAATCGCTCGGTACGACAGAGACCATTCCGAAGGCGTCTCTCCCTACGGATACGACTACCTGTCCCCACCTCGGGACTAACCCATCCCCGCGGTTTGGGTGACAATCGTCTATCGCAATGAAAATTGGCGATGGGCCACCACCCCGTGACCTCGCGATAGAGCAACTTGAAAGCCACTTACCGGCCTCCCACGGCGAAGGCTGGCCGGATGGTGGCTCCATTTGATAGGATTAGGTCGCCCCTTTGAGAGGTTTAAGCGGAAAGGAGTCGTCACAATGCCTCTTGTACCGATGCGACAGATCCTCGACGAAGCTGCCAAGGGTGGATACGGCGTTGGCGCGTTCAACGTCAACAACATGGAGCAGATTCAGGCCATCATGCAGGCCGCGTCCGAGTCCCGGAGCCCAGTGGTCATTCAGGCCAGTCGTGGTGCACTGAAGTACAGCAAGCTGATCTATCTGCGCAACCTGATCCAGGCGGCCGTCGAGGATAACCCCGACATCCCGTTGGCGATGCACCTGGACCACGGAAACAGCGTCGAGACGGTCAAGCAGGCGATCGCCCTTGGGTTCACATCTGTGATGATCGACGGCTCGTTGGCCGAGGATGGCAAGACTCCGAACACATACGAGGCCAACGTGAAGGTCTCCAGGGAAGTAGTCGAGCTGGCCCACCCGCTGGGAATTAGCGTGGAGGCCGAGATCGGCGTGCTTGGCGGTATCGAGGACGGCCACGGCGCGGGCCTGGCCGCGGGTGACACCGAGCACCTGACCGACCCTGCCCAGGCCGAGCAGTTCTACAGGCTGACGGGGGTTGACGCGCTGGCCGTTGCGGTGGGCACGAGCCACGGCGCCTACAAGAGCGGCCGCAAGGATCCAGTGACGGGCAAGGTGCTGCCGCCTGCCCTGGCGATGGAGCTCATCGAGGAGATCCACCGCCGAATGCCGAAATGCCATATGGTGATGCACGGCTCGAGCTCGGTGCCGCAGGAGCTGGTGGACATCATCAACCGGTATGGCGGCAAGATGCCGGGCACCTTCGGTATCCCGGTGGAGGAGATCCAGCGCGGCATCAAACACGGCGTGCGCAAGGTCAACGTGGACACTGACATCCGTCTTGCGATGACGGGCGCGGTCCGCAAGCTGTTCGCCGAGTCACCGGAGAAGTTCGATATGCGCGACTGGATGACGCCCGCGCGCGCGGCGGCGGTGGAGGTGGTCAAGGCCCGCATGACCCAGTTCGGCGCGGCCGGACATGCTGGGGACTACGCCCCGGTGACCTTGGACGACATGAAGAAGGTATACAGCTCCGTGCGCTAGGATCGCCTTGGCAAGATAGTGGGAAAGCAGGGTGCAGTTATTCGGCAGCTACATAACTGGCGGTGCGCTCCTGCAAGTGCCGAGCCCAAGGTGATTGGCCAGGGGCATGGTTCACGAGAGCGGGTAGATAGGGTGACAGTGTGAGTCTGTCACCCCTGTCGTGAACCATGCC
>Ga0209014_10000946_pt1 | contig 17250 bp, 17 predicted proteins | sample BarGraNGADG00212_FD_184491 | JGI IMG/M metagenome (GOLD analysis project Ga0209014, IMG submission 184491) | Arctic peat soil microbial communities from Barrow, Alaska - Barrow Graham LP Ref core NGADG0002-212 (SPAdes) (version 2) | ecosystem: Environmental > Terrestrial > Soil > Wetlands >...
ACCGCGGATCCCGCCGCAACGGCCGTGGATCCGGCGGGCCTGGTCATCCCGGCGCAGACGATCGAGATCCCGGTGGCGGCCCCGGGCGAGTTCCCGGCGACCGGCAAGCGGGTCGCGAAGACGAAGGCCACCGGCGGCGTCAGCTGGACGAACTGCGACCCGAGCGCCCCCTACACCATCCCGAAGGGGTCCATCGTCAGGACGTCCGGCGGCACGGCCTTCACCACCGATGAGGTCGTCTCCCTGCCGGTCGCGGTCCTGTCGGGCACCGGCAACCTCCGCAGCCTCAAGTGCCAGAGCAGCAAGGTGGCCGTCACGGCTGTCGCGCCCGGGCGCGGCGGCAACGTGGGCGCACGCACGATCCGTGTCGTCCCCGCCCTATACAACCGCACCCTGATCAGCGTCACGAATCTGTCCGCCACCAAGGGTGGCACGCAGCAGGAGTTCCCGAAGGTCGTCCAGAAGGACGTGGACGCCGCGCTCGTCTCGCTGAAGAAGGACCTCGACGCCCAGTTCGCGACCAGCCTGGAGAACCCTGATGGCGTGCCGCCGGGCGCCACGGTCTTCCCCTCGACCGCGGTCCTCGGCGACCCGGTTCCCGCCCCGGACCCGGCCACGCTGGTGGGCCAGGAGATCCCGTCGTTCACGCTGAGCCTGGCGGCCACGGGCACGGTCCTGGCCGTGGACACGAGCCCCGTGGAGGCGATCGCGCAGACGAGCCTGGCGGCGGCGGTCGGCGCGGGCCACGAGCTGGTCGACGGATCGATGCAGGTCCAGGTGGGCGAGGGCGTGGTGACCGAGGGCCTCATCGACTTCCCGGTCACAGGGTCCGCCCGCCAGGTCCCCGTGCTCGACGCTGCGGCGCTCGAGCGCCAGGTCCTCGGCCTGTCCGAGGCGGAGGCGAAGTCGGTGCTTGGCGCCTACGGCGACGTCGCCATCACGCTCTGGCCCGGATGGGTCAAGACGATCCCGACCCTCGACCAGCGCGTCACGCTCTCGCTCGCCGAGGCAGTGGACGCCAACCCGCAGCCGACACCCGGGCCCTCGCCCAGGCCAACCCCGGCGGCAGGGCCCACATCGTCGGCGGGGCCGGGGGCGTCCGGAGACGCTGCCGGGAGCGAGCCGGTACCATCCGGCTGATGCTGCTTCCCCTCATGACGGCCGACCTCTCCGCGCCGGCCGCGGTTCGCACTGCCGCCGGATCTCCCGCATGACCGCCCGTATCCTCGGCATCGACCTGGGCTCGAAGCGCATCGGCCTCGCGATCGCGGATGCGGGCATCGGGATCGCCCGCCCGCTGGCGACGGTGAATCGTGGCGCGACGTTGGACGCAGATGCCGCGTCGATCGGCCAGGTCTGCCGTGAGCAGGGCGTGATCGAGCTCGTCGTCGGGTTGCCGGTGGAGGCCAGCGGGGTGGAAGGCGTGATGGCCGGCGGCGCCCGTGACTGGGCCGCGTCGATGGGGGAGCGCCTGGCCATGCCCGTCTCGCTCCGCGATGAGCGCCTCTCCTCGTTCGTGGCGGAAGGTCGTCTCGGCCGGATGCCGCGAGGGCGATCCGGAGGGCCACCGTCGCGGACGCAGCGCAACGCATTCCGGGCGCGGATCGATCGCGAGGCCGCGAGCGTCATCCTCCAGGACGAGCTGGATGGGCGCCGCATCCCGGTGCCGTCCGGCGAGGCTGCCCCGGTGCGGGCCACCGGTGACGACCGGCAGGAGGATCGATGAGCGTGCGAAACGGCGGCGGCCCGCGGGATCCGATGGCCGGCCCGGAGCCGGCGTCACGACGCCGGAAGAGCGCCTACCACCGCACCGGGCGATACGGTCGCGGACCCGGCGACCAGCGCCGGTTCGAGGAGTACGGCAACGGTCGCGGGTTCGGCGGCCTGCTCCGGTTCGTCGTCTTCCTCGCGGTCATGGCGCTCGTCGTGCTGCTCGTCATGGTGACCGTTGCCCGGCCCGTCCTGCGCATGGTCGTCGTGCCGTGGACGGACGGGAACCCGGGGTCGCTGCGCATCGGTTTCGTCGCGGAGCTCGTCCGGGAGGACCTGGGCGCCGCGCTGACGACGCCTGCCAGCAACGACCCCGCGGCGGTCGAGTTCGTCGTGGAGACCGGCGACACGCCGGCGACCGTGGCACCGAAACTCGAGGCGGCCAGGATCATCACCAGCACGCGCGCCTTCCTGTACGAGGCCCAGATGCAGGACCTCGCGTCCCAGCTCAACGCCGGGAGGTTCGCCATGACCCTGAACATGACGCCGGCCGGCGTCGTGGACGGCCTGATCCACAATCGGATCGTGAACGAGACCGTCAACGTGACCTTCCGAGAGGGCCTGCGACTCGAGCAGATGACAGCGAAGCTGATGACGGTGCAGGGGTCCAAGGTCGATCCGCAGGCGTTCTATGACCTGGTGACCAAGCCGACTGATGCGCTGCTCGGAGACTACCCGTGGCTGCTCGACACCTCGGTCCTCCCCAAGGGCGCATCGTTGGAGGGGTTCCTGTACCCGGCCACGTACACCCTCCGCATTGGCGCCGACGCGCCCACCACCGCCAACGACCTGGTCCGGATGATGCTGGACGCGTTCTACCAACGGGTCGGGGCCGACCGCCTCGCCGTGGCGAAGAGCCGGGGCCTGACCTTCCACCAGGTGCTCACGCTGGCCTCGATCGTCGAGCGCGAGGCGATCCAGGACGAGGAGCGGCCGCTGATCGCCGGGGTCTACCAGAACAGGCTCGACCCCAAGATGTGGCCGACAGGCCTGATGCAGTCGGACCCGACGATCTTCTACGTCAACGACACGCTGCAGCTCGAGAAGCTCAAGTTCGCGGACTGGACGCAGTACGTGTTCTGGGCGGCCCTCACGGAGCAGCTGCCGGTCCCGCTGCCGCCCGAGCTTGCGGGCTACAACACGTACACGAACAAGGGGCTGCCGCCCGGCCCGATCTGCTCGCCGTCGCTCCTCTCGATCGAGGCCGCCCTGGCGCCGAACACGAAGACCGGCTACCTGTTCTTCATCGCCAAGGGCGACGGGACCGGGACGAGTGCGTTCGCGAAGACCAAGGCGGAGCACGACAAGAACGTGGCCAAGTACCAGAAGAAGCCCTGACGTGGAGCTGCCGGCCCCGGTCGACTTCGCGCCCCCGCCCAATGCGGTCACCCGTGCCCGCTGGCTCGAGGCGGACCGCGAGCACCGGCCCGGCCGCCTCGAGCTCCTTCGGGAGCGGCTCGCCGGCGAAGGCGTGGACGCCTACTTTGGGGCGAAGCCCGAGCACATGCGCTGGCTGACGGGCTTCGTCCTGGCCGACGGCGAGGAGAAGGTCGCGGGACATTCCGGCCAGTTCCTGGTCGGGGCGGACCGCGTGACGCTGGTGTCCGACTCCCGGTACACGGTCCAGGCCCGCCGCGAGGCCACGGACGTTGTCGTGGACGAGATCGGCTACGACCTGCCGGCCGCGTGGCCGCGTCTGCTGGTCGACGTCGGCGCCCGTCGCGTGGCCGTGGAGGCCACCGCCGTGTCGCACGCGCTCTGGGAACGGCTGCGAGCCGGGGCTCCGGACGTCGAGCTGGTGCCGGTGGACGGCTGGATCGAGGCGATGCGTGCCGTGAAGACCCCGGACGAGGTCGAGCGGATCGGGGCTGCATGTGCCGTGGCGGACCGCGCCCTGGCGACCCTGTTGCCGGAGATCCGGGCCGGCGTGACCGAGCACGACCTCGCCCTCCGTCTCGAGTGGCTGATGCGGACAGGCGGGGCGGAGGCCCTCGCCTTTGACGTCGCCTGTCTGGCCGGACCAGAGGCCGCGCTGCCGCACGGTACGCCGGGCGATCGGCCCGTGCGCGATGGTGCGGTCCTGCTGTTCGACTTCGGCGCGCAGGTCGAGGGCTACCGGAGCGACATGACGCGCACCCTGTTCGTGGGCGAGCCGGCAGAGCGGGACCTGCGCGTCTACGACCTGGTCCGGCGAGCCCAGCAGGCCGCCATCGAGACCCTCGAGGCGAGGGTGCTGGGCGGGACGGTGCCGGACGGCCGCGAGCTGGATGCGATCTCCCGGGGCGTCATCGACGAAGCCCGGACCTGGCCCGCCTACGGCCACGGACTCGGTCACGGGATCGGGCTGGCCACCCACGAGGCGCCGAGCCTCTCCCGTTCCGCGCCCGAGACTCCGCTGCCCAGCCCCACGGTCTTCTCAGTGGAGCCGGGGATCTACCTGGAGGGCGAGATGGGCGTCCGGATCGAGGACCTGGTCCACCTCGACGCGGACCGCGGCATCGTGGAGCTCCTCACGAGGTTCCCGCGGGACGTCCTCGTCCTGCCGGCGTGACGTGAGAGCTCTCCGGCTGGCCGGCGTGCTGCTGGCGGCGGGGGCCGTCCTGGGCGGCTGTGGGCTGTTGGCAGGCTCGGTGACGGCGCCCGAGGGGCCCGGGAGCTGCGCCAACATGCCCGAGGGGGCGTGCCAGGAGCAGATCGACAGGGCCGCCGCCCGGCATCCCGGCGTCACCAACGTTGACGTTGCGTGCACCGTGCGCGTGTGCGATCGGAAGGGCGGCGCGGGGACGGTGGTGGTCACCCTGGCGAACGGCGCGACGGTCGAGGAAACCTTCGCCTACACCGGCGATCCGGCACCCATCCCGGTGCCCGCCTGCACGGGGATGGCGCTCGACGTCTGCCGCAGCCTCGCGACCTCCACGGTGGACGGCCTCCCGCCCTCGAAGGCGATCAGGGCGATCTCCATCGCGTGCACGGCGTCGTCCTGCACTCAGGACCGGGGCGAGGCTGACGTGCGGGTCCAGTTCTCCGACGGCAGCGAGTTCCAGGGCAGCCGCGGCTGGGAGCCCGCGTCACCCTGACGGGCTGCCGGGCGCCCGTTTCGGCCGTCGGCGTTGCCTCTGATAGCATCGCCACCATCACACCCAATCGTCTGCGCGGGGCGTCTGCACGCCCCTGACCGCGTCACGCGCCACCGGAGCACCACCCCATGATCAGCACCGGAGAGCTGCGCAAGGGCGTCGTCATCGAGCTTGACGGCGAACTCTGGCAGATCCTCGACTACCACCACATCAAGATGGGCCGCGGATCTGCGCAGGTCCGGATCAAGTTCCGGAACGTCAAGAAGGGCAGCACGGTCGAGAAGTCGTTCCAGGCCGGCGAACGCTGGCCCAAGGCCCAGATCGACCGTCGGCCCGTGCAGTTCCTGTACCGCGACGGCGACGACCTCCACTTCATGGAGACCGAGTCGTACGAGCAGTTCAGCCTCCGGGCCGAGACGCTCGACGACGTCGTGGGCTTCCTGAAGGAGGGCATGACCCTCGACCGGACCAGCTACCAGGGCGAGACGCTGGGCGTCGAGCTGCCGGTGACGGTTGACCTGAAGGTCGCCGAGACCGACCCGGGCTTCGCGGGCGACACGGCCCAGGGCGCGCGCAAGAACGCGACCCTGGAGACCGGCCTGGTGGTGACGGTGCCGCTGTTCGTGAACGAGGGGGACACCCTCCGGATCGACACCCGCACCGGCGAGTACCAGACCCGCCTGTAGGCCCCGGATCGGGATGATGAGCGGGCCGGTGACCGGATGAGCCGGAGCCCCGAGCCGCCCGACGGGATGCTGCCGCCCTGGGATGCCGTGCCGGACGATGCCGAGGCGCCGATCGCGCCGCACGCAACGGCCGCGCCGGGGAGATCCGCCGCATCGAGTGGCATCTTCGGCCTGCGCGTCCGCACTGTCACCGAGGTGACGCGGGCCATCCGGGACCACGTCCGGTCGGACGACGGCCTGCGCGACCTCTGGGTGGAGGGCGAGGTCGGCCGGGTCACGGTGTCCACGGCCGGGCACGCCTACTTCACCCTCAAGGACGCCCGCGCCCAGCTGCAGTGCGTCTGGTTCCGCGACGAGCGGGTGCGGTCGCCCTTCCAGCCCCAGACCGGCCTCCAGGTGGTCGCCCACGGGCGGATGGACCTGTTCGAGCCCCAGGGCGCCCTGCAGCTGTACGTGGAGTCCGTCCAGCCGTCCGGCTTGGGCAACCTTGCGGTCCGCTTCGAGCAGACGAAGGCGCGCCTGGCGGCGGAGGGCCTGTTCGATGCGGCCCGCAAGCGACCCCTGCCGGTGCGTCCGCGGACGATCGCGGTGGTGACGTCGCCCACCGGCGCGGTCTGGCGGGACGTCTGCAACGTGCTGGCCCGGCGATGGCCCCTGGCGCGCGTGGTCCTCGTGGCCTGCCAGGTCCAGGGTGACGGCGCCCCGGCCAGCATCGTGGCGGGGCTGCGGCGCGTCGAACGGTGGATCGCGGAGGCGAGCGCCTCGGGCGATCCAGGCGAGGCCGGCGAGGCCCCTGTCGTCACGATCGTGGCCCGGGGCGGCGGATCGCTCGAGGACCTCTGGTCGTTCAATGACGAGCGCGTGGTGCGCGCAATCGTGGCCCACCCGGTCCCGGTGGTCTGCGGAGTGGGGCACGAGACGGACGTCACCCTGGCGGACTTCGCCGCGGACGTGCGGGCTCCCACGCCGTCGGCCGCGGCCGAGCTGGTGGTGCCGGATCGGGGCGAGGTAGCCGTGACGATCGGTGCGCTCGGCCGGAGGTCGGGCACGGCCGCGACACGCCGACTTGCCACCGCGCGCCGGGACGTCGACGAGGAGCGGCGTGCACTGGACCGCCTGGAGCCCCGGGCCCAGCTGGCCGGCCTCCGGGAGCGGTCGAGCCTGTTGCTGGATCGCGCCGCGCGCGCGGTCTCGGAGCGCCTGGCGGGTGACGGCCGGCGGCTCGAGGCCCTGCGGGCGAGGTCGCCGAGGGTCCTGGCGGCCCGGCTCGGCTCGGCCTCGGCCGGGCTGGCGGCAGCCGCCGCATCGCTGGCGGCGCTCGGACCGCAGGCGACGCTGGAGCGGGGCTATGCGATCGTCCGCCGTGGCGACGACGGGGCGATCCTGCGGGATCCGCTGGCGGCACCCGCCGGGACGCCGCTCCTGCTGTCGCTGGCCGCTGGCTCGCTGGCCGCCACGAGCGACGGGCCCGCGACCGTGCCCGAGAGCGGGCGATGAGCGATCTCGAGGCCCTCATCGTCTTCGTCGTCGTCGTGGGCCTGATGGTCGCGTTCGGGGTCCTCGTGGGTATGATCGTGGCCGGCCGGATCGACCGGATCATGGCACCGCGCCAAGTCCAGACGGTCGAGGAGCCGATCGTCGGAGAGCCGACCGAAGAGGAGCACCAGCCGTGATCGACGTTCCCGGAACCCCGGCCGCGCCGCCGACGGACGCGGAGACGCTCGCCTACGACGATGCGTTCGCGGAGCTGCAGCGTGTTGTCTCGGCGCTCGAGGCCGGCGGTGCGTCCCTCGAGGCCACCATCGCCCAGTACGAGCGGGCGGTCGCGCTCCAGCGCCGATGCGAGCGGTTGCTGGCCGAGGCGGAGCTCCGTGTCCAGCAGCTGATGGCCCGTCCCGACGGGTCGCTGGAGCGGGTGGATTTCCGTCCCGACGAGGCGGTCGAGTAGGGGACCCGCGCCGGCAGGCACCCCTCAACCGGGCAGGGCCGACCTGACCGGATGAACCATCATGCTACGATCCGATAGCAGATATCGCGGCCCGGGCCGTCGGGGGCTCACCGGCGAAGATCGGGCGGACGCATCACCGAGGCCCGGCCCCGGCCGTCCAAGCCGGAGCGCACCCCCGAGCAGCAGGAGCCATCGTCTGTGCCGATCCTCGACCGCCTCCAGGACCCCGCGGAGCTTCGCGGCCTGTCGGAGGCGGAGCTGGTCCAGCTCGCCGCCGAGATCCGCGAGACCATCATCCGGACCGTCGCGGTGACCGGGGGTCACCTCGGGTCGTCGCTGGGCGTGGTCGAGATCACGCTCGCGCTGCACCGCCTCCTGGAGTCGCCCCGAGACCACATCGTCTGGGACACCGGGCACCAGGCGTATGCGCACAAGCTGCTGACGGGGCGCCGCGACCGGTTCAGCACCCTCCGCCAGATGGACGGCATCGGCGGCTTCCCACGCCGCGCCGAGTCGCCGCACGATGTCATGGACGGCGGCCACGCGGGCACGGGCCTGTCGATCGCCCAGGGGCTCGCCACCGCCCGTGACATCCGGCACTCGATGGAGCGGATCGCGGTGGTCGTCGGGGACGCGGCGCTGTTGTCCGGGCTCAGCCTGGAGGCCCTCAACGACATCGGCCACCGCCAGACGCAGCTGCTGATCGTGCTCAACGACAACGAGATGTCGATCAGCCCCTCCGTGGGTGCCATCTCCAAGTACCTGTCCGAGATCAAGCTCTCGCCGGCCTGGCAGCAGAGCAGGACGGCCTTCGACACCGTCACGGAGCGGATCCCCGTCGTCGGGGCGCATGCCGTCGAGCTGTCGCGCCGGTTGCGCCAGTCGGTGGTGTCGTTCGCCCAGCCCGGCCAGCTGTTCGAGGATCTCGGGATCACCTACATCGGCGTGATGCCCGGTCATGACCGGAACCTGCTGGAGGAGACGTTCCGCCGTGCGCTCGCCCTCGAGGGCCCGGTGATCGTCCACGTCCGGACCCAGAAGGGGAAGGGCTTCAAACCCGCCGAGACGGACCAGGTCTCCTTCCACGGTGCGGCCCTGCCCCCGATGACGCTCGCGCCGGTCGCGGACACGCACGACCGGATCGGTGCCGCGGGCGCGCGCCACGGCGACGCGATGACCTCGTCGGCGGCCGGGGGCGACTCGCTCACGCAGTCCCGCGACGCCGGCGAGGGCGCCCCTCCGTCCGCCTCGGTCATGGCGGACCGCCGGACGCATGCGCAGCCGGTGGACGAGGAGGGGACGGCGATCGCGGTCGTGGCCCCGGAGCAGCCGGGCGAGGCAAGGAAGACCCCGAACTACACCGCGTTCTTCGCGGACGAGCTGCTCCTCCTGGGCGACGAGGACCGGCGGATCGTGGGCATCACGGCCGGCATGCCGACCGGCACGGGCCTGGCCAAGTTCCAGAGCGCCTACCCGGAGCGGTTCTTCGACGTGGGGATCGCCGAGCAGCACGCCGTCACGCTGGCTACCGGCCTCGCGCTCGGCGGGATGCGCCCCGTCGTGGCGCTGTACTCGACCTTCCTGCAGCGTGCCTTCGACCAGACGGTTCACGACGTGTGCCAGAACGATGCGGCGGTCGTCCTCGCCGTTGACCGTGCGGGCCTCGTGGGCGAGGATGGCACCAGCCACCAGGGCATGTTCACGATCCCGGCCCAGCGGATGCTGCCGAACCTCGTGATCGCCAGCCCCCGGGACGAGCAGGAGCTGCGGGCGCTGCTCCGGACGGCATTCGCCCAGGAGCACCCCTTTGCGCTGCACTACCCCCGCGACGCCGGGTTCGGCGTACCCGAGCGTGATCCCCGGCCGATCCCCGTGGGTCAGGCCGAGGTGCTCCGCGAGGGTCGCGACCTGCTGTTCGTTGGCTTCGGCCCGATCACGATGCGGGCGCTCGAGGTGGCCGACACCCTGGAGGCGCACGGCTGGTCCGTGGGCGTGATCAACGCCCGCTACGCGAAGCCGCTCGACCGGCAGCTGATCCTGGACCAGGCGCGCGGCAAGCGGCTGGTGGTCACGTTCGAGGAGAGCGTGGTGACCGGGGGGTTCGGGTCCGGCGTCCTCGAGGCCTTCGAGGAGGCCCGGCTGGCCGATCCCGCCTACCGGGACGTGGCGGTCCGGATCCTCGGGATCCCCGCCGACCGGTTCGTGGACCACGGGGCCGTGAGCGATCTCCGGCGGCTCCTCCGCCTGGACGTTCCCGGGCTCACCGCCCAGGTCGGCGAGACGATCACGCAGCTGGGGCTCACGGCGCCGGTGGTTCAACCCGCCTGATCGCCGGTCCGATAAGCCCGGGTGACACGGGCTGTGCCACGATAGGGGCCATGCCGGCAGCCACCATCAAGCGAATGCGCCTCGACCAGCTCCTCGTGGAGCGTGGCCTGGTCGCGTCACGCGCTCGGGCACAGGCGCTGGTGCTCGCCGGCCAGGTCCGGGTGGGGGAGGGAGACGCCTCCCGCCACGACCTCAAGGCCGGGGATCTCGTCGACCGCGGCGTGGTGGTCAAGCTCGCCGTCGGCAGCGAGTGGGTCAGTCGCGGAGCGCACAAGCTGATCGCCGCGCTGGACGCTTTCGGCATCGACCCGGCCGGCCTCGTCGCTGTCGACGTGGGTGCCTCCACCGGAGGCTTCACGGACGTTTTGCTCGCGCGTGGAGCCGTCCGCGTCTATGCCGTGGATGTCGGCTACGGGCAGCTCGCGGAGCGCCTGCGGCATGACCCGCGCGTCGTGTCCATGGAGCGCCTCAACGCCCGGACACTCGAGCCCGGGACCCTGCCGGAACCTGTGGATCTCGCCGTCGTGGACGTGTCGTTCATCTCGCTGGGCCTCGTCCTCGGCCCGATCCGCTCCGTCCTGCGGGACGGCTGTGGGTCCATCGTGGCGCTGGTCAAGCCGCAGTTCGAGGCGGGCCGCGCGGACGCGAAGGCCGGCGTCGTGAAGGACCCGGGTGTCCATCGCCGCGTCCTGGCGGAGACCGTGGAGCGGGCGAGGGCGCTCGGGCTCGGGACGCGGGACGTCATCGCGTCGCCGATCCGCGGGCCGGAGGGCAACCGGGAGTTCCTGGCCTGGATCGCGGCCGGGCCATCCTGCGCGGAGATCGACGATCGGATCGAGGCGGCCATCAGGGCGGCCTGGGAAGGGACGGCGTGAGCGTGCGGCGCATCGGGTTTGCCTACAACCCCACCAACGACGCAGCCCTGGAGCTCCAGGAGCGGGCCGCGGGCTGGTGCCGCATGCGCGGGCTGGACCAGTGGGCCGCCGCGGCCGGGGATCTCGATGCGCACCGGCGGGAGCTGCCCACGACGGACGTCCTGGTCGTGCTCGGGGGGGACGGGACCTTCCTGCGGGCGGCGCAGGCCGTCGCCGAGGTGGACGTCCCGCTGCTCGGCGTGAACCTGGGCAAGGTCGGCTTCCTGTCCAAGGCGGAGGCGCACGAGCTGGAGCCGGTGCTGGAGAAGCTCGTCGCGGGCAGGTACTCGATCGGGGAGCGCATGGGCCTCGTGGGCGCGATCCTGCCCGGCGGCCGGCCGTCGGAAGACGAGTTCACCGCGCTCAACGACATCGTCATCGCCCGCGGCTCGCTCGCGCGTGTCGTCCGCGTGGAGGTCACCATCGACCAGTCTCACCTCGCGACCTTCGTCGCGGACGGGCTCGTGGTCGCCAGCCCCACCGGCTCCACCGGCTACTCGTTCTCGGCCGGCGGCCCGATCCTGGATCCGCAGAGCCGGAACCTCGTGGTGACGCCCATCGCCGGCTACCTGACTGCCATCCGCTCGATCGTCGTGTCACCGAAGCAGGTGGTCAGCTGCCGCGTCCTCGACGCCTTCGAGGCCCTGGTATCGATCGACGGGCGCGAGGACCGGCAGATCCAGGTGGGCGACGTCGTGCAGGTGCGGGCGCTGGAACGGCCGATCCGGTTCGTGGAACCCGACGGGGCGCTCCCGTTCTGGGACCTCCTGCGGACCAAGGTCGAGCTGCTGCCGTCCTGACCGTGGCCCTCGCCCGAACCCCCGCCAGGGCCGGCCGCCTGCTGGAGCTGGCGGTCAGCGACCTCGCGCTCATCGACAGGCTCCGCCTCCCGCTCGAGGCGGGGCTCAACGTCCTCACCGGCGAGACCGGGGCGGGCAAGAGCCTGCTGATCGATGCCCTGGGGCTGGCGCTGGGGGCGCGTGCGGACACGACCCTGGTCCGGCACGGCGCGGAGAGCGCACGGGTGGAGGCGCTCTTCGACCGGGTGCCGGAGCCGCTCATCGCATCGCGGGAGGTCAGCGCCGGAGGGCGCTCGACGGCCCGCCTGGACGATGAGTCCGTCACGGCCGGCCGCCTGGCCCTGGCGACCGGCGGGCTGGTGGAGATCCACGGCCAGCACGACCAGCAGCGACTCCTCGACGAGGAGTGGCAGCGGGACCTGCTTGACGCGTTCGGCGGGCATGCCGGGCAGCGGCTGCTGGTGGCGGCGGTGGTGGACCGCTGGCGCGAGAACCGGGCGGAGCTGACGGCGTTGACCCTGGATCCGCGCGAGGTCATGCGCCGGCTGGACCTGCTGGAGCACGAGGCCGCGGAGATCTCCGGCGCGCATCTCCGGCCGGGCGAGGCCGACGAGATCACGAGCCAGCTGGCCGCGGCCCAGCACGCGGAGACCATCACCGGGGGGGCGGTCGCCGTGCGCGAGACGCTCCTCGGCGAGGGGAGAGGCGCCCGCGAGCGCGTGGCCCGGGCGGAGCACGACCTCCGGGTGATCGCGCGTCTCGACGAGCGCTGGGGACCCCTGGCGGACCGTCTGGCGGGCCTGGAAGCGGAGGTCGAGGACGTGGCGGCGGAGGTCCGGGTGCTGGCCGACACCGTGGACCACGACCCGGCATCGCTCGCGCGGCTGGAGGACCGGCTGGGCGAGATCCACCGGCTCCTTCGCCGGTACGGTGACGATGAGGCGTCTGTCATCGCCCACGCGGAGCGGTCGGTGACGGAGAGCGCCCGCCTGCGGGGCCTCGAGGAGGAACGCACCGCCCGCGCGGTGGATGACGCCCGCCTGCTGCTCGAGGTTGCCGACACGGCGGCCTCGCTGTCGATCCTGCGGTCAGGGACGGCCGCCGCGCTGGGGCGCGCCGTGTCGGCGGTGCTGGTGGAGCTGGGGTTTCCCGAGGACGCCTTCGCCGTGGCGATGGGTCGCCGGCCCGCTGCCCGCGACGACCCCGCGGTCGAGGTGGACGGCGACGCCGTCGCGTTCGACGCCACCGGCATCGACACCGTCGTCTTCACGTTCCGGCCGAACCCGGGCGAGCCGGCTCGATCGCTCGCCCGCATCGCGTCGGGGGGCGAGCTGTCGCGTGTCGCCCTCGCGGTGAAGCAGGTGCTCGCGGAGGTGGACGAGACGCCCACCCTGGTCTTCGACGAGATCGACACCGGGATCGGCGGACGGAGCGCCGATCCGGTGGGCCGCAGCCTGTGGGTGCTGGCCCGCGAGCACCAGGTGCTGTGCGTGACGCACCTGCCGCAGATCGCCGCCTACGCGGACGCGCACTACCGGATCGCCAAGCGCCCGCGAGACGGCCGGACGGTGACCGAGATCACCCGTCTCACCCGAACCGAGCGGGAGACGGAGCTCGCGCAGATGATCGGCGGACCGGAAGGGGGCGAGGCCTCACGGCTCTCCGCGCGGGAGCTGCTGGACCGCGCCGAGGCCTGGTGTGCGGGCCGCGCGCCCGAGACCGTGGCCTGACGGGCGCCCGTGCCTGCCGGTGGTCCCGACCTGGACCGCGCGATCGAGGACTTCCTGGGGTACCTGCGCCTCGAACGCGGCGTGGCCGCGGCGACGCTGACCGCCTACCGGGCCGACCTGGCCGACTTCGCGATGAGCCGCGGGGCGGCCCGGGACTGGGCCGCCGGCCCGGAGGTGGCGCACCGATACCTCGCGGCGAGGGCGCGACGGGGGCTGAGCGGCGACCCCGGCCTGGCCCCGGCCAGCCTCCGCCGGCGCGCGGCGGCCATCCGGGGGTTCTACCGGTTTGCGTTCGGCGACGGGCTCATTGCCGTGGACGTGGCGGCACACCTCGACCTGCCACGCCAGCCACGGCTGCTGCCCGAGACCCTCACCGTGGACGAGGTGGAACGTCTGCTGGAGGCGGCGGGCGGCGAGCCGCCGGTGGATCGCTCCCCGACGGATGCAGACGGTGCGGCCCTGCGGGACCGGGCCCTCCTGGAGCTCCTGTACGCGGCGGGCCTGCGCGTGTCGGAGGCGCTGGGTCTGGACCGCGGGGACCTGGCGCTCGAGGGCGGCTTCGTGCGCGTGATCGGCAAGGGCGACAAGGAGCGCGTCGTGCCGGTGGGTGACGTGGCACTCACCTGGCTGGGGCGGTACCTCGCCTGGCCACGTCCCCGCTGGCTGGAGACCGGTGGGCAAGGCGACCCTGACAGCGCGCCGCTGTTCGTCACCGGACGCGGACACCGGCTCGGGCGCGGCCAAGCGTGGAAGACGGTGAAGAACGCGGCGGGCGCGGCCGGCCTTGGCGATCGCGTCTCGCCGCACACGCTGCGCCATTCCTTCGCCACGCATCTCCTGGAGGGGGGTGCGGACCTGCGCGTCGTCCAGGAGCTGCTCGGACATGCCAGTATTGCGACCACGCAGCTGTACACACATCTCACCGGAGAACGCATCCGCGAGGTCTATGCCCGGGCTCACCCGCGGGCATGAGGGAGAAGAGGGAGCACATGGGTTACAGCGAGACACTCATGGCCTCGGGCGAGACTATCGTCCGGCGCGCCCACCAGCACTGGTTCGTGCTCATCGCGAACGCCAGGATGGCGATACTCGCGCTGCTGGCATCGGCCCTCCTCGGGTTCTTCACGGTGTGGCTCAGCATCAGCGGGACCCTGTACAACATCCTCGGCTTGATCATCCTGGTCCTGTTCGTCGTCGGGCTCGTCAAGATCGTGTGGGACGTGCTGGGGTTCCGGAACCAGGAGTATCTGGTCACGACCCGCCGGCTCATCCACGCTGAGGGCGTGATCAACAAGAAGGCGAGCGATTCCTCGCTGGAGAAGATCAACGACGCCGTCCTCACGGAGTCTGTCTTTGGACGCGTGTTCGGCTTCGGGAACCTGGAGGTACTCACCGCATCCGAGGACGGGAACGAGATGCTCCAGATGCTGCGCGATGCCAAGGCCTTCAAGATCGCCATGCTGGAGGCGAAGCACGAGCTGGAGATCGATCTCTCCCGGCCGACCGCGCCGGCGATGCGCGTCCCGGAGCCGGCGGCCGCCGTGCCCGCACCCGTCGCGCCGGCCCCCGTCGTTGCGCCCGACAACTCGATGACGGCCGACGAGGTCTCCGCCGCGATCGAGCGCCTGGTCGACATGCGGGACCGCGGCCTGATCACGCCCGAGGAGTTCGAGGCCAAGCGCACCGAGATGCTCGCGCGGCTGTAGCCCCCGGGGCCGGGTAGGATACGCGGGACCCCAAGACCCCACCAGAGGCCCGCGTGTCCATCGAACCCGCAAGCATCATCCTCATCGTGATCTTCCTGCTGGTGGCCTTCCCGGTCCACGAGTTCGCGCACGCGGCGGTCGCCTACATGCAGGGCGACGCCACGGCCAAGCTGCTCGGCCGGATGACCCTCAACCCCATCGTGCACTTCGACCCGATGGGCGGGTTCATGACGATCATCACGGTCCTCCTGGGTGGGTTCCTCTTCGGCTGGGCGAAGCCGACGCCGATCAACCCCGCCAACTTCCGCGACCGGCGCAATGGCGAGGTGATCGTGTCGCTCGCCGGGCCGGCCTCCAACCTGTTCATGGCCGTGCTCGGGGCGATCGTCGTCCGGATCATCGTCGGCGCACAGGCAGTCCCGCCGCCCCTGGTGTGGGAGGCCCTGCAGCTGTTCGTGATCTTCAACGTCGCGCTCGCGATCTTCAACCTGATCCCCGTTCCGCCGCTGGACGGCTCGGCGCTCCTGTTCCGGTTCCTGTCGCCGCGGCAGGTATGGCAGCTCCGGCCGATGTTGGCCCAGTACGGGATCTTCATCCTGATCGCGTTCATCCTCCTCCTGAGCCGTCCGCTGAGCGGGCTCATCTACGGTGTTGCCGGCGTCCTCATGGGCCTGTCGTAAGGCCCGCCAGTTCCGGAAGCACCTGGCCGCCCGCGTGAGCCTCGAGGAGCGCCGGGCGGTCGCGGCGTGGGTGCGCCCTGCTGAGCTCGCCCTGTTCGACGCCATGCATGTCGCCGATCGCCGGCATGGGCTGGACGTCGTCGCGCACCTGCGACGGGCCGGCGTGCGGGACCGGGACATCCTCGCGGCCGGGCTGCTCCACGACTGCGCCAAGGGCGACACCGGGCCCGGGCCGAGGGTCGCCTGGTCGCTGGGCGAGGCGCTCGGGCCCTGGGTCCACGTCATCGCCGCACGCGTGCCGGGCTGGGCCGCTGCCATGGACCGTCTCCGCCACCACGCGGACGCCTCTGCCGATGCCCTCGAGGCGGCCGGGCTTTCTGCGCGCGCGGTGGCGCTGGTGAGAGACCAGGACGCGCCCCGGGACGCGGAGTACGGCGCTCGGTTCCACGCCGCGGACGAGGCCTGCTGATGACCCTCGCCGCCTCGCCCGCCCCGGCGCCCGTCGTCGCCTTCGGAGAGGGCCGGCGCCCGGAATCGGCCACGCGGGTGACCATGCCGGCGTTCGATGGCCCCCTGGCGCTCCTGCTCGCCCTCATCGAGGCCCGTCAGCTCGACGTCCTCACCGTGCCGCTCGGGGCGCTTGCGGGAGCCTATCTCGAGGCTTTCGCGATCCTCGAGGGGGACCGGATGGCGAACGTCTCCGCGTTCGTCGCGATCGCCAGCCAGCTGATCCTGATCAAGTCCCGGGCCCTGCTCCCGCGCCGTAGGGTGGAGGGCGCCGTCGCCCTGCCGGACGAGGGCCCGGACCCGGAGGCTGAGCTGCGCGCGCGGCTGATCCTGTACCGCGCCTTCCGCGACGGCGGCATCCGCCTGCTCGAGGACGCCCGGGCCCGCGTCGGGCTGTTCCACCGGGAGCCCACCGTCTCGCGTGCCGCGGGTCTGGCCGGAGCCCGGCCGCCGGCGGCGAAGCCGCTCTCGTCGTCGGTTCTCGTGGCCGCGCTCGAGGGAATCGCCCGGGTGGCCCCCCCGCCCCCGCCGCCGCCCGAGACCATCCGCCGCAGCATCACCCTGGGCGAGCGGGCGGCGCTTCTCCGCCGGGCACTCGACGGGGCGCCGGTGATCGTTCTCCAGGATCTGCTCAAGGGTGTCCGGGACCGCGTCGTCGTGGCGGTCACGTTCCTTGCCATGCTGGAGCTCATGAAGCGGCACGAGATCGTGGTCGAGCAGGAGGAGCCGTTCGGGCCGATCACCGCCCGCCGCACCACCGCCGCCGAACGCGCCGCCGCCGGGATCACCGGCACGATCGACGAGGAGGCCCCGCTGGACGAGTCGCTGGAGTCATTCGCATGACGGACGAGGAGTTGGACGAGGGGCCGGTGGTCGACGACGGTACTGACGACCCAGCCGATGACGGTGCCGACGCTGCCGGCCTTGCCCTGGAGCCCGTCGGGAACCTGAGCGAGGCCCAGCTCGAGGCGCTCCTGTTCGTCGCGGAGAAGCCTCTCTCGCGCCGCGAGATCGGGCTGATCGCCAGGGTGGACCGGGCGACCGTGGACGAGCGCCTCGGTGACCTGGAGGTATCCCTCGCCGGCCGGGGGATCCGGCTGGCCC
>Ga0209014_10000949_pt1 | contig 17222 bp, 11 predicted proteins | sample BarGraNGADG00212_FD_184491 | JGI IMG/M metagenome (GOLD analysis project Ga0209014, IMG submission 184491) | Arctic peat soil microbial communities from Barrow, Alaska - Barrow Graham LP Ref core NGADG0002-212 (SPAdes) (version 2) | ecosystem: Environmental > Terrestrial > Soil > Wetlands >...
CGACGGTCAGCAGCCGGTAGACCGACCCCATAGGACCGCTGGGTCGCTCCTGCTGTCGGTCCGGGCGGATTGTAGACGTCACGGGGTCAATGGCTCGTTCCGGGCTACGCGCTCAGCCAAACGGTGGTGTCGGTGGGCACCAGCCCCTGCAATGTCAGCGGGCCACTGCACACCAGGGTCTGCGCACCCGGGGGTACCGCCACCGGTTCAGTGCCGAGGTTGCAGATGACCAGGACGCGCTCACCGGTGGCTGGCTCGTTGACGAGCGCCACGACGTCCTCGCCATAGCCCGCCAGCCAGCTCAGCGAACCGGCACCGACGCCATGCTCGCGACGAGTGGCCAGCAGTGCGCGATACAACTCGAGGGTTGAGCCCGGGGCGTCAACCTGACGGTCGACCGCAAGCGCCGCATAGGACGCCGGCTGTGGCAGCCAGGTCTGGTCAGAGGGGCCAAAGCCGTATGACGGCTTGTCGCCCTCCCACGGCATCGGCACCCGGCAGCCGTCCCTGCCCCGCTCGGTGTGCCCACTACGTGGCCACGTCGGGTCCTGCCGGACGTCGTCGGGCATGTCGGTGGAGTCGGGCAGCCCCAGTTCCTCGCCCTGGTAGACGTAGGAGGAGCCCGGCAGGGCCAGCATCAGCGCGCTGGCCGCCCGTGCCCGACGCAGACCGAGGGCTGCATCCGGTTGAGGATCGCCGATCCCAATTCCGTTGGGACGCTTGGGCCCGACGGGGAGTCCGAGCCGAGAAGCGTGACGCACCACGTCGTGGTTGGACAGCACCCAGGTGGTGGGGGCTCGGACTGAGTCCGCCGCCGTGAGCGACCTAGTGATGGCCTCGCGCAGGTCGCCGGCCCGCCACTGTGCCTGCAGGAACTCGAAGTTGAAGGCTTGGTGCATCTCGTCCTGCCGGACGTAGCGGGCGAGACGCTCGGGCGAGTCGACCCACGCCTCCGCGCAGAGGATACGGTCGCTGTCCTGCGAGTAGCCGGCTGCGTCGATCGGGTTGTACGAGTTGAGGATCTGACGCCACGCCCGGTAGATCTCGTGGACGCCTTCCTGGTCCCACATCGGAGGTTTCTTGCCATGGTGATCGTGCGGGACGCCGTCGGCGTCACCGAGGATGTGCAATGGTTCGTCCCAGTCGGGCAGGCCCGCTTGCTTGATCAGGGCGTTGGCGACGTCCACCCGGAAGCCGTCGACGCCCCGGTCGAGCCAGAACCTCAGGACGTCCTCGAACTCGGCGCGGACCTGAGGGTTCTCCCAGTTGAAGTCAGGCTGCTGGGCGGCGAAGAGGTGGAGGTACCACTGGCCTTTGGTGCCGTCGGAAGCCTTGACCCGGGTCCACGCCGCACCCCCGAAGACGCACAGCCAGTTGTTCGGTGGCAGGTCCCCGCCAGGGCCACGGCCGTCCCGGAAGACGTAGCGGTCGCGCTCAGGGCTGCCCGGTTCGGTAGCCAGTGCGGCCTGGAACCACGGGTGCTGGTCGGAGGAGTGGTTCGGGACGAGGTCCACGATGACCTTCAGAGCGAGGTCGTGGGCGGTGGCAAGCAGAGTGTCAGCGTCGGGTAGCGTTCCGAAGATCGGGTCGATGTCGCGGTAGTCGGCGACGTCGTAGCCGGCGTCCGCCTGCGGTGAGACATAGAAGGGTGAGAGCCAGAGGGCGTCCACGCCGAGGTCGCGCAAATACGGGAGGCGGGCAGTGATCCCCGGCAGGTCCCCGATTCCGTCACCGTTGCCGTCAGCCCACGAGCGTGGGTAGATCTGGTAGATCACGGCATGGTGCCACCACGCAGGCTCAGCGGCGGGCCGGGCGTGGACCAGCGAGGACGAGGGGCGCCCGGCCGGTAGGTCGGTGTCAAGATAAGCAGTAGTGATGTCAGTCCTCCAGGGAGTTGACCAGCGACTGGGCCGCCTGGTCGAAATAGTCGCGCAGGATGAGGTCGTTCTCTGGGGCGAGGTCAAGGGAGTCGACGGCGGCCATCATGTGCTTGAGCCACCGGTCGCGCTGGGTGACGGTGATCTTGAACGGGGCGTGTCGTATCCGCAACCGGGGGTGGCCCCGTTCTTTCGAGTACGTGGACGGACCGCCCCAGTATTGCTCAAGAAACATCCGGAACCGCATCTGGGCAGGGTCTAGGTCGCTTTGTGGGTAGAGCGCTCGCAGCTCCGGGTCGCCGGCCACGCCCGCGTAGAACTGCTGGGCGAGCTTGCGGAACGTCTCGTGTCCCCCCACTTGGTCGTAGAAGGTCTCAGAGGTCATCGCACCAGTGTCTCAGTCCCAGCGGTGTGGGGAGTCACTCTCCCGCTGATCACCGACCTAGGGCCCAGTTTGCGCAGCACTGATCCCGGCCGCGTCCAGAGCGGCCTTGACTCGCGATCGCATTTCCCGGGAGACCGGAAAGTTCTCGTTGGGCGCGCACTTGGCGATGATCCGGATCGTGACCACACCGCCGGTCATCGACTCGACTCCGGCGACTACAGGTTCCTCGAGCAGCCGAGCTGTCCACTTCGGCTCGTCGTTCATCCCATGGGTGGCCTCGCGGATCAGCGGGAGAACGGCGTCGAGGTTCTCGTTGTACCCGACCTGGATGTCCACCACTGCAGTCGACCACCCCTGGGACTGGTTGCCGATCCTGGCGATCCCGCCGTTGCGGACGTACCAGACGACCCCACTGGCGTCCCGCAGCCTGGTGACGCGCAGCGTGACGTCCTCGACGGTGCCGATTGCCTCGCCGGTGTCGATGACGTCACCCACGCCGTACTGGTCCTCGATGATCATGAAGATGCCGGCCAGGACATCCTTGACCAGAGTCTGTGCGCCGAACGCGAGCGCGATCCCGCCGACACCAGCCGATGCCAACAGCGGTGCCAGCGGTATTTGAACGATCGCCATGACGGTCAGCAGCGCTATCGCGAAGATGGCGAAGGTCGCCGTGCTCTTGAGGATGGCGCCCATGGTTGTGGCCCGTTGCGTCTTTCGCTCCTGGTCCAGGCCGGTCGCCTGGGACAGGACGCGGGACGCTCGACGGGGAGTCTGGTTCTCGTGCGCTGCTGCTCGGGCCAACGCGTTGTCCACGACCCGGTCGATGGCGCGGTGCAGCACCCAGCGAAGTACTACCGCCCCCACCACAGTGGCGATGATCGTCAGGGTTGGGCCGATCAGCGGCCCCAACTGCGCCATGGCCGTGTTGCCCGCCTCTTGTAGCGTGCCCTGCGCCGACAGCGGCCGCAGGAAGGACACTGAGAGCACTGGGTGCGGGTCAGTGGCGAATCGAGCGAACTTCATACCAACCATCTTCGCCAATGGCGGGACGCATGTATGCAGCGCCACTCGTGAAAGACTCGTCGGGTACCGAACGCTGCCTTCCGAAAGAGATGACGTGCCGAGTTCTCAACCTTCGTCCGTTCTCACCGAGCTTGCCCGCGCGTACGGGGTGGCCACCGAGTACTGGGACTGGCAGGGCAATCAGGTCATCGTCGGTGCGCAGACGATCTTGGCGGTCCTACAGGCTCTCGGTCTCGAAACCTCCGACGATGCCGCTATCGAGAGGTCTCTGGCAGGTGTCGCAGACCTCGCGTGGCGTCGAACCCTGCCCCCGATCGTCGTCTGCCGCCAGGGCTCGACCAAGTGGGTGGCAGTGCATCTGCCCGACGGCGAGACAGTGCAGGTGTGGTCGGTTCTGGAAGATGGAACGCGCCGCGAGCTTCGTCAGGTCGACAACTACGTTAATCCCCGGACCGTAGACGACAAGCTCACCGGGGAGGCAACCTTCGAGGTCCCTGCTGACCTGCCGCTGGGCTGGCACACCGTCAACGCGCGTGTCGGCGAGCACAGCTTCTCGTCCCCGCTGGTCGTCTCACCCGCTGTGATGGTCCTGCCTGCCGCACTACAGCGACAACGGGCCTGGGGCTTGCTGAGCCAGCTGTATTCCGTCCGGTCCCGTCAGTCCTGGGGTATTGGCGACCTCGCGGATCTGGCCGACATGATGGCGTGGGCTGCCGCCGACCTGAGCGCTGACTTCGTGCTGGTGAACCCCCTGCACGCGGCCGAGCCGGTGGCCCCGATCGAGCCCTCGCCCTATCTGCCCACGTCGCGGCGCTTCGTCAACCCGATCTACATCCGGGTCGAGGACATTCCGGAGATGGGTTACGTGTCCTCGGCCGAGCGGCAGCTGCTGGAGTGGCATGCCGATGATGCGCGGACGCTGAACGATGCGGACACGATCGACCGCGACGCGGTCTGGTCGGCCAAGGTCGCGGCCTTGCGCACCGTCTTCAACCAGCCGCGGTCATCGCGTCGCGAGCGTGCCTTCACTGCTTTCTGTGACCGCGAAGGCCAGAGTCTGCTCGATTTCGCCACCTGGTGTGCGCTGGCCGAGAAGCACGGACTGCCGTGGGGTGACTGGCCCGATGACCTGCAGGACCCACGCAGCCCGTCCGTCGCGGCACTGCGCGACGAGATGAGCGATGACGTGGAGTTCTATCGCTGGCTTCAGTGGATCGTCGATGAGCAGCTGGCCACCGTTCAGCGGCAGGCGAAGGAAGCCGGGATGTCGATCGGGGTCATTCATGACCTCGCGGTGGGCGTCCATCCCGAAGGCGCCGATGCCTGGGGGCTTGCCGATGCCCTTGCGCGCTCGGTCACCGTTGGTGCCCCGCCTGACCAGTACAACCAGCTCGGTCAGGACTGGAGCCAGCCGCCATGGCGGCCGGACCGGCTCGAGGAGCTCGGCTACGCGCCCTACCGGGACATGCTGCGCACCGTCCTGCGCCATGCCGGTGGCATCAGGATCGACCATGTCATCGGGCTCTTTCGGTTGTGGTGGGTCCCGGAGGGCCTGTCTGCCAGCGAGGGCACCTACGTCCGCTACGATCACGAGGCCCTGATCGGCATCCTCGCGCTCGAGGCCCATCGCGCGGGCGCGCTGGTGGTCGGTGAGGACCTGGGCGTGGTTGAGCCGTGGGTCCGGGACTACCTGCGCGAGCGCGGCATCTTCGGCACCTCGATCCTGTGGTTCGAGAAGGACGCCGAGGGCAAGCCGCTGGCTGCTGAGGCCTATCGGGAGCTGTGCCTGGCCACCGTGACCACCCACGACCTGCCGCCGACCGCCGGCTATCTGGCTGGTGAGCACATCGTTCTACGACATGACCTTGGCCTTCTGACCCGCCCGGTCGAACAGGAGCGCACGCTGGACGAGGCGGCTCAGCGCGAGGTTCTCGACATGCTTGTGCAGCGGGGCCTGCTGAAGGCGGGCGCCTCAGGCACTGACATCGTCGAGGCTCTGCACCGGTTCTTGTCGTGGACTCCGGCCAAGCTGCTCGGAGTTGCCGTTCCGGACCTGACCGGTGACCGCCGGGCGATGAACCAGCCGGGCACCGATGAGGAGTATCCCAACTGGCGACTTCCACTGGCCGGAGGCGACGGCAAGCCTGTGCTGCTGGAGGATCTGATGTCTTCACGCTGGGCCCGCCGCCTCGCCCGCTGCGTTGCCCAGCGCTGAGCCCGCCTGCCTGCTCGACTGATATGAGGACTTCAGCTCTGTGATTATGAGGGCTTCAGCTCGGTGATGGGCGCGACGGATCGCGGGGGCCTGAGCCCTCACGATCCGTCGCGGTGAAAGCTGTGGCGTCAGCCTTCGTCGCGAAGCTGGGCTGCCAGAGCCCGCCTCACTCCGTCGCGGTTCTCCGACACGACACGGCGCAGGGCCGGGTTGGCCTCAGGATTGGCGTCCAGCCAGGACTGGGACGCGTCCACGAGCTCACGGTTGGCCAAGGTCACCGGATAGAAGCCCTCGACCACAGACTCGGCTATCGCGTGGGTGCGTGAGGCCCACAGCGTCGTCAGCATGGTGTGGTACTTCTCGACGTAGGGGGTGAGTAGCCCGGTGTCGTGCACCTTGACGAATCCCTGAGCGACGGCGTCGACCGTCTGGTTGGGCAGGCCCTCCTGCTCGATGACCATGTGCCAGGCCTTGGCCTTGGCGCCGGCAGTGGGGATGCTCGCCAGTGCGCGGGCAGCGCGCTCGCGACCTGTTGCGGTGTCGTCCTGCTGAAGCTCGTGCTCGATCTCGCTCTCGGCCGCGTGACCGGCTGTGGCCAGGCTTGTGAGCAGGGTCCAGCGCATCTCGGTGTCGATCGCCAGGCCGTCAAGGGCGGCGCTGCCCTCCAACAGCCCGCGAACCCAGACGACGTCCTCGTTGCGGTGGGCGTAGCCGGCGAATGCACTGACCAGCTGTAGCTGCGCGTCGCTGCCTGGCAGGGCCGATCCGGCCAGCTCCCGCAGGCGGGCCGTCACCAGGGCAAGAGTCTCGTGACGGTGGCCCTGGGCGACATACAGCCTGGCGGCGGTCTGCATCTGGCTCAACAGCACCCGTAGGAGCGTCGAGTCCGTTTCGCCTGGCAGCGTGTCCAGCACCAGATCACAGAAGTCGCGTGCGGACATCTCTGCGTCGCGGGTCATGTCCCATGCTGCGCCCAGCACCAGAGCACGCGGCAAGCTGTTGGTGAACCCGCGCGGGTTGGCCAGAATCGTTGCCATCGAGCGCTCGTCGAGGCGGATCTTGGCGTAGGCCAGGTCGTCGTCGTTGACCAGCAGGAGGTCCGGTCGGTATTGGCCGACCAGCGCCGGCACCTCGGTGCGCTCCCCGGCCACGTCGAGCTCCACCCGGCTGACCCGCTCCATCTGGTCGCCCACCACGCTGTAGCTGCCGATCGCCAGGGTGTGCGGACGAAGCGTCGGGAACTCCTCTACGGCGCTCTGGGTGATCACCGCGGTGCTGATGACGTCCCGATTGTCTGTAGTGACCGCCAGGCTGAGTGTGTTCACGCCAGCGGTCTCGAGCCATAGCCGTGACCACGCGTGTAGATCGCGACCCGAGGCGCGCACAAGGTGGTCGAGCAGATCGGTGAGCGTCGTGTTCTCCCAGGGGTGGTCCGAGAAGTACTCACGAATTCCGGCTGTGAACGGCTCGCGACCGACGTAGGCCACGAGCTGCTTGATCACTGAGGCGCCCTTGGCGTAGGTGATGCCGTCGAAGTTGACTTCGACATCCTCGAGGTCGCGGATGTCGGCCACGATCGGGTGCGTTGAGGACAGCTGGTCCTGTTGGTAGGCCCAGGACTTCTCAGCAGTGCCGAACGTGGTCCAGGCGGTGTCCCACTGGGTTGCCTCGGCCTGGCAGGTGGTTGAGGCCCACTCCGCGAACGACTCGTTGAGCCACAGGTCGTTCCACCACTGCATCGTGACCAGGTTGCCGAACCACATGTGCGCCAACTCGTGCAGGATCGTCAGCGCCCGGCGTTCGATGATCGCCTCGGTGACCTTGGCCCGGAAGACATACATCTCGTTGTATGTCACTGCACCGGCGTTCTCCATCGCGCCCATGTTGTACTCGGGAGTGAAGATCTGGTCGTACTTGGTGAAGGGGTATGCGCAGTCGAACTCTTTCTCGTAGAACGTGAAGCCGCGTTTGGTGACGTCAAAGATGTTGTCCGCGTCCAGGTGTGGCGTCAGCGACTTGCGGCACAGGATGCCCAGCGGCACGGTGCCGTTGCGGGTCTGGACCTTGTCCCTGACCACGTCGTAAGGCCCGGCGATGAGCGCAGTGATGTAGCAGGACATGCTCGGCGTGGGTGCAAAGGTCCACGTCGCGCTGGGCACTTCTCTGGTCACACCGGTCGTGCGTACCCCCTGAGGGTCGGGTGTCGGTTCGTTGGAGACGACCTGCCAGTGCGCGGGGGCGGTCACCGTGAAGGCGAAGGTGGCCTTGAGGTCGGGCTGATCGAAGACGGCGAACATGCGTCGGCAGTCGGCGACCTCGAACTGGGTGTACAGGTAGACCTCTTCGTCCACCGGGTCGACGAAACGGTGTAGGCCTTCGCCGGTGTTCATGTAGACCCCGGTCGCGTCGATCGTCAGCTTGTGAGCGCCAGAGCTCAGCGCGGGGAGCTGGGCCCGCACGCCGTCGAAATGTGTTGCCGGGTCGAGTGACTCGCCGTCTAGGGTGATCTGCTCGACCGAGGCCGCGATCAGGTCGATAAAGCTGCTGGCCCCCTCTCGGGCGACCGAGAAATAGACGGTTGAGCGGGTCCGGAAGGTGGTGGGTCCCGTCGTCAGGTCGAGGGCGATGTCGTAGGCCGCCACTGACAACAGGTCAGCGCGTTCGTGGGCTTCGTCGCGAGTCAGGTTCTTGCCGGGCACGGGGTCATCTCCTGTGGGGACACGTCATGGGGTCACAACATCCTGACACGATCGGTGCGGGAGCCCTCACCGGCTCATCGGCGCCGGCCATCGGCTGGCAGGATGACCCCTGTGACTGCCAAGACTTCTATAGAGATGTGGTTCGACCCGATCTGCCCATGGGCGTGGCTGGCCTCGCGTTGGCTGATGGAGGTCGAGCAGGTGCGCGACGTCGAGGTCACCTGGTCAGTGATGAGCCTGGCTGTCCTGAACGACGGCCGTGAGCTGCTACCGGAGTACCAAGCGGTGATGGAGCGATCCTGGGGTCCGGTTCGGGTCATCGTCGCGGCGGCCGGAGATCACGGCCCAACGGTGATCAAACCTCTCTTCGACGCGATGGGCGCCCGCATCCACGTTGGCGGCGAGCAGGACTACGTGCTCGTCATCGCTGCTGCGCTGAAGGAAGTCGGCCTGCCCGCGGACCTGCTCAGGTTCGCCACCTGTAGCGATGTCGACCATGACGTGCGCGCCAGCCACAAACGGGCCATAGACCTCGTTGGTGAGGAGGTGGGCACCCCTGTGATCGCCATGGGCGGGGCCGCGTTCTTCGGTCCGGTGGTGACGCCCGCGCCCAAGGGTGAGGCGGCCGGCAGGCTGTGGGACGGCTGGGTTCTGATGGCCGGCACGCCCGGATTCTTCGAGCTCAAGAGGACCCGTACTCAGAGCCCCATCTTCGACTGATCGTGCTCAGCAGCTCGTTTCCTTCATTGTTTGTTCCCTCCAGACTCAAGGAGCCCAACCCATGCGCGTTCACATCGGCGGCGATCACGCTGCATACGACCTCAAGTGCACCCTGGTGACCTTCCTGCAGGCCAAGGGCTATGACGTGGTCGATCATGGTCCTCAGTACCTGGACCCGGAGGATGACTACCCGGTCGCCGTCCTGCGCGCGGCGGAGGCTGTGTCCGGCGATCTCGGAGCGTTCGGCATCGTGCTGGGCGGATCAGGCAACGGTGAGCAGATGGCTGCCAACAAGGTCCGGGGTATCCGGGCGGCACTGGCCTACAACGTCCAGCTTGCCGAGCTGGCGAGGTCACACAACAATGCGCAGGTCCTGTCGATCGGGGCACGGATGAACACGCCGGCGCAGGCCAAGGCGATGGTCGAGGCCTTCCTGACGACGGAGTTCAGTGGTGACCAGCGCCATGCGCGGCGCCTGGCCATGGTTGAGCGCTACGAGCAACATGGTGAGCTGCCGCCGATTCCGGCGGTCGAGGACTGAATCTGATCCCAAAGCCGGGGCCTGTGACCTGGCAAGACGTACAGTGCGAACCGTGAGCACACGCGCCCAGCGGTTCGCCCGTCGGAGCCTTTCCACGGCGCGCCGTCTGTTGGGGCGCCTCAGCCTGATGGTGCGCCTCTTCCCGGGCTTTGCGGCGCTGGCCCTCATTCTAGTGGCCGTTCTGGTGGAATCTCTGGTGCTGGGCCGGCCGACGGTCACGCCATGGTCGGCCTTCTTGCCGGTGATCGTCCTGGCCGGTTTGTTCCTGCCGCCGAGATGGCTTGGCGTGGTCCTGGCGACCACTGCCCTTCTGCTCGCCTTTGACGGGTGGTCGCTGGGAAGGGACCACGGGGACTACGTCGGGGCAATGGTCGTGATTCTCGTCATGGCGGCCATGATGATCTGGCTGGCAGTGTCCCGGGCACCGTTGGGTGTTCAGGGGACGCTGGCCGAGTCGATGCTGGTCGATCTGCGCGATCGGATTCGCGCCCAGAGCGAGCTCCCGACGCTGCCCGAGCCGTGGCACGCCGAGGTGGAAGTGGAGCCGGCCCACTTTGAGCCCTTCGCGGGCGACTTCGCGGTGGCCAACCTTTCGGACGCGGGAGACCGGTTTGAGGTAGCCCTTGTGGATGTCTCGGGAAAGGGTCTGGATGCCGGGACGCGGGCGTTGCTTCTCTCGGGTGCCTTCGGCAGCCTGCTGGGTGCGATGGACCCGGACGGACTCCTGGGTGCCGCCAACTCGTATCTGCTTCGCCAGGACTGGAACGATGGTTTTGCCACGGCAATCCACGTGGCGCTCGAGCTCGACACCGGCCGGTTCTCTGTGGGTGGTGCCGGGCACCCGCCGGCAGTGAAGTTCTGGGCCGGTTCTGGTCGGTGGCAGGTGATGGATGCGGTCAACGGTCCGCTGCTCGGCGTTCTGCCGAACCCAATCTTCCCCCGGTCCTATGGCCAGCTGCTGCGTGGTGATGCCTTGCTGCTGTACACCGACGGCGTCATCGAGACGCGCTTCCGCGACCTGACCGTCGGTATCGACCGGATGCTCGGCGAAGCCGAACGCCTGGTGTCAGAGGGCTTCACCGGAGGGGCGACACGAATCTGCTCAGCGGCTCTGGCCGGCCGCAGCGACGATCGTGGCGTCGTGCTGATCTGGCGTAGCTGAGGACCTGCCGCCCTGACGACTCAGGCGGGGCCGGCAGCGTACGCGGCGGCGATCAGTCGCACGCTGACCTCATCGACGACACGGGGGAAACGAGGCTCTGTGGTTCCTGCAGATGAAACACGTTGGGTGGCCGAGGTAATCCGTGGAGTTGGCCACGTCGTGGAATGTGAAGGGTTCAGCATACGAAGGGCAGTCCTTTGCGGGACTATGAAGAGGTCACCAGGAGACCCCCAAGGGTGGGACATTGGTCCCTCCTGATTCGGGTGTCGCTCGTGCTAACCTACGGTGACGTAAGTTACGTTTCCGTAAGTTGGAGGTTCTGCCCATGCCGGTCTCGCCCAGCGTTCGCCCCACCGCCGCGCTCTCGACCAATGAGGGTCGCTTGCCTGTGGTCATCCAGGGCGGGATGGGTGTGGCAGTTTCCTCCTGGCAGCTTGCCCGGGCGGTGTCACAGGCCGGGCAGCTTGGCGTCGTCTCCGGGACCGCGCTGGACGTGGTGATCGCCCGTCGGCTGCAGGACGGCGATGCGGGTGGTCATGTTCGACGCGCCCTGGAGCATTTTCCCGTTCCGGCGATGGCGCAGCGGATCTTGAGCCGGTATTTTCTTGAGGGTGGCAGGGGGCCTGAACAGCCCTACCACCCCGTCCCCAAGCTGAGCATGGACACACCGGTAGCGGGCCTGGAGCTGTCGATCGTGGCCAACTACGCAGAGGTGTGGCTGGCCAAGGAAGGCCACGACGGTCTGGTCGGGATCAACTTCCTGGAGAAGGTCCAGATGGCTACGCCGAGTGCGGCGTACGGGTCGATGTTGGCCGGTGTGGACTACGTGCTGATGGGCGCCGGCATCCCTGCGGAGATTCCCCAGCTCCTGGATCGGCTGGCTGTTCACCAGTCGTGCTCGCTGGACCTGCATGTGGATGGGGCCACCATCGAATACAGCGTTGGGCTGGACCCCCAAGCCCTGACCGGAGGCGGCCTGGCCCCGCTGCGCCGGCCGATGTTCTTGGCCATCGTGTCTGCGCACGTGCTGGCCGCCTATCTGGCCCGCGAGGATGCGACCCGGCCGGACGGGTTCGTCGTGGAGGGTCCCAGGGCGGGTGGGCACAATGCCCCCGCGCGTGGTCGCCCGGTGCTGGATGACGACGGGCAGCCGGTATTCGGCCCTCGTGACAATGCGGACCTGGTCAAGGTTGCTGCGGTCGGGCTGCCGTTCTGGCTGGCAGGTGGCTACGCCACGGCGGAGCAGGTCCAGCAGGCACGGACGGCTGGCGCAGCAGGGGTTCAGGTGGGCACGCTGTTCGCGCTGTGTGAGGAGTCGGGGCTTGACCCCGCCATCCGCCAGGAGTTGCTCGCCGAGCTGAGTGTCGGGGAGCTCGTGGTCCGCACCGACCCGCGGGCCTCGCCAACGGGGTTCCCGTTCAAGGTTGCGACGTTGAAGGGGACAATGTCGCAGGCCGAGGAGTATGCCGACCGGCCACGACTGTGCGACCTGAGCTATCTGCGCATCCCCTACGAGCGTGCGCCTGGGGACGTCGGCTATCGCTGCCCGGCTGAGCCGGTCCACATGTATGTCCGCAAGGGCGGGGATATCGCCGACACCGTCGGACGCAAGTGTCTGTGCAACGGCCTCATGGCGGGAATCCAGCTCGGGCAGAATCGCCGCGACGGGTACCGCGAGGTGCCTATCGTCACGCTGGGAGCGGATCTGGAGGGCGTGGCTCAGATGCTGTCGGACCTGCCCGACGGATGGACCGCTGTCCAGGCAATTGACCGCCTTCTAGGGAAGTGAAGGCGGTTCTGGAGCGGGCGACGGGAATCCAGCCCGCGTTGTCAGTTTGGAAAGTTGAACGGGAGCGGGCTCGCTTCGGCGCGGTTTGAGCGCAGGGATGAACGCTGGCGACACCTGGCTGCAATGTCCCGCTGGCCACCTCTGCCGAACAGCACCCTGCCGCTACTCCAGGTGTTGACGCGTCAGCCAGCAAGGACGTCTAGATGGTTGGCATCGGGCGAGGACTGCTCATCGACGAGTCCGTGAGATGGCGTGTTCGTGCGAAGACTGAGGCCCGAGCCTGACGTCGTCGCTGGACCACGCCCGCCATCGCCGACAGCTCTTAAGAACTCATCGCCTCATAGTCTGCTCGAAGCGGTTTCTATTGCTCGTCATTGACCGGACAGTGCTGGCATCTGCAGGACGTCGCAGGCACGAGGTCAACTCTCATGACGTCATGATCGCATTGGAATGCGCCCCAAAGCCATGACCAACTGCCCTTGGTATCAGAGCTCCGCCAGCCTCAGGCCGAGCCTGGGAATCGTCTGCGACACGTTGGCGGGAGCCAATAGGCACGAACACCCTCAGGACCAGGCGCGCTATCTCGGACCCTACCCATGGCCACTGGTGGAGGCTACCGTTGACTGGCCAGCCCCGCCTGCAGGCGCAGTCCGACGGTTGGATACGCGAAGGGGAGCCGGATATGGCCATCATGCGCTCGGGAGGACGTGCCGGCGCTGCGCCGACAGGAGGGCGTCACTGTCTTCCTGGCAACCCACCACATGGACTGACCGACGTCGGCGACCGCATCGGCATCATCGACCACGGGCGTGTGGTTGCGCTCGACACTCATCGAAAGGCGGCGTAGGTGATCCTGAACTTAGGTGAGGCGCCGCATGAGGGTGTCGTCATCGTCCATCGACGCGACCAACCATCACGAGAAGGAGAGGTTTCGGTTGGTCCGACGGCAGCCGCGATCGGCAACGCACAGTACGACGCCCCAGGTGCGCGGGTTGGCGACATGCCTCTTGCACCACAGCAGATCATCGCCGCCATGGACAACTGAGGAAGCAGTCATGCTGAGTTTTCCCTCTGACCTGATGGCCCACCTCGTGGCTGGAGAAAGCTTGGCTGTCGGCACCGTGGTTCGAACATTCCGTTCCGCCCCCCGGTCGGCGGGAGCGGTGATGGCTGTTGCGCCTAACGGGGAAGTTCACGGATCTGTCTCGGGTGGATGCGTCGAAGGGGCGGTGTACGAAAAGTGCCTGGAAGTCCTAGCAACGGGAACGCCCGGCCTCGAGCAGTACGGGGTGAGCGATGATGACGCTTTCGCGGTTGGCCTTACCTGTGGCGGCATCATTGACGTATTCATCGAGAAGGTGTCCCTGCAGGCTTTTCCCGAGATCGCACAGGTCGTGGACAGCATCGCGGCGGGGGTGCCCGTTGCGATCGCCACAGTCACCAGCCGAGGTCCTTTGTGTGGCCGACATCTGGTGATCTGGCGGGATCGAGTGGCTGGGTCGTTGGGCTCGGCGCCTCTTGATGATGCGGTTGCTGCCGATGGTCAAGAATTCTTGACCGGCGGCCGCACCGGGTTCCTGCACTCCGGTGCCATCGGTCGGCGGCAGTCAGCTGGACTTGAGGTCTTCGTGTCCTCCCACGTCCCAGCGGCCCGGATGCTGGTATTCGGCGCCATCGATCTTGCTGCGACAGTTGCTCGGATGGGTAAGTTCCTTGGATACCACGTCACGGTATGCGACGCGCGACCGGTCTTTGCCACGGCCAAACGATTCCCGGATGCCGACGAGGTGGTCGTGCAATGGCCGCACCGGTTTCTCGATTCAATAGTGGTGGATTCCCGTTCCGCGATTTGTGTTCTGACCCATGATCCGAAGTTTGATGTGCCTCTGTTACAAAGGGCTTTGCGCACGCCAGCGGCCTACATCGGAGCGATGGGATCACGTCGAACTCACCAGGACCGGCTCCGCAAGCTTCTCGATGTCGGGGTTACCGATCTTGAACTCGAGCGACTGTCCTCCCCGATCGGGCTCGACATCGGGGCTCGTACCCCAGAAGAGACGGCCGTCTCTATTGCCGCTGAACTGATTGCGTTGCGTTGGGGCGGTAGCGGGCGTCGGCTGCGCACCATCGATGGACCCATCCACACGTGATCGGTTTGGTGCTCGCGGCCGGGGGAGGCCGGAGGTACGGGCGGCCAAAAGCAGGGGTCGTGGTTGCCGGTGAGCGGTTGGTTGATCGGGCCGTTCGAATTCTCCGCGAAGCTGAGGTGCGGCAGATAGTCGTGGTTCTTGGTGCTGAGGTCAGTGACGTGCCCGGCGCCAAGGTGGTGGTCAATTCACGGTGGCCCACTGGCATGGCGTCATCACTTGCTCTGGGGCTGCAGACCTGCGCTGAGTTCGAGGGCACCGCTGCGTGTGTGACCTTGGTTGACCTACCAGGCTTGACCAGCGACGCCATTGGCGCAGTTCGGTGTGAGGATGCGGCGGCACTGACTGTCGCGGTCTACAACGGGACCCGCGGTCACCCGGTCGTGATCGGCCGAGACCACTGGGCCGACGTCGCCGCGAGCGCCGTTGGCGACCATGGGGCTCGGGTCTTCCTGGAATCCCACGGCGACCTCATTCGGCTGGTCGAGGTGGGACACCTGGCAAATGGTACGGATCTTGATCTGGAAGACCCCGGGGCCCACCTCGGTGAGCCCACCGATGCTCTGCCAGATGGTTGAGCGGTCCGGGTGACGTGACCTGGGCAGGTTGATCCGGGTCGAGTCAGCGCCTTGTCTGCGACGTCCTGGGCAGTTACACGTGATCACCTTGACGACGGCCCGGCTACGAGCATGTGGCCGACAAGCGCGCCCCGGTTGATCGCATGCGGGGACAGCGATCTACCCCGGCTGTATCAGGGCTAAGGACCAAGGACCTACCGATACCGGCACAGCGGGGCTAGCGTTGCGATGTGGTGCGACTCATCATCAACGGCAATGAGCAAACAGTCGATGAGCCGTCTGGGCGGACACTCCTTGACGCGCTCCGTGAAGATCTGGACCTGGCCGGGGCTAAGTACGGATGCGGCGAGGGGCAGTGCGGCGCATGTACGGTGCTGCTCGATGGGGTCGCGGTCCGGGCCTGCATGGTGGACGTCGAGATGATCGACGGTGGTGCTGTGAGCACGGTGGAGGGGTTGGTTCGCCAGGGACGTCTGCATGCCGTGCAGGCCGCGTTCGTCGAGGCACGTTCGCTGCAGTGCGGGTACTGCACACCTGGCATGGTGATGTCGGTCGTGGCGCTACTCGCGCGGGACCGGACGCCGAACGAGGCGGCGATCCGCCAAGCACTTGCCGGCAACATCTGCCGGTGCGGCGGATACCCAAAGATTCTGCAAGCGGTTCACACAGCCGCCGCGATGCAAAGGGACGTCGACCGGAGCACCGCCACCGACCAGATCCCGCTGGCAGGGGCGGTGCATGACTCCGCAAGCGGAGCCGATGTCTGGACGGTCGTAATGCCGCCAGTCCAAGGCGATCCGCGCGCTGGACGCGACTGGGGTTGGTCCACTTCCGGCGGAGCACGTCTGACTATCGACAACGACGGGCGGATCACGGCGTTCACTGGAAAGGTCGACGGTGGACAGGGCAACCGCGTGGCGTTGACCCGAGTTATCGCCGCCGAACTGGCTACATCGACGTCGATGATCCGTCTCGAGATGGGAGACACCGCTTGCGTACCGTTCGACATGGGAACGTTCGGCAGTCGGTCCCTGCCTGATGCGGGCCATGCGCTGCGGTTGACCGCCGCGGCCGGGAGACGTGAACTGCTGCGGGAGGCCGCGCGGCGATGGCAGTGCGGCCCCGACGATCTTCTCGCGGTCCACGGAGCCGTCTGCGAGCGCGGTGGTGACCGTGAGATCCCCTATGGCGCCCTGGTTGGCGGTGACTCACGAACCATTCGGGTCGATCCGGACGACCCGCTTCCGCCCGCGCCCCCTGGACTAGCCGACGTCGATGGCGTGAGGCTGCGGGAGTCCCTGATCGCCGCGACGACTGGTGCCAAACAGTTTCCGTCCGACGTGCGGGTCCCGAACATGCTGCACGCAAGGGTGCTACGACCACCTGGTTATGGGGCGAAGCTGAGCACGGTTGACACCACCGCAGCGCGGCGGATGCCAGGGGTGAACGTCGTTCAGGACGACGATTTCGTCGCGGTCTGCGCCCCGACCCGCGCGGCAGCAAGGGTGGCGGTTCACGCATTGCAGGCGCACTGGGAGTGCGCCGCGCAGCCGGCCGAAGCCGACTTGGAGAGCTACCTGCGTTGCCACCCTGCCGAGAACACGGGATGGGAGGGCGCCGTGGACCGCGACATCGGTGACGTCGACAAGGTGCCCGGCGACATCGATGTCTGCCTTGCCGCCACCTACACCAGTGCCTACATCGCACATGTCCCGATGGAGCCCCGCGTTGCGCTGGCCCAGTTCCACGGGGACACCGTTACGGTGTGGGTCGGTACCCAACGACCGTTCGCTGTGCGCGGTGAGGTCGCCGCCGCGCTGGGTCTTGCCGAAGAACAGGTCCGTATTGTCGTGCCGGACTTCGGCGGCGGCTTCGGCGGCAAGCACACAGGTGGGGTTGCGGTTGAAGCGGCCCGGCTGGCGCGGGCCACGGGCGCGCCGATCAAGGTCTCCTGGACACGCGAAGAGGAGTTTCGGTGGGCCTACTTCCGGCCGGCGGCTGTCATCGACGTACGTAGCACGGCCACCCGCGACGGAAACCTGATGAGTTGGGAGTTCACCAACACCAACTCTGGTGCGGCGGG
>Ga0209014_10000951_pt1 | contig 17207 bp, 9 predicted proteins | sample BarGraNGADG00212_FD_184491 | JGI IMG/M metagenome (GOLD analysis project Ga0209014, IMG submission 184491) | Arctic peat soil microbial communities from Barrow, Alaska - Barrow Graham LP Ref core NGADG0002-212 (SPAdes) (version 2) | ecosystem: Environmental > Terrestrial > Soil > Wetlands > Peat...
CCGTGCATCAGGTAGCGGTCCACGCTCTGGGCGACGGTGCGCCCCTCGCGGATCGCCCAGACCACCAGCGACTGGCCGCGCGAGCAGTCGCCGGCCGCGAAGACGCCGGGCACGCTGGTCATCTTGTCCTCGCCGGTGCGCAGCGTGCCGCGCGGATCGAGGTCGCAGCCGAACGACTTCGGCAGGGCAGGCTCGGGGCCGGTGAAGCCGAGGGCCAACAGGACGAGGTCCGCCGGGACGACCTCCGTGGTCCCGGGCACCTCGCGCATCTCGAAGCGTCCCTCCGGCGTCGTGGTCCACTCGATGCCGGCGATCTCGATCCCGGTGACCCGCTCGTTCCGGCCGACGAAGCGGCGCGTGGTGGTGGAGTAGCGGCGCGGGTCCTCGCCCCAGAGGGCCTTCGCCTCTTCCTGACCGTAGTCCAGGCGATAGACCTTCGGCCATTCCGGCCACGGGTTGTCCCCCGCCCGCGTCTCCGGCGGCCGGGGCAGGATCTCCAGCTGGCGGACACGGGTTGCCCCCAGCCGGATCGCCGTGCCCACGCAGTCGGTTCCCGTGTCGCCGCCACCGACCACCACGACCTCCTTCCCCGCCGCGTCGACCGGCACCTCCGCGTCCGGTCCGCCGTCGAGGAGCCGGCGGGTGTTGCCGCGCAGGAAGTTCATGGCCAGGTGGATCCCGCCCAGCTCGCGCCCGGGCACCGTGAGGTCGCGCGCGACCGTCGCGCCCGTCGCGATCACCACGGCATCGAACTCGGCCAGCAGCTTCTCGGCGGGCAGGTCCGAGCCCACCGTGACGCCGGTGACGAACCGGACGCCCTCGTCGGCCAGGAGCTGGACCCGCCGCGCCACGACGGCCTTGTCGAGCTTCATGTTCGGGATGCCGTAGACGAGCAGGCCGCCGATCCGGTCGGCGCGCTCGAAGACCGTGACCAGGTGGCCGGCCTGGTTCAGCTGCCCGGCGGCCGCCAGCCCGGCCGGGCCGCTCCCCACCACGGCGACCGTCCGCCCCGTCCGGGCGAGCGGCGGCTGCGGGACGATCCAGCCGTTCTCCCAGGCCCGGTCGGCGATCTCCTGCTCGATGGTCTTGATCGCGACCGCGTCGCTGTTGATCGCGACGGTGCAGGAGCCCTCGCAGGGTGCCGGGCAGACGCGGCCCGTGAACTCCGGGAAGTTGTTGGTGCGGTGCAGGCGGAGGCTGGCTTCGCGCCACTGCCCGCGGTAGACGAGGTCGTTCCACTCCGGGATCAGGTTGTTGATCGGGCAACCCGACGCCATGCCCGAGATGAGCGTCCCCGTGTGGCAGAACGGGACGCCGCAGTCCATGCAGCGCGCGGCCTGGTCGGTGAGGGTCGCGGGCGCGAGCGGAAGGTGCGCCTCGTTCCAGTCGCGGATGCGTTCCAGCGGCGGGCGGCTCTCCATGGCCTGGCGACCGAACTCCATGAAGCCGCTGGGCTTGCCCATCTTCAGGACCCTCCCACCCGGGCGAGATCGGCGGCGTTCTCCTCGAACGCGGCCATCTCGGCCTCGTCGTCGCCGAGCCCGGCGGCACGCATTCGCGCCTGGGCGGCCAGCACGCGCCGGTAGTCGTGGGGCATGACCCGCACGAAGCGGCCGGCGGCGGCGTCCCAGTCGGCGAGCAGGGCTGCCGCGCGCGTGCTCCCCGTCAGCTCCGCGTGGCGGGCGACGAGCTCGCGGACCTCGGCGACCTCGGCCGGGTCGCGCAGCGGCTCCAGGGCCACCATCTCCGTGTTGCAGGCCGTCGCGAACGTGCCGCGATCGTCGTACACCCAGGCGACGCCGCCGGACATGCCCGCGGCGAAGTTGCGCCCCGTCGGCCCCAGCACGACCACCCGGCCGCCCGTCATGTACTCGCAGCCGTGGTCACCCAGCCCCTCGACGACCGCCGTCGCGCCGGAGTTGCGTACCGCGAAGCGTTCCCCGGCGGTCCCGCTGATGTACGCCTCTCCGCCGGTGGCGCCGTACAGGGCCACGTTCCCCGTGATGACGTTGGCGTGGGCGTCGAACCGGGCGGCGGCCGGCGGGAAGAGGGCGAGCCTCCCGCCGGAGAGGCCCTTGCCAAGGTAGTCGTTCGCGTCACCCTCCAGGAGCAGCGTGATCCCCTGCGGGATGAAGGAACCGAAGCTCTGCCCGGCGGAGCCCTGGAAGGTGAGCCGGATCGTGTCGTCCGGGAGCCCGTCGCGGCCCCAGCGCCGGGTGACCTCGGAGCCGAGCATGGTGCCCACCACGCGATTGACATTGCGGATCGGCAGCGTGGCCCGGACCGCGTGGCCATCCTCCAGCGCCGGGCGGCACAGCTCGAGGAGCGTGGTCGCGTCGAGCGATTCCTCGACGTGATGCTCCTGCGGGATCGTGCAGGTCCGGCTGCGCCCGGCGGGAACCTCCGGACGGAAGAGGATGCGGCTGAAGTCGAGGCTGCGGGCCTTCCAGTGGTCGATCGCGGGGACCATCTCGAGGCAGTCGGACCGACCGACCATCTCGTCGATCGTGCGGAAGCCCAGCCGGGCCATGTGCTCGCGGACCTCCGACGCGATGAAGGTCATGAAGTTGACGACGTGCTGGGGGTCGCCCGCGAAGCGCCGGCGAAGCTCGGGGTCCTGCGTGGCGATCCCGACGGGACAGGTGTTGAGGTGGCAGGCTCGCACCATGATGCAGCCCAGCGAGACGAGCGGCGCCGTGGCGAACCCGAACTCCTCGGCGCCGAGCAGCGCCCCGATCACGACGTCGCGGCCGGTCTTGAGCTGGCCGTCGACCTCGACCGCGATCCGCGAGCGCAGGTCGTTCATGAGCAGGACCTGGTGGGCCTCTGCGAGCCCGAGCTCCCAGGGGATTCCGGCGTGCTTGATCGACGTGAGCGGAGAGGCGCCTGTCCCGCCGTCGTGGCCGCTGATCAGCACCACGTCCGCGTGAGCCTTGGCGACCCCGGCGGCGATCGTGCCGACGCCGACCTCGGCCACCAGCTTCACGCTGATGCGGGCATGGTGGTTGGCGTTCTTGAGGTCGTGGATCAGCTCCGCGAGGTCCTCGATCGAGTAGATGTCGTGGTGTGGCGGGGGGCTGATCAGGCCCACGCCCGGGGTGGAGTGGCGCGTCCGGGCGATCCAGGGGTAGACCTTGGAGCCGGGAAGCTGGCCGCCCTCGCCCGGCTTGGCGCCCTGGGCCATCTTGATCTGGAGCTCGCGAGCGTTGACCAGGTACTCGCTGGTGACGCCGAAGCGGCCGCTGGCGACCTGCTTGATCGCGCTGTTGCGGGAGTCGCCGTTCGGGAGCGGCTCGTAGCGGGCCGGATCCTCGCCGCCCTCCCCGGTGTTCGACTTGCCTCCCAGCCGGTTCATCGCGATCGCGAGCGCCTCGTGGGCCTCCGCCGAGATCGAGCCGTAGCTCATCGCGCCGGTCTTGAAGCGGCGCACGATCGCCTCGACCGGCTCGACCTCGCCGAGCGGGACCGGGCGGAGCGCCGGCCGCAGCTCCATCAGGCCGCGCAGCGTCGCGAGGCGTTTCGACTGGTCGTCCACGAGGCTCGTGTAGTCCTTGAACGTCGCGTAGTCGCCGGTCCGGACCGCGCGCTGGAGCAGGTGGATCGTCAGCGGGTTGAACAGGTGCGTCTCGCCCTCGGACCGGTACTGGTACTGCCCGCCGATGCCGAGCTGGTGCTGCACGACCGGCCGCTTGGACGAGTAGGCGTGGTCCTGGCGGGCCCTGGCCTCGCGCGAGACGCCCTCGATCCCGATCCCGCCGATCCGCGTCGGCGTCCAGGTGAAGTACTCGTCGATGAAGTCGCGGTTGAGCCCCAGCGCCTCGAAGACCTGCGCCCCGTGGTAGCTCTGGACCGTGGAGATCCCCATCCGGGAGATGGCCTTGATGACGCCCTTCAAGAGCGCCTTCCGGTAGCGCTTCTCGGCCGCGTCGGTGGGGCCGGCGATGACGCCCAGGCGCACCTGGTCATCGATCGTCTCGAACGCGAGGTAGGGGTTGATGGCGCTCGCGCCGTAGCCGATCAGGAGGCAGAAGTGGTGCGCTTCGCGCGGCTCGCCGGACTCGAGGACGAGGCCCACCTGCGTGCGGGTGCCGGTCCGAACGAGGTGATGGTGGACCGCCGCGACGGCGAGGAGCGCGGGAATCGGGGCGTCCCTCTCGTCGTGGCCCCGGTCCGACAGGATCACCAGGTTGTACCCCTCGGCGATCGCCTCCGACGTCCGCCGGCGCACGTCGTCGATCGCCCGTCGGAGACCCTGGCCGTTGTCGGAGGCGCGGAAGAGGATCGGGAGCGTGATGGACCGGAATCCCCGCGCCGCCGGCCCGCCGTCGAGCTGGCGAATCTTCTCGAGCTCCGCGTTGGAGAGCACCGGCGACGGGAGCGCCAGCTGGAAGGCGGCCCGCGGCCCGGGCTCCAGGAGGTTGTCCTCGGGGCCGATGGACGTCTCCGTGGCCATGATGATCTCCTCGCGGATCGCGTCCACCGGCGGGTTGGTGACCTGCGCGAAGAGCTGCTTGAAGTAGCTGTAGAGGAGCTGCGGCCGCTCGGAGAGGACCGCGAGCGCGGCGTCGTTGCCCATGGAGCCCACCGGGTCGGTGCCCGTGGTCGCCATGGGATTGATGACCAGGCGCACGTCCTCGGCGTTGTAGCCGAAGACCTCCTGGCGCAGCAGGACGGTCTCGTGGTCGGGCTCGATCACGTGGGGTGGATGGGGAAGGTCGTCGATCCGGACCATCCACTGCCGGATCCACTCGCCGTAGGGCTGGGCCAGCGCGGCCGCGCCCTTCAGCTCGTCGTCGGAGATGATCCGCCCCTCGGCCGTGTCCACGAGGAACATGTGGCCGGGCTGGATCCTGCCCTTCGCCACGACCTGGTCGTCGGGGATGTCGAGGACGCCCGCCTCGGACGCCATGACGGCCCGGCCGTCCGCGGTGATGTAGTAGCGCGCCGGCCGTAACCCGTTGCGGTCGAGCGTCGCCCCCACCCGCACGCCGTCGGTGAAGGCGATCGAGGCCGGGCCGTCCCAGGACTCCATCAGGCAGGCGTGGTACTCGTAGAAGGCGCGCAGCTCCGGCGACATCGTCTCGTCCCGGTTCCAGGGCTCCGGCACGAGCATCATCATCCCGTGGGCCAGGGAGCGGCCCGACAGGTGGAGCAGCTCGAGGACGTTGTCGAGAATCGTGGAATCCGAGCCCTCCGTGTCGACCGCCGGGAGGACCTTCTGGAGGTCCTCGCCGAAGAGCGACGAGCGGAACATCGACTGGCGGGCGTGGAACCAGTTGACGTTGCCGCGCAGGGTGTTGATCTCGCCGTTGTGGGAGATGTAGCGGTACGGGTGGGCGCGGGCCCAGGACGGGAACGTGTTGGTCGAGAAGCGGGAATGGACCATCGCGATCGCGCTCGTGAAGCGCGCGTCCACGATGTCCGGGTAGAACGTGAGGAGCTGGGAAGCGTTCAGCATTCCCTTGTAGACGATCGTGCGACAGCTCAGCGAGGAGACGTAGAAGTCGCCGCGGCCCGGCAGCGCCGAGCGCGAGACGGCCTTCTCGACCAGGCGGCGGGCGACGAACAGGCGGCGGTCGAACGCGACGTCGTCGGCGAGGTCGTCCGGCCGGCCCACGAAGACCTGGCGGATGACGGGCTGGCTGGCCCGGGCGGTCTCGCCGAGGCCGGCCGCATCGGTCGGGACGTCGCGCCAGCCGAGCAGGCCGAGTCCCTCTGACGCGAGGACCGCGCCGACGTGCGCCTCGCAGGCCGTTCGGCTGGGCTCGTCGCGGGGCAGGAAGACCATGCCCACGCCGTACCCGCCCGCGGCCGGCAGGTGGAGCCCCTGCTCCGCCGCGACCGCGCCCAGGAAGCCGAACGGCACCTGGGCCAGGATCCCCGCGCCATCCCCGGTGTTCCGCTCCGACCCGCTGGCCCCGCGGTGCTCCAGGTTGACCAGCACCGTCAGCGCGTCCCGGACGATCCCGTGGGAGGGGCGGCCCGCGATGTCGCAGACGAACCCGAACCCGCAGGCGTCGTGCTCGAACGACGGTTCGTAGAGAGACTGGGACTCGGCCACGCTTGATCCCCTTCGTCCGCTCGGTCGAGCGACGATAGCGTTCCGGTCCGCGAGGTTGGGTACCGACGAAGGGATGCTTCGGTTGCTGTTGCGTGCCCCCGGGCCCGAAGGAGAGGCTTCGGTCCGCCGGCCCGCTAGCAGCGCCAGTCGGCGTCGAAGCCGTTCGCCGCGTACTGCGCCATCACGACGGGTCCGCCCGTGAAGCCGCCGCTGCTGCAGCTGGCTCTGGCGCTGCTGGTGGTACCGGCTCCCGCGACCCAGCCCGGGGCGGCCGCGAAGACCTTCGTGCCCGCGGTGATCAGGTTCCACTGGAACGAGGTGGAGTAGAACCCGACACTCGCGGCGCCCACGGATTGCAGGTAGTCGAACTCGCCCTGAAGGGCCGCCACGTTCAACGCGGCGGCGCTGCGCCAGCTGTTGCCGGTCTCGACGTCGAGCCACCACGCGTTGGCCTGGGGCGTCCGCGTCGCGCCCGGGGCCGCCAGGCCCAGCGAGATGTAGGCGAGGACGGCCGTCTGGTAGGAGTCGGCTGCCGCGTTCCACCCGTAGTCGTAGGCGCAGTCCGCCGTGTCGGCGCCCGGGGTGGTGGCCGTGTTGCAGGCACGCGGAGTCGACTGGCCGTTGGGCCAGTGAGTCGAGAGCGCGGGTCCCGGGTTCCCCGTGTTGGCGTAGAGCTGGGCGCTTGGCCCGCCCGCCCACGCAAGCTCGCTGGGCACTGCGCCGGCCCCCAGGCACGGGTTGGCGGACATGGCCCGGCCCCCGTTCACGCCGACGATCCCGAAGGCCGGGCTGTCCGGGAACAGGCCACCGCACTGGGGGAACGAGATGTCGTAGCCCGGCGGCGGCTCGACCTCGAATGCGCCCGAGTCACACGCCGTGCCCTGTGGCCGGGGCACGCCGCGCTGGTCCGTGGCCGGCGGCGGGCAGGCAGCCGCGGCGTTGATCGCGAGACTGCCGGGCAAGAGCGCGACCGTCTGTGTCGGGCCGCTGTTGTCCGCGAGCGGGGCGAGGGCCAGGTCGGCGACTGGCACCCCGTTGCGCGATGACGTCGCGTTGAAGCCGCAGGAGCCGTCGGTGCCGAAGTTGCCACCCTGGTCGGTGATCACCGAGCCGACGAGGTCGCACTCTCCGCCCGAGCCTCCAGCCAGGATCGAATTCCGAACGATCGGGCTGCCGCCCGCGAGCTCGAAGGACGCACCCGTCCCCACGTTGGTGACGAACGTGCTGTTGACGACCGTGAGGCCTGCCAGGGCATGGATTGCGCCCCCGTGTGCGGCCTGGTTGGCCACGAACGTGCTGTTCGTCACGGAGACGACGGAGCCGTCGATCGCCCCGCCGTCGCCGCCGGCCGTCGCGTTGTCGACGAAGGTGCTGGCCACCACGGTCACCGTCCCGGGGCCACCGGCCGCGATGGCTCCTCCAGCTCCCGCCCGGTTGTGTGCGAAGGTGGAGCCGAGGATGGTCAGGGGGCCGCCGTGACTGGCGTCGATGGCGCCGCCGGGGCCGAGTGAGCTGCCGTTCTGCAGTGTCAGGTCGACGACACCGAAGCTCGCCCCGCCACCGACCGAGAAGAGTCCGACCGCGCCGCCTCCATCGATGATCACGACGTGATCGGTGGCGTCGAGGACGACGGGCTTCGTCACCGCGATCGGCGAGGCCAGCGCGATGGTGCCGTCGCAGGCGAACCGCACGGTCCCGCCGGTGGCGAGCGCGGACGTGAGGTGGGCCTGGTCGCAGGCAGTCACGAGCGAGGCGCCGGCCTTCCTCGCGAAGGCCCCGCAGGAGACGTGGCTGCCCGACACGATCCGGATCACCGCGCCCCCATTGTTCACCTGGGCGGCCTGCGCGACGGTCAGCGCGTTGGTCCGCGCGAAGGTGCCCTTGGCCGTGGTCCGCAGCGTCGGCAGGGCCGCGAGCCTGGCCGACAGCCTGGAGCACGTCCCACGGAACAGCGTCTCGGTATATGCCGCCTTGGGCACGAGGCCCTTGAGGCTGACCGAGATCGTGCCGGTCCCGGACGTCGTGATGGCGGCGGTCGCCGACCCGTTGATGCCGCGGGATCCGACCTTCGCCAGCCACTGGGCGCCCACCGTGGCGGCGCTCGCGGGCCCGACGGCGACGACGGCACTGAAGAGGACCGCGACGATGGCCGTCATGACGGCACGACCGGTGAACGTCATGGCTGGCTTTCCTCGGGATCCGGGCGCCATCCGGCGCACCTGCGGCGGTGAGCCTACGCCGTCGGCGAGCAGGGTGCGCGGAGAGCTATGCTCAGCCGGCATGGGAGAGCTCAAGCCCGAGCAGGTCATCGCGCTCGTGGCCCCGATCGCGGTCATCCAGCTGGGGCTGATGATCGCCGCGCTGGTCGACCTCGAACGTGGCGAGCGGCGGGTCCGTGGCGGCAACAAGATCGTCTGGGCGCTCGTGATCATCGTCGTCAACGTGATCGGCCCGATCCTCTACTTCGTGGCCGGACGGGAAGAGGCGTGACGGCCGCCATCACGACCGCGGCGCCCTCCTCGATGACCGGCCCGGCCATCGAGGCCCGCGGGCTCACGAAGCGGTTCGGGGCGATCCTCGCCCTCGATCGGCTCGATGTCGACGTGCCGCGCGGCTCGGTCTTCGGCCTTCTCGGCCCGAACGGCGCGGGCAAGACGACGACGATCCGGATCCTCGCCGGGCTGGCCAGGCCCACCGCGGGCAGCGCGTCGGTCGCCGGCGTGAAGGTCGGCCTGGACCAGCCGGAGCTGCGCCGCCGCCTCGGGTACCTCGACCAGGACCCGCGGTTCTACGGCTGGATGAAGGGACGCGAGCTCCTCGAGCTCGTCGGCCGCCTCTACGGGCTCGCCGGGCATGACCTCCGATCGCGCGTCGCAGAGACACTCGAGCGGACCGGCCTGGCCGGCGCCGCCGAGCGGCGGATCGGCGGCTATTCCGGGGGGATGCGGCAACGGCTCGGCATCGCCCAGGCGCTCCTTCACCGACCGGAGCTGCTCTTCCTCGACGAGCCGGTCAGCTCGCTCGACCCCGAGGGCCGACGCGATCTCCTGGAGCTGATCGCCGGCCTGCGGGGCGAGGCGACAGTCGTCTTCTCGACGCACGTGCTCTCGGACGTCGAGCGGATCTGCGACCGGGTCGCGATCCTCGACCGGGGGCGCCTGGTCACCGAAGGTCCCCTCGAGGCGCTGCTCGCCGCCCACGCCCGTCCCATCTTCCGGCTCGTGCCCCTGCCCGGGCAGGACGCGCCGGTGGCTTCCCTCGTCGAGCGTCTGCAGGCGGCGCCGTGGACGACCGATGTCTCGCTCGCGGCGGGCCAGATTCGCGTCACCGTCTCGGATCCGGATGCCGCCGCGGCCGCGGTCCTGCCGCTCGTCGTTGCCGGCGGCGTCGTCCTGGAGTCGTTCGAGCGGGCCCGCCCGACGCTGGAGGACGTCTTCCTGGAGCTCGTCGGCCCGGCTGCCGCCGAGGACCTCGACGGCCGCGGGTTCGTCCGGGCACGCGCGGTCCCTGACCGATGACCGGCTTCGCGACCCTCCTGCGCAAGGAACTGCTGGAGCAGTGGCGGACGACGCGACTGCCCCTGGTGGCCACCGTTTTCCTGCTCGTCGGCCTGGCGTCGCCACTCCTCGCCCGGTTCACCCCGGAGATCCTCAAGGCCGTCGGCGGTGACCAGTTCTCGATCGTCCTGCCGACGCCGACGGCCGCTGATGCCTACGACCAGCTGGCGAAGAACCTCGGCCAGTTCGGCGCGATCATCGCGGTCCTGCTGGCGATGGGCTCGGTGGCCACGGAGAAGGAGCGCGGGACGGCGGCACTCATCCTCACGAAGCCGGCGGGCCGCGGCGCGTTCCTGACCGCGAAGCTCGTCGCGATCGCGACCACCCTGGGCATCTCGACGGCGGTCGCCGGAGCCGGTGCCTGGTTCTACACGCTGGTCCTGTTCGAGGCGCCGCCGGTCGGAGGGTTCACCGCCGCGATGATCCTCCAGTGGCTGGCGCTGGTGGCCTACGCCGCGATCACCTTTCTCGGCAGCACCCTGACGCGGTCGGCGCTCGCGGCCGCCGGGCTTGGCGTCGTCGCCTTCATCGCCCTCGGGATCCTTGGCATCATTCCGGCAATCGGGCGCTACCTGCCGACCGGCCTCGGCACCCCGGCCCGCGCGCTCGCCATCGGCCAGCCGGGCGTAGACGCCCTCGGCCCGACCATCGCGACGGTCCTCCTCGTGGCCGGCCTCCTGGCGGTGGCCTGGCTCGCCTTCCGTCGCCAGGAGCTCTGAGCCCGCGGGGCCGGCCGCTCGCGTGACGCCCGGTCAGCCCCGGTGCGGCTCCGCCGTCACCACCTCGGTCAGGTCGAAGCCCCGGCGCCGCAGCTCGGCTGCGTAGAGTGGGCCCGGGACCGCGAGCTCGGCGGGGTGGACGCCACGGGGGGTCACGCCCCGGGCGTTCATGATCGCCTTGATGGAGCCGTCCCACCCGGTCGTGCGTTCCATGGCGGTAAAGCCCGTCGCCTCGTCGAAGCGGTCGATCAGCTCGACGAGGGCATGGGCCGGCCCGCCATCCTTGCTGCCCTTCGCCAGCACCCGCACGATGACGAGGTCCGGGTCGCCCGGCCGGGCCCGCAGCTTCGGGTCCAAAAGCGCGTGGAGCACGTTACGGGGCACGACCGGTGCGCCGTCGACCTGGATCGGCTCGGTCTCCAGGAGCCCGGCCTGCATGTAGGCCTTCCACTCGGCAAAATGGCCGGGCCAGCGCAGCGTCTTGTTCCAGAGCGTCCTGAGCCGCCCTTCGAACGTCCAGGGCATCGTCGAGGTGCCGCCGCCGGCGACGAATGCCTCCATCCGACCGATCGGCTCGGGGAAGTCGACCAGCTCGTAATCCTCGTCGAGGAAGGTGGGGACCTCGACGCGGCGGCCATCCCGGATGAAGTGCGCCACGCCGTGGTACTCGTTGGTGAGCCCGGCGATGTTGAACGTCAGCGTGTAGCGGAACGGCAGGGCGGGGTGGAGGGGGTTGCCGCCGTCCCAGAAGGTGACCTCGTTGGTCTCGTCGAGCAGGGACATCGCGTAGGTGGTGAGGCTGGTGCCCATGCCGGGAACCTGCCCGCAATCGGGCACGATCGCGATGCCGGCCGCCTCGGCCTCCGGGCTCAGCTGGAGCTGCTCGCGCACGAGATCCGTGTTGCCGCCGAGGTCGGTCATGCTCGCCCGGGCCGCGATGGCCGCCCGCGTCACGCCCGGGTTGAACCAGTACGGGACCGCCGAGAGGAACGCGTCGACCGGCTCCAGGAAGGCGACCAGGGCGGCGTGGTCCGCCACGTCCACCCGGTGCGCGGTCGCCACCTCGGCCCCGACGAGCCGGTTGACGCGCTCGGCCGCGGTCCGGGCTGCGGCCTGGTCCAGGTCGGCGATGCGCACGCCGGCGGCGTCGCCGAAGCGCGCCATGTCGAAGGCCGCCGCCGTTCCCTGGCGGCCGGCGCCCACCACCCCGTAGACGAAGCTCATTGCGTTCCTGCCGTTCTCGAGGCGGACTGCCCGCGAAACGTTGTCTGGCGGCAATGATGGCGCCGGCGGCGGCGTCCCGCTCGACACCCGGCGGGTCTACTGCTCCGGCTCGGCCCGCCCGGGCCGCTCCGGCGGCCCGATCCTACGAGAGGCGGCACGACCGATCGGGCGATGGCACGGGGGGATATCCTGTGCACGCTCCCGGGCGCGGAGCGCCATGACAGACGAGGAGGGCAGCGTGCCGAGGTACGTCCCGGAGGACTCGCTGCAGTCGCCACGCTTCACGGGCCCGGCAACGTTCGCCCGCCTGCCCTGCGTCCGGACCCTCGAGGACGTGGACGTCGCGATCGTCGGCGTGCCGTTCGACACGGGCGTCACCTACCGGGTCGGCGGCCGCTTCGGCCCGAACGCGGTGCGGGCCGCCTCGGTGATGCTCCGCCCCTTCAACCCCAACCTCGGCATCAGCCCGTTCGAGGTCCTGTCCTGCGTCGACTACGGCGACGTCGCGATCGTGCCCGGCTACACGGAGCGCAGCTACGCGGCGATCGAGGCGGCGGTCGCGCCGATCGTCGAGGCGGCGGTGGTCCCGCTGCTGGTGGGCGGCGACCACGCCTGCACGCTCCCCCACCTTCGGGCGACGCGCTCCCGGGGCCCGGTGGCGGTCATCGACTTCGACTCCCACACGGACGCCTGGGACAGCTACTTCGGCGAGAAGTACAACCACGGGACCTGGATGCGGCGGGCGATCGAGGAAGGTCTTGTCGACGTTGGCCGCTCGATCGAGGTCGGCCTGCGCGGCAGCCTCTACGGCGCCGAGGATTGGACCGGGCTGCGGAGCGAGCTGGGCCTGGAGTACCTAACCACGGAGCAGGTCCTCACGATGGGCCCGGCGGCAGTCGCAGGCGCGATCCGGGAGCGGGTGGGTGATCGGCCCGCCTTCATCAGCTTCGACATCGACGTCGTGGATCCGGCGTTCGCCCCCGGGACGGGCACGCCCGAGCCCGGCGGGCTCTCGGCCCACGACGCGCTCTCGATCGTGCGCGGGCTGACCGGCATCGACTTCGTCGGCTTCGACGTCGTGGAGGTCATCCCGGCGTACGACCCTGCCGCCGTGACGGCCACGCTGGCGGCCAACCTCGCCTACGAGATGGTCTCGCTGGTCGCGCTCCGGCGGATGAGAGCATGAGCATCGACGAACCGGGCCGCCCCGTGCCTGACCGGACGGCACGTCGCGAACGGCCGCTGGCCTCGACGTTCCACGACCGGACCGGCGTCTTCCGCTGGCCCGACGGGTATCGGGCCGCCGCGGCATTCACCTTCGACGTCGACGCCGAGAGCGCGATCCTCGTCGACGCGCCGGAGGCGGCCAACCGCCTCTCGGTGATGACGCACCAGGCCTACGGGCCGCGCACCGGGGTGCCCCGACTGCTCCGGATCCTGGAGCGGCAGCGGGTCCGGGCCACGTTCTTCGTGCCCGGCTACACCGCGGAACGGCATCCCGATGCAGTGCGCGCGATCCGCGACGCCGGCCACGAGATCGCCCACCACGGGTACCTGCACGAGCGCGTGGCCGGCCGCTCACCGGACGACGAGGAGCGCTTCCTGTTGCGGGGGCTGGAGGCGCTGGACCGCATCGCCGGGATCCGCCCGGTCGGCTGGCGCGCGCCGATGTGGGAGGCCAGCTACGCGAGCCCGGCGATCCTCGCCCGCCACGGGTTCCGCTACGACTCCAGCCTGATGGACGCCGATCGACCGTACTGCCTCGGCACCTCGGCAAGTCCGGGCGGCCCGGCGATCGTCGAGCTGCCGATCCACTGGGGGCTGGACGACTGGGAGCAGTACGTCTACGTGCCGGGCCTCTCGGGCAGTGGCCTGATCGAGTCCCCGGCGAAGGTCCTCGATCTCTGGACGAGCGAGCTCGACGCGCTCGCTGCGGATGGGGGCTTCTTCCTGTTGACGAACCACCCCTTTGCCTCGGGCCGGGCGTCGCGCGCGGCCGCCCTCGAGCGGCTGATCGAGCACGCCCGCGAGATCGACGGGCTCTGGATCGCCTCGCTCGAGGAGATCGCGGCGCACGTGGAGCGGCTGCCCCTGGTGCCGGTCCACCACGTGCCGCCACCGATTCCGGGCGCCACCGGCTGAGGCGGGCCGGGTCCCGGCGGGCGTTCCGCCGAGACCCGCGCGATGGGCCCGGGGTCAGGCGGTCGCCGGGACCGCCGTCGAGGCGCGCCGCTCCAGCACCCAGTAGACGACCGCGGCGACCACGAAGCCCACGACGTACGTGACGTCCGTCCCGTTCGCCAGCGGTCCCACGAAGTAGGACTGGTTGAAGAACGGGATCGAGGCGGCGAAGCCGATGACGAGCGCGATGAGCGCGTTCCAGCCGCTGGGCAGGTTCGCGAACGGCGTGACCCGCCGCACGTCGAACCGGCCGCGCCGAAGGCGCCAGTCGACGAGGACGATCGCGATCCACGGCCCGATCCAGTAGGTGATCAGGAGCAGGTAGTTCTCGAATGACTGGAGGAAGTTGTTGTAGTAGAGCCACAGCGTCGCGATGAAGCTCAGGACCCCCACGATGGCGGCCGAGATGGGCCGCCAGATCCGGACGCCGGCGGCGAGGAGCGAGAGCGATCCGGTGTAGTCGTTCATCGCATTGACGGCCACCGAGCCGAAGAAGATCGCGATCATCGCCAGCGACCCGGCGAACCCCTGCCCCACGATGGCGTAGATCTGGTGGGTCCCGTCCGCCGTCGCGAGGTCCCCGGTCAGGGCGCTCGTCACGGCCAGCCCCAGGACCTCGAGCCAGACGGCCGAGAGGAAGAGGCCGAGGAACGTGTAGAGGAAGACCCGCGAGCTCGACGTCCTCTCCGGCAGGTACCGGGTGTAGTCCGACGCGTAGAGCGCCCAGGCGAGGTTGAAGCTGCCGGCGATCGTGGTCATGAGGATGAACGTGGCGATCGAGGCGCCGGGGCCGTTGGCGAACGAGGTGTCGACCCTCGGCAGGGCGGCCACGGTCGTCACGGCGAAGAGCACGAGGAGGGCGATCGCCGCGTACTTCTCGAAGGTGTGGATCGCCTCGTGGCCGATCACCGAGAGGGCGGCCTGGCAGACGACCACGATGGCGAGGCTGAGCCAGAAGGGCAGGGCGCCCCCCGACAGGACGTCGAGGGCGTAGGCGCCGAAGAACGCGTTGATGGCGTCCCAGGCGATCGTGCTGACCCAGTTGATCACGGCCGGGGCCGCGATCGTCTTGCCGAACGGCAGGCGCGCCGCGGGGATCTGCGCCATGCCGGTCCGCGGCCCCATGACCGCGACGGCGGCCACGAGGCCGGCCGAGATGACGTTGCCGAGGACGATCGCCGCGACGCCCGCCCAGAAGCCCAGGCTCGCGAAGGCGACGGCCAGGGTGCCGATCGCGAACGCGGCCGGCACGAGGTTCGGCGTGAACCAGACGGTGAAGACCCGGTACGGGGCCCCGTAGCGGGCGCTCGTCGGGACCGGCTCGATGCCGTGACCCTCGATCGTGAAGTCACCCTCGCCGCGTGGCATCGTGCCACTACCGGCGTCCTCGTGCGCGACGATCGTCATGCTGTCCCTCCTCTGCTCACCCTCAACGACTGAAGGTGACCTCCGCTGAACCTTCGACCCGGTGCACCACGCTCCGTGCGGGCTCCGTCTCGGCCACGATCCGGCCGGCCCGGACGACCCAGCGGGCGGGCGGCCGCAGCCGGATCGCCTCCGCCTCGTCGTCGCAGTCGAAGACGACGAAGCTGGCGGGCCGACCCTCGGCAAGCCCGTACTCCAGCTGCGCCGCCCGCGCCGGGTTCGTGGTGATCATCTCGTACGACCGGAACAGCTCGGTCCGCCCGGTCATCTGGGCGACATGGACCAGCATCGAGACCGCGTCGAGCATCGAGCCGCGGCCCAGCGGATACCAGGGATCCATGATCGAGTCATGCCCGCAGGCGACGTTCACGCCGGCGGCGTCGAGCTCCTTGACCCGGGTCATGCCCCGGCGCTTCGGGTACGTGTCGAAGCGGCCGCTCAGGACGATGTTGTCGAACGGGTTGGCGACGATCGTGACGCCTGCCCGGCGCAGGATCTGGAGGAGCTTGAACGCGTAGTTGTCGTTGTACGAGCCCATCGCGGTCGTGTGCCCGGCGACCACCCGGCCCTGCATGCCGTCGCGCATCGTGCGGGCCGCCACGACCTCGAGGAAGCGCGACTGCTCGTCGTCGGTCTCGTCGCAGTGGAGGTCGATCGGCTTCCCTGTCTCGCGGGCGAGATCGAAGATGAAGTTGACCTCCTCGACGCCGTCCTCGCGGGTCCACTCGTAGTGCGGGATCCCGCCGATGACGTCGCACCCCAGGCGCATCGCCTCCCGCATGAGCTCCCTGCCGTTGGGGAACGAGAGGATGCCGTCCTGGGGAAAGGCGATGAGGCGCAGCTCCACGATGTCGCGGACCTCCTCGCGGAGCTCCAGCAGGGCGCGCAGGGCCACCAGGTTCGGGTCGCACACGTCCACGTGCGAGCGGATGAAGCCGGTCCCCTGGGCCACCTCCCAGCGGATCGCCTCCAGGGCGCGAGCCTTGACGTCATCGTGGGTGAGCGACGGCTTACGATCCGCCCAGGTGAGGATCCCCTCGATGAGCGTTCCCGACTCGTTGTGCCGGGGCTCTCCCACGGTGAGTGCGGCGTCGAGGTGGACGTGCGGGTCGACCAGCGGAGGCGACACGAGGCGGCCGCCGGCGTCGAGGACCGTCGCACCGGAAGGGACCGCGGAGCCGCGCGGCCGGACCGCGGCGATGCGGTCGCCCTCCACGAGGAGGTCGACGGGCTCGGGTCGCAGCCCGCCGGTGGGATGGAGCCGCGCGTCGCGCACCAGCATGGGCATGGGGGTGGCAGGCCCTTCCTCGGTCCCGGCACGGCCCCACTCCGGACGACCTGCACCGTGGCGCGGAGTGTAGCGGCCGGGCCGGTGGCCGGGAAGCCCGAAATCGCAGTCGACGCGCCAGGCCCGACCGGCCTCGCACCCGATGGAGATTTCGGGAACACGGCCCTCCGGGTATTGACATGGCGTCCCCGCGCCCGGATACTCCGCCCACTGTGCAATCGATTTCCGAGCCATCGGCAATCGATTTCCGTCCAGGGACTCGAGACAGGAAGCGAGGAGCGAGAACTGTGAGCGTGTTGCGTCCCAGTGGATCGATTTCCCATCCGGGCGTCCGGACTCTCATCGCGCTGGTTGCCGCGAGCGCGGTGGCCCTCGCGGGCTGCGCCGGCGCCGCGACCCCGACTCCCGCGGCGTCCGTTGCAGCCGCATCTGCGGCCGCATCTGCCGCAGCCGCATCGGTCGCGCCGTCAGCAGCGCCCTCGGCCGCCTGCCCGATCGCGCCGTGCGACCAGCCCATCGTGATCGGCGTTTCCCAGGCGCTCACCGGTGACAAGGCCGATCCCGGCACCGCCATCGAGCAGGGCTACGAGGTCTGGGCCAAGGAGGTCAACGACGCCGGCGGCCTGCTCGGCCGCCAGGTCGTGATCAAGTCTTACGACAACCAGAGCCTCGCCGACACCGCGGTGAGCCAGATGGAGCGGCTTGCCACGGTTGACAAGGTCGACCTGATGTTCGGCCCGTTCTCATCCGTC
>Ga0209014_10000953_pt1 | contig 17190 bp, 12 predicted proteins | sample BarGraNGADG00212_FD_184491 | JGI IMG/M metagenome (GOLD analysis project Ga0209014, IMG submission 184491) | Arctic peat soil microbial communities from Barrow, Alaska - Barrow Graham LP Ref core NGADG0002-212 (SPAdes) (version 2) | ecosystem: Environmental > Terrestrial > Soil > Wetlands >...
GTTTGCTCTTTGCGCGTGCCATCGCGCCGTCGCCGGACGGTAGATGGCTGGCATTCAACGCGTCGTACCGCAGCGTGCGTGGAGTACCGGTCCAGCAGTCCAAGATCTTCTCGCTCCTGACAGGAGAGCTGCATGACCTGCCGGTGCCTCGTTCGTCGGCAGATTCATCAATCCAATCGGGCGCCGGCTACGCCGATTTGTTTTGGCTGACTGACAGCATCATCCTCGGCACGCGGTATCGCAGCGCCGACTCCGTCACGTCCTTCTGGGTGGTTCCGATCGTTGGCAACACGGTCAGCAAAGTGGCCTTCGAGTCGAAGGCCAGGATGTCTTTCATTCCACGCCTTGCTCCGGACGGGAGCAAGATCGCGTTCTCGATCTTCAGCGACGACCCGAACGCTGGCGGCATCTGGACGATGGAGAACTTTCTGCGGGCGCCAAAGAAGGGAAAGTAAAGCCGACAAGTCCCGGGCAATTCGTGTGCAATTGCCGCACAATCGCGGGACACCGGAGTGACAACGCGTGCTGCGGGAGCCGTAGTATGTCGCATTGGCCTCGCACCGTTCTCCTTCGGAGGATCCATGAGCTCCAGTATGCGGATGGGACTGCACGGTTACCTGCCCGTGCTCGGCATCTTCGTCCTCGCCTGCGGCGACGGCGCAACGACAACCGCGCCGCCGAACGCTGCGGTGAATCGCGGCGCGTCGGTTCCCGTGAACTTCGCGGCCGCGAAGTCCCAGGTGGTGCCGTGCGTCGGCTCCGTCTCCACCGGCAGCATCGTGTACACGACCGGCACGATCCACGTCTGCAATCTCTCGGCGGGGAGCGACAAAGACCTGGGCGTCTCGGGGGTGAACCCGAAGGTCTCGCCGGACGGTACACTCATCACGTACCAGACCACTTCCGGCCAGAACCAAGGCATCTACGTGATGTTTTCGACCGGGACGGGCAAGAAGCGCGTCAGCTCCAGTGGAGGCATGCCGTCGTTCAACCCTGCTGGCAGTAAGATCGCGTTCGGGAACAACGGCATCTATACGATGGGCGTCAATGACCTATTGGGGACGGCTACGTTGATCCCCGGTACCGTGGGCGGCCTCCAGCCCGCCTGGTCGCCGGATGGATCGCAGATTGCCTACAACGCCGCGGTCGCCGGCAAGGGCCAGCAGCTGTTCATGGTGAACGTCGATGGAACGAACGCCCATCAGGCCCTGACCAGCGGATCGGTCATCGACGTGGTCTGGCGGCCTTCGGCCAAGATTCTCTTCGGGATGCAGAACGCCAGTTACGACCTCTATTCGTACGACCCGAACATTCCGACGAGCCTCACGCGCCTGACGACGGGCACGAACAGCGACTTCGAGCCGTCCTGGTCGCCCGACGGGAGCCAGATCGCATGGACCAGCCTCACCTCCGGCAAGACGGCCGGCATCTGGGTCATGAACGCGGACGGCACCAGCAAACAAGGTCCGGTCATCTCGAAGGGACGCCAGGGATCCTGGGGTCGATAGATGCCGCGGCAGGCACCGGAGGTGAGTCGGACGGCGTACAACTTAAGAATGGGTTTTTGTAGGGGCGAGTCGCACGGCGGCGTCCAACTTAAGAATGAGTTTTTATAGGGGATTCCCCTATGGCCTTTCGACTCTTCTTGCCGGGTTTCCCCTTGCGCGCACAAAGATTCTTCCGCAGTATCGTCGAAATGATCGACACCGCGAACTACTTCCATAGTATCGTCGCAATGATCGACACCGCGAACTAACAGGTCGGCAAGCTCACAAAATCACGCGGTTCAGAATGACGAAGAGAATTGGACGACGGAATCCACTTGCATGGTGCCTCATTGCGGCGCTGCAGATCGGCGTGCTGCCGACGTGCGTGGCGCGTGCACAGCAGGCAGTGCCGAGCTTCGACGGTCGAACGCAAAGGGGAGCCGCAACGAATCCCGCTCCGTCGGAGCGGCCACTGCAGCCGGGCGACAAGCTGAAGCTGACGATCTGGCGCGAGCCGGACATGACGGGTGAGTTCGAGGTTCAACCGAACGGCGCCGTCAACTTTCCAAAGATCGGCCGTATCCAGGTGGACGGACTCTCCACGGATTCACTCAGGAAAGTGATCCTGGACGCATACGCCGTGAGCCTGCGTGACGCAGCAATCGAAGTGACGCCGCTCAGGCGAGTGGTCGTCGAGGGATCGGTGCGCAACGCAGGATTTCAGTACGCCGACCCCACCGTTACGGTGAGGGGCGCGTTGGCGCTGGCGGGCGGCGTCACTACAGAGGGGAACCAGAAGCGAATCGAGCTGGTGCGCGATGGCAAGGAAACGTCCATCAAGCTCTCCGGCGCGCCGAGCCTCGCTGATTCACCCGCGCAGTCGGGCGACCTGATCCGTGTGCCTGAGCGGAGCTGGGCGGCACGCAACACCGCGGTGATCGCGTCCGGATTGACGGCAGTCGCGATCTTCCTTGCCACGCGAATCCGGCCCTAAGCGGAGATGGCGATGACGCCAGGAAGGACCCACGTATTGCACCGGATCGAATCCGGGCCGCCCGCACCAGCGGCGCAGCCGGAGCCGAGTCTGCGCGACCTCGTCGGCGTGCTGATGAGGCAACGCCTCCTCATAGCTGCGTGCGTGGTGCTCTGCGTCGGAGCCGGCATCGCGTACACTCTCTATTCCAGGCCGGTATACGAGGCGACCGCAGCGGTCGGCTTCGAGGCCGAGCGGGTTGACGTCCCGCAGCTCGTGCAAGCGCTCTACAACGACAACGTGATCGGCACCGAGCTCGAGGTGCTGCGCGGGCGAACCGCCGCGGTGAACGTCATCGATTCGCTTGGTCTCCGCGCCCGACTGGTGGCGCCGAGGAGCGGCCGAGTCACGGCGCTCTTCTCCACCCTGCGGCCGTCGCCGTCCGCGGACAGCGGCACGTTCGTCTTCACGTCGCGCGGCGACGGCACGTTCGCCGTCTCACATCCGAAATCCACCACGACACTGGGAATGGTGCGAATCGGCGACACGACCCGCATTGCGGGCGTGTTGGTCGCTCTCGCGCCTGCCGCGCGCCTGCTGCCCGAACTCTCGCTGCGAATTGACGCGCTGGATGACGCCGTAAAGAGCTTCGAGTCGGCGGTCAATATCTCCCGCCCCGCGCGCGACGCGGACCTTCTCGACATTCAGGTCCGAACGAACGATCCGGCGCAGGCCGCGGCCATCGCGAACCTGATGGCGACGAACCTGATCGCCGACCGGCAAGCCGCCCGGCGTGGCAGCACCGGTGCCGCGGCGATCTTCCTCCAGCAGCAGGGCGACTCGCTCGGCCGCCAGCTCCGGACATCCGAAGATTCGCTGCGGGCCTACCAGGAACGCGAGCACGTCATGGACGTTCCGCAACAGGCCAGCGCGGAGGTCGCGAGACTGGCCAAGCTGCAGGCGGATCTCGCCGGCGTCCGTGCTGAACGCGACGCGTTCCTGCAACTCGTGGATCAGCTCCGCCAAAACGCCAGCGCCGATTCGCTCGCTGGACGCGACGTCGCGCGTCGACTCATGGCCTTCCCTTCGCTGTTGAACAACCAATCGGCCGCGGTGCTGCTCGGCGGGCTGGCGCAAGCGGAAGCCGAGCGCTCGCAACTGCTCATCCGCCGGATGCCCGCGGACTCCGACGTGAAGGTGCTCACGCACCGCATCCGCGACATCGAGACGCAGCTCCAGGGAATCGCGGAATCGTACCTCCAGAGTCTGAGCAACCAGGTCGGCTCGCTGGCGGGCGAGGCCAGCAAATTCAGAACGCAACTCGACGCATTGCCCAAAAAGGAACTGCACACGGCGCGTCTCGAGCGCGACACCAAGGTTCTCAACGACCTGTGGGTGCTTGTTCAGACGCGGCTGAAGGAGGCGCAGGTGACGGGCGCCGGCACGAGTGCCGCGGTGCGGATCGTGGATGCCGCGGCGGCATCGAGCGAGCCGATCAGGCCCAAGCCCCTGCTGAATCTCGCGCTCTCGCTATTGCTCGGCACGATGGTCGGCGTGACTGCGTCGCTCGCGAGAGAGATGAGCGACCGGTCCGTGCGCTCCCGCAGCGACGCCCTCGCAGCCGGAGGACTTCCGGTTCTTGGCGCGTTTCCGCGCGTGCGCCAGCGGCGTCGTGCGTCGCCGCTCATGCTCGGGAGCGGCCACAGCTGGACCAAGGACTCCGATCGTTCGGTAACTCGGGAACGCGATCGGACGGCCGAATCCATCGCTTCTCTACTTATAACTGGTGCAGGAACGTCGTCCGCATACGCCGAATCGTTCAATCAGCTTTTCGCGAATCTCGCCTTCGCGAGCGAGGGACGCCCGCTCAAGGTGATTGCGTTCACGAGCCCGCTGACCGGCGAAGGAAAGACGCTCTCCGCGATCAACTTCGCGCTTGCCGGCGTGGCGAGGGGGCTGCGCGTTCTGCTCGTGGACGCGGACTTGCGCTGTGGAGTCGTCAGCACGGCATTGGGAATCGATCGAGCTCCGGGGTTCGCTGAAATGCTGGCGGGTACCGCGTCACCAGTCGAAGCGGTGCGCCGCGTTGCCCGGGATGAGGCGGGATCGCTCGTCGTCATTCCTTCCGGCGCGCTGCCGAAGGAACCCGCGCGCTTGCTCACCGTGGCGCGGATACGCGACGTGCTCGCGCTCATGATTCCCAAGGTCGACCTCGTGGTGATTGACACACCGCCCGTAAACCTCCTGGCGGACGCCGGCATGCTTGGCGCGGCGGCCGACGCGGTCCTGTTGGTGGTGCGCGCGGGGCACACGCAGGCGGACGACCTCCGCTACGCAATGGAGCAGCTCGAGGCGATGCGGGCGCCGGTGATCGGCACGTTGCTGAACGACATCGATGTTCGACGCAACGCGCGGGACGATGGGTCATATCGGTACCTCGCGGAGGCGGGGCGGTATCATGTCAGCGCGAGCTGAGTTCCCGACAGGCGCGGGATGGCCCCGGGAGGCGCCGCGGTATACGAGCGGTCACGTCGCGCGCGAGAATATTCCGCGTGGGCGTCTGCATTTCGCGCAGCCTGCCGAATGGCGTGCGGCCGATGCCGCGCTGGCGATCGGCATACTCATACTCGTAGTTGTCGTGGGAAACCTGCGCGACATGCCGCAAGGCCTGCTTGGCTTTCTGGAAATGCGGCTTTCCATCAAGAATGTACTGTTGATCGGGGCGTTCGCGTGGGCTTGGCCTCACGTAATGTCGGTGTGTGAACTTTACTCGCCAAGCCGTCTTCGCACGGGCGAGGGTGAATGGCAGAGGCTGGCAGCCGCTGGTGCCGCGGGTACTGTGCTGGCGATGGTCTTTCCGCTCACCGGACGGAGCGGTGCGGTGACGCCCGTATACGCTCTTATGTTTGGTGTTGCGTTCGTCCCAGCGGCGAGGTTATTCCGAGTCTCCGTGCGCGCGGCGCAGCGCAGGCGCGTGGCCCTGCGGCCCTGTCAGGTGCTGCTCGTAGGCAGCGGCCCCAACGCGGTGCAACTATACCGACAGCGTCTCTGGGAGCCAGCGCAGCACAGCAACGTGATCGGATTCGTGGACTCGACTCCGCACGGTGCACTGAAGGAGATGGGGGTCCCTCACCTCGGAAACATCCAAGATCTCGAGCAGGTACTGATGCATCGGGTGGTGGATATAGTCCTGATCGGCCTACCCGTGAAGTCCCACTACGACGACATCCGTCAGAGCCTCGTGGCGTGCGCCCGCGTCGGCGTGCCCGCGAGCTATTCGGTCGATCTGTTCGGCGACTGCTCAGCGCATCCAAGCGCGGCTAGCAGCGTTGCACCAGTCATGTCAGTGGAAGCGACGCCGAGTCCGGAGCTACTGACCGTTAAGCGCGTGATCGATGTTGTCGGCGCTGCGATTCTATTGGTGTTGGTAGCTCCCGTGATGATCAGTGTTGCGATCGCGATCAAGCTGACGAGCCGAGGCCCGGTGTTGTTCGCGCAGGACCGATACGGGAGCAGCAAGCGACTTTTTCGGATGTACAAGTTCCGGACAATGGTCGTCGATGCAGAGCGACAGCAAGAACAACTGGAAGACAAAAATGAGGCCTCCGGGCCGGTGTTCAAGATTCGAGATGACCCGCGGATCACACCGATCGGTCGCTTTCTCCGCAAGAGTTCGATCGACGAGCTGCCGCAGCTTTGGAATGTGCTTAAGGGCGAGATGTCGCTAGTTGGACCGCGTCCCTTGGCTACACGGGACGTAGGGAAGTTCGAGCAGCCTTGGCTAATGCGGCGATTCAGCATGCGCCCGGGCCTGACGTGCTTGTGGCAGATCAGCGGAAGAAGTGACCTAGGGTTTGATCGATGGATCGCCCTTGATCTGGATTACATCGACAGATGGTCAATGGGCCTCGATCTCAGAATCCTGCTGCGGACAATCCCGGCCGTGATACACGGCCGGGGTGCGGAATGAGATCGGAAGGAACTGTACAGCAAGGTCTGGCGGCTGGGACCGGGTGGATGCTCAGCGCGTATGCAGGCCGACTCCTGTCGCAGAGCCTGTACTTTGTCGTGCTCGTTAGGGTTCTTTTCGCTGACGGGTTTGGAGCGTTCGCGGGAACGCTTGCACTAGTGAGCATTCTTGCGCCCTTCGCTAGTTGGGGAAGTGCGAACGTGCTCGTGATGCATGTATCGCGCGACCGCGAACGCTTTCGGGTGTTGTTTGGCAACGCCCTCGTGACAATAGCCGCAGGTGGCTCCGTACTGTTAGTCGTCTCCGCCGGACTCTTTCCTGTGGTCCGCGCGGCCGGGGCATCGTTGCGTCTACTCTTGCTGCTCGGCTTGGCTGAGTTCTTCGCGGGACGGATCGTAGAACTCTCGGCAGCAGCGTTTCAGGCTCACGAAAAGCTACACGCGACAGCGTTTGTAATCACAGGTGACAGCGCGGCACGTCTCGGAGCCGTGGTTCTTTTCAGTGCGTCGCCTCTGATGCACACTGCCGAGCGCTGGGCTTGGTGGTATGCAGCAGCTGCAATGCTCTGGAGTGGCATCTGCATAGCGGCCGTTGTGAACCGGCTCGGGGCTCCGCGCCTTGATCGCCGTCTGTTTCGCGACTCTTGGCGCCAGGGAGGAGCGTTCTCCCTTGGTATCGCGTCCAAGTCCGCATATTCAGACATAGACAAGGTCATGCTCGCGAGGCTGGCTTCGGCCAACGCTGCAGGCATCTACGCGGCAGCGTACCGAGTGCTAACGATTGCACTCGCGCCGGTGCAAGCTCTCGTATTCTCTAGCAATACTCGGCTGTTCCGTCGCGGCGCACAGAGTTCACTTTCCGTTCTCGCTTTCGTTAGGCAAACTGCTCCGATTGTCGCCGTCTACGGCATCGCTGTCGGAATAGTGCTGTTCCTATCAGGTGGGCTCTTGCCTGCGGTGCTCGGGCCGAGCTTCGCGGAGTCCGCTCGTGTGCTACGCTGGCTTTCGCTGATGCCGTTCGTCCAAGGAATCCACAACCTCACCGGCGACGCCTTGATGGGTACCGGGCGTCAAGGACTTCGAAGCGCGGTGCAGCTGTCTACGGTAGTGATCAACACAATACTAAATATCATTATGATCCCCCTTTGGGGATGGCGCGGCGCCGCCATAGCGAGCCTTGTGTCGGAGACGTTGCTTGCATCGGTTCTAGTCTTCCTGCTGTTTCGAATCGCAAACTACGACCAGACTCCTCTCGGGGCGCTCGCACGTGGCAGTGCGAGACCCGCCACCGCTGGAGTACAGTGAAGTCGGCGGAGACGAGCTGATGGCACTCGCTGTACCACCAGACCATTCTGCAAATGCGGAGCTTCAACACGCTTTGACATGCGCCGTGGTCGTGACGTACGCCGATCGCTTTGCGCTGTGCGCTCAAGTTGTCAGAGCACTGATAGCTGAGGAGGTGGGGAAGATCGTCATCGTGGACAACGCTTCCTCTGCGCGAAGCCGCGCCGCCCTTAAATGCCTAGCTCTTGAATGCGGAGAGCGAGTTGAGCTGGTCAATCTCGAATCCAACGCTGGCTCCGCTGGCGGATATGGCGCCGGCCTTCATCTCGCCCGAAGCTACGCCATCTTCGAGTTCGTGTGGCTGCTTGACGACGACAATGTCCCAGAGCCTGGCGCACTCGGTGAGTTGCACCGGACACGCATCGAACTTGAGAAGGTCGGTTTTGATCACCGCTTGGCACTTCTATCGCTCCGCGATCACCATCCTGGGATGAAGGCAGTTGCCAGAGGCCTGTCTCCGTCGCTCGTCTTTCCAAGCTCGTCCTTCTTGGGCTTCGACATCGCGAGCTTCTTCCCAAAGGTCTTCGGTCGATTGAAGCTGAACCTCTTCCGCGCCCAAATCGCGAATAGCCCGGTTACACTGCCATTCTGTTCGTACGGCGGTATGCTCCTCTCGACGGCCGTTCTCGACCAACTTGGCTATCCGGACGAACGACTGTTTGTCTACGCAGACGACACCGAACTCACTTTCCGGTTGCGACAACTCGGTGGCCTCATCATGCTGGTTCCTACCAGTCGCGTGAGAGATATCGGCATTTCGTGGAACGAGGTTGAAAAGGCAGGCAACGGCTTGACTCGACTCCTGTTGGCCGACTCGGACTTTCGCGTCTTCTATTCCGTTAGAAATTGCGTCTTCTTCGAATCTCGACTATGGGCTCGGTCGCACTTCCGGTACCTGCTTAACAGATGGACCTTTATGAGTATTGCGCTAGTCGCTTCTGCGTTTCTCTTGCGCACAAAGCGCATGACTTTAATTCGGCGAGCCGTTCGTGATGGCGAAGGTGGACGTCTGGGGCGGACTTTCGGTGACGGCATCTGATGAACCTCGAAGCAGCCGTACCAGCTGTCTTCTTCGTAGCGATGGCAGTCATCGCCATGGTTACGGCGCGTGCGCTGGGACAGGGAGCGGTGAATCCCATATCAGTCTACGCCACCGTGTGGTCGACAGTCTCAATGCTCGCAGTCCTTTCGCTTACTGACTTCCGGCCAATGAGATTCGCCACATGGAGTCTTGTGTTCGCAAGCAGCGCAGCGCTGGTATTGGGGAGCGTACACGCGTGGTTGTTTCTCACTATCTCTTCGCGACGACGTGCGCTAGGAAGGACTTCGACGCCGGTGGTCTACTCGGAGCGCTCCGTGAATGCCGCCTTTCTTGTGGGGTTAGCCGCGCTGGTCGCCTACGTTGGGATTCAGTTCTTGCGCCCATCGGTTTTCGCGGTTTTTCAATCCGTCGGCGGATTGAAGGGCATCTTGAACGGCAGTGGGCTCGAGTATCGCTACGCTTACGTTGCATTGTCGCTTCAACAGGCGGAGACCGGTTTCGAAGGGGGCGGACTTGGCGTCGCCGTAATCGGATACCTTCTCTTCGTTCCCGCTATGTTGGTTGTGCTTCTATCGGGCCATTTTGCGCTCTCGAAACGCTGGTGGATGGTAGCTGTCCCCATGGCCGTCATCGCGTGCTACAGCGCGCTTTCACTTGAGCGCGCAACGTTCATCCACGCCCTTCTGCTGTGTCTCTTGAGTTGCTATTACCACGCGGTTGTCCAGAATTCGCGGAAGCGAGGCAAGCAGCGTAGGAAAGCGATCGATCGACTCCGGATGGGGGCGACGGTTCTCGTCGTGATTGCAGTCGCCATCTATGTGCCGCTTAAGGTGCGTGACCCGAGTCTGACGATTCTCGGAACTCTTGATTCGGTCTTGGAGTACGTAAGCGCTCCGCTTGGCGCTCTCAACCTCTACGTAATTCAACACCCTTCAATCATCCCGGCGAAGGTTGCGCTTGGTACGAACAGTTTTTGGGGCCCGGCTTCGGTGCTGCTTCGTCTCGGAGTGCCTTTGCATCTGCCGCCAAACTGGATGGAGTTCGTCCTCTATCAAGCCCGAGGCCAACGCACTTCAAATGTGTACACGTGGTTGCTCTATTTTCTTCTTGACTTCGGGTGGGCGGGCGTCATTGCCATCCCGTATGCCCTCGGCTTGGGCGCGACCTCCCTGCACTTCTTTGTGGTTGTGCGAGGCAGGCGCGACTTGATCGCTCCTCTGTGCATTCTCATGACCCAGCTTGTAATGTCGTTCTTCGCCTTCTCGTTGTTGCGTGACCTTCGTTACTGGTTTCTTATGCTTCTCGCACCTGTTGTTATCCGGAGTGCCATTGCTCAGAACACGCGGGTCGTCGGAGGCCACGCGCCGCCTGCGACTCCGGCCACCAGCTGAGAGAATGCTGGTAACGATCGGACTTCCATTTGCCAATAACGAGCGTACGTTGCCATTAGCTATCCGCTCGATCTTCGCGCAAACGCATAGCGACTGGGAGCTCATTCTGGTTGAGGACGGATCGACCGACGGTTCAGCAGAACTCTTAGAAGGAATTCGAGACTCTCGGGTTCGCTTGATCCGGGATACTATCAACCGTGGGCTTCCAACACGCCTCAATCAGATCGCAAGACTGGCAAGTGGCAATTACTTGGCCAGGATGGACGCGGATGACGTGATGCATCCCACTCGAATACAGCAACAGTGTGAACTTCTCGAGCGCGACCCCAGCATCGATTTCATTGCTACCGCGGCCTACGTTATCGACGGTGAGAATCGAGTGCTCCGGCTGAAGGGAACGGGTGCCGCGCCGCACGGAGCTGCCGCGTCCTTAGATCATGGCTGCTGGATTCACCCCACAGCGTTTGCACGGACATCCTGGTTTTTGGCCAACATGTACGACGAGAGCCTCGATCGAAGTCAGGACTTCGAGCTCTGGGTTCGCGTGTACGGCCATTCCAGATTCGCGAAGATCCGCGAACCATTGTTCTTCTATCGTGAAATTGGGGTCTTTAATCTCAACAACTACTTGGCTACGAAACGGGCCGATCGGCGGATCATCCGACGCTATGGACCGGCGATCGTCGGCCGCGCTCGCACGGAGCTAATGGTTCTCGAAACTCGCTTAAAGTCAGGTCTCTATCGAGTGATGTCCCTATTGAACGCGGAAAACGTCTTATTGACTCTTCGTAGTGCCACCATCGACAATGCACAGAGGGCGACAGGAGAGGCTTTGCTTCGCCTGCTTGATGCGACATCAGTGCCCGGATGGTAGTCGGCGCGACTGCAGTCCCCCGCGGCGAGCTGCCGAGTCGTCTCGGATCGCGTCTGCGCGTACTGCACATCGATGAATGCTTCGGAGTCGGAACCTACCGGTTCTTGCAGCCACTTACGTCCCAGACAAGCGACCGTTTCGAACATGCGCTGCTTTTCGGAAACCGATCCAACAGGAGCGCGGAGGAATTGCGAGCGGACTTTCCTGATGTCGAACTGCGGCGCTGGCCGCATGCTGTTCAGAAGATTCGGCCCTTCACCGATTTGCTCGCAGTTCTCGAAGCTATTCAGGAAATCCGTAGATTCCGCCCGAACATTATTCACTGTCACTCGTCGAAGGCCGGAGCTCTCGGCCGTATCGCAGCAATAGTGACCGGCCATTCTTCGCGCACGGTCTATACGCCGCATGGCATTTCCTTTTGCCAGTCTGGACATGCGCCAAGCCATATACGCCTTTTTAAGTTGATCGAGTGGAGTTTGGCACGGTGCGGCGGAGTCGTGGTTGCCTGTTCTGACTCGGAACGTGACGCAATCGAGGAGGCTGGAATCCGCTCGGTCCTGATTCGAAACGGTACGGCCCCACGGAGTCCCAATGTTCGCCACATCGAACGGACTCGTCCACCTTGGCGCGTAATCTCCGTTGGACGATTCGTTGCACAGAAGGAACCGGCACGATTCGACGCAATCGCTCGCGCCTTCTTGGACCGTCGTGATGTTGAGTTTCGATGGGTCGGCGAAGGCGAACTCCGGGATCGGCTTACCAGCCCAAATATCACAATACTAGGGTGGCGTCCTAGCAACGAGGTCTTTGAAGAGCTTTCGGCTGCTGACATCTACTGCTCGACCTCTTCGTCTGAGGGGCTACCTCTGGCGGTGTTGGAGGCGATGTCGTGCGGACTACCGCTTCTCCTGAGTGACTGCGTAGGAAACCGCGATCTCGTGCGGTCAAACACCGGCCGACTGTTCAAGGACGTATCAAGTGGTATACGGAAGCTGACCGAGATGCTTGCAATGCCCGAAGCACTACCGGAACTTGGGAAAGGGAGTCGAGAGGTTGCCGAGCGCGAGTATAGCCTTTTCGCGATGCTGGAAAGCTATTCACTGCTGTACGAGCATCAGAGTAACCTGACCTGAAAGCTGGCCGCAGGGCTTCAATTGCTAGGTTGTACGTGCCTGAGGCTCTGCGTACTCAGAGGAATGCGGGGTCAACCTGTGCGTAGCGCATATCGATTCAGAAATGCGTTACGAGAATGCGAGATCGGCCATCGCTGCTTCGTGGACGTGGACGGTTGATCGAGAACGTGCGGTGCCACCAGTGGGCAGTATTCCGCGCGTATTTCATCGGCCACTTGGTGTGTTGAGAATCCGAGACGCTACTACCGAGCCTTCCCGCGCTCGCTATCGATGCTTGACACCTCACATCGAGCTGGCACTACCATGACCGGCAACTACTAATGAAGACCACGCTAAGGGAGTGAGTCTCACCTTGATCTCGCGCTCGGGCTTATCTCTATTGTGAAACCAATCGGTGAACGTGCTGGAGTGCCACCCATCAAGACTGCTCTCACGTTGGTGGACATGCTAAAGGTCGCGCCCTTCCACAGTACGAGAAATCAAATGCGGCGATGTCTGGTGACCGGCTGTGCGGGGTTCATTGGATCCCACGTAGTAGACAGCCTGCTTGCCTGCGGGGCTGAGGTATCCGGAATCGATTCCTTCGATCCGTTCTATCCGCGGGAAGTCAAGCTTCGAAACATCTCTTCGTTCTTGTCCCACCCCAGGTTCCGGTTTCTTGAAGGGGACATCCTTGATGCCACACAAATCGAGAGCCTGCTGACACCAGATACCATCGTTGTTCATCTGGCTGCGAAAGCTGGAGTGCGCCCTTCAATCCGTGATCCGCGAGGTTACGCGCGAACGAACGTCGAAGGCACCGCATCAGTGGCTGAAGCGATGCGCGCAACTGGCGCCACGAGGCTTGTTTTCGCGTCCTCGTCATCGGTCTACGGTAACTCGACGGCTCCTCCGTTCTGCGAGGACGCAACTGCGCTCGAACCAGTGTCGCCTTACGCTGCAACGAAACGAGCAGCCGAGTTAGTGCTGGTTAGTCTGGCTCCTCTCGCAGGCCTTAGAGTTGCGGCGCTTCGGTTCTTCACGGTCTTCGGCCCTCGGCAACGACCGGATCTAGCGATCCATGCGTTCGCCCGTCGAATGCTGCTGAACGAACCGCTAACACTCTATGGAGACGGTTCTCAAGCGCGAGACTACACATACTGCGATGACATCGTTGCGGGAACGATCGCCGCCGCCGCCTGGACATCGACGGCCCCGGTCGGCGTGGAGTTCTTCAACCTAGGCGGTAACCACCCCATATCTCTCGCGACGATGGTCGCCACGCTTGCGGGAGCGCTTAAGGTCACTCCCCAGGTCGTCTGGCAGCCAATGCAGCCCGGAGATGTTGAAAGGACATGCGCCGACATAACCAAGAGCGGGACCGTACTTGGGTACGCACCGAAGGTGCCGTTCGATGTTGGGATCAAGCGCTTCGCCGATTGGTGCCGGTGCGAGTATGCACAGACGAGATAGGAGAGTGACTTCCTCCACTGCATGGCAACGATGACAATGATTGAGGTCCGCCAAAACTCGAACTCCGCCAAGTCGACGCCCTGCATATGAGCCAAACGCCATTCAAACACGGGTTGAGCGAGCGGCCTTGTCGCCAAGCGGAGGATGGCGGTACACTCGTCATCTCGCTCGACTTCGAGCTCTTTTGGGGCTGGCGGGACAAGGCCAGCCTCCGAGACCACAGGCTTCGCCTTGATCGCGCACGGGCCAATATTCCTCGCTTACTCGATATCTTTCTCGAGTACCGACTGCACGTCACGTGGGCAACGGTGGGACTTCTCTTCTATGATGGACGTGCGCGAGCGCTTGCCGGTATCCCCAGAGATCTTCCGGACTACGATGACGATCATCTATCGCCGTACAAATACCTCTCATCCACTGGACTCAGTGGACGAGCGGACCCTTATCACTACGCGCGGTCGTTGATAACTCAGATTCGAGCCACCCCCAATCAAGAAATTGGAACTCACACGTTTTCGCATTTCTATTGCCTCGAGCCCGGAGCCACAGTCGGTGCCTTTGAAGCGGACTTGGCGAGCGCGATTCAAGCATCAGAAACCGTTGGCGTGATTCCTCGCAGCATCGTGTTCCCGCGCAATCAAGTAAACGAATCACATCTCGCCATCTGCCGAGGATTTGGGCTACTCGCCTATCGAGGCACCGAGGATGCGTGGCCCTACCGGCCCGTGTTGTCTGCTCAACAGAATCCACTTCGGCGAGGCGCTAGGTTGCTAGACACGTACCTGAATCTCACCGGACGACACACGTTCGACGTGATCGTGAATGGAACGTCGAGGCTCGCAAACATACCCGCGAGTCGCTACTTGCGGCCATTCAATCGAAGGCTCCGCTACCTCGAGCCATTGAAGCTCCGGCGCATATTTGGCGACATGACCTCGGCTGCTAGAGCAGGGCGTGCGTATCATCTCTGGTGGCATCCAGAGGAACTCGGGGTGAACGGTGAGGAGAACCTCTCACAAGTTCGTCGGATCGCCAGCCATTTCCGTATTCTACAGGAATCACATGGTATGCGATCGATGACGATGGCAGAACTTGCTGATAGCGCTGACCGTACGGACCTCGCACCTTAGCCCGCAGTCATTGGCTTCGCCAAGAGTCTTCGCGTGGTTTATGGAGGGCCAACTTTGAGTGCGTACCTGAACATGAGTGTGAAACTCGAGTACAGCCGGCCCACGATCGTGCCAGTTTGAACTGCGCCATCCGGAGCACTCATTGCGATGCCGAGCCGATCGCCTGCTACGGCTTAGCCCCGATAAGGCGAACGAACACCGCGCTTGCGGCTGGTACGTCGACCGATGCCGTCAGACCGACGATTGAGATGTCCGCCGCAAAGGACGGTGACCAGGAGCCCGACGCGCTGATGCTCGTTCCTCCAATAGTGAGGCCATCAGTGGCGGAGAGAGAAGGCCCGAGGAGGCGAAGCGAACTTCCTTGCGAGTACGGTTTCGCGGTTTGAATCGCTACTCTCACCGCTCGCGACGGTTCCTTGTTGATGAGCACCACGTTGAGCTGGCCGGATGCAGGCGTCAACGCGTAAGCGGAGACGTTCACGGTTTGGCCTGACGAGAAGGAAGCTGGCACCAAGTTCCCGCGCGCGGCCTGAGTAAAGAAGAGCATTCCATAGTAGAGCGGACGTGCGACCCAGGACGCGGTTTGGATAGGCGCGTAGGGTGCACTGTAGCCAACATGGAAGTTCGCTCCCGCCGCGCCGCTCTCGGCAAGTGTGAAGAGAAAGTCAGCACCCCAAAGCGCTGCGGCGTATACATCGCTAACTCCCGCCTGTCCACCTCCGTACGCAGAGTTCGTCTCGGTGACCCTGAACGGCTTCCCTTGCGCGTTTGCCGCCTGCTTCAACCGAGCTAGTTCGGCCGCCACCGATTGCATCATGGTAGGACTCAGCAGGTTCGGAATGGTGGCATAACGTGGGCTACTAGCCGGCTCTTTGCTCGTGGGCCCGAGCGGATAAAGATGGTATGACGCGAACGCAACACGAGAGCTCTCGTCACGAAGGAACGGCGCAACCCACGGCGTGATCGTCGCGGCATCCGCAGTAGCAGGGCCCGAATAGACGATACCTGGCGCAACCGATCCAATCTGCGAAGCGTAGATCTCAAACTCGGTCTTGAAATCGCTATAGCTGTAGCTCGCGGGGCGAAGCCCTTGGATTGGGTACTCATTTACCTCGTTGCCCACCTCAACGGCCAAGAGTGAATTCTGAGCAGATCCAGCGAGATACGAGGCCTCAGTGGCAGCCGTCGTTGGGTCAAATCGTCCCAGGTTCAGACCGACTATCAGCTTCCAATTGACAGCCTTGGCAAATGCCACCAACGACGTATAGTCACTCGGAGTCAAGACTTCGCTCGGCGTGGTCGGCGTGCGCGGCACACTTGACCATCCAGTAGTCTCCAGCGAGCCGCCGCCAAAGCGTAGTACCCCCGGGCCTAGGTTTCTTAGCAGGTTCAGCAACTTCCCGTTTGTCGTCGCGAACATCCCAGCGCGCGTGATGTCAGGCTTCTCGTAGCTTAGGCCTATAAAGTCCTCGGGGATAGCGTTTCCGAGGATAACATCCCGTACTGTCAGCTGGAGAGGCAATAAGCCACTATCGGGCAGGATGGCCGGTGCCGTGACCGTGACCGCCGACGTATCAGCCTTCGTTCCTCCTTGTTGTGTCGCAATGATCCGGAAGACGCCGATCGTCGCGCCCGCCATATACAGGCCGCCGACAGTGATCGTCCCGCCCGTGGCGGAGTACGTAACTGCGGGAACTGACTTCGAACCGTCACTCCAGGTTCCCATCACGCTGAATTGCGCAGTGCCCCCAGACGCGAGATTGGCCACAGCGGGACTCATTACCATTTGCGTCAGCGTGGGCGGCATGGCCGAGATCGTCACCGCTGACGTATCCACTTTCGTCCCGCCCATTTGTCTCGCGATCACCCGGAACGTCCCCGTTGTCGCACCCGCCGTATAAAGCCCACCCGCGGTGATCGTCCCGCCCGTGGCCGAATACGTAACGGCAGGTGCACTCGAACTGCCATCACTCCACGTGCCCGCTACGGCGAACTGGCCTGTGCCCCCAGGCGCCAGCGCAAGCGACGCGGGAGCAAGTATCATCTGAAGCAACACGACAGCCGGAGCTGCGATGGTCACGATAGCTGTATCCGCCTTGGTTCCGCCCTGTTGCGTTGCGATGACCGTGAAATTGCCCGGAGTGGTGCCGGCGGTGTACAGCCCGCTCGCTGTGACGGTGCCTCCCGTCACAGTGTATGTCACGGAGGGCACTGTTGCTGACCCATCGCTCCACGTTCCCGCTACCGCGAACTGTTGTGTCGCATCCTCGGCCAAAGTCACGGCTGCAGGGTTCAACACGAGGCTCGTCAACGATGGCGCGACTTGCACCGGTGCGGTACCAGTTCGGTTACGTCCCCTGATCTGCGCCGAGATCTGATAGGTGCCAGGCGTCGT
>Ga0209014_10000954_pt1 | contig 17190 bp, 18 predicted proteins | sample BarGraNGADG00212_FD_184491 | JGI IMG/M metagenome (GOLD analysis project Ga0209014, IMG submission 184491) | Arctic peat soil microbial communities from Barrow, Alaska - Barrow Graham LP Ref core NGADG0002-212 (SPAdes) (version 2) | ecosystem: Environmental > Terrestrial > Soil > Wetlands >...
GAGGCCGGAGAAGGCATCGATGTACTCCTTACCGGCTACGTCCACCAGGGTGCAGCCCTGTCCCCTGGCCAGCACCAGTGGACCGTGCTGATTGTGGTCGTGGCTGTGCATCGGGTGAAGGACATGCTCCAGGTCCATCCGCACCAACTGGTCAGTATCGCGCATAGGACTACTCCTCTTCGAATATCGCGGCCGCCGGCAGCATGCTCTCCTCCGGGGAGCCCCCTCGTATCAGCTCCGAAACCAGCATCCCGGACAGGATCAGCAGGCAGCCAATGATCTCCCGAATACCCAAACGATCCCCCGCCAGCAGGTAGGCGAATAACGCCCCGAACACCGGCTCCAGCGACAGAACCAGGGCGGTGTGGGTGGGGGTGGTGAACGCCTGCACCCGGTTTTGTATCGAGAAGGCGAAGGCTGTGGCAAACAGCCCCATCAAGGCCGCCACACCTACAGTCCCCAGGCTGACGCTGGAGGGCAAAGGCTCCAGAGCGAGCGTCGCCACCCCCCCTGCCACCGCCACCATCCCGATCTGCACGGTGGTGAGGGCCACCGTGTCCATCTTCGGCGCGAAGCGGCCAATGGCCACGACGTGCAGGGCAAAGGAGGCCGCGCAGCCCAGCACCAGCAGGTCGCCGAAGGCCAGTGTGGGGCTATCCACCAACGATAGCAGGGCGAGCCCCACGGTGGCCAGCACCACCCCCGCCACGGCCGGGATGGTGGGACTGTGACCCAGCAGTAGCCGGGCGAAGACCGGGGCCAGCACCACACACAGCCCGGTGATGAACGCCGCCTTGGATGCCGTAGTGTAGCGCAGACCAACGGTCTGCAGGGCGTAACCCCCGAAGAGGAAGATCCCGATCAGCAGCCCTGCCCCCAACTGCTGCCGGCCGATCCTGGCGAGGGATCTCCTCATCAGCATGGCCATGAAAATGAACGCAAAGGTGAAGCGCAGGGTGACGAACGCCAGCGGGCCGATATTGGCCAGCTCGTTCTTCACCACCACGAAGGTGCCGCCCCATATCAGAGTGACCAGAGCCAACCACAGGTCGGCCCGAAGCTGCCTATCTCGCAAATGAAGAGAACCCCAGGGGGTGTAAGGGCGGCCGTGCCGTCGGCCCAGGATGATAGTATATACTGAACGTGGCTACTGGCTCTCAACTCTAGACCCTGCCGCGGAGGAGATGTCTATGGACATGCGTGATCTGGAAGAAGAGGTTCAGCGCTCGGTCGGTTACGATTGCTTCGTGACCAGCGGGGTCGCTGATAAGGGCCCCTTCCTCAACTTCAACGGCAAGCAACGGCTGCTACGGATCTGGGTGCCGCGCTCCGGCATGGATGCAAAGAAGATAGCGGGGATGGCGCGGGACTACTTTTCCGACGACAAGGCTCCTGCCTACAAGGAGTTGACGTACCTTTCCGCCTAGATCGTTCCGCTCAGGGGAGTAGGCCATGCTTTCCACGACTATGCTGTGCACCCTCTGTGGCGGCAACTTCTCCCTCGACGAACCGATCTGGAGCTGCCTCGCCTGCGGCTCGTTGCTGGAGCTCCGTCTTCAGCTGACTGATTTGCCTGCCTACGAATGGTCGGCGATCGTCAGCGCGGCCAGGGGCTCCTTTCCCGCCCCCGGGATCTGGCGCCATGCGGGCTTGATCCCCGTGAACGCAATGGACCCGGTGACTCTGGGCGAGGGCAACACCCCCGTGATCCCCCTTAGAACTCTGGGGCTGAGGCTGGGGTTGCCGCATCTCTACGCCAAGATGGAGTGTCTGTCCCCACCGGTTCCTTCAAGGACCGGGGCACCGCCGTGATGATCACGAAGGCGCGAGACCTCGGGGTTGAACGGGTGGTGGAGGACTCCTCGGGCAACGCCGGGGCTTCCGTGGCCGCCTACTGCGCCAAAGCCGGCATCGCCGCCAGCATCTACGTGCCGGCGTCGGCCCCCCCAGCAAAGAAGGCGCAGATCGGGTTCTATGGCGCCGAGGTGGTGGCCGTGGAGGGGACTCGGGAGGCGGTGACGGAAGCGGCGCTGGAGCGCTGTCGCCGAGACGGCGCCTACTACGCGTCCCACAACTGGAACCCCTACTTCCTGGAGGGCACCAAGACCTTCGCCTACGAGGTCGCCACGGAATTCGAGAACAACCTGCCGGAGCATCTGGTTGTGCCGGTGGGGAATGGCTCCCTCTTCATGGGTGCCTGGAAGGGCTTCGAGGAGTTGCGAGCCCTGGGGATGGTTGAGAAGTCGCCCAGGATGCACGTGGCCCAGGCCACCGGCTGCATGCCGATTGTGGATGGCTACCTAAAGAAGCTGAAGCGGCCTGAAGTCATCCCCACCTTCCCCACCGTGGCCGGTGGGATCTCCATCGCCCGACCCAGCCGCGGCCACCTGATCCTGAAGGCGGTGGCGGACAGCGGTGGGGGCGGGGTGGCGGTGACCGACGAGGAGATCCTGATCTATCAGCGGCTACTGGCCGCCACGGAGGGGATCTTCTGCGAGCCGACCTCGGCGGCGGCTTTCGCGGCTCTGCCGAGGCTGGTGGAGCAGGGGAGCATCAATCCGGAGGAGCGGGTGTTGGTGGCCGTCACCGGCTTGGGGCTGAAGGATACCAGCGTCCTGGCGTGAGGCTGGGGTCTAGTGCTCATCAGCCGGAGCAGCCTCTCCTCCGACTCGGGCCGCCGCCAGACACGTCCATCCGTCCGGCGTCGGCGATCGGCGCACGCTTCATCGTGAATCTAGCCCTGTCTAGTGGGAGGGGGGCGCGGAGCCCGCGCCCCTGTCTGCCAATGCTAGATCACTTCCGCCCGAACAGCCTGGCGAGGGCGCCGGGTTTCTGCTCGGCCTGGTCGAGCTCCATCTCCACCACCGGTGGGGGCGGGGGAGGGGGCGGAGTCGTGGACTGGGGCCGCGGCGCTTCGGCGAGGCCGGCGTTGATGAGCCGGTAGGCCACCTGCCGCACCGCGAAATCGTCCAGCCCCAGCCGCTGGGCGACCTCCTTGAGGGCGACGTCGCCAGAGAGGCCGGCCACCAAGCGCCATTCCGCAAGGTTCAGCGAGATCTGCTGAACCGGATGCATGGGCTCCGCCAGTAGCCGAAGTGGCTTGTCCAGGAAAGGGATGTAGGATACCAGCAGCTCCCACTCTTCCAGGAAGCTGCGAGCCTTCTGCACCACGGGCGCCAGTTCGGTAGGCGCCAGGATGCTGTCCTCGGGAGGGGGGGCGTTCACGTCGAACAGGAAGCTCCCGTCCGGCCAGGTGAGGAGGGTGTTCAGCTCAGCGAGCATGCGTTCGCGGACGAAATCCACGATCTCCTCTTGGGTCAGCCCCGCTTGGTCGGCCAGCAAAATGCCCACTGCCTGTTCGGATGGTGGTGCCTGGGCGCTGACCTGCTCGTAACTCTCTGCGCTGATCCTATCAGCTCGGAAGAGGGCGGTGGCGAGACTCTCGGCTCGAGCCTCGGTTGGATTGATCTTGGTGAGCAGTCCGTTCTCGAAGTTGAGGGCGGCGGACTCGTTAGCGCGAGTCAGCGTCAGCCCGCCGGACTTGCCGGTGACCTGTACCAGGGTGAGGAGTTGGATAAGGCCAAAATCCTTGAGATCTCCGCTCAATGCCAACGGTGGATCGAACCTCCTGACTTTAGGATGAGCCGAGCATCCTCGAATATATACTTGATTCAGGTTGATGGGTCAAGCAGCCGATAGTCCTGGTAGAGTCGGACTACGAGAGAGGACCACGGCTTCCTTGCGGATGCCGATTGGGAGTTGTAGAATCAGAGTTGGGGAGAGAGGGAGCTCCTTGTTGAGAGGGTGCCACGTAACCCCTTCCATCATGGGGGGCGTTATGGGGTGTTATGGAGGGCGACAGACTGCTGGATAGCGGCTCCGGAGAAATGCCGACAATACGAAATGTCCGCCCCACCGACCTTGTATCCCTGATATCCTTCTTTCGCCGGGATTCCCACCGAGAGGTCACTGCTCAGTTGTGGCCAAAGGTGTGGCAGGATTCCGACGCTAGGGCCCTGTGGGGCCTTCTTTCCCGCTCTATCACCCCTCCCGGATCTGCCCAGGTATGGATATGCCTTATCGAGGACGACGTGCACGGTCTGGCCGTGGCGCATCCCCGAGCCGGCAAGCTGGCCTGGGACGTCGAAGAGCTGTACGTGGCCGAGGGGGACCAATCGGCAGGGGTGGGGCTGCTGGAGCAGTTGGCCGGAGAGGCGGCGCGAAAAGGGGCCAGAAGGGTCTTCCTGGCGACTCCGGTGGACGGGGGGATGGCCAGGATGGCGAGTCAGGCTGGGTTCGTGAACTACACAACCGAGAGCCTTCACTCGATCCGTTTCTCCAGCCAGGTGGAGGAGAAGGGATCGACAAGGGCCCGCCCCAGGCTGCGCCAGGATACTCAATCCCTCTTTCAGCTGTACAACGCGGCTATCCCCTGTCGGGTTCGGAGCGCCGAGGCGATGACGGTGGACGAGTGGCTCTCTCTGGATAGAGGGGGGCGGATCTGGGCCCCCAGCCTTGGCGGAAGTCGCCAGCATTTCGTCTGGGAGGGTAAAGAGGGGCTGGCCGGCTGGCTTCAGGTCACTTTTGGGGCCAAGAGCCAGCATCTCGAGTTGCTGGTACACCCGGCCCACCAGGCGGAAGCTGGAGAGATGGTGCACTACGGTTTGAGCCAGGTGAGCCATCGGGCGCCAGTTTACTTCACCGCCAGGGAGTATCAGCCCGAGGTTCTGTCGAAGCTGACCGAGTTCGGGTTCGCCCGGTCGGCCGATTATCTAGTGTTTGCCCGCCAGTTGGCCGTGCGAATTCCCGGCCGGGCCCTGGTCCCAGCGCGGGCGTAATCCGGCTGGCAAGCTTTATGCCCTCCGGATGGGGTCGATTTCTCACCCCATACCAGGCGTGGACGGGCAACGCACCCCCTGCGAGGTTGGATCGAATGGTATTGCAACAGGCGCATCGCGGAGAACAGCAGCAGACCGTCACGGACGACATCGATGCCCTCCTGGATGCCCTCCCCCCCCATATCAGCGGCCCGTTGAAGGACATGTCCAACCGTGGCGACCTCCTGGAGGTCGTGATGGACCTGGGTCGGCTGCCCGAGGCTCGGTTTCCAGGTTCCGAGACGATCCTTAGCTCTAACGACGTTACTGAAGAGGATCTGGACTACGTCATCGAGCGGATCGGGGTCTTCGGAGATGACAACCGTGCGGGTATCGAGCGTACCCTCCATCGCATATCGGCCATTCGAAACCGGTCGGGCAAGATCATTGGGCTTACTTTAAGGGTAGGCCGGGCCGTGTTCGGGACGATAGCCATCATTCGGGATATCGTGGAATTGGGCAAGAGCATACTGCTGCTTGGCCGCCCTGGGGTGGGGAAGACCACCATGTTGCGGGAGGTGGCCCGCGTGCTGGCCGACGATCTCCGCAAGCGTGTGGTGATAGTGGACACTTCCAACGAGATCGCCGGAGACGGCGACATCCCCCACCCGGCCATCGGTCGCGCTCGCCGGATGCAGGTAGTGACCCCCAGCATGCAGCATGCGGTGATGATTGAGGCGGTGGAGAACCACATGCCCGAGGTGATCGTCATCGACGAAATCGGCACGGAGCTGGAGGCGGCGGCGGCCCGCACCATCGCCGAGCGCGGCGTGCAGCTTGTGGGCACTGCTCACGGCAACACCCTGGACAATCTGATGATGAACCCCACCCTCTCCGACCTGATCGGCGGGATCCAGAGCGTGACTCTGGGTGATGACGAGGCAAGGCGGAGGGGCACCCAGAAGTCGATCCTCGAGCGGAAGGCCCCGCCCACCTTCGAGGTGGTGGTAGAGATCCAGGATCGGGACAGGGTGGCGGTCCACGGAAATGCCGCCGAGGCGGTGGACGCCATACTCCGCGGATCTCCCATGGCACCGGAGGTTCGGTCCAAGGGTCCGGACGGCGAGGTGCAGATCGAGCGGGCGCGCAACCTTCGGGCGGTTCCATCGGAGCGGGGTGCGCCCCCCGAGACGGCTGCCACAGCCCCATTTGGCGGCCGTCGATCAATGGGCATGACCCAGGCAGGGGATAGGGCCGACGGGAAGCCCACGCGGATCTATCCGTTCGGCATCAGCCGCGACAGATTGGATGATCTGGTACACTCTCTGAAGCTGCCGGTGGTCATCGTGCGTGAGCCCAGCTCCGCCGACGTGGTGATGACCGCCAAGAACTACTACCGCCGGAAGCCTCAGGCTCTCCGTGAGGCCGAGTCTGCCGGCATCCCCGTATACGTCCTGGCGAGCAACACCGACGCGCAGATAGAGGGCGCGTTGATAAACATCTTTGAGTTGGAGACGGCGGACCCCGCTGCCTATGCCATGAAAGAGGCAGAGGATGCCGTGCAGCAGGTGTTGGCGGAGGACAAACCTGTTGAACTGTCGCCCCAGAGTTCCTACCTCCGGCGGCTGCAGCACCAGCTGGCGGAGAGCCACAACCTCTCCAGCCGTAGCAAGGGGAGAGAGCCCTACCGAAGGGTCAAAATCTACCGGTCAGAGCAGGAATAGGTGGGAGCTTTTCTGGTTCTGGAGGGGCCCGAGGGGGGCGGCAAAACGAGCCACGCCAGGGCACTGGCAAATAAGATCGCGGAGGCAGGCTGCCGCACGGTGCTAACCCGAGAGCCCGGGGGCACCGGGTTGGGCGACGTTATCCGCGGGATCGTTCTCCCCGCCAGCTCTGTACCCATCTCTCCGCGCAGCGAGGCGTTGCTTTACTGTGCATCCCGGGCGCAGTTGGTGGACGAGGTGGTGCGGCCGGCGCTGGAGGAGGGCCAGGTGGTGATCTCCGACCGCTACAGCTTCTCCACCATCGCCTATCAGGGTTACGGCCGCGGCCTGGACGTGCGCATGCTGACCGCCGCGACTCGGTTCTCCACCAGCGGTCTGAAGCCTGATCTATGTATCCTTCTGGACCTTTCCCCCAGGGTTGGGCTGGAGCGGAAGCGGGGGGCCTTCCTGGCCGGGGGGGTCGACGAATGGAACCGGTTCGAGCAAGAGGAGGTCGCCTTTCACCAGCGGGTGCGGAACGGTTACCTGCAACTGGCTCGCTCCGACCCCGCTCGCTGGGTCGTCTTGGATGCAACGTTGCCCTTCGACACGCTTCAAGATAGAATTACAGAGGAAGTGTTCTTTCTGCTGTACCGCAAACGGGTGCTACGGCGTCCAACCTAGCAGGTGGAGGATAGGATGAAGCTGGTGGTGGCCATAATCCAAAAGGAGGATGCCGGCTCCCTGATCGACACCCTCACGGAGAAGGGGTATCGCGCCACCAGGATCAACACGGCGGGTGGCTTCCTCAAGGAAGGAAACGCTACCGTGCTGGTGGGGGTGGACGACCCGAAGCTGGACGAGGTGCTCTCCCTCGTCGAGACCAGTTGCAACACCCGAACGCAATACATCAATCCCCTCCCACCCGTGATGGAGCCGGGCGAGTTCTATATGCCGTATCCTGTCGAGGTGCAGGTCGGAGGGGCCACGGTATTCGTTCTTAACGTTGAGCGTTGGGAGAGGCTGTAGTCTCAACGCACCGCACTGTCATCTTCTGGCTGTATGCCGTCGGGGTAGTGGCCGGTGGAGGGGTGGAGGCTTCGGCCGAGAGTGCCCCACCGAACGGTCGCCTGAAGCGTTCAGTTCCGGATAGCAGGGCTGCAGTGCTTCACTGCGGGCCTGTCCTCGCCGAGTAGCTATAACGCCGCCTTCCAGGGGGCTGCAGCGGCATCGAGCCTCCCAAAATGCATTCCCAACCTTGGCCAGGGCTGGGCCGTGAGGGGCGCGAGTATTCATATCGTGCTTGGGAGTGTTGTTGTTGGGGCGATCCTGGGCGAGGCTATCAGGATAGACGACGGACTCTCCTGGCTGGGAGACTGGGTGGAAGACAGGGTGACGGGGGTCGGGGCTGGCGCGAATCGTGCTCAGCCTGAGGGTAACATTGGCGAAGGTGTCTCCCTCTTCAGCAAGGGTTTTGTCACCGCGAGCCTCATTTTCTACGTGGGGCCCATGACAATCCTTGGCTCGTTTCAGGATGGGCTGACTGGTGTCCACGATACCCTGGTGGTGAAATCCGTTCCTTGTGACTCTGGTTGGGGGTAAGTAAATCTGCACGCTCGAATTTGGGAGTAGCCGATGACCAAGTACATTTTCGTCACGGGCGGAGTGGTGTCCTCGGTGGGCAAGGGGATAACCGTCGCCTCTTTGGGGCGAGTGTTGAAGAGCCGAGGCATTACCGTCTCGGTTCAGAAGCTCGATCCCTACATTAACGTGGACCCCGGTACCATGAGCCCCTTTCAGCACGGGGAGGTGTTCGTCACTGACGATGGCGCCGAAACCGACCTGGATCTGGGCCATTACGAGCGCTTCATCGACGTAAGCCTGACAAGAGCCAGTAACGTCACCTCCGGCCAAATCTACAGCGGGGTGATCGGTCGGGAGCGGCGGGGCGATTTCCTTGGAGGCACCATCCAGGTGATCCCCCACATCACCAACGAGATCAAGGAGCGGATCTCCCGGGTAGCCAAGCAGACCGGCGCCCAGGTGGTGATCGTGGAGGTCGGCGGCACGGTTGGCGACATCGAGAGCCTGCCTTTCCTGGAAGCTATCCGACAGATGCGTCGCGACGTCGGCGAGGACAATACCCTCTACATCCACCTCACCCTTCTCCCCTATATCGGCGCCACCCAGGAGTTGAAGACCAAGCCCACACAGCACTCCGTGAAGGAGTTGAGGGGGATCGGCATCCAGCCGGATGTTATCGTATGCAGGTCGGACTACCCCGTTAGCGAGGAGTTGAAGGAGAAGATCGCGCTCTTCTGCAACGTGGATAAGAGGGCGGTGGTGCCGCTAGAGACAGTGCCCAGCATCTACCAGGTGCCGGTAATCCTGGAGGAGGCCGGTCTGGGCGATTTCGTGGTGGAACGGCTGGGGCTGCCGGGGCGTACCGCCGAGTTGGCCGAGTGGGGCCAGATGGTGGAGCGGAGCCAGCAGCTAAAGGAAGAGCTCACGGTTGGGGTGGTAGGCAAGTACGTGGGTCTCCACGACGCCTACCTCAGCGTGAGGGAGGCTCTGTCCCATGCCGGCCTGAATGAGAACCGGCGCATCAGGCTGGACTGGATCGACTCCGAGGATCTGGAACGGGAGGGCGAGGGCAGGCTCAAGGAGTTGAGCGGGATCGTGGTGCCGGGCGGCTTCGGCTACCGCGGAGTGGAGGGCATGATCCTGGCCGCGCGCTATGCCCGTGAGCACGATATCCCCTACTTTGGCCTCTGCCTGGGGATGCAGATCATCTGCATCGAGCTGGCGCGCTTCGTGCTTGGAACCGCCGAGCCGAACAGCACCGAGTTCAACATGTTCAGCGCCCACCCTGTGATTGACCTGCTGCCGGAGCAGCGAGACGTGGGAGAGAAGGGCGGCACGATGAGGCTGGGGCAATACCCATGCCAGTTGGTGCAGGGGACTCGCGCCGCGGAAGCCTACGGAGGCTCGAACATCATCTTCGAGCGACACAGGCACCGCTACGAGTTCAACAACGACTATCGCGAGCTGTTGGGGGTGGCTGGGATGGTGTTCAGCGGCCTCTCCCCTGATGGGCGGTTGGTAGAGATTGGGGAGCTGGCCGGTCACCCGTGGATGTTGGGAACACAGTTCCACCCCGAGTTCAAATCCCGGCCGAACCGTCCACATCCCCTCTTTGCGGCCTTCATCCGGGCCTGCAAGGTGAGCCTGCGTGAGGGCGATCAGCGCCCTCTGCCGCTTGAGAAACTGAATTCGTGAGGAGGCTAGGCGATGGAGCTCTTTATCGACACTGCTGATATGAAAGAGATCGAAGAAGCCGCCAGTTGGGGAGTCATTAGCGGCGTTACCACCAATCCGAGTCTGGTTGCCAAAGAGGGGAAGGTCGATTTCAAGACCATGATTCAGCGGATCTGCAACCTGGTGCAGGGCCCTGTCAGCGCCGAGGTGGTCAGCATGGACACCGAGGGGATGCTGAAGGAGGCCCGGGATATCGCTACATGGTCGCCCCACGTGGTGGTCAAGATCCCCATGACCTGGGATGGAGTTCGGGCGGTCAAGGTGCTCTCCAGGGAGGGGGTCAAGACCAACGTTACCCTGGTGTTCTCCCCGAATCAGGCGCTTCTGGCCGGCCTGGTCGGCGCCACCTACGCCAGCCCTTTCCTCGGAAGGCTTGATGATGCCGGCCACGACGGCATGGCGGTTGTCGGGGAGATCGTTGAGATCTACCGGAAGCAAGGTATCCAGACCAAGGTTCTGGCGGCAAGCATCAGGCACCCTCTGCACCTCGTCCAGGCGGCAAAGATTGGCGCAGACGTGGCGACGGTCCCATTCAAGATCCTGAAGATGATGGCCCATCACCCGCTCACAGATTCGGGGCTAGAGCGCTTCCTTGCGGACTGGAAGAAGGTAACAGGGTAGCTATCAGCCGTCAGCTTTCAGCTGCCAGCGTTCGGCGGGGAAAGGGAGACCTGTACACTGGTCGGAGGACGAGCCGAAAGGAAGTTCCACCTCACCGTCAAGGACGCTGGCTGAAAGGTGCGGACGGTTAGCTGGGAGCTGGTGGCAGCGTTGGAGGTGTATCAATGGGAGAGCCCATTGGTCGGAACCTGGGATTCGATCTGGTGAGGGTTACTGAGTCGGCTGCCCTGTCCGCGACCAGATGGCAGGGCCGGGGAGACAAGAACGCGGTAGACGGGGCAGCCGTCGAGGCTATGCGCTTTGTGCTGCAGTCGGTTCCAATGGACGGCATAGTGGTGATCGGCGAGGGGGAGAAGGACGAGGCCCCCATGCTCTACATCGGGGAGCTGATAGGCACCGGGGATGCCCCCAGCGTAGATGTCGCCGTCGACCCCGTTGACGGCACGACGCTGACCTCCAAGGGACTCCCCAACGCCATCTCCGTGGTGGCGTTGGCCTCCCGCGGCAGCATGTTCTACGCGCCCGGCATCGTATATATGGAGAAGATCGCCGTCGGGCCGCGGGGGAAGGGCTGCATTAGTCTGGACGCTTCAGTGGAGGAGAACATCCGCTGCGTCGCCAAGGCCAAGGGGCTGGAAGTGGGTGAGGTCACCGTGGTGATCCTGGACAGGCCGAGGCACGAAGATTTGATCCAGAAGGTGAGGGACGCCGGCGCTCGAATCAAGCTGATCGGCGACGGTGACGTGGCAGGGGCGCTGGAGGCGGCTTCCGAGGGCTCCGGCGTCGACCTGCTGATGGGGGTCGGGGGTGCCCCGGAGGCGGTGATAGCCGCTTGCGCTATCAAGTGCCTTGGTGGCGAGATCCAGTGCCGCATGGCGCCCCGGGACGAGGCGGAACAGATGAAGGCTGTCGCCGCGGGGTTTGACCCCAGCAAGATCTTCACCACGGACGACCTGGTCAAGGACGATGACGTTTTCTTCGCCATGACCGGGGTCACGGATGGAGAGTTGGTACGCGGGGTTCGGTATACCAATAGGGGAGCGGAGACCGAGTCGCTCATGATGCGTTCCCGCTCCGGCACGATCCGCCGTATCCAATCTAGCCACAACTTCGACAAGTTGATGAAGATCACCAGCCTGCCCTACCAAAAGCCTTGACAATGTTCTCGATCAATTGCTATGCTTTACCTTGGATAGATAGGCAACATGGTTGTCTCACCTCAACTGTAGGTACTGAAGCTGTTTCCTCGGTTGCTGTACCCCGTGTGTGGGCATCAAACGATAAATCGCCTGGGATCTCACCCTACCCCGCCGTGCGCCGTTTTCCCCAGAATCTTGGCGAACTGACACCGGCCACACCGCCCGTGCAGGGTGTCTGCCGGAGCCATTGGTGGTCAGGTATGTCCAAATCGGAGTGACTCGTGAACATAGCTGAACTAGAAAACAAGACCAGAGACGAACTGCAGGAAATGGCGAAGGAGCTCGGCATCGCCGGCGTCAGCACTCTGCGCAAGCAAGACCTGATCTTCCGGTTGCTGCAGGCTCAGACCGAGCAGCAGGGGAACATCTTCCGTGGGGGCGTGCTGGAGATCGTCGAGGACGGGTTCGGCTTTCTGAGACAGGAACGCTATCTGCCCGGCAGCAATGACGTCTACGTCTCGCAGTCCCAGATCCGGAGGTTTGGCCTGCGCACCGGGGACATGGTCACGGGGCAGGTGCGCCCTCCGAAGGACAGCGAGAAGTACTATGGGTTGCTGCGGGTGGAGGCTGTGAATGGGCTGGATCCAGAGGTGGCCAAGCGTCGGCCTCACTTCGACACCCTCACCGCCATCTTCCCCCGGGAGATGATCAATCTGGAGACTGTCTCCAACAACCTCACTCAGCGGTTGATCAACCTGGTGGCACCTATCGGTCGGGGACAGCGTGGCCTGATCGTCTCGCCTCCAAAGGCTGGAAAGACCACCATACTCAAGCAGATCGCCAACGGCATCACCTCCAACTCCACCGACATCCACCTGATGGTGTGCCTTATCGGCGAGCGGCCCGAGGAAGTCACCGACATGAAGCGTTCGGTGAAGGCGGAGGTGATTAGCTCCACCTTCGACGAGCCGGTGGAGGACCACACCACTGTGGCCGAGATGGCGCTGAATCGAGCCAAGAGGCTGGTGGAGGGGGGCCGGGACGTAGTGATCCTGCTGGACAGCATCACCCGTCTGGCCAGAGCGTACAACCTTGCCATGCCGCCTAGCGGCCGCACACTGTCCGGCGGTATCGACCCTATCGCCCTCTATCCGCCCAAGCGCTTCTTCGGCGCGGCCAGGAAAATCGAGGAGGGGGGCAGCCTGACGGTGATCGCCACCTGCCTTGTGGACACCGGCAGTCGCATGGACGACGTGATCTACGAGGAGTTCAAGGGCACCGGGAATATGGAGTTGCACTTGGATCGAAAGATCGCTGAGCGCCGCACCTTCCCTGCCATCGACGTAGCCCGCTCCGGCACCCGCCGCGAGGAGTTGCTGATGGACGAGTGGACCCTGAAGCAGGTCTGGACGATGCGGCGAATGCTCACGGCCATTGGATCCACCGAGGGAACCGAGTTGGTGCTCTCCAGGCTCAACAAAACACCGACCAACAAAGACTTCCTGACAACTCTCACCAAAGACGTCTAGCTCCCGTACCACCTCCCAGGGCCTGCCGGCAGGTGTGCGCCCGGCTTGCCCTGTTTCCCTTTTGTCCGTGCCTTGTTCCACGACCTCCCCGGTGCTAGGATGCGGCGATGGCACAAGGTCCCGCCCACGAGTCGCGCATCTTCACCCCTGGGGCTCGTCCTGCGACTGTCTCACTCGCCAGATGCTGTCCGGGTAGCGGGAGCGCAGCTGCCTCCACCCCGCGGCAAGGACCGTGGGCTCGTGGCTCTGCCTGTATTTCGACACAGCCAGATAGTACTGGGCCTCCGGCGCAAAGTGGCTCGTTGGAAAGCGGCGGATCACCTCTTCATAGGTGGCGGCAGCCCCCTCATAGTCGCGCTGCCTCAGCTGCCCCTGGGCGGCCCCGACGAGGATCTGCGGTAGGAACTCGTAGGGGGGGAGGTATCCGTTCCAGCGGTAGAACTCGAAGCCGCTGGGCGCAAGAACTCGAAGGTCTGGCGTCCACACGTGGAAGAATCGACCCACGAGAGGCTTGGCGGACTCCTCGGAGTTGTTCACCTGGATCGGCACGAAACGGCTGTTGATCGCTTCAATCACGGCTGCTTCCTTGTACGACACGGCAGCCAGCATCGCGCAGCCGCCTCAGGTGGGAGAGAAGAAGTCGAGTAGAACGAGCTTGTTCTCCTGCGCAGCCTGACGGCAGGCCTGGTCAAAGTCCGGGACCCAGTTGATGGTCGCCATGGCACTCACCCCCTTGGTAGAATTTGAGGTTCTGAGTCACTGGCCCGCAGAAAACATGCCAGGCCCAACCAGGGCATCCTTCGACACAAACGATACAAACGCTGTAGCGTCGGGGCTTGCCTCCGGCGCTACAGCGGCATGCCAGCAACGCGGCTCGATCTACCACCTGCTCTGTCCGTCCCGTATAATTCCTCGATAGCTTTGAGAAAGGAATGGGGATCCGGCCGATAAGTCCGATCCCCCCGTTCAGACTAGATGATATTCGACGAGACCCAGGCGAAGCCGCTGGACCTTCTGGAGCGCTACCGGCTGCTGTGCGAGAACGCCGGCGCATCCCGCGTAACCGACACTCCTCTACCAAAGGATTTGCGGGAGCAACTGGTCAGGATGGAGGCGGAACTTCAAACGAGGCTCTGGATGGCCACCGCGACGTCGGCCGGAGACGGACCCGAAAAGCCCGCCCGCTCCTCCAGGACTCGGGCCGCTTCGCCACAAGTGGAGACCCCCAGGCAAGGGTTGCTCGAGGGGGACGAAGACACCCCCCGGCCGCAGAAACCCTCTGTCTCACCGACCACCGCTTCGCCCGCCACCGCCACCGTCTACTCCGACGGCGCCTGCCTGGGGAACCCTGGGCCGGGGGGCTACGGGGCGATAGTGAAACTGCCCGGCCAGCCGAATAGGGAGCTATCCGGCGGCAAGGCCCGGACGACCAACAACGAGATGGAGATGGCCGCGGCCATCGAGGGTCTGAAGCTCGCCATTTCCAGCGGGGCGAAGGAGATAGCGGTGATCTCCGACAGCGAGTACCTGGTGAAGGGGATGACCGGCTGGATCAAGGGGTGGCTGCGCAACGGCTGGAAGACCAGCACGGGGTCGCCGGTGAAGAACAAGCCGCTCTGGGAGGAGCTGCACCGGCTCAGCCAGGGTCGGGCGGTGACCTGGTCCTGGACTCGGGGCCACGCCGGCCACAAAGAGAACGAGAGGTGCGACGAGCTGGCCACCACCGCCGCCCGCGAGGCGGCGGGGAGCTGATCCGGAGTTCGGCGGCTTGACACCGCGTCTAGCCTGCGGGCTAGACGCTCGAGTTCCCAGCCGTTTACTCGGCTGGGCGGGCTGATACAACCCGCCCAGTTCCGGCTAAAACCTCCACTCCATTCGGTGGGCCACTCCGTTTGGGTGGCTATTGCAGGGGGTACCGCCCGAATTCCTTCGCGGCCTCGTAAAGGGCGATCACGTTCTCCGTGGGCACGTCCGGCTGGATGTTGTGGACCGCGGCCACCATGTAGCCACCCCCATGCCCCAACTCACCGATCCGCCGCCGAACCTCGGCCCTCACGTCGTCCACGCTGCCGTGGGGCAACACCTGCTGGGAGTCTATCGCACCCCAGAAGGAGAGCTTATCCCCAAACTTCGCCTTCAGCCGCGCCGGTTCCATCTCCGCCGCGCCCACCTGGATCGGGTTCAGCACATCCACCCCGATGTCGATCAGGTCGGGTAGCAGGGCATAGACGGAGCCGCAGGTGTGGAGCGCCACCTTGGCGTGGGGACACATCTCGTGGACCTGCCGGAAGTAGCGGGCGTGGCGAGGCTTGATCACCTTGGCGTAGGTCGCGGGGGAAATTTGAGGGCCGCCCTGGGTGCCCAGGTCGTCGCCGGTGAAGACGATGTCCACCAGGTCGCCCACCTCACGCATCAGGTTCCGCGAGGTGACCAGGTTCACTTCCAGGATGGCGTCCATCATGGCGCCCATGAGCGCTTGATCCGCCGCCATGTCCATGAACCAGTCCTGGAAGCCCCGCAGGTACTGGCTGATGTGCACCACGCCCACCGTCACGTTCAGCACCAGTGCGTAGTCGCCCTGCTTCTTCAGATCCAGCGCCCGTTGGCGAAGGCCACGCGTCCGACCCGGGTCCTCGGGATCCGGCCATGGGTGGCGGACGATGTCCTGGACCGTGATCTCCCCGATCAGGGGCGACTCCTTCAGGTCGTACCAGTAGGAGCCGGGCGGCTGAGTGCGGGTAACCCCCCACTCGTCCCGATAGGTTATGGGGTCAAGCTGCTGGTCGCCACCCCGGTCAGGAGCGTTCGGCACTATGCAGCGGGTGTCCACGTCGAAGCGTTGCAGGATCCGCTCGTCGATGAAGACCGGCTGCATCATCCTGTCCGAGATGATGTTGGGCGCTTCGATGCCGAGGTGGCGCTTCAGCCGCTCGTAGCCGGCCACATGCAGGCTGGAGCAGCGGCTGCCGCCGAAGTCGATGGGCACCCGGTCGGGCTCCCGGTGATTGAGTGCGGCGACGACTCTCTCCCGATGGGTCATGGCTCTATTACCAGACATACCCTACCTCCGATGAAGCTATCAGCTGTCAGATATAAGCTATCCGAGATTACCAGCCTGCACTGGGCCCCAGAACCCAGAACCCAGAACCCATGCACAATATCACCTGGAGCGGTAGAGCGCCATCTCTCCCCCCAATGTCGCCACCCGCTGCCAGGTCAGCAGCAGCATCGAAAGCTGCTGGACCAGCAGCGCGACCCAGAGGGTGTTGAAGATGGGAGACAGCAACAGCAGCCCCGGGTAGGCGACAGCGAAGAGTGCCGCCGCCAGGGCGAAGGCGATGGCCAGCGGGGCCACCAGGTAGAGGCGGCGAAGGAGGAACCAGAACCCCAGGCCAGCGTGCCGCCAGAGGGAGCGTTGGGGCTCCAACGCCAGGCTGACCCGGGCGTAGTCCAGCGCCGCCATGAGCATCAGGACCAGGAAGAGGAGTAGTGCAACCCGAAGCCCCAGGACTGCCTCGGCAGGCTGGCCAAGTCCGCCCAACGCACTCAGCGGGACGTTCAGGCCAAGGTAAACCAGAAGCAGCACTGTGGCCCCAGGTATGTAGAAGAGAGAGAGGAGAAGAAGCCTCCAGAAGAGGCGGGCGCAGTCGGCGAAAAAGCCGGGCCAGGCGAAGCCGGCGGCACCGCCGACGAGGCTGCCGAGTATGCCACCGCGAAGGAAGGTGGCCAACAACAGGTAGAGCAGCGGCACCAGAAGGTAGAGGGGCCAGGGGAAGAGGGTGACGTCCAGGGTTCCGGGCACCTCGACCAGCCAGTCCATGCTCACCGGACCCAGGAGGTCTCGGGCCATGGAGGAGTGGCCGAAGACACCGGCAAGCTGGGTTGCCGGTGGGATGGCCGCGACCGCGGCCAGGGCCGTGTCCACCAGGTAGGCAAGTAACAATACCGGCCATAGAGCGGCCGCCACCTTCCAGCCCCGCCAGAAGCTACGGATCACAGACATCGGAAACCCCTCAGTTCTCAGTTCTCAGCCCTCAGCTATCAGCACTCAGAACCCAGCACT
>Ga0209014_10000955_pt1 | contig 17173 bp, 21 predicted proteins | sample BarGraNGADG00212_FD_184491 | JGI IMG/M metagenome (GOLD analysis project Ga0209014, IMG submission 184491) | Arctic peat soil microbial communities from Barrow, Alaska - Barrow Graham LP Ref core NGADG0002-212 (SPAdes) (version 2) | ecosystem: Environmental > Terrestrial > Soil > Wetlands >...
GACGGATCCGGCACCAGGCCGGTAACGGTTCGGGTCAGGCGGTCGGCTCCGAGTCGCCGAACGTTCCGGGGTGCTCGCGCTCGTCGGCATCCTTGCCTGGGGTCGTCTCCTCGCCCGCTGCGAACGTGCCGCCGTGCTCCTGGCGCTCCTCGGCATCCTTCTCGGGCGTCGTCTCCTCGCCGCCGGCGAAGGACCCCGGGTCGTTGCGAGCGTAGCGATCCGGGTGCTCGGTGGTCTGGGTGATGGGTGTGGTCGGCTCGGTCATTTTGTTCCTTTCCGCCCCGCATGGGCCCGTGCGCCGCGCCGCGATCTCCCGGCCCAGTCAGCGCGTGCTCTCCGTGCGTGGGTGCGCGCCGGCTCACGCCGATCGCACGGCCAAGTCTGCGGCGTGTCCGGCCACGCGTCATGACAACTCGTCATGTCGCCGCGACCACGACCGCCGAGGCGGCTTCTCCGTTGCTTCGCCCGGGCCCCGCTCAGCGAGAGGCTTTGCGTACCCGTGGCTGGTCCGCCGCCCCAGCCCAGGTTGGAGAGAGTCGGGATGTCGGCGGCGCGATTCCCGGCGGTACGATCCGCCGGACGCCGCGCGACGCGGCGACGCGGCGACGCGGCGACGCGCGGGCGGCCTGCGCGTGGGTCCGAACACGGCGCGGAGGAGGCACGTGATACGCATCGAGGAGCGACTGCGGGAGCTGGGCCTGGTGCTTCCCGCGCGCGTTCAGCCGCCGCCGGGAGTTCGGCTCCCGTTCGCGCCCGTGCGCATCGTCGGCGATCGCGCCTGCGTCTCCGGCCACGGACCGCAGAACCCGGACGGCTCGATCGCCGGCCCGTTCGGCAAGGTGGGCGCCGCGATCTCCGTCGAGCAGGGCTATGCGGCAGCCAGGTCGACGGCCCTCTCCATCCTGGGCAGCCTCGCGCGAGAGCTGGGGGATCTCGACCGCATCACCGCGTGGGTTCGGGTCTTCGGGATGGTCAGCTCGGCTCCGGGGTTCGGAAGCCAGCCCTCCGTGATCAACGGCTTCTCGGACCTGATCCTGGAGCTCTACGGCGACGCCGGGGCGCACGCGCGGTCGGCCGTCGGCATGGCCGAGCTCCCCTTCAACATGCCCGTGGAGATCGAGGCCGAGGTCCGGATCGCGCCGTGATCGCCTATCACCTCGTGCCCGCCGCATCGTGGGATGCCGCTCCGGCGGACCGGCCGTTCCACCCGGCGTCACTCGACAGGGAAGGGTTCATCCACCTCACCCACCAAATCGCGGATCTCATCGGCGTTGCCAACGCACTGTACCGGGACGAGCCAGGCCCGCACCTGGTCCTCACGATCGCGCTGGACCAGCTCAACGCGCCCTGGCGATACGACGGCGACGCGCGATATCCGCACGTCTACGGCCCGCTCGACCGGGCCACCATCACGGAGGTCCGACCGATCCGACGCGACGCGACAGGCGTGTTCATCGGGTTCTGATCCGGTCTCGTCGGCCCGGGTCGAGCCGGCGATCGGCACGCGCCAGGGTTCTCCGCCCGTACGGACGGACCCGAGCGGCCGGCGATTGAGTTGCGCTGGTGCACCTGCCGGGTTCATTCCGTCGCCGGTGCACCCGGGCAGGGGTAGTATCTGCGGAGATCAGCCAGCGAGGGGGTCGCTCGCGCGCGCGAGCTTGAATGTTCACGACCAACCCGGAGTCTCGACGCGGACTCGAGGGAGGTGTAGGTCATGTCGCTGCTCCAACGGGTCGGCCGCGCGAACCAGGGACCCGAGGTCCCGAACCCGGACGCGATCGTTCCCGTCGAGCCCCCGACCCCGGCGAATCCCGGGCCTGGCCAGGCCCGGGAGGAATTCCTGCACGGGGTCCGCGTGCGGCTCCAGAGCGAGGTGATCGGCGCCTTCAACGCGCTGCGTGAGACCTCCGGTCCGGCCGACACCCGCCTCAAGCTCGAAGGAATCGTCGACCGCGTCATCAACGCGCTCGGATACGTCGTGACCCGGGACGAACGCGCGCGCCTCGTCGAGGAGATGGCCGACGACTTCACGGGATTCGGGCCGATCGAGCCGTTCCTTCGCGACGAGACCGTCACCGAGATCATGGTCAACGGTCCCAACCACATCTACATCGAGCGTGCCGGGAAGATCGTGCGCGTCAACCGGAGCTTCCTGAACGACGAGCACGTGCTGCGGATCATCGACCGGATCATCACCCCGATGGGGCGACGGATCGACGCCATGAGCCCACGGGTGGATGCCCGCCTTCCGGACGGATCGCGCGTCAACGCCGTCATCGAACCGCTCTCGTTGATCGGGCCGGTGATCACGGTCCGGAAGTTCTCGGCCAGGCCCTTCACCGTGGAGGACCTCGTCCGGTTCGGGACCGCGTCGCCCGAGATCTTCGAGTTCCTGCGCGTCTGCATCGAAGCGCGGCTCAACCTCTTCGTCTCGGGCGGGACCGGCTCGGGCAAGACGACCACGCTCAACGTGCTGTCATCGTTCATCCCCGGGGACGAACGGATCATCACGATCGAGGATGCGGCCGAGCTGCAGCTCCGCCAGGAGCACGTCGTCACGCTGGAGTCCCGCCCGCCGAACCTCGAGGGCCAGGGCGAGATCACGATCCGCGACCTCCTCCGGAACGCGCTCCACATGCGCCCCGACCGCATCATCGTCGGCGAGTGCCGCTCGGGCGAGGCGCTCGACATGCTCCAGGCCATGACCACCGGCCAGGAAGGCTCGCTCTCGACGGGCCACGCGAACAGCCCGAAGGACATGCTTCGCCGCCTCGAGACCATGGTGCTGATGGCGGGCTACGAGCTGCCCCTGCGGGCGATCCGCGAGCAGATTGCCTCGGCCGTCGACCTGATCGTCCATACGGCCCGCCTCAAGGACGGCACCCGCAAGGTCGTCAACATCACCGAGGTCTACGGGATCGAGGACGACCAGATCCTGACCCAGGATGTCTTCGCGTTCAAGCAGACCGGCATTCGGGACGGAAAGGTGGAGGGGGTCCTCGCTCCGACCGGGATCCGGCCGACGTTCATGGGGAAGTTCAAGGCCTACGGCGTCGCGCTGCCGGAGGGCGAGTTCGGCATCCCCGCCGAGGACCCGACGAAGCCGGCGATGCGCCAGGCGAAGCGGAGCTGGGCCTCCGGCGAGACGACGCGCGCGATCGAATCCGGGACTCCCATCGGCCGTGGCCGGGCCGTCACTGCGGGTGGGATGGTCTACATCTCGTCGATCGGGCCGATCGATCCCGAGACGGGCCAGGTCGTCCGCGGCGAGATGCGAGAGCAGACGCGCCAGGTCCTCAGCAACCTGAGGGCGAAGCTCGAGGAGGTCGGGAGCTCGCTCGACAAGGTCGTCTGGGCGAACTGGTCCCTCCGGGACCCGACCGAGTTCGACACCTTCGACGAGGAATGGGTGCGCTGCTTCCCCGGCGAGGCGCCGGTCGGCCAGGGCACGCTGATGCCCTCGCTGCAGCGCCGGGCCGGCTTCCGCGTCTCCATCGGCGTCATCGCCGAGGCGTAGCTGGCCCGCGCCGCGGTGCGCCGGCGCGAGATGCCTGTCACGGAACTGTCGTCGGCCCGACATCGAGGCGTCACGCCGCGACCCCAGCCTTCGGCGTGACTCGGCGCCAACGCCGAGCGACACGGAGGACGCCGCATGAGGCATCGACGATTGATGGGCAGCCTGGCCGCGCTTGGGGCAGGCATCGCGCTGGCCGTCCCGGGAGTGGTGACGGCACACGACGGCGCGGCCGGGTTCGTCTACACGGAGACGAACGGGGCGAGCGGCAACGCCGTCCTGGCATTCGCGCGCGCCGGCGACGGCAGCCTGACGGCGATCGGATCGTTCGCGACCGGCGGCCTGGGGTCCGGTGGCGGCCTCGGGTCGCAGGGCGCAATCACGCTGGCCGGCGACGGCCAGTGGCTGCTCGCGGTGAACGCCGGCAGCAACGACGTCAGCCTCTTCCGGGTCCGCGACGGCGGCGGGCTGATCCTGGCCGATCGAGCGGCGGCCGGCGGCACGCTCCCGACCAGCGTGACCGCGAGCGGCGGGCTGGCCTACGTCCTCGATGCAGGTGGATCCGGCAACATCGCCGGCTTCCGCCTGGACGACGGGTCGCTCCACCCCCTCGCGCGATCGATCCGGCCGCTGAGCGGCAGCGCGACGAACCCGGCCGAGGTCGCGTTCAGCGGCGACGGCAAGTTCCTGGTGGTCGCGGAGCGGGCGACCAGCCTCATCGACACGTACCGCGTGGACGATCGTGGCGCGCCGAGCGGACCGGTCACGTCCGCGTCGTCCGGCCCGGTCCCCTACGGCTTCGCCTTCGATGGACGTAACCATCCGATCGTTTCCGAGGCCGCCAACAGCGCGCTGTCGTCGTACCGGCTGAGCTCGGCCGGGGCAACGGTGATCTCGGGGAGCGTGCCGACGGGCGGCCTCGCGGCCTGCTGGGTGGCGACCTCGCCGGACGGCCACTGGGCCTTCGATTCGAACGCGCACGGCGGGACGATCTCGTCATTCGCGGTCGCGTCCAATGGCTCGCTGGCCCTCGCCCAGTCCGTGGCGGCGAACACCGGCACGGGCAGCACCCCGCTGGACCTCGGGGTCAGCTCCGACGGCCGGTTCCTGTACGTGGTCGAGGCCGGCGCGCACGTCCTCGGCGGGTATGCGATCGGCGCGGGCGGCACGCTCGTCGCGGTCCCGGGCGCACCGACCCTCCCGGCGGGCACGGGCGGGATCGCCGTCTCCTGACGCCGGCTCCCGCCAGCACGGACGGCCGGGAGGCAGCCTCCCGGCCGTCCACTCGTTCGCACGACTCGGAGGACGACGTGGACGCCCTGGCCTACGATCCGGGCATGCGCAACACGGAGCGGCCGATCCTCGTCGTCGACGACGACGCGAAGATCGTGCATCTCGTACGCACGTACCTGGAGCGGGACGGCTATCGCGTGGTGGAGGCGTCCAACGGGCGCGCGGCCCTCGCCGCCATCGCGCTGGAGGCGCCGGCGCTGGTCGTGCTCGACGTGATGCTGCCCGAGGTCGACGGCCTCTCGATCGTGCGGGCCGTCCGGCGCACGGACCGCACGCCGATCATCATGCTGTCGGCCCGCGGTACGACGAGCGATCGGATCGAGGGCCTCACCGCCGGCGCGGACGACTACCTCCCCAAGCCATTCTCGCCGGCCGAGCTCGTCGTCCGCGTCAGGCGCGTCCTGGACCGCGCCGCGCAACCTTCGAGCGTCCCACCCCCGAGCCCGATCCTGCGGACCGTCGACCTGGTCCTCGACCGGGATCGCCACGAGGCGACCCTGGCCGGGCGGGATGTCAGGCTGACGGCGCTCGAGTTCCGGCTCCTGGCCGCGCTCCTCGAGGCGAACGGCCGCGTGCTGTCGCGCGACCAGCTGATGGACGCCGTGTACGGCGACGGCGAGGCGGACGTGCTGGATCGCACGATCGACGTCCTGGTCAAGCGCCTGCGCGAGAAGCTGGGCGACGACGCGGACCGGCCGCGTTACGTCGCGACGGTTCGGGGCTTCGGGTACCGGACCGCGCCGGCCGGGGCGGATCCCGCGTGATCCCCGGGGCGCCGCGCGGCATCGGCGCACGGATCGCAGTGGCGGCGATCCTCGTCGCGGTGCTCGCGGTCGCGATCGTCGCAGCCGGCGCCCTGGTGCTTGGCGCGGAGTCGTTCATCAACCTGATGACCGCGGACGGCCACCCGGCCGAGGCCGCCCGGACGATGTTCGACGACTCGGTGGGCCGCGTGGTCGTGGTGGCGCTGGTCGTCTCGATCCTGGCGGCCGCCGCGCTCTCCGCCGCGCTCGGGCGCCGGATCGCGCGGCCGCTCAGGGAGATCGAGCGAGCGGCGCGACAGATCGCCGCCGGCGAGTACGCCGCGCGCGTGCCGAGCGGCGGTCCCGCGGAGCTGAGCGGGCTGGCCGACTCGTTCAACCAGATGGCCTCGTCGCTGCAGGAGCAGGAGCGGATGCGCGGCGAGTTCATCGCCAACGCCGCCCACGAGCTCCGAACACCGCTCACCAACCTCCAGGGATACCTGGAGGCGCTGCGGGACGAGGTCATCCCGGCCGATCGCGCCACGTTCGCGTCGCTCTGGGAGGAGGCGGAGCGCCTCGTCCGGCTGTCGCACTCCCTCGACGTCCTCGCCGAGGGCGACGCGCGGGTGGGACCGCCTGCGCTCGTCCGCGTCGATGTCGCGGGCGCCGTCCGGACCGCGGCCGAGCTCGTGGCACCCTCGATGGCGCAGGCCGGCCTCACGTGCAGCCTCGACGTGCCCGCGTCGCTCCCGGCCCGCGCGGATCCGGACGGGCTGGCCCAGGTTCTCGCGAACCTGCTTCAGAACGCCCTGCGGTACACCCCGGCCGGCGGGTCGGTGCGCATCGCCGCCGACCCGCGCCCCCGCGAGGTCGTCGTCTCCATCGAGAACACCGGACCCGGGATCCCGGCCGCGGACCTGCCGCACGTGTTCGAGCGCTTCTACCGCGTGGAGAAGTCGCGGGACGCCGACCAGGGAGGCGCGGGGATCGGCCTGGCGATCGTCGCTGAGCTCGTGTCGTCGTTCGGCGGCAGGGTCGGAGCCGAATCCGGGGACGGCTTGACCACGTTCTGGTTCAGCCTGCCGGCGCATTCCTGAGCGCTGGACGAGCCGACTTCGGTGGAACGCCCATCACCCAGCAGCAGGTACAGCCGCTGGCCGGCCAGGCGCAGTCGCTCATCGACGCGGTCGTGGCTGCCTCGAGCTGAGCAACGCGGCCCGGTCGTGTTCGTGCCGGGCGGCGTCACGCCGGTCGGCCCGTCCAACGCGCCGCTGCTGGAAGAGCTCGGCGACGAGGTCGCGCCGCTCCGCGCCCGGCGTCAGCCCGCGATGGCGTGATCGATCGCGAAGACGAGCACTGCCAGGGCGGCCACGGTCGCAAGCGCGCCGGCCACCACCGCCGGGCGGCGAAGGAGCCGGACCGAGACGTCCACGAAGAGGTGGGCGTCCGCCCGGAGATCCGGATCGGACGAGAGTCGTCGCCACACGACGAGCACGCCGAGCGCGAGGGCGAGCACGGGCGCGACCCCGAGCACGAGCAGACCGGCATTGATCGAGACGAACCAGGTGAAGATCACGTCGGCCGCGTGCGCCGGCTGGTACTGCACCGGCTGCATCAGGCGGACCATCGCCGATGCCAGCAGCACGACCGCGGGAAGCACCAGCAGCGTCGCGGCGAACGCGGCGGCCGTGTCGATCCGGCGAGATGTCATGGCACGTTCCTCCGGGATTGCGACGGGGTATCGATCGAGGCGTGCCGCGATCGCGCTCGCGACGACGTCGAGGACCAGGCGGACGGACCAGCGCTCCTGCTCCAGGAGGGCGCCGAACTCGTCTTCGTAGCGGCGGCGCCAGCGCGACGGGTACAGGCGGACCAGGAGCCGCGGGTGCATGACGGCGCTCACACGACGGCCAGGCGACGCAATCCGGCCTCCGCGATCTGGCGGATGGACGCGAGCTGCTCACCGAGCACCTCGCGCCCAAGGCCGGTCAGCCGGTACGGGCGGCGACGCTCCTCGTCGGGGAGCGGCTCGATGAGACCGCGCGCTTCCAGGCGCGCCAGCGCGCCGTAGAGCGTGCCCGGCCCCAGCCGGACGCGTGCGATCCGGTCGATGTCCTCGATCATCGCGTACCCATGCTTGGGTCCGCCGGCGAGGCTCGTGAGGATCAGCAGGCCCGGCTCCGGGGGCTGTCCTCGCTCGTTGAGGTGACGCGGCATCCGGCTCGCTCCTCGCACTGATCGCCTTGCATCGTAGCGCGGTATATATCGTAGCACATAGTATGCGGCCGTGGGCGCGGTTCGAGCGGCATGCGCGGGCGGCACGACGCGGTCCTGTCCGCCCCGGACCGGCAGACCGGGCGCGGCGATGGCGGCGACGTCAAAGCCCCACGGCGCGTCGACGCCATGGAGGGAGCGTGCCACCCGCCGTCGTCTGCCTGCTCCTGTCGCGCCTCGCCCGCGGGCTCGGCCTGGCGGCCGGTCAGACGGGCTTGCCGATGTCGGTGTTGCCGAAGGGACGCTTGAACAGGTACCGCGCGTCCCCGCTGGCGGCGAGCGCGAACCCGCTCATCTCCCAGCCGTTCGTGCCCAGGAAGGCGAGCACGGCGGGCGCCTGGACCTGGCCGTTGAGGCGGAGGAGGTTCGTCGCGGAGCCCCCCTCCATGAGCAGCTCACCGAACCATCCCTTGGCTCGCGCCACGAACCCGTCGCCCTGGCTCCAGTAGAACCTGACCGTCACGTCGCTCGACGAACCCGAGACCGTGTACTCCGTGTACTCCCACTGGGTTGCCGCAGTCATCCGAACCTCCGGCGCTCCGCGCCCTCCCTGATCGATTGGTTGGATACCCCGCCCAACTCTGCCACAAACGACCGGACCGTAAGCGCCACCGTACCGGCCCGCCCGCCGGGGCTGGCGACCACGGCCCGACAACCAGGCCTCTCGCCGAAGCAGGGCCGGGTGCTCCACCCCGGCCAACGCCCGGCCTGGCCATCGGCGCCGCGGCGGCCCTGCTCATCCTCGACGTCCTCGGCCGGCGGTCACGTCGCGCCTGTCCGACCGCGAGCAGCTCATCACGGGGTCCAGGTGAAGTGAGTCGTAGTCGGCACGCTGGCGCGGGGCCCTAGCCCAGTGCCACCCCGAAGGCGTGGGTGATGCCCCAGGTGAGCAGCATGGCGATCGCACCGCCGATCACATTGCGAAGGATCGGTCGGGTCTTCGAGGAGCCGGAGATCACGGCGCTCGTCCAGCCGGTGAGGAAAAGCCCGACCAGCCCGACTGCGACCGTGATCGGGACCCGCACCGGGGCCGGGCAGAGCACCATGGAGACCAGCGGCAGGAGGAAGCCGACCGTGAACGAGACCGCGGAGGCGATCGCCGCATGCCACGGTGTGGTCAGCTCCTCCTGGTGGACGCCGTACTCGGCGCGCAGGTGGGCAGCAAGCGTGTTGTGCGCGCTGAGCTCCTTCACGACGGTCCGCGCGGTCGCCTCGGACAGCCCCTGGCCGCGGTAGACGTCGACCAGCTCGTCGAACTCCTCCTCGGGAGTGTGCTCCAGGTCGTGGCGCTCCTTGGAGATCAGCGACTCCTCGGTGTCGCGCTGGCTGGACACCGACACGTACTCGCCCATCGCCATCGCCGAGGCTCCGGCCAGCAGGCCGGCCACGCCGGCGAGCACGATGGCGTGCAGGTTCGTCGGGTCGGCCGCCGCAACGCCGATCGTGATGCCCGACCCGGAGACCACCCCGTCGTTTGCGCCGAGCACCGCGGCGCGCAGCCAGTTCAGCTTCGCGCCGAGCCCTCCGAACCCGACAGTCTCCCGGGTCTCCTGCGGATTGTCTGGGGTGCCTGCCTGCATGATGACTCCGGCTGAACGGCGATTGGAGGTCTGCCTCGAACCCTGCGCATCGATTCAGGGCGCGGTCCTGTCCGCGGTCCCGTGCGATCCGTCGGCAGGTAGCAACAGGATCGACCCGATGGCTCCATCGTGACAGGCCTGTCGATTGCCGGCATGCCATCGGGCCGGCACGGGCACGACACGGTCCGAGCGGTGCACTCCCCCACCAGCGGTCGGGGCCCGTTCCACCTGCTGACGACAGCGCGGACCGGAGGCATGCCCGCGTACATACTGGCACCGTCGCAGCGGGGGACCCCGAGCCACGGGCCGACGATGTCCGCGACATTCACATGGCTGAGGTGACGACGATGCTGTCCGAGTTCCTGGCGGTGACGACCCTGGTGGTGACGGACGTCGACCGGGCGAAAGCGTTCTACCAGGACGAGCTGGGCCTCACCCTGCTCGAGGAGACCCCGGCAAGCTGCCGGTTCAGCGCCGGCAAGGGATCACAGCTCACGATCCGGCGCGGCCAGCCGGGCGCCGGTGGTCAGACCGTGATGCACTTCGAGGTCGATGACATCGAGGAAGTCGTCCGCGATCTCACCTCGCGTGGAGTCACCTTCGAGGAGTACGAGACGCCGAAGACCGTCAACTTCATCGCCCAGTTCGGTCCGGCTCGCGGCGCGTGGTTCAAGGATCCGGCGGGCAACGTGCTCGGCCTGCGCGATGGGCCGGTTCCAGGCGCCGGATAGCGCCGCGCCCGGGCCGGGCTCGCTTTCCATAACATCGGCGTCGTCGGCGCGTACATCGGGATCCGCCGGCCACGGCCCGCGAGCAAGTCGCCGGACCGTTGCGTGAGGGCGCGGGCCGCGTGTCCGACCTCGGGAAACGGTCGTCGTGCGCGTGAACGTCGGGTCCATCACGAGCGGCGTCGATACCAGACCAGGCCGCCCAGGTACCCGACGGCGAAGACCGCGCCGACCCAGGCGTAGGGCGTCGAGTCGCCGCCGCCGAACTGGGTCACCAGGAACGCTCCCACCAGGACGACCGCGAGAAGCTGGCCGGCGAGCGAGAGGGCCCGCAGGTTGATCGTCTCCCAGCGCTCGTCCCGGGGCAGGCCCGAGAGGAGGCTTGCCATGTCCGACCTCGACTGGAGCGCGCGAAGCGCGATCGCATAGCCGGCGACGATGACGAAGGCCACGGCCCCCTGTGCGAGGCTGGCGTGGCGGCCCAGCAAGGCCCCTGCCATGAGCAGGCCGAGAACGAAGCCGACCGCCGGCACGACCCACCTAGACATGTTTGTCGTCATGGAAGAGCTCCTCAACAGGTCGACCGAAGAACCGGGCGATGGCGAATGCCAGCGGCAGCGAGGGCAGATAGCGGCCGGTCTCGATCGCGTTGACCGTCTGGCGCGAGACGCACAGCTCCTGCGCGAGCTGGCCCTGGCTGAGGCCACGGCTCTCACGCTGCTGGCGAACCCCGTTGGTCATGGTGTCAAGCTAGCTTGTCAGCGCCGGCGATGTCAAGGACGTTTGTCACCCCGACGGGGACCGATCGGTCCCGTGGCCGCCGCCACCACCGTCCTGCCTGATCCGACCGGTTGGCCGCGGACTACCATTCCCGGTGCTGCGTCAACCACCGGTGCAGGGAAGGTCCACGTGCGGGAGACCCCGACATCGCGAACCTGTCGCTCGGCGAGGTGCGCACCGTCCTGACGTTGTCGCGGATCGATCGGCTCCCGGCCGTCGACGAGACGGCGACCGATCACCTCGCGTCGGTCGGCTGGCTGCGCACACACCTCGGCTGACGGAAGGACGCGGCGGGCGACGAGGAGCCTGGCTGAGCGGAGAGGGACGAGGATACGGGCGTGGCGCTGGAAGTGGAGGCGATCAACCCGGTCCGACTCGGCCTGTTCCCTCCCAACATCCTCGTCATCTTCGCCCGCTGGGAGGTGACCTGCGGCTTCTGCCGGACCCGGTTCCGGCGCATCGTTCTGGACCTGATGATCGGGTCGAGGATGAGCTGGGTCGCGTGCCCGGGGTGCGGAACGCACAACCTCCTGCCGCATCACCCCGACGTCCGTACCAAGGGCCGCTGATCGATGGTCACCCGCCCCCGTCACGAAGCCGATCCGGCGCCCCGATGAGGACTCGCCTGCGGGTGGCGGTCGTGCTGAGCGTCATCGCGCTCGCCGGCTGCGGCGTCACGCCGTCCCGGCCGCCGGTCTCGTCACCTGCCATGGCAGCCCCGACGGGCGCGGCTCGATCGTCCCCATCGCAGCCCGAGTCCACGGTGGCACCGACCGGCCCGTCGAACGGTGCGCCATCTGACGCGCAGGCAACGGCCTTCACGACGCGTGTGCCGCCATCCGCCGACGACCAGTGGACGGCGATCCACTGGCGCACGGTGCGCGCCGCCGACCCGTTGACGCTCGTGCGGTCGGTCCTGCGCTGGCGCGACGGTTTCATCGCAGTCGGGTGGGCGGGATCCTCGACGCCCGTGTGGACCTCGCACGATGGAGCGCACTGGGAGCCGCTGCCGTTCGACACGGCGACGACCTTCTGGCCGGGCCTGCTCGTCGTCGGCGTGGCCGAGGTCAGCACGGGCCTGGTCGCGCTCACGGTCATCGTCGGACCGAACAGCTGCGGCGGCGCAATCGAATGCCAGGAGGTCAGCCCGCCCGTGCTCTCGTGGGCCTCGCCCGACGGGCGGACGTGGATGCCGCAGGGGGTCCTCGACCTCGGGCTGCCGGCCGCAGGGCTGGGGACTCCCCTCCTTGCCGCGGGACCGGCAGGGCTCGTCGCGGCGTCCACCACGTCACCGCCGCGTGTGGCACGGTCGGTCGACGGGTCCTCCTGGTGGACGCTGCCCAGCGGCGCCATGCCGGCCGGGCTGACGTTCAGGGACATCGTCCGGACGACCACCGGGTTCACGGCCGTGGGAGTCCAAGCGCAGGACGCGGACCATGGCCGCGCCGTTGCCCTCCAGTCGGTCGACGGTTCGACGTGGACCGGCCCCTATCCGCTCCACATGCCCGCGGCCTCGGCGTTCATCCTGGCCAGCACCGGCCCGAGCTGGGCCGCGACGCGACTGGTGGCGGCCCGCAAGGGACTCATCGCGGTCGGCAACATCATCGCGACGCCGGGCGCCGCGCTCTGGTGGCAGTCGGCAAACGGTCGCAGCTGGCGCCCGCTGCCGTCCTACCCGCCGCTGGGGCCGACGACCTGCACCGGCGAAGGCTGCGGCAACCAGCCCAACGGGGCGCTGGTCGGCGACGGCCATCGCATGGTCGCGGTCCGGGGAGGCGCGGATGCTGGTGCCTGGACCTCCGCCGACGGCCTCGCCTGGCGCCGCGTTCCCGTCACCGGCGACATCCCTGGCGAGCAGGCGACGCAGGCGGTCCTGCTGCCCGGTGGCGTGCTGCTCTCTGACGGGACGACCACGTGGTTCGGCGAGGCGGCGGGGCAGGAGGCCCTGCACGAGCTCAGGCACACGGGGGCCTGACCGCGAGTCGATGGTGTCACGGGCGTGGCAGACTGTGCGGCACTCGCAAACGAAGAGGGGCTTCTGTGGCGGAGAGCCATGCCGCAGGTGCGGCATCGGAGCGTGCGTTCCTCGCACGGATCCCAGCCGACGCACGGCGGCTCCTCCTTGAGGATGCGCGTCTGGGGTAGGTCGCTGCTCCGTCCGATGGTCTGTGACGTCGGTCACGGCACGATCGTGCGACCAGCCGGGTGACCCGCGACGACGTGACACCCGGGTCACGTCGGGGCCCGTCGTGGCGCCCGTCACGAGGCTGCCCGTCACGACGCGGGCCGTCGCCATGGGCAGCGGCGGATGGATCTCCGAGCGAGAGGTCGGATCGCCGGCAGGACGCACGTTCCGCCTGCTGACCGCGCGCGGGGCGGGACGTGCGCCCAACCGCATAATCGCCGCCTTCGCACCGGGAGGGCGTCCCTGCCATCAGGCTGTCGAGACGCGCCTCCCAACAGGGGGGCTGGCATGCCGAAGATCGTGGTCACCGCGGCGGTCAAGGATGTCGAGGCGTGGCTGAAGTTCAAGCCGCAGCTCATCGCCCAGCTGTCCGCCGTCGCGTCGGACGGGGCCAGCTACGTCGCGAACGATGGCAGCAACCGCGTCGCCAGCACGTGGGACGTCCCTGACATGGAGGCCTTTCAGGCGGCCCAGAGCGCACCCCCATCTCCCGAGATGGCGGCGGCGATGGAGCGGTACGGGATGATCCCGCCAACGACGGTCTACGTCGAGAAGTAGCACGACCACGGCAGACGAGCCGCCGCGAAGGCCACAGACATCGCGACGTCTCGGCCTCGCCGGGAATCAAGGGGGAGACAACGTGAACCTGAACAGCATCCTGATCGGATCGACGGATCCGCAGCGTCTGAAGGACTACTACACCAAGCTCTTCGGGACACCCGGCTGGAACGAAGGTGGGTACAACGGCTGGCAGCTCGGCACGGGCTTCGTCACCGTGGGCCCACATGATCAGGTCACGGGCAGCAACACTCAGCCGGGGCGCCTGATATGGAACATCGAGACGTCCGACGTCGCGGGCGACTTCGAGCGGCTCAAGGCGGCCGGTGCCACCGTGATCCGGGAGCCCTACCAGCCGGGTGATGTGGCTGGAGCTTGGATCGCCACGTTCGCCGATCCCGACAACAACTTCTTCCAGCTCCTCAGCCCGATGCCGATGTAGGTGCGTCAGGTACCGGTCCGCTGCCTGGTCCTGGGTCCCGGTGCAGGTCCGGTCCTCCGGGTGGGTCAGCGTGCCCGATGCACCATCCAGTAGTTGGGCTCGACGTAGACGCCCATGTCGCCCTCGCGGTCGATCTCGACCGGCACGAGCGCACCCGGTACCACGTAGGACCCGGTCTCCGGCATCGGTAGCCCGGTCCAGTCCTCCCACTCGGCCACGCGGCCGCGGATCGTCATCGACTCGGAAGCGACGCCTGCGCCAATGCCACCGACCCGCTCGTGCGTTCGAAGCCAGGGATCGAAGAGCGAGCCGTCGGCGCGGCGCCAGCTCGCGTAGCGCTCCATGGCGATCAGCGGGTAGCGATGCTTCTCGGTCGGGCGCACGGGTGCCACGAGGCTCGCCAGTCCATGGTCGGCGACGATCCCGCGCATGACCCCGAGGCACGCCGCGCTCAGGCCGAGGCCGAGGCGATCAGGGGCAACCACGATCATGAGGGCCGACGCGGCGGTCGCTTCTGCGCCCGCCTCGACCGTCGCCACGCCGTTCTCGAGGACCGCGTCGATCCCTCCCGGCGGCAACGTCGCGGGGTTGCCGTCCCAGCGGATCGGCAGGCAGTTGCCCACGGCGATGAGGTCGTCGCCATCAGGGTCGGCCAGGGCGAACTGGTAGTCAGGCCACAGCTCGTAGAGTCGGTCCCAGAGACGGTTCACGACCTCGTCGTGGCCGACGAGGAACTCGGGCCACGGCGACGCACCCAAGCCGCGCATGGTGTTGATGAGATCAGGCCGTGCAGCGGCTGTGATCACCTTGTAATCGTTCACCGGGCGAATCGTTGCAGGCTCCAGACCGTGCGTCCAGAGATGGCCGCGCGTCCCATCCCGCGACCGGACCGGAGCGCCCCGTGCGGAGCCGGGGCGAGTCAGGCAGCCCCGATGCTGCCGCGATGCCCGCTCGGCGAGCGCTGAGCGGGCATCGGACAACCGGTCCTGCAGCAGCGGGCGGAACCGCTATGGCACGTAGACCTTGATGTCGCCCTTGACGACCTGGTACCAGATCTGGGTACTCCCGTCCGTGTCAGCCCAGGGAGCGGTCACGAACCAGTCTGGGCTGGCCATGCTGCCCCCGTCGAGCAGAAAGACCTGAATCTCCGCGCAGGCGTAGGTGCCGGGGTAGTCCCACACACACTGCATCGAAGGGGCCACCACCCCAGGTGTGTTGTCGTTTTCGTCCCTGTAGAAGCCTGCGTTCTCGACGATCGCAATCCACGCCGGGAGTCCCGAGTCGGCCAGGGGCGTGAACTCGATCACGCCGGGGCTCGGGTCGCCGACCGTCGGCGTCGTGAGATGAGCGTCGACCCACCCGACCGGCACCCCGTCGTTATTCGCGACGAGCGCGTGCACGTCGACGAGTTTGGAGTTCGAGGCCGCCGTGGACCCCACCACCAGGACCATCAACAACGTCGCGGCCAGCAGAGTCGCCAGGATCCGTCGCATCAGTACGTGCCACCCTTCCGGGACGCGTCCTGCGGGTCGGTCTCGCCAGTGGCTCGGCGCGGTCCCGGCGGCCGGGGTATGGACCGCGTGTTATCGCCTCCCGCGTTGCAGACGGGACGCTTGACGGGCGCAGGTCTTGCACCAGCGGCATCCGTCGTGAAGCGACCCCCGGACGCCCGGTGCGCGTCCGGGGCCGCGAGGACGCAGTGACGGCTCGCTCCGGGTCAGTCGCCGTGGTAGGTCAGGACGAAGGCCCCGGGTCCGACGGCCCAGCTGGTGCCATCCCAATCGCCGACAGTGGGCGTGTACGTGTTCGTGTCGAGATAGTCGGCGCGGCCGGCCGGGTCGAGCACGTCCACGAACCAAAGGTAGATGGGATGGCAGTTCGGCACGTTGGGCTCCGAGTAGTCGCACGTCACGCCCTCCGCGTAGGCGACGTTCGCGCCAAAGTTGGGGCCATCCCAACCGCCTGGATTACCAGCAGTCGGGTCGTACCCGAACCGGACATAGCCGAGCTGCGCATGCGACTCCCGAACCGGGTATCCGGGGGCCCCGTAGAAGTCGTAGTGGCCGGGCACGAGTTGCTGCTCGGACGGCTCGAACAGCTGCACGGTGACACGCCCGATCACCTCTTGAGTCTGTCCGTCGATAGCCTGGAAGTTAGCCACGAGGCTGTTCCCAGGGGCTCCTGGAGCCGCCGAGACGCTCGACGCGGTGAGCGAAGCGACGAGCATGCCAGCGGAAAGAAGCGCCACGAACCGGCGCATCGCAAGCCTCCCTGGGACGCATTCACGCGGGTCGGTCTCGCCAGTGGCTCGGCGCGGTCCCGGCGGCCGGGGTATGGACCGCGTGTCATCGCCTACCGCGTTGCAGACAAGACGCTTGATGGGCGCAGGTGTTGCACGAGCGGCATCCGTCGTGAAGCCACCCCCGGACGCCCGGTGCGCCTCCCATCCCGCCATCGGAACCCGGCACGACGGGAGCGGAGCGCACGGTGCGGAGCCGGCGGCGGGGGGCCGGCCCGCTGCTCGGCTTCACGGTTCCGGCGGCAGAGCAGCCGCAAGGAAGGCGCGAACGCGGGCGACATAGGCGGACGGATCAGCGAAGAACGCCCCGACGTGGCCGGCCCTGGGGACGACCACGTACTCTGCCGTCGCGCCCGCCGCCCTCGCCATGGACGCACCGTCGCTTGGCTTGACGGCCTGGTCGTCCGCCCCCGCGATGAACAGCAACGGGCGCGTCCCAAGGGCGCGGATGGTATCGGCCGGCACCACCGAGGCAGGATCGGTCCCGGAGAGCACCCGGTAGAGGAAGAGGGCGTAGGCGACGACCGGGCCCGGCACATGCCACGTCGTGCCGATGCCCGCGCCCAGCGTTTCGCGCAGATCGGCGAAGGCGCTGTCGAGCACCAGCGCCTCGACGTCGGGAGAGCGAGCCGCGGCAAGCATGGTCGCGGCCGCGACCATGCTGAGACCGATGACGGCCACGTGACGGGCCCCGTGAGCCCGAGCGGCGGCCACCGCCCCGACGACGTCGTACTGCTCGCGGGCGCCGAAGGAGAGCGTGTCGCCATCGCTCGTGCC
>Ga0209014_10000956_pt1 | contig 17172 bp, 12 predicted proteins | sample BarGraNGADG00212_FD_184491 | JGI IMG/M metagenome (GOLD analysis project Ga0209014, IMG submission 184491) | Arctic peat soil microbial communities from Barrow, Alaska - Barrow Graham LP Ref core NGADG0002-212 (SPAdes) (version 2) | ecosystem: Environmental > Terrestrial > Soil > Wetlands >...
GGGCGTCGAACAGTTCGAAGACCGTCCCCGTGTAGTAGGCGAGTCCCCGCACGATCGACAGGTCCACGTCCACCCACGCCCCGACGCCGAGGGCGTGCAGGTGGCCCAGGTATCGGCCGAACAAATCGAGCGCAGGCCGCACGCTGGCCACGTGCCCGAAATCACGCTCGAGGTCGTCCATCGACCTCACGTCGGGCAGCGCCATGACGCGCTCCACCTGGTTCGGCACGAGCCTGGCAGCCTCCAGCTTCTCGCGCGACACGTCGTGCGGCACGCGCACAACCTTGTCGAGCACCGCATACACCGCACCCAACTGCGCCTCGCCCACGCCGATGGCCGCGAGCAGCGCGTTGAGCAGGCGCCGGTCGCTCACCTTCGCGCGCACGTCGAGGGGCCCCAGCCCGAGTTCGCGCATGATATCGACGGCCACGCACAGCAGCTCGGCGTCGGCCAGTTCGCTGGGCTCGCCCACGATGTCCACGTTCAGCTGGAAGTGCTCGCGCAGGCGGCCGCGCTGGGCACGCTCGTAGCGGAACAGCTGCGGCAGCGAGAACCAGCGCACCGGCTTGGGAAGCGCATTGGCCCGCGCCGCCACCATGCGCGCAAACGTCGGCGTCATCTCCGGTCGCAGCGACACCTGCCGTCCACCCTTGTCCTCGAAGCTGTACAGCTGCGTCACGATCTCGTCGCCGCTCTTCTGCGTGTAGAGATCGAGCGGCTCGAGCGGCGGTCCGTCGTACTCGACGAACGAGTACCGTCGCGCCACCGCGCGCCACGCGTGGAAGATCGCGGCGCGACGGGCAAGGTCTTCAGGATAGAAATCGCGGAAGCCGGGAAGCGGTCCCTTGGTTTGCATCCGTGAAATTTACCCGGCCGTCGGCGAGACCTGCAACCTTGACATTGCATCCCCGACCGTGTGGAAGCTGCCGGTGATCACCACCGTGGCCCCCTCGTCGGCGGCCCGGACCAGTGCGCGGTCGAAGTCCCGCACCACTTCGGCGTCCCATCCGTTGGCTCGCGCGTGGGCCAGCACGTCAATCACGTTCCACGTCCGGCTGGCCGGAGCGGTCGGCGTGTTCGTGAGGATGAAGCGGTCCACCTGCGGCGCCAGGGCGGCCATCATCGACACCCAGTCCTTGTCGTTCAGCACGCTGAACACCGCGGCCACCGGACGGGGCAGCCGCGCCTCCGACAGTGTCCGGGCAAGCACGGCCGCGCCGTCGGGGTTGTGCGCCACGTCGAATACGTACTTCCCCACCCGCTGGAACCGCCCGGGCAGCCGGACGCGCGCCAGCCCCCGCTCGACCGTGGCATCGTCGGGACGCAGGTCGTCGGGGAGCGCCTCGAGCATCGACAGCGCCACCAGCGCATTCGACGCCTGGTGCCGCCCCGCCAGCGGCGTCCGCACCGTACGCTCGCCGCGCGCCGTGCGGGCCACGAAGCGCGTCTCCTCGGCGGTCACCGTCACCTCGCTCAGCGCCGCCTCGTCGTACACAACGCGAATGGGCGTGGCACCGTGTCCCCGGGCATGCGCCACCAGCAGCGCGCGGATATCGGCGTCGGGTTCCCCTATGATCGCCGGCACCCCCGGCTTGAAGATTCCCGCCTTCTCGAAGGCAATCTCCTCGCGCGTGGCACCCAGGTACTCTACGTGGTCGATCTGGATGTTGGTCACTCCGGCCACGAGCGGCACCAGCACGTTGGTGGCATCCAGCCGCCCGCCGAGCCCAGTCTCGATGACGGCGACATCCACGCCATCCTCGGCGAAGAACTGGAAGGCCATCGCCGTGGTCGCCTCGAAGAACGTGGCGCCAAGGCGCTCCACGTCAGGGGTCCAGCGATCCACCCATTGCACGATCCGGTCGCTCGCCACCGGGACGCCGTCCGTGAGGAATCGCTCGGGAAAGTCGATCAGGTGAGGCGAGGTGTAGCGGGCAACCCGCAGGCCACGCTCGCGAAGCACGGAATCGAGCGTGGCGCAGACGCTGCCCTTGCCGTTCGTGCCGGCAACGTGGAGGGCCCGCAACTGGAGGTGCGGATCACCGAGCGTTCGCAGGAGCGCCTGCACACGTTCCAGACCGAGTTTCCATTTTCCGGTCGTGCGCGCATACAGGAAGTCGAGCGCGTCAAGGTACGTCTTCAGGTGGCGTCCCACCCGGTGGCGACCGGCTTCAGGCTCATGTGCCGCAGCAGGCGGCCAACCGTCTGCTTCAGCGCATGCCGATGGGACACATGGTCCACCATGCCGCGCTCGAGCAGGAACTCCGCCGTCTGGAAGCCTTCGGGAAGGTCCTGGCCCAGCGTCTGCCGAATCACGCGCGGGCCGGCGAATCCGATCACCGCCCCCGGCTCGGCGAGGATCGCGTCGCCGAGCATGGCGAACGACGCGCTCACGCCGCCGGTGGTCGGGTTGGTGAGGATCGACACATAGGGAATCGCACGGTCGTGCAGCTGCGAAAGCACCGCGGACGTCTTGGCCATCTGCATCAGCGACAGCACGCCTTCCTGCATGCGCGCCCCGCCCGATGCCGAGATGATGATCAGCGGAAACTTCTTCTCCAGCGAGCGCTGGGCGAGCCGGGCAATCTTCTCTCCCACCACCGAACCCATGGATCCGCCCATGAAGGCAAAGTCCATGATGCCCAGGTTCACCGGCATCATTTCCATGGTGCCGGTGGCCGTCAGAATCGCGTCAGAATCACCGGCCGTGGCCAGGGCCTTCTTCAGCCGCGCGGGATACTCCGGAAAACCGAGCGGGTCCTTGGACCGCAGATCCACCTCGGTCTCTTCGATGGAACCCTCGTCCAGCAGCAGCGCGGCGTATTCGTGCGCGCGCATCCGGCGATGAAAGTCGCAGGACGGGCACACGTGCCAATTACGGACGAGCTTCTCCCGGATGTCCGTATGCCCACAGGCTTCGCACTTCTCCCAAACGTCCGCCGGAATCTCCAGGCGCTCGACTCGGGGTTCGCGAAGCTTCTTCTCCTTTCGGAACCATGCCATGGACAGAAATGTGACACGCATCACCATACAGGGCAAGGAGATGAGAGTGCGGGGTGCGGGGCTCATCCCCCCGCACCAAACCCCCGCACCCCGCACCCAAACCCGTCGGTCAGATCACAAGCATGTCAGCCTTGCCACGCCCTTCAGCTGAGATCCGCACCAGAATCCCCACCGAGATCCAGCACGACAGCATGAACGAACCTCCGTAACTGAAGAAAGGCAGCGGAATGCCCGTGATGGGCATCAGGTTCAGCGTCATGCCGACATTCACGAGGATGTGCACGAACCAGGCGGACGCCAGTCCGAACGCCACGAGGCTCGGAAACGGATCGGGAGACCGGGCGGCAATGCGCACCGATCGCAGCAGGAGCATGAGGAAAAGCGACAGCGCGATCGTCACGCCCAGGAACCCCAACTCCTCGCCGACCACCGGAAAAATGAAGTCGGTGTGCTGCGCCGGCAAAAAGGCCAGCCGCTTCTGGCTGCCCAGCGTGAACCCCTTGCCAAGCCAGCCACCCGAGCCAATCGCCACCTGTGACTGGATGACATGGTACCCGGACGCCCGCGGATCCGTCGATGGGTCGAGAAAGACGAGCAGCCGCTTTTGCTGGTATGGATTCAGCTTGTCCCACAGGATCGGCGCCACCACGCCGGTGACGACGTTGGCGAGCACCACCACCACGCCTTCCACGAGGTACGGCTTGTACCACAGCACGAGGGCGATCAGTACGAGAAACCACGCCCCCCATACTCCCGGTCCGAATGCGAGGATGAGACTGACCACCGGGCTTGCCACCAGCACGAGGAGCTGCCACGACACGCCAGCCCAGAACAGCATGGCAAAGAAGATCCCGACGAAGACGATGCCCGTTCCCAGGTCGGGCTGCTGCATGATCAGGACCCACGGCACGAAGACGGCAAGTCCCGGCTTCCAGAGGTCAAGCAGCGACTTGGGCGCCTCACGCCGCGCCGCGAGAATCTTGGCGAGCATCAATACCACGGCGACCTTGGCCAGTTCCGATGGCTGGCCCAGGCGCACCCCACCGACCGCCAGCCAGCTCTTGGTGCCCGCGGCGGTCCCGGCACCGGCACCGACGAACAGCAGCAGGAGCAGCAGGAGACAGGCCAGCACGTAGCCAGGAGTCGCCACCCAGTCGAGGAAACGCACCGACGCCCGGCTCGCGACATACGCCGCGCCGAGTCCCACGCAGAACCAGATCATCTGCAGCTTGTAGAGCCGCGCCACCAGCGTGGGCACGTCGGTCTGGCCGGCGCTGTAGACCATGGCGAGGCCGAACAGCGTCAGCAGGAACGCGAGCGCCACCAGCGTGGAATCGGCGATGCGGCGGCGGCGGTCGCTCACTCCCCCTCCGTGTTCAGCACCTGCGTGGTCTGCACCTTCAGGTAGTGTTCGATGATCTTCGACGCAATGTGCGCCGCGCGCGTCCCGTGCCCGCCGAATTCGAGCATCACCGCCACCACGATCTGGGCATTCTCGGCGGGCGCGAAGCCGACGAACCAGGCGTGGTTCAGCTCGGCGGCGCCGTTGAACCGGCCGCTTTGCGCGGTCCCCGTCTTGCCGGCGAGCATAACACCCTGGATCTGCGACGCCGCCGCCGTGCCATGCTGTACCACGCCAGCCAGGGCCTTGCGCAGTCCGGACATTTGTTCGGCGGTCAATGTGAACAACTGCTTGCGCTGCACTTCGCCCCGCACGATCTCGGGTTGCGCCCCCGCGCCGTCGGTGGCCAGCGCCGCGTAGAACCGCGCCATGTTCACCACCGTCTGCGCGTTCTCGCCCTGGCCGATGGCCAGGTTGAGGCTCACGGCATTGCTCCAGCCGCGTGGCCCGAAGCGCCGATTGTAGTACTCGCTGGCCGGCGCGGTGGGAAAGATGGCGCGCGTCTCCGACGGAAGGTCGATGCCCGTCCGGTCGCGCCCCCCGAGATCCACGCCGCCCGCCACCAGGCGCGACAGGCCGATTTTGAGGCCAAGCTGGTAGAAGTAGACGTCGCACGACCGTTCAATGGCCTGGGCCAGCGTCAGGCGGCCGTGCCCCTTCTTGTCCCAGCACTTGAAGCGCCGGTTCCCGTACTGGTAGCCGCCGTTGCACGCCACGGGCATCAGGTCGTCGAGTGTCACCAGCCCGGACTGCAAGCCAAGCACCGCGGTGGCCAGCTTCCAGGTGGAGCCCGGCGCGTAAGTGCCCTTGATGGCCTTGTTGTACAAGGGGCGTCGTGCGTCGTCGTTCAGCGCGCGCCAGTACTCGACGGGGATGCCGCCGATGAACCGGTTGGGATCGAAGGACGGCGCCGAATGGAGCGCCAGCACTTCGCCGGTCTTCGGCACCATGGCCACTACGCCGCCGATGAGCGAGTCGCCGAACAGCTCCACGACGTACTTCTGCAGGTCCATGTCGATGTTCGTGTACAACGGCGGCGCAGCCTCGGGCTGCAGGTCCTGCCGTGCCCCGGCCTCACGCACGACGCGTCCGCGCGCATCCACCTCGACGAAGCGGGTGCCCTCGCGTCCGCGCAGCCGGCTCTCGTACTGCTTCTCCAGCCCGTCCTTTCCCACTTGCTGGCCGGCCTTGTAGCCGCGGAATGAGGCGCTGCCGAGCTCGCTTTCGTTCACCTCACCCGTGTATCCGATGAACGCGGCGATCGCCGGTCCGTTTGGGTAGTAGCGCTTGGGCGCGCTCTGGATGATCAGCCCCGGGAATTCCACCCGGTGTTCCTCCAGCACCGACACCACGTCGAATGACGCATCGGGGAAGATCACCGCCGGCCGGTTGGGGGCGCGACGGAACCGCCGCACCGCCTGGTCGATCTGCTCGGGAGACAGCGCAATCGTGCCGGCAAGTCGGCGGAGCGCGGCCCGCAAGGAATCGACGCCCGGTGCCAGCAGCGACACCGAGTACCCCGGCAGGTTCTCGGCGATGATCTGGCCGTGGCGGTCGTACACCACGCCGCGGGGCGCCGGGAGCGGCACCTCGCGCAGGCGGTTCTCCTCCGATTGCAGCACATACTGCGCATGCTGCAGCACCTGCGTGCGGAAGAACGAACCGATGAGGAAGACGAACGCCAAGGTCAGCAGCGCGGCGGCGAGCCGTGCGCGGCGTTGCACTTCGTTCGGATGAAAGCTCATCCCCGCGGCGTCCCCACCACGGGGCGCACCAGCATGAGCACCACGAGGCCGACGGCCGCCGTCACCGACGCCGCCAATGGCGACCAGAGCAGCGCCTGGGCCAGGAACTCGCTTCCGCCAAGCCGGTGCTCGGCCCCAAGAAAGATCAGGTCGCCCACCCACTTGCCGAGGAAGACGAACACCGCGTTCAGCGCCAGGTTGTCGGCAAAGAACGCCGCCTTGAGCGAAGACGCCGAATACGCCACCAGGCTGAACGCCAGCGCGCCGGCACCAAAGGCCCCGGGCGTCATCGCATCGGAAACCAGGCCCACCGCAAAGCCAACGAGCGTCGCCACCCCGGGGCGCGCGCGCACGGCCACGAGCAGCACCGCAATCGCCAGGAAGTCGATCGACGCGTGCCAGCCGAGCACGGGGCGCAGCGTGTAGTGCAGCACGACGAGGACAAGGAAGACCAGCGCGAACCACAACCCGCGTGCGGTGGTCATGGTGCCACGCCCGGCTTCCCGGCCAGCGCGGACGGCGCGGACGGCGCGGACGGCGCGGCTGGGGGCTTGATCACGGGTTTCTGCACCGGCTTGGGTACGGTGGCGGGCGCCGCCCTCCCGGCCGGGCCAAGGGGAACCGGCGGCGCGGCGCCCGTGTCGGCGCGCGGCCTGGCGGCCTGCAGCGAATCGAGTCGTGCGCGCTCTGCCGTTGCCAACGAGTCGGCGCGACGCTTGTTCAGCGAATCCCCCCCCGCCACGACCAGGCGCAAGGCGCTGTCCACCGCGGTCTGCCAGACGGCCGACACGCCCTCCTTGGCCCGCACGGGCAGTACCACCATCACGGCGGTTGCGTCGATCGGGCGCACCGCCGGGCGCAGCAGGTAATTGCGCGCCCACCCCTCTCCCGTGCGCAGTTCCGACACCACGAAGCCAATGGGGATGCCCCGCGGATAGACGCCTCCCAGTCCGGCACTCACGATCAGTGAGCCCGGGACCAGCGCATTCCGGAATGCGACGCCACGCAACTCGAGCAGGAAGCGTGTGGCACCGGAGCCCAGGTGCGGGTACACGATGCCGAACGCCGCGCCATCGGCGGACATGGCGCTGACGCGGAAGTCGGGATGCGGCCAGACGATCGCCACCGACGACATCGCATCCACGGTCTCGATCATTCCCACCAGTCCCTCTGGCGCGACCACCGGACTGAACGGCACGACTCCTTCGTTGCGCCCGACGGTCAGCGTCATCGTGAACTCGTCGCCCAGGCCGCGCCCGTGCAGCGCCTCCGCCGGCACGAAGCCCCACCGCAGCGCCGCGCCCAGCCCGAGCAGGCGGCGCAGCCGGTCATTCTCCGCGCGCGCGACCTCGGCCTGCGAGGCCTGCAGGCGCACGCTGTCGGCAATGCGCAACGACTTGTCGTACACCAGGATGGCGCGACGCGACACCTCGGCGCGTTCCTGCAGCGCGGCGAGCGGCACCACGATGGAGCCGCGAAGCCCGCCCGCGATGGTCGACCGCAGCGGCGCCGGGAGCACGAGCGCGACCAGCGACAGCAGCACACAGGCGACGAGCAGCGCCTTGTCCACCTTGGAGGATGTGCGTGCCGGGCGCGGCACCGTGCGTCAGGTGGAGAGAACCGACCAGTACTTCTCTTCGTCGTCGAGGATGCGTCCCGTGCCGCGCACCACGCACGTCAGCGGATCCTCGTCAACGTGGATCGGGAGCCCCGTTTCCTGCGTCAGCAGCACGTCGAGCCCGCGGATGAGCGCGCCGCCGCCCGTCATCACGATGCCGCGGTCCACGATGTCGCTCGCCAGCTCCGGCGGCGTGATTTCCAGCGCGCGCCGCACGGCATCGACGATCTGCTGGATGGGCTGCTGCATCGCGTCCCGAATCTCGGCGCTGTGCACGCGCACGGTCTTCGGGATGCCGGACACGAGGTCGCGCCCCTTCACTTCCATCTCGCGCTCCTCGCTCATCGGCGCCGCCGACCCGATCTGGATCTTGACCTGCTCGGCCGTGGGCTCACCGATGAGGAGGTTGTACGACGAGCGCATGAACTGCACGATGCTCGTGTCGAGCTCGTCACCGCCCGTGCGAATCGACGTATCCGACACGATCCCGCTCAGCGCGATGACCGCGATCTCGGTGGTGCCGCCGCCGATGTCGATCACCATGTTGCCCGTCGGCGTCTCCACCGGGAGCCCGACGCCGATGGCGGCCGCCATCGGCTCCGCCACCATGAACACTTCCTTGGCGCCGGCGCCGAGCGCCGAGTCCCGCACCGCGCGCTTCTCCACCTCGGTGATCCCCGACGGCACGCAGACGATCACGCGCGGCTTCACGCGAAAGACGTGCTTCTCGATGATCAGTTCGAGGAAGTACCGCAGCATCTTTTCCGTGACGTCGAAGTCGGCGATCACGCCGTCCTTCATGGGCCGCACCGCGATGATCCCCTCGGGCGTGCGGCCGAGCATGCGCTTGGCCTCGAGGCCCACGCCCTTGATCTTCTTCGTCTCGCGATCCATCGCCACCACCGACGGCTCGTTCAGCACGATGCCTTCACCCTTCACGTACACGAGCGTGTTGGCCGTGCCGAGATCGACTGCGATCGCGTTCGCGGGGAACAAGGATCCTGATTTGAAGAACGGAAAGGACCAGCGCATTCAAGCTCACGCGCGATCGCGGCGAAGCGTGATCGCTTTGGGGCGGACAGCTATTGAGGGCGGGCGGCGGACGCGGGGAAAGTTATGGGCCGTCGCGCCTTGCGACAAGACGGCACGGTTCGGCAGGCTCCGTGCGCCGACGTCTCTCACGGAAACCGGAGGAGCACGAAGGGCACCGAGGACTACAACAACTTTGAGGGGGCTCGGCGGACCGTCCTGTCCGCCGAGCCCCCCTAAAGTGTAAGGCCGTTCTCTGTGACCTCTGTGCTCCTTCGGTCTCCGGGAGAGACCGCGGGGCACGGATCCCACCGGTCAGCCGATGAACTTCTCGGGTGCCACGTACTCCATCCCGAACGCCTCGGCGACGCCCTTGTACGTCACCTTGCCATCCGCGACGTTCAGTCCCTTCAGCAGGGCCTTATCGTCCTTCAGTGCCTGCTTCCAGCCCTTGTTCGCCAGCTTCAGCGCGTACGGGAAGGTCGCGTTGGTCAGCGCCAGCGTGGACGTGCGCGGCACGCCGCCCGGCATGTTGGCCACGCCGTAGTGGATGACGCCGTCCACCGTGTACACCGGATTCTCGTGCGTCGTCGCATGGATCGTCTCCACGCAGCCGCCCTGGTCGATGGCCACGTCGACGATCACCGACCCCGGCTTCATCAGTTTGAGGTCATCCTTGCGGATGAGCTTCGGTGCCTTGGTGCCCGGGATCAGCACGCCGCCCACCACGAGGTCGGCCGTCGCGATCTGCTCGAGCACGTTGTGACGGTTGCTGTGGATCAGCGTCACGTTGGCCGGCATCACGTCGCTCAGGTAGCGCAGGCGCGGCAGCGACAGGTCGAGGATCGTGACCTTGGCGCCCATGCCGGCCGCCATCTTGGCCGCATTGATTCCCACGACGCCGCCGCCCAGCACGACCACGTTGGCCGGCGCCACGCCCGGCACCCCGCCCAGCAGCAGGCCGAGGCCGCCGTACAGCTTCTCCAGGTACTTCGCGCCCTCCTGCACCGCCATGCGTCCCGCCACCTCGGACATCGGGATCAGCAGCGGCAGGTCGCCATTGTCCAGTTCCACCGTCTCGTACGCGATGCAGATGGCGCCCGAGGCGAGGTGCGCCTTGGTCAGCTTCTCGTCGGCCGCGTAATGGAAGTACGTGAAGATCACCTGGCCCTTGCGCATCCGCGGCCACTCCACCGCGATGGGCTCCTTCACCTTGATGATCATGTCCGCTTCCTTCCACACTTCGTCGGCGGTCTTGAGGATCTTGGCCCCAACGGCGACGTACTGCTCGTCGCTGAAGCTGCTTCCCTCACCCGCCCCCTTCTCGATGAACACGGTGTGGCCGGCCGACACGAGCGCCTCGGCCCCGGCCGGGACCAGCGAGACGCGGTTTTCGTTCGTCTTGATTTCCTTCGGAATGCCGATGCGCATGGCTATGGTCGCTGTAGAGGGAAGAGTCGCCTGAAACCAACAGGGTAATTTAGCACAGTGCGCCCTGGCGTGAACAACAGGCGGTTCCCCGATGGCGCGTAGGGCAAATCACCGTCCGGCAGCCAGCGGCCCACCGCGCGCGGCGGGGGACACAGAAGGGCCGCGCGCCCTGGAGTGCCACGGCGCAACCGCGAATCGCCGCGAATCGCTCCTTGCTGACGGTACGGATATTTCGCATCGTTGCAAACAGCAATGTTCATTCTTGTCCTCTGTTCCCGCCGCTGTGACGGCTGGCCGTTCGGAGCTTTTGCCTCCGAACCTGGAGGGGCGGCGTGGAGGTCGGGGCGAGCTTGAATCTGATGGCCGCATGCTACGGAGCCGGGGCGATTTCGGCTCTGCTGGCGCGGTGGTCGGGTCGACTTGCGCTCGCTGTAGGTCACCTGGCCACGCTCGCCGGGGCCGTGGCAGGCGTCGCCGTTTCGCTTGGCGTCCTCCTTGGCGCCCCGGGACACACGCTGAGCCAGCCGCTCCTGGTCCTCTTCCCGTTCGCCCGGCTTTCGCTCTCGGTCGACGGGCTCTCCGCCTACTTCCTGCTCGTCATCTCCGTGGTGGCCATCGCGGCGGCCATCTATGGCCCCGCGTACTTGCGGACACATTCACCTGACGCGGGACCGGCGCGGCAGGCGGCCCAGGTGCTGGCGCTGAATGTCTTCGTGGGGTGCATGGCCTTCCTGTGCTGCGCCGGCGACGCGCTGTCGTTCCTGCTCTGTTGGGAGGGCATGACGCTCGCCAGCTACGTCCTCGTGGTCTCCGACGACCAGGATGGGGAGAACGCGCGGGCAGGGCTCCTCTACATGGTGATGGCTCACGGAGGAACAGTCCTGCTCATGGTTGTCTTCCTCTTCCTTACCGATCGGGCTGGCGCGTTCGATTTCGCGGCCCTTCGCGCGGCGGCGCACGGCCTCGACGGCTCGACCCGAACGACGCTGTTCTTCCTCGCCTTCGTGGGCTTCGCGACCAAGGCGGGCGCGGTCCCTCTCCACGTCTGGCTTCCGCGCGCGCACCCCGCCGCCCCGAGTCATGTTTCGGCCCTGATGTCGGGCGTGATGCTCAAGGTCGCGATCTACGGGATGCTCCGCTTCGGCTTTGATCTCCTGGCGCCGGTCGCCGGGCCGCTCCCTCCGTCATGGGGATGGACAGTGCTCGTTGCCGGTACCATCTCGGCCGTGCTCGGTGTGCTCTACGCACTCCAGCAGCACGACCTCAAGCGCCTGCTCGCGTTTCACAGCGTCGAGAACATCGGGATCATCCTCATCGGCGTGGGGCTGGCGATGATCCTGTGGCGACGGGAAGGTGCCGGCGGCGTCCTGGCGACCGTGGCGCTGACGGCCGCGCTCCTTCACACCATCAACCACGCGGCATTCAAGGGCCTGCTCTTCCTCGGTGCGGGCAGCGTCATTGCCCGTACCCACGTGCGGAACATGGAAGAGCTCGGTGGGCTCGCCCGGCGCATGCCCTGGACGGCGGGACTCTTCCTGCTGGGAGCCGTGGCCATCTCCGCCCTCCCACCGCTCAACGGCTTCGTCAGCGAGTGGCTCACCTTCCAGGCCCTGCTGGGCGGCACCGGCCTCTTTCACGGTCCGGCCGGGCTCGTCATCGTCTTCACCGCCGCGATGCTCGCGCTCACCGGCGGCCTTGCTGCCGCCTGTTTTGCCAAGGCCTTCGGCGTCACGTTCCTTGGTCGCCCACGAACGTCACACGCCGAGGACGCCACGGAGGCACCGCCGTCGATGATCGTCGGCATGGCATGGCTCGGCGCGCTCTGCGTGGCACTCGGCGTCGCGCCGGGGTACGCCATGCGCCTGCTCGACGCGCCGACGGCTGAGCTGCTGCAGGGTCCGGGCGCAAGCGCGGTCGTGACGGCCCACGGACCGCTGGTGCTGTCGACGGGACTGACCGCATTGGGAACCGATGCGACCGCCATCTCGATGACGCTGGTGGCCGCGCTCCTCATTGTGCTTGCCGCGCTGGCGTGGATCCTGCGCCGCGGTGTGCGGCACGGCGCGCCGCGCGTCGCGCCCACCTGGACGTGCGGGATGACCCCCACGTCACGGTTCGACTACACGGCGACCGCCTTCGCCAAGCCGCTCCGGCTCGTCTTCGCGGCGCTCTACCGCCCTCGCCGCGAGGTGATCCGGGAGACGGCGGGGACGCCGTACGTCGTGCGTCGCATCCGCTACGCCGGTGAGGTCGTTGACCTCGCGGAGACGCAGATCTACCACCGCGTCCAGCGGGGCATCACGGAACTCTCGCGGACCATTCGTGCGCGCAGCACCGGCCGCATCCACGGCTACATCGGCTTCGTGCTCGGCGCCCTTTTCGTGGCGCTGCTGCTGTTCGGGGTGGGCCGATGATGGCCGACGAGAAATCGCTGGGGTTCGTGGTTCTCGAGATGATCTTGCTCGTGTCGCTCGGGCCGCTCGTCACGGGCATCATCCAGAAGACCAAGGCCCGGCTGCAGAGCCGGCAGGGGGCCGGGGTCCTGCAGCCGTATCGCGATCTCATCAAGCTGTTTCGCAAGGGCACGGTGCAGGCGGACACGGCCTCGGGCCTCTTCCGGATGGTACCGGTGCTCGTACTGGCGGCCACGGTGGCCGCAGGTGCACTCGTCCCGGTTGTTCGGGCGGGACCGCCGGCCTTTCCGATGGGCGATGCGCTGCTGCTTCTCGGGCTGCTCGCGCTGGCCCGCTTCCTCACGGCGGTCGGTGCGCTCGACGCGGGCGGCGCGTTCGGCGGCATGGGGGCCTCGCGGGAGATGATGGTCGCGCTGCTGGTCGAGCCAGTGATGATGATGGTCGTCTTCTCCACCGCCGTGGCGGCCGGGACGACGGAACTCGGGGTACTTGCCGCCCACCGTGGAACGTCGTGGATCCTCGCCTGGCGCGCAGCGGATTTCCTGGGCTTCGCGGCCATGCTGGTGCTGCTCCCGGCCGAGACGGGCCGCATCCCGGTGGACAATCCGGACACGCACCTCGAACTGACGATGCTGCATGAAGGCATGCTGCTCGAGCATTCCGGGCCGGGACTGGGCTGCATGTTGCTTGCGTCGCACACCCGCCAGATCGTGACCCTCGGCCTCGTGTCGGCCCTCTTCTTCCCGCTCGGACCGGTGGACGGGGCGGATGTGACGGGATTCCTGCTCGGGGCCGGCGCGTTCGCGACGAAGATTCTCGTGCTCGCGCTCTACCTCGCGTTCGTCGAGTCGTCCTACGCCAAGCTGCGGCTCTTCCGGGTGCCGCAGTACCTCGGCATCGGCTTCGTCTGCGCGCTCACGGCGCTTGCGCTGAGGATCCTGTGAGCACGCCGACGATCATCGACGACCTCGGCGCGCTGCTGCTGTTCACCATGATCCTCATCCTCGCGGCCGGTCAGATCCACCGTGCCGTCTACGCGGTGGCCGCCCAGTCGCTCCTCATCGCCATTGCCGGGGCGGTGCTCGCCACGGCTACCGGGAACCGGGATCTCTGGGTGATCGCCGGCATCACGCTGACCGTCAAGACCATCGTGCTCCCGTGCGTGCTGCTCTGGGTGGTCCGGCGCATGAACGTCCGCCGCGAGGTGGAGCCGGTGATCCCGATCGGTGCGACGCTGGCCCTGGCCGTGATGGTCGTCGTGATGTCGTTCCACCTGGGTGCCTCTCTCGGGCCCGTGAGCCAGGCGATCACCGGGAATGCGCTCCCGGTCGGCATCGCGCTCACCCTGCTCGGGGTGCTCGTCATGGCCACCGGCAAGACGGCGCTGAACCAGATGGTCGGCCTCTTCGCGTCGGAAAACGGGATCTTCTTCACGGCCATGTCGGTGACGCAGGGCATGCCGCTCATCATCGAGATCGGCGTGATTCTCGACGTCATCCTCGCCGTGCTCGTCATGGCGATCATGGTGCTCCGGGTCCGCTCGACGGTTGACGCCGACATCGCCGACCTCGACCGGCTGCGGGGATGACGAGTGGCTGAAACGCTTCTCTGGGTCCTGCCCCTCGTCCCGACGGTCACCGCGGCGCTGATGCTCACGACGCGCGATCGCCGCATCCTCTCGGCCATCGACATCGGTGGGTCGGCGATCCTCGTCGCGCTCACGCTGGTCCTCGCCGGCGAGGTGGCATCGGGCGGCCCACGCTCGCTCGGCGTCCTTCGCGCGGACGACCTCGGACTCGTCTTTCTTCTTCTCCTCGTCGTGCTGACGCTGGCCGTCTCCATCTACACGGTGGGCTGGCTCAAGCAGGCCGTCGCCGTCGGCAACATGAAGGCCGAGTCGCTGCGGTCCTACTTCTGTCTGGTGCACCTCTTCGTCGCCACGATGGTCGTGACCGTCCTCGCCGACAACCTCGGCGTCCTCTGGATTGCCATGGAAGGGACGACGATCACCTCGGCGGTCCTCGTCGGCTACCACGGTCACCACCACGGGCTGGAGGCGGCGTGGAAGTACATCATCGTGACCACCATCGGCATTTCGTTCGGCCTCTTCGGCACGGTGCTGGTCTCGGCCACGGCCGCCGCCCATGGTGCCGTCGGCGCGGATGCGATGAGCTGGTCGGCGATCATGAAGGTCGCTCCCATGCTCGACCCCGGTATCGTCCGGATCGGCTTCATCTTCGTGATGGTCGGCTACGGCACCAAGGCGGGCCTCGCGCCCATGCACCTCTGGCTGCCGGATGCCCACAGCCAGGCGCCTACGCCGGTCTCGGCGCTGCTGTCGGGCGTCCTCATCAAGTGCGCGTTGCTGGGCATCATCCGGTTCCAGACGATCGCTGCCGCGGCGTGCGGCCGGGCGTACCCCACGCAGGTGCTCCTCGTCTTCGGCCTCGTCTCGGTGGTGGTGGCAACGCCGTTCATTCTCGCTCAGCGTGATCTGAAGCGACTGCTCGGCTACCACAGCGTCGAGCACGTCGGGATCGTGGCGCTCGGCCTCGGCTTTGGCGGTCCCATCGGCACGTACGGCGCACTGCTGCATGTGATAAACCACGGCGTCACCAAGGCCCTCGCGTTCTTCGCGTCCGGCACGGCCATCGCCCGCTATGGCACCCGCGACATGCGGGTCATCCGGGGCCTGCTTGCCGTGGCGCCGATCGGCGGCACGCTCCTCATGCTTGCTGCGCTTTCGCTCGCTGGCGTGCCGCCATTCTCGATTTTTGTGAGCGAGCTCCTGGTGCTGCGTGCCGGTATCAGCGCCGGCCACTGGGTCGCCGTCGCCATCTTCCTTTCGATGGTCGTCATCATTTTCGCCGGCCTTCTGCACCACGTCGGGGCGATGGTCTTCGGAAAACCGACCGAGGAGGCAAGCCGGGAGCCCGAGGCCTGGTCCCCACTGCTCGGCATGGTGCTGCTCGCGGCCATCATGACGCTGCTCGGCCTCACCATTCCCGCGAGCTTGGACGGACTCCTCCAGCGCGCCACGGAGATCATCGTTGGCTGACCATGCCCTCTTGCTCGCGCTGCGCCCTGGCGCACGCGGTTCCGTCGAGGCAGACGTCGGACCACGTCCGGGCGACCTCACCGTGCGTCTTGGTCGTTCGGGCGATCTCCCGGCGGCGGTCACGGTCCTCGCCTCGCAGTCGATGACGCTGGCCACGGTCGTGGCGACCGATGAGACCGCGACGCCGGACCACGACTTCAAGGTGCGCTACGTCTTCGAGCCCACCACGCCGGGCGACCCCGATCGATTCGTGACGCTGCTCGTCTCCGCTGATGCCGCATGCCCGGAGGTGCTTTCGCTCACCACGATCGTCCCGGCCGCGAACTGGCATGAGCGCGAGATGCAGGACCTCTTCGGTATCGTCCCGGTGGGGCACCCCGACCCTCGACCGCTCGTTGTGCACGATGGATGGCCGCAGGGCGTCTTCCCGCTGCGCAAGGCATTCGACAGGACGCAGCGCGTCGCGCGCGAGAGCGCCGCGGAGTTCCCGCATCTTGTCGTCGAAGGTGAGGGCGTCTTCGAGATTCCGGTTGGCCCGATCCACGCCGGCATCATCGAGCCGGGTCACTTCCGTTTTTCATCGGTGGGTGAGAGCGTGCTGAATCTCGAGGCGCGCCTGTTCTACACGCATCGCGGGCTGGAGAAGCGGATGGAAGGGCTCTCGCCGATTGATGCCTTCTACATCGCCGAACGCATCTGCGGCGTCTGCTCCGTCGCGCACGGCGTGGGCTATTGCGAAGCAGTCGAGCAGATTGCCGGCATCAGCGTTCCACCGCGGGCGCGGCTCATCCGGGGCATCGCGCTCGAACTGGAGCGGCTGTACAATCACGTCGGTGATGTCGGCAACGTCTGCGCCGGTGCCGCGTTCCACTATGGCACTGCACTGGGAGCGCGGCTGAAGGAACGCCTCCAACGGCTCAACGAGCGGCTCGCCGGAAATCGTTTCCTCCGGGGCCTCGTGGTCCCGGGTGGCGTGCGACTCGATCTCCCGGTGGACCTGTTGCAGGACATCGCCACCACGCTGCACGACACGCTCAGTGGGTTCGACGGCCTGATGGGACGCATCGACGCCAACCCGTCGGTCGTTGATCGGCTCGACAATACGGGCATCCTCCCTCGGCAAGTCGCGGTGGACCTCGCCGTCGCCGGCGTGGCGGCGCGCGCGAGCGGCGTGGACCGCGATGCGCGACGTGACCATCCACATGGCGCGTTCGCCGGCTCCGAGGCGCCCGACCTGCACGTCGTCACCGCCTCGGACGGTGATGCAATGGCCCGCGTGACGGTTCGCGCCGAGGAGGTCCGCGAGTCGGTCCGGCTCGTCGGGGAATTTGCCCGGCGGCTCCAGCCGGGGCCGCTGTCCGTCGCCCTCCCGGAGTCGCTGCCCGGCGGACGGATCGGGATTTCGGCCATCGAGTCACCGCGCGGCGAGGCCATCCACTGGCTGCGCACCGATGCGCTGGGGCGTGTGGAGC
>Ga0209014_10000957_pt1 | contig 17171 bp, 11 predicted proteins | sample BarGraNGADG00212_FD_184491 | JGI IMG/M metagenome (GOLD analysis project Ga0209014, IMG submission 184491) | Arctic peat soil microbial communities from Barrow, Alaska - Barrow Graham LP Ref core NGADG0002-212 (SPAdes) (version 2) | ecosystem: Environmental > Terrestrial > Soil > Wetlands >...
TCTTGACGGCAAGAATCGTGGCGATGGGGTTCACTTTATATTGCCCGGCATATTTCGGGGCCGAACCGTGGGTCGGTTCAAAAACAGCCAGTTTTTCGCCGATATTTCCCGAACAGCCGAAGCCCAGGCCGCCGACCATCTGGGCGCAGAGATCGGAAATAATGTCGCCGAACAGGTTGGTGGCTACCAGCACCGCGTAGTTCATCGGGTTCTTCAACAGCCACATGCAGATGGCGTCGACGTTGGCGTCGTCGCACTGGATGGCCGGGTAGTCCTTGGCCACCTCCTTGGCAATCTCCAAGAATAGGCCCTCGGTGGCGCGCACTACGTTGGCCTTGTGGATGATGGTAACCTTTTTACGATTATACTTCTTGGCGTACTCGAAAGCCGCGCGTACGATCCGCTCCGAGCCCTTCCTGGTATTGATCTTGCAGGTGATGGCGAACTCGTCGCCCGGCGTGCCGGCGAAGTGCGCAAAGGGCTTGCTCAGCCGGCCGAGTGTCGCCTTCAGCTCGTCGGGCACCGGGCTGAACTCGACGCCCGCGTACAGCCCCTCGGTATTCTCGCGGAAGATCACCAGATCGATGTCCTCCTTGTAGTTCAGCGGGTTGCCCGGATACGCCTTGCACGGCCGCAGGCAGGTGAACAGGTCGAACATCTGCCGCATGCGCACGATGGGGCTCCGGTACGTCAGCCCCTTCCCAAGCAGGGCGGGCACCAGTTCCGCCTCGGCGTCCTTTGCCGGCTTCGACGTGATGGCGCCGAACATCGCGGCATCGCTCGCCTTCAGCAGGTCGATGGTGCGTTGGGGGAAGGACTCGCCTTCGGTCCGCCAGAACTCCCAGCCGATGTCTCCATGGGTGTACTGCGCGTCGAGCTTGAGGACGTCGAGGCAGATCCGCGTGGCCTCCATCACTTCGACACCGACGCCGTCTCCGGGCAACCACGCAATCTTGTACTGGCTCACGGGAATCCCCTGCGCCCCTGGGAGCGCTCAGTCAGTGGGCACGGCAGCACGGCACGATTGCCGGCGCCAATGCCATTTCACTGATGGTGCTGCTGCATGCGGGGGGCCGGACGTCGAGCCCGGAGGGGGCGCCCCGGGTCGAAATATAGCGATCGAGATCAGGCAAATTCTACTCGCCGGTTCTGGAACGGCGCGCTCAGGCGGCGGCGCGCTCAGCGTCCTGTTCCAGGACGGCACTCTCCCGCATCGAATCGTCGAACACCCCTTCACTCCGCGAAATCACCAGCGTCGCCACGCCGTTGCCGATGAGGTTGGTGATCGCCCGCGCCTCGCTCATGAACCGGTCCACGCCGAGCAGCAATGCGACCCCCTCGATGGGCACGGTCCGGGTCGCCGCCAGCGTCGACGCCAGGACGATGAAGCCGGATCCCGACACGCCAGCCGCCCCTTTTGACGTCACCAGCAAGACGCCGAGCACGGCGAGCTGCTGGCCAAGGCCGAGATTCTTGCCGTAGACCTGCGCCAGGAAGATCGTCGCCATCGTGAGGTAGATGCTCGTGCCGTCGAGGTTGAACGAATATCCCGTGGGGATCACCAGCCCCACCACCGGACGCGCGCAGCCGTAACGCTCGAGCTTGGCCATCAGCCCCGGCAGCGCGGCCTCGGAGCTGCTGGTGCCGAGCGTGATGAGCAGTTCCTCGCGAATGTACTTGAGGAATGCCCACAGGCTGAACCCCCAGTACCGGGCGATGAGGTTCAGGACGACGAAAATGAACAGGAACATCGTTAAGTAGACGTCCCCCATGAGCCGGAACAGCGGCAGCAGCGTCCTGAGGCCGAAGGTCCCCACCGTATAGGCCATGGCGCCGAAGGCGCCCAGCGGGGCGAGCTTCATGATCATCTGCACGAGGCGGAAGAACACCTCGAGCGTCTTCTCGAGTACATCGGTGAGGGGCTTCACGTTGCCGTGCATCGTGACCGCGGCAAAGCCGAACAGCACGGCGAAGAACACGATCTGCAGGATGTCGCCTTGCGCGAAGGCATCGACCGGACTTGACGGCACGATGTGCATGACGAAGTCCTTGAACGTCAGCACCTCGCCCTGCCTGGCGTAGGCGCTGATGTCGCCCTTCGCCAGCTTGCTGACATCGAGCCCCGCACCCGGCTTCGTCACGTTCACCACCGTCAGCCCGATGGCCAGCGCGAAGGTCGTCACGATCTCGAAGTACAGGAACGCCTTGCCCCCGACGCGGCCGATCTTCTTCACGTCGGCAATGGTGGCGATCCCCACCACGATCGTGAGGAAGATGATGGGCCCGATCACCATCTTGACGAGCTTCACGAAGGTGTCGCCCACCGGCTTCATCGCCTTTCCCAGCTCGGGGTCCAGCAAGCCCAGGAGAACGCCGCACGTCACGGCGAACAGGACCTGCACGGTAAGGTTCTTGGCGAATCGCTTCACGTGGGAGCAGAGGGGAGGCGAGACGAGCGAGGAAAGCCGGCGAACGGCGCAAGGGCGAAGTGTCGTGTGAAGTTCCGTCCGGGGCAAGGCTTGGACCTGCGCTTGGACCTGCGCGCGACCATGCGCACCAGTGGACACTGTTCAAGGATCGCGTAGGGCTTTCGCGAGGCAATTGTAGGAAATTCCGGATTGTCAACGCATGGCCCGTCCAGCACGTTTCTTCATTAGTTGTCCTTCGCCCCCCAGACTGACGGTTCCTGCACCCTCACGAGACCGTGAGGGTGCACGAGCCACGACCAGCCGCCCCGGCGCAGCCGTTGCGCGGGTTCTCCACCGCTGGATCTCTTCTCTTTGTCGAGGGCCCACTCCATGTGGAATCGAGCAAGGCACGGCATTCATTGCTGGTGCCTCCCCATTCTTCTTTTCGCTGCGGCGGCGTCATTGGGCGCCCAGCAGACCACCGGCACGGTCACGGGGACCGTGGTCGAACGTGGGTCGGACCGTCCCATCGACGCTGCGCAGGTGACGGTCGTGGGCACCCGCCTGGGCGCTGCGGTCAACGCGCAGGGCGCCTTCACCATTCGCGGCGTGCCGTTCGGCGTGCAGAAGGTGCGCGCGCAGTTCATCGGCTTTGAACCCATGGAGCAGACGGTGACCGTGACTGCCGACGGCGCCAAAGTCTCGTTCCAGCTCACGCGCGCCGCGTACGCCCTCAGCGGCGTCGTGGTCACCGCCACGGGTGAGGAAAAGCGCCGCGCGGTCGGCACGGCCATGGCGACCATGGACACGCTAACGATCGCACGCACGGCGGCCGCCAACCCGCAGGAACTGCTCGCGGCGGCCAGCACCGGCGTGAGCGTGCTTGCCAACTCCGGCCAGCCTGGCGCCGGCGCCACGCTGCGCCTGCGCGGCGTCAACAGCGTCACCCAGGGGAACATCCCGCTCATCTACGTCGACGGCGTGCGCGTCTTCAACGGCAACGGGCCGGTCAACACCGGCGGCGGCCAGCAGTCCTCGCCGCTCAACGACATCGCACCCGACGACATCGACCACATCGAGATCGTGAAGGGGCCGTCGGCCACTACCCTCTATGGCACCGAAGCCTCGGGCGGCGTCATCCAGATCTTCACCAAGCAGGGAAGGGCCGGCGCCCCCCAGTGGACGGTCAACATCGCCTCGGGCTTCAACTATCAGGGCCATGTGGGCTCGAAGTCCGACGAGACGGGCATGTGGTTCAACAAGTGCCGCGGTCCGCTGAACGTGAACGGCCTTGGGGTGAAGTTCGAGGACCCCACCTGCCCGGCCAGCGGGAGCTGGCTGAGCAACGGCCCGGTCCAGCGCAACAGCCTCAACGTGCGCGGCGGCACGGCCGGCGGCGCGACGTACTACGTGGGCGGCAACTGGGACGACGAGGCGGGGACGCTGCCGCGCAGCGGGGCGCACAACCGCGGCGTTCGCGTCAACCTCGGCTTTGTTCCGGCCAAGGGCTTCAACCTCGCCGTCAATACCTCGCTCGCGCAGAACGCCAGCCAGGGCTTTGCGGACGGCAACAGCGCGGGTGGCGCGGGGCTCAACATCTCGCGCGGCACCAACTCCAACTACAAGGGAACGGGCTGCAGTGACGCCACCGTCACCTGCGTGAACAACGCCGACCTGTTCCGCTCGGACATCCTGAACACCACCGTCCACTTCATCGGCGGCGCCACCCTGATGTACCAGCCGGTGGAAAGCTTCAGCAACCGCCTGGCCTTCGGCTACGACAACAACAACGCCGACATCGATTACGTGGTGCCGTTCGGCAACCTGCGACTCCCGCTCGGCGCAATCTGGAATACGCTGTGGCACCGGCAGATGATCACCGCCGACTTCGCGAGCACGTATCGTCGTGCGCTCTCCGAAGCGTGGTCGACGTCCACCTCCGTTGGCGGCCAGGTCTTCGACAGCCGGCTCTACTCCGCCTCGCTGGAGTCCGACAACTTTGCCGGCCCGGGCTACCCGACGCTCATCAGCGGCGCCACACGGCTGATCAACGACCTCAGCAGCCAACGCGTCATCAACGCCGGCTTCTTCGGCCAGGAGATGATCGGCTGGCGCGACATCCTCTTCGTCACCGGCGGCGTGCGCGTCGACGGCAACAGCGCCTTCGGCAAGAGCTTCGGCCTCCAGGTCTATCCCAAGGTCAGCGCCTCGTACGTCATCTCCGACGAGGAGTTCTGGCCCAGGCAGTGGGTGCCGTCGCTCAAGCTGCGCGCCGCCGTCGGCTCGTCGGGCAAGGCGCCAGGCGCGTTCGACGCCGTCCGCACCTGGGATCCGGTCGCCGCTGAGAACGGCAAGCCGGCCTTCGCGCCCAACCAGCTCGGCAATCCGAACCTCGGTCCCGAGCGGTCGCAGGAAACCGAACTTGGCTTCGACCTCACCGCGCTCGACAATCGCGTCACGCTGGCGTTCACGCACTTCAACCAGGAGACCAAGGATGCCCTGATCAACGTCATCCAGGCCCCGTCACTCGGTTTCACTGCCAGCCAGTCGATGAACGTGGGCACGCTGGCGAACTCCGGCAACGAGATCACGCTCACGGGGGAACTCCTCCGCCGCGAGAACGTGAAGCTCACGGCCAAGGCCGGCATGACCACGCTCCACAGCAACGCGGTGGACGTGGGCGGCCAGACGCTGACCATCTTCACCAACGGTCGCACGTACGTGCGGGCAGGCTATCCCGTGCCGTCGTACATGGGCAAGCGGGTCACCAACCCCGATGCCCACGCCACGCCGGTCTACGCGACATTCGACTACATCGGGTCGATGTTCGCCACGCGGACATACAACCCGAGCCTCACGCTGCAGTTGTTCAAGCGGTATACGTTCGAGGCGCTGGGTGAATGGCAGTTCGGCGGGCACAACCTGAACGCCACCGGCTACCAGAATGCCAACCTCCGCGTCTGGCGTCCCTGCTTTGCCGCGCAAGCGGCCCTGGCGAAGGCCGCCGCCGGCGACTCCTCGGGACTCGCTCCTTTCACCGCAATGGATCGCGCCCGCTGCACGATCAACACCTCGGAACGTGATTATTCGCTCTGGGTGGAGAAGGCCGACTTCTTCAAGCTGCGCAGCGTGTCGATGACCATCGACCTGCCGGCCAGGTACCTGCGCGGCGCGCGCAGTGCCGCGCTCACCGTCTCGGGTCGCAATCTCTTCACCAGCACGCCCTACACCGGCTTCGACCCGGAAAGCGCAGACAAGACGGACAACACCTTCGCGCGGCGCGACTACTACACGTTCGGGCCGTACAAGACATTCCTCGTTTCCCTTCGCGTGGGATTCTGACCATGACCTATACCTCACGCTTTCATATCGTCCGCCGCTTCGCGGCACTCTCGGCCGCGGTCTTCGTGGCGACGGCCTGCAACATGACCGTCACGAATCCCGGCCCCATACAGGACGAGGCACTCAACGTGCCGGCCGCCATCCCGGCGCTCGTCAACGGCATGTCGGGCGACCTCTCCCTCGGCATCGGTGATTTCAGCGAGCTTGGCGGCCTGGCATCCGGCGAGCTTGTGGAGGCGGGCAACTACGCCGACGAGGGCTTCTTCTACGCCGGTACCTTTACCGGGCTCAACGCCAACACGTACTGGGCCGAAATGCAGCGCGCGCGCTGGACGTCGGAGTCCGGCCTTGAGCGCATGAAGACGGTGCTTGGCACCGGCTTCGAGTCCAACGTCGACACGCCGCGCGCCTACCTGTACGCCGGGTTCGCCAACCGCACGCTCGGCGAGAACATGTGCACGGGGGTCATCGACGGCGGACCGGCGCTGAGCGACAGCGTCTACTTCCAGCGCGCCGACAGCCTGTTCACCCGCGCCTACACGCTGGCGACGGCCAAGGGCAATACGACGGTGGCCAACGCGGCGCTGGGCGGACGGGCGTCGATTCGCGCCTGGCTTGGCAACTGGACGGGCGCCGTGGCCGACGCGGCACTCGTACCGAACAATTTCATCTTCAATGCCATCTTCGGCCTCGGCACCAGCCGCGAGAACCTCTACCTCGCCTACAACACCATCACCCGCAAGGAAGTGTCGGTGTGGGGCACCTACTGGGCGACCATCTACAAGGATCCGCGTTTTCCGTGGGACACGGTGAAGGCGGGAACGGCGATCGCCAAGGGAGCGGACGGCAAGACCAACTTCTTCCGCCAGACCAAGTACACGGGGATGGGTTCGTCGGTGCCGCTGGTGAAGGGCGCCGAGATGCTGGTGTTGCGCGCCGAGGCGGCCTTGCGCAGTGGCGACATCGCCGGCATGACCACGCTCCTCAACACGGCGCGTGCACAGTACACGGGGCTCTCGACGCTGACTGCGCCGGCCACGACCGCAGCCGCGTGGACGCTTTTGCAGAGAGAGCGTGGCGCGGTGGTCTGGCTCGAAGCGCGGGCCCTGTGGGACATGCGTCGCTGGAATGCCGAGGGAACCAACACGTTCCTGACCGGCCGCAACAAGTGCGTACCGGTCAGCGACAACGAGTACGCCTCCAACCCAAACCTGCACAAGTAGCAGCAACGGCAACACGGTCAGGACGGCGGGCTCCCTGATATCGGGGGGCCCGTCGTGCATTGTTGGTCGCGCACCCGCCGTCAGGCGACTGCTTGCTGGCCCGGCACGCGTAGAGCTAGAATCTCCGTCAGCGCCCCCCTCGTCACCTTCCGACTTCCGGGTGGTAGTCATGATTGCCCGCACTCTCGCCGTCCTCGCGCTTTCCGCGGTGACCGTTGCCACCGCCGCCGCCCAGGGCGACGCCAGCTGGATACGCTATCCCGCCATCTCGCCCGACGGCAAGACGATCGCCTTCACATACAAGGGTGACCTGTACAGGGTTGCGGCGTCGGGCGGTGCCGCAACGCCATTGACCCAGCACCCGGCCGAGGACTTCATGCCGGTCTGGAGCCACGACGGCACCAGCATCGCCTTTGCGAGCGACCGGCACGGCAACTTCGACATCTACGTGATGCCGGCCGCGGGCGGCGAGGCGCGACGCCTCACCTTCCACTCGGCCGCCGAGTTTCCGTACAGCTTCACGCCGGATGACAAGTCGGTGGTGTTCGGGGCGGCGCGCATGGACGCGGCAGCCAACCGGCAGTACCCCATTGCCTCGATGCCGGAGCTCTGGTCGGTGCCGGCGGCCGGTGGTCGCCCGGTGCAACTGCTCACCACGCCGGCCGACGACGCCAAGTACAGCCGCAACGGGCAGTTCCTCATCTACACCGACAACAAGGGACGCGAGAACCAGTGGCGCAAGCACCACGTGTCGTCGGTGGCGCGCGATATCTGGGTGTTCGACGTCAAGAGCGGCGCCCACCGCCAGGTCACCACCTTTGCCGGCGAGGACCGCCAGCCCGTGCTGGCCGACGGAGACAAGGCGTTCTACTACCTCAGCGAGGAAAGCGGCACCTTCAACGTGCACAAGATGGCGCTCGAGGGCGGCAAGCCGCAGCAGCTCACGTCGTTCAAGGGCGTGCCGGTGCGGTTCCTGAGCATCGCCGACGACGGCACGCTCGGCTTCGGGCACGACGGCCAGTTGTACACGATGAAGCCCGCCGCACAGCCGCAACGCGTTGCCGTGACCATCAGTGCCGACGCGAAGAGCAACGGCGAGGCGCTGCTCCAGGTCACCGGCGGCGCACGCGAGATGGCGGTGGCGCCCAGCGGCAAGGAAGTGGCGTTCACCTTCCGCGGTGACGTGTTCGTGACCAGCGTCGAGGGGGGCGTCACCAAGCGCATCACCAGCACGCCGGCCACGGAGACGGGCGTTCGTTTCTCTCCCGACGGCAAGGCGCTGGTGTACGCCTCGGAGCGCGACGGCAAGTGGGGCATCTACGAAGCCCGCCGCACGCGTGCCACCGAGCCGTACTTCTACGCATCGACCGTCATTCGCGAGGCGGCGCTCGTCGTCAACGAGCACCAGAACTACCAGCCGCTCTTCTCGCCCGACGGCAAGGAACTGGCGTTCATCGAGGACCGCAACACGCTCCGCGTGCTCAACCTCGCGTCGAAGCAGGTGCGCACGCTGCTCGACGACAAATCGATCTTCGCCAACACGCCCAGCCATCACTTCGTGTGGAGCCCCGACGGCAAGTGGATGCTGTTCGACCTCTCGGTGCCGGGCATCGCGCCGGGAGAGGTGGGCCTCGTGAGCACCGACGGCAAGGGGAGCGTGGTCAACCTGACACAGAGCGGCTTCAACGACGGCGACGCCAAGTGGATCCTCGGTGGCAAGGCGATGCTCTGGCTGAGCAATCGCGACGGCCTCAAGAGCGTGGCCCAGTCGGGCGGCGCCCAGCAGGACGCCTACGCCATGTTCTTCACCAGGGACGCCTGGGACCGCTACCGCCTCACGAAGGAGGAGTACGCCCTGGTGAAGGAGAGCGAGGACAAAGTACCCAAGCCCAAGCCCGACACGTCGAAGGCGAAGCCCGACACGTCCAAGGCCAAGAGCGACACCGCGAAGGCCAGGGTCGACTCGGCCGCCAAGGTCGAGGTCGTGAAGATCGACCTCGACGGCATCGACACGCGCAAGGCGCGCCTCACCATCCACTCGTCGTCGCTCGGCGACGCGCTGGTGAGCAAGGACGGCGAGATGCTGTACTATCTGGCGCGCTTCGAGAAGGGGATGAACCTGTGGTCCACCAACCTGCGCACCAAGGAGACCAAGCAGGTGCTGTCGCTGGACGCCAACGGCGGCAGCATGACGTGGGACAATGAGCAGAAGAACATCTTCCTGCTGGCCGACGGCGCCATTGCGAAGATCGATCCGGCCACCGCCAAGCGCGAAGCCGTGAAGATCGGCGGCGAGATGCTGGTGGACATCGACGCCGAGCGCGAGGCGATGTTCGACCATGTGTGGCGGAAGGTGCGCGACACGTTTTACACGCGCGGCTATCACGGCGTCGACTGGGCGGCCATGCAGCCGATGTACGCCAAGTACCTGCCGCACATCGGCACGCAGTACGAGTTCGCCGAAATGCTCGCCGAGATGCTGGGCGAGCTCAACATCAGCCACAGCGGCGCCACCTTCTCGCCGTCGAGCCCCACCGACGACGCCACCGCGTCCCTTGGCGTCTTCCTCGATCAGGGGTACACCGGCGCCGGCGCGAAGATCGACGAAGTGATCAAGGACGGCCCGCTCGACAAGGCCGGCATGAACGTGAAGCCGGGCACGATCATCGAGTCCATCGATGGCCAGCCCATCACGCCGGCCACCGACATCGCGCAGCTGCTCAACCGCCGGGCCGGCAAACCGGTGCTCCTTGCCCTCGCCATCGGCGCCACCAAGTCGGAGCTCGTGGCCAAGCCGGTGACCCCGGCCGAGGAAGGCCGCCTGCTCTACGCACGCTGGGTGCGCCGAAACGCCGCCGAGGTGGACCGCCTCAGCAACGGCGAGCTTGGCTATGTGCACATCCCCGGCATGAACGACGGCGCGTATCGCACCACGGTGGAAGACGTCATGGGCAAGTACGCCACGCGCCGGGGCGTCGTGATCGACACACGCTTCAACGGCGGCGGCGACCTGGTGGCCGACCTCGCGATGTTCCTCAGTGGCAAGAAGTTCTTCGAATACACCACCGACACGCGCAGCAGCGGCTACGAACCGAACTTCCGCTGGAGCAAGCCGAGCGTTGCATTGGCCAACGAGGCCAACTACAGCGACGGTCACTGCTTCGCGTATGCGTACAAGGACCAGAAGCTGGGCCCGCTCGTCGGCATGCCGGTGCCGGGCACGTGCACCTTTGCCGGGTGGGAATCGCTGGCTGACGGCCTGCGCTGGGGCGTACCGGGTGTCGGCGTAAAGGACATCAACACGGGCAAGTACCTCGAGAACTCGCAGACCGGACCCGACATCAAGGTGATGAACGAGTACAACGTGGTGAACCGTGGCAGGGACCAGCAGCTCGAGGCCGCGGTGGCCGCGCTGCTGCGGATCGTCCGCTGACCATCGCGAGACGTCGCGCGCACGAGGCGCGCGGGCTGCTCGACCAGCCCGCGCGCGCGGCCGCGGCGACCATCGCCAGGCAACGGCTGGAGCGCGCCCTTGAGAAGGCGGCGCCGCTGCTCGTCGTGGTCGATACCGATCCGGCGGCGACAATCGGCAACGAGGAAGTGCACGACTTTCGTGTCGCCGTGCGCCGGCTTCGCAGCTGGCTACGGGCCAGCGGCCCGCTGTTGCGCGGCGACGTCCCGCGCGATGCGCGCGCGGCGTTGCGCCGGCTCGCGCGCCGCGCTGGAGCCGCACGGGACGCGCAGGTGCAGTGGAAGTGGCTGTCCACTCCATCCGAACCAATCGGGGCGCCGGGCTCGCGGGCCGCCCAGTGGCTGGCCCACGAGCGCTCCACCGTGTACGCCACCCAGCGCGAGCGGCTGCAGCGCAAGGCAACCGAACGCTGGCCGCAGTTGGCAACCACGCTCGCCGCGGCGCTGGCTCCCCGCCCCGCGGACGCGCCGACGGCGACTGAAGGCACGCTCGCGCTGTACCTGGCGCCGGCGCTCTCCCACGACCTGGAGCTGGCGCGCCGCGCGCTCGACCGCATTGAGCACCCGTCGCAGGTGGCCGTGATCCACCGCGCCCGCATCAAGGTCAAGCGGCTCCGCTATCTGCTCGAGACGGTGGAACACAGGTCATTGCACCGCGCACGGGCCCTCGGGCAGCTGCGCCTCCTGCAGGATGCGCTGGGCGAGCTGCACGATGCGCACGTGATGTCCACGATGGTGGCGCCGCTGCTCGCGCCGCGCCGGAAGGCGCGCCGGGAGGCGCGCGGCGTGGCGGTCCGGCGGCCCGCGCTGCGCGACCTGCGCGCGCTGCGCGCCGCCCTGCGCCGGCGTGAGCTTGCCGCCTTCCGTCGCTCACTCGACCTGGCCGGCTCCCTCGAGCTGGAGCGGGCGTGGCAGTACATCGCGTCGCTCGCCATGCTTCTGGGCGCGCCTCAGGCTCCGGGTGCACTCATTCCACAGACCGCTCATGCGCATCCTGATCGTTGAAGACGACCGCCAGCTCCGGCAGTCCGTTGCCCGCGGACTGCGTGAGGATTCGTACGCCGTCGACCAGGCCGCCGACGGCGAGCAGGCGCTGGCGCACACGGCGGCGCACGAGTACGACGCCATCATCCTCGACATCCTGCTGCCGAAGTTCGACGGCATCGAGGTGTGCCGCCGGTTGCGCGCTGGCGGCGTCACCGCGCCCATCCTGATGCTCACCGCGCTCGACGCCGTCGAGCAGCGCATTGCCGGACTCGACGCGGGCGCCGACGACTACCTCACCAAGCCGTTCGATTTCGGTGAACTGCAGGCGCGCCTTCGCGCCCTCACGCGCCGGCGCGGTGAACTGCTCGCTCCCGACCTCGTCATCGGGGACCTGGTGGTCGATACCCGCCGGCACGTGGCCCGGCGCGGCGATCGCGAGATCGCGCTCACCGCCAAGGAGTTCGCCTTCCTGCACTACCTGGCGCGCAACGCCGGGCGCATCGTCAGCCGCGCCGAACTCATGACGCACGTGTGGGACGACCACCGGGGTTCGTACTCGAATATCATCGACGTCTACGCGAGTCGGCTCCGTCGCAAGATCGACGAGGGCGAGAGCGTGGCCCTCTTCTCCACGCACCGCGGCGCCGGCTACCTGCTCGACGTGCCGCGGTCGGCTGCAGCGCCCACGCGGCGCCGGGGCTAGCGCCGTGATGCCGTGGCCGACGTCACTGCGCGCCCGCCTCACGCTCTGGTTCACGCTCGTCCTCGGCGCGCCGCTCATTGCGTTCGCCATCGGCTCGTACGGGATCTTCTCCCGCACGCTGCTCGATCGCACCGACATTTTCGTCAGCGACGCGCTGACCGCGTTCTCCCGCGAACTCGCCGTCGAACGGCGCTTGCTGCCCGACGCCGCAACCGCCGCGCAGAACACCGTGGAGGAGGTGCGATTCCGCGACCTGCAAATCGTGATCCTCGATTCCGCCGGCACCGTGCTCGCCGTCGGCGCCCAGGCGCATGAGCCTGCTGGAGACGGCACGCGACTGCCGCTCGACGTCAGCCGCCTTGTGGCGAGACTCCGTCTCCTCCCGTGGGAGGTCGCCACGCTGACTCTCACCGACGCACGGGGCGGCTACCGGCTGCACGCTCGCCCCTTCCGGTTGGGCGTCGCGCCGCTGCGGCTAGTGGCGGTCTACCCGCTGCACGACGTCGAGGCCGTGCTCGGCAGGATCCGGCGCGCCTTCCTCATCGTCATCCCGCTACTCCTGGTCAGCGCGGCCGCGGGCGGCTACTTCCTGGCCCGGCGCAGCCTGTCGCCGGTCGCCGCCATGGCCGCGCGGGCTTCGGAGATCGGCGCATCAACCCTGCACGAGCGCCTGCCGGTGGCCACGCCGGGTGACGAACTCGGCGGACTGGCGACCGTGATCAACGACCTGCTCGACCGGCTCGAGAAGTCGTTTGCGCAGCAGCGGCGCTTCATGGCCGACGCGTCGCATGAGCTACGCACCCCGGTGGCCATCCTGCGCACCGAAGCCGACGTGACCCTGTCGCGCGCCACGCGCTCCGAAGACGAGTATCGCGCGTCCCTTGGCGTGATGCAGGACGCCGCGCGACGTCTCGCCCGCATCGTGGACGATCTCCTCCTGCTGGCGCGCGCCGACGCCGGTCATCTCGTGGGGCGCGCCGAGGACCTCTTTCTCGAGGACGTCGTGCTCGACGCGGTGCGCGGCATCCGGCCCATCGCCGACCAGCGCCAGGTGCGCGTCGAAGTGCGCGGCATCGTCGAGGCGCCCATGCACGGCGATCCCGACCTGGTGGGGCGCCTGGTGCTCAACCTGCTCGACAACGCGGTGAAGTTCTCGCCGCCCGGTGATACCGTCGACGTCGACCTGTCGCACGAGGGCGCGCGCGGCGTGCTGACGGTCACCGACGCCGGTCCCGGGATTCCCGCCGGGGCGCAGGCCCGGATCTTCGAGCGCTTCTTTCGCGCCGACGACGCGCGCACGCGCGTCGAGGCGTCGGAAACGACGGGCGCCGGGCTGGGGCTCGCCATCGCGCGCCGCATTGCCGAGGCGCACGGTGGCACGCTGGAACTCGCCGAGTCGCGCCCGGGACGCACCACGTTTCGTGCCACACTGCCTCTGAACCCGCACAGCTAGACGGAGTGATGCGGGACGACCACGAGGTGTGCGCTGTTCCACACACGGTGCCGCCCGGCGCTGCGCGCGATGCCGAGTAGCGCCAGTACTGAGCATGCGAAGATGAGGATGCGCCGGACCCTGGCCCCCGGCCATCGTCGTGCGACCTCCGCCCCCGCAGCCCCCACCGCAACGAGGAAGCCTATGCTCGGCAGGAACAGCGTGCGCTCGGCCAGCACGATTCCGGTGGGTACCACGTTGCTGACCGGGAACAGGCCGACGGCGCACCAGGCCAGTCCCACGCAGATGACCGGCGCGCGCCGGCGCGTAAAGACGATGATCGCAAGCGCCGCCACGACAAGTGCCAGGCCGAGTGCTTCAGACGGGCCCATGCTTGTGCGTCGCACGAGGTCGTCCACCCCGTAGTCCGCCTGAAGGCGTGCCGGCCACGCCAGCAAGCGCACCCACATGGGCACGACCTGCAGCATCACGAACTCCCTGCCCGCCACGCTCAGGCCGGCGAACGCCCGGTTGGTCACCACCGTCGCCACGTGGCCATCGAGCACGGCGTTCCGGATCAGCAGCACGCCAGCGCCAACGGACGCAAGCGCCGCGTAGCCGAACCAGAGCTTGCGTGCCCGCACGGCGATCGGCGCGTTGTCGAGCGGCAGCAGTTCCGCCGCCAGCAGCAGCGCTGGCAAGACGAAACCGTTCTCCCTGGTGAGCGCGACCGCAGCGTAAAGCGCACCCAGGAACACCCAGTCCCGCCCCGCGAGAGCACCGACGCGACGCCGGTCCACGTACCGGATGAGCATGGCGACCGCCAGGATCCCCACGATCAGCTCACCCTGGTTCACGCCGAGTGCCACCGCCTCGACGTGCACCGGGTGCACCGCAAACAGCACCGCCGCGGCCAGCGCCGCATCACGCGGGAGCAGTCTCTTCGCCAGCATGAATACCGCGACCGCGCTCGCCGCATACAGGGCATAACTGACGAGCCGGAACACCAGTGGGGTGCCGGCGCCGGTCGCATACTCGAGTGCGGCGGCGAGCATCGTGAGCGGCCGGTACAGCTGCTCGACGAACGGCGGCGGCCAGTACGGGCTGACCAGGATCTCCCGCCAGTGCGTGAGGCCATGGACACGGACGTTGTCGCGGATGAGCGGAACGTCGTCGTAGACGAAGTCGTTCATCACCCCGGCCACCGACGCCATCAACGCGAAGGCCGCGACAAGCAGATGGTCGCGGCAGCGCACCGCCCAGCCGGGCACCGGGAACCACGCTCCCGGATTCACCGTGCCCGACTCACGGGTGGAACCGTCGCCAATTGAGGACCATCCATGCAACTACGACGCCCAGGGCCATCAAGAGGTTGCGGACGGGATGGTGGTTCCGTCGCGCAAGTCGTGAATGCTCGACGATTCGCTTGACGGGACGCACGGACACGGCGACTCCTGGTTCGGGGGCGGTCGTTCCGTAGCCTAGCGGAGTCACGCGAGCGCCGCAAATGAGCCGTCCGCACAAGGCGGGCGCGCTTCGGACTTTCGCCAGCGGCGGCGTGCCGCGAGATTCGTTCGCATCTCTTATCCCGGGGTTCTTCCGTGGCGCAGGACGTTCGCTGGGCATCGCTTGTCACATTCGCCACCGGTTTCGAGGCAGACCTCGCCCGGGAGGTGCTCGAGGCGGCCGACATCCTCGTGATGGTGAGGGGACCGCAGGTCGGGCTCTTCGGCGCCGGGTTCCAGGGCGCGATGGGTGCCGGTGTGGAACTGCTGGTACCGGCTCCGGAATTGGCCCGGGCGCTCGCGCTGCTCGACGTCAACGGCTGACCTCGACCACCAGCGCCGGCGACGCCAGCCGCCCATCGCCGGCGTCCAGCCGCCACTCCCCGCACGGCGAAACGCCGTAACGCTTTCGGCAATGCGTCGCCCGGGGCATCTTTCGCCATATGCGCCTCTCTCGAACCGCGTTCCAGATCATCTCGCTCGCCGGCCTCGCCGCGCCCGCCGTTGATGCACAGTCCACCGCGCTTCGCGTCGAACGCCCCGGCCGCGACGCATCGCTCTTCACTATCGAGGCGCTGCGCCGCCTCCCCAATGACACCATCAGCTTCTCGGCGCACGGCGCGCCGCCGGTGCACTATCGCGCGGTGCGCGTGAGCGACGTACTGGCCGCCGCCGGAACGCCGCTCGATTCATTGCGCATCGGGCGCATCGCCTGGGTCGTTGCCGCCATCGCGCACGACGGGTACACGGTCGTCTTTTCGGCGGCGGAACTCGACCCGACGATCGGACCCACGCGCGCCTGGCTTGCCTTTGAGCGCAACACCGGCCCCCTCGCCGCCGACGAGGGTCCGTTTCGCCTTGTCGTTCCCGCTGACGCCAAGGCATCGCGCAGTGCACGCCAGGTGACGACGTTGCGCGTCGTCGATGCGATGCCGTCCCCCGGCAGGAACTGAATGCGCAAGCTCCCCACCCTCGAGACCCGCCGCCTCGTCCTGCGGCCGTTCCTCCTCAGCGACGCGGCCACCGTGCAGCGGCTGGCGGGCGATCGCGCCGTGGCCGACACGACACTCGCCATACCGCACCCGTACATCGACGGCATGGCCGAGCAGTGGATTGCCACGCACGAGGGTGCGTGGACCAGGCACGAAATGGCGACCCTCGCCATCACCGAGCCCGAAGATGTCGAGGCGTGGGGACTCCTTCGCAGCGACGCCCCCGGGCAGCCCGTGACGCGTCTGGCCGACTGAGCGGTACCTACCCCTTGTGACTGCGGCATCCGTAATTGCCCCCCGGAGAAACCGATGGTGCACATTCTTGAAAGCCCAAGTGGAGGCATTCCGCGCAAGCCGAGGGACTCCGAACTCGACATCTTCGGGGTGACCAACATTGGGAAGGTGCGCCAGCAGAATCAGGACCACTTCCTGATCGCCTCGCTGCACAAACACCTCGACATCCACCACACGAGCATCCCGCTGGAAAGCTTGCGTTCCGGCGACACCGACCGCCTGGCCTTTCTGGCGATGGTGGCCGACGGCGTGGGCGGCAGCGCCGGCGGCGAGGAGGCAAGCAGGTTTGCCCTCGACGCCATCACGGCGTACATCACGCGGTCGGTGCACTGCTACTACACGGCCGACCCCCAGAATGACGGGGAGTTCGTGGAGGTGCTACAGGAGGGGGCGCTGCGCGTCCACGCCAAGCTGACGCAGCATGGCGCCTCGGAGGATCGCGCGGGCATGGCGACGACGCTCACCGCCTTCCTCGGTGTCTGGCCGCGCGCCTACATCCTGCAGGTCGGGGACAGCCGGTACTACACACTGCGAAATGGGCAGCTGTACCAGGTTTCCCGCGACCAGACCGTCGCCGAGGATCTCGTCGACTCCGGCGTCATCAAGCGGTCCGACCCTGGTCACGCGCGCTGGAGCCATGTGCTGTCGAGCGCGATCGGCGGCCCGGAGGCCTCGCCGGTGGTTACGGCCATCGCGAACGACTGGGGCCACGTGCACCTGCTCTGCAGCGACGGACTCACCAAGCACGTGAGCGACGAACAGATTGCCGAGCGGCTGCGCACCATGACGTCGGCGCATCAGGCATGCCAAGCCC
>Ga0209014_10000958_pt1 | contig 17171 bp, 20 predicted proteins | sample BarGraNGADG00212_FD_184491 | JGI IMG/M metagenome (GOLD analysis project Ga0209014, IMG submission 184491) | Arctic peat soil microbial communities from Barrow, Alaska - Barrow Graham LP Ref core NGADG0002-212 (SPAdes) (version 2) | ecosystem: Environmental > Terrestrial > Soil > Wetlands >...
CAACTTCCGCGGCGCACGAGCCCACGATCCCGGCGTTGGTGTTCAGCAGGTCGTCACGCGACATGCCCGGCTTGCGCGGGATGCCGGCCGTGATGACGACGATGTCGGAGCCCGCCGTGGCCTCGTACCCCGTGGTGCCGGTGACGCGTGAGTCAAAGAGCTCGATGGGCGCCGACTCCCACTGGTCGAGCCCCTTCCCCTGCGGAATGCCGTCGGCGATGTCCACCATCACGACGGTGCGGGCAAGTTCCTTTTCAGCGATGCGCTGTGCAGTCGTGGCGCCGACGTTGCCGGCACCGACCACCGTGATCTTGTTGACCATATGGGTAACAGAGAAGAAGAGTAGTGAACGATGCTGCGCGGATAGGCAAAAGGTACGGCTTGCGGCCGCTCCTGTAAACGCATTTCTGAACTCGCGCCAAAGAGTTCATCTCTCACCGGGACCGGAGGAACACGGAGGGCGTGAAGCGTGAAACAGAATTCAATAGGGGTTCAGCGGACATTCTGTCCACCAAACCCCCAAGTAATCGTTTCCTCCGTGCGCTCCGTGCTCTTCCGGTCTCCGTGAGAGACCTTCCTTTCTACCCTCCTACTTCCGACAGCGCCTTCAGTCCGCCCACGCGCAACTGCAACAGTTCATGCTCGCGCGGCTTGTGGGCGAGTGCCTGGCGGAACAGCGGCTCCAGCGGTTCGCCCGCGCGCAGCGGGTCGCGCAGGTTCACCTCGTGATCGCCGTACAGGCACGTGCGCAGCCGGCCGTCTGCGGTGAGCCGCACGCGATTGCACGTCTCGCAGTACGTGTGCGTCATCGGCGTGATCACCCCGATCGTCCCGGCCGCGCCGGCGATTCGCTGGTAGCGTGCCGGGCCGTTGCCGCGCGCCGGACCATCAGCCGCCTCGAGCGCGCCAAAGCGCGCTGCGACACGCGCGAGCAGTTCGTCGCTGGGTACCACGTGCGCGAACTCACTTAGCGCCATGTCGCCCACCGGCATGATCTCGATGAAGCGCACGTGCCACGGATGGCCCACCGTGAGCGAGGCGAAGTCCTCGATCTCGTCGTCGTTGATGCCGCGCATCACCACGACGTTGAGCTTCAGCGGGTCGAGCCCGGCGTCGGTGGCGGCCTGCGCGGCCTCCACCGGATTAAAGTCCAGGGCTCGGCGTGCGATCCCGGCAATCCGCGCAGGACGGAGCGAGTCGGCGCTCATGTTCACCCGGTCGAGCCCCGCGGCGCGCAGCGCACCGGCCATCTGCGGCAGCTTCACGCCGTTGGTGGAAAGCGCAATGTCCTCGATGCCCGGCACCGCGCGCAGCATGGAGATGAGCGTCACGAGGTCGGGACGGATGGTCGGCTCGCCGCCCGTGATGCGCAGCCGCTTGAGCCCGAGCGGCGCAAGCTGCTGCACCACCGCCGTAATCTCCTCGTACGACAGGATCTGCGGCTTGGGGAGCCAGTCGAGCCCCTTCTCCGGCATGCAGTACACGCAGCGGAAGTTGCAGCGATCGGTGACGCTGATCCGCAGGTACTCAATGGACCGGCCGAATTGGTCAAGCATGGGCGGGAGGATGGACGATAGTCGACCGACGATCGTCGACCGACGATGGTAGACAGCCGTAAACGGACGGCGTATAACGTACGGCGTACAGCTTACAGCTTCTTTTCATGTCGTCTGCCCCACCCACTCGCGCGTCCCATCGACGTAGTGCTCCCGCTTCCATATCGGCACCCGCACCTTGAGCTGCTCGATGATCCAGCGCGAGGCGTCCATGGCCGGCGTGCGGCGCGCGTGGGCCACCGCGATGGCCACGCTCGCGCCGCCCAGCGCCACGTACCCCGTGCGGTGTTCGATCACGATGTGCATCGTGCCAAACTGCTCGGCCGCCTCGCGTGCGATCTCCGCCATCTCGCGCTCCGCCATGGGGGCGTACGCGTTGTACTCGATGGCCTCCACGGCGCGGCCGTCGTTGACGTCGCGCACGGTGCCGATGAACAGCGACAGCGCGCCGTTCTCGACGGCGGTGACTTCCGCCACCAGCGACGCCACGTCAATTGCCCGGTCCACCACCGCCGTGCGCATCAACCGCCCGCTACCGGCGGAATCAGCGCCACTTCGTCGGTGGCTTGCACCAGCTGGTCGCGCCTGGCGTAGCGATGGTTCACGGCGACGAGCGGCCGTGCGGGCAGCGACGTCCCCGCCGAGAGCGCCCGCACCGCCTGCACGACGTCGGCCACACGCGCGTCGTCGCGCACCGTGACCCGCACGGACGCGGCGCCGAGCGCGTCGGCGTACGAGGCAAAAAGGAGGACGTCGAGAGTCATCGCTGTGATCAAGGTAACGGAGCGGCTCCCGGAGCGCGTGGCACCCCGGGAGCCGCAGCCTGCAGAGATATCCCCTTATTCGCCTTCGAGTTCCGACTCCTCGACGCCTGCCACCATTGCACGCAGCTCCTTGGACGGCTTGAACACCGGCACCGGGCGCGCCGAAACCTCTACGGGGGCGCCGGTGCGCGGGTTGCGCGCCATGCGCGTCTTGCGCTGGCGAATCTTGAAGGTGCCGAAACCCCGGACCTCGATGTTGTGCTGCTCCTTGAGCGCGTCCCGTATGGCATCGAGGAAGGCGTCTACCACCCGGGCGCAGTCCTTCTTCGAAATCATCGGGCCGGAAGTCCGCTCGATGGCCTCGGTGACACTCTCGACCAGATCAGCTTTGGTCATGTCGGTCCTCTGTAATGTCGCAACAATCCCGTAACTGACGATATAGTAGGCTCTTACGTCACGGGTGTCAAGCATAAAGAGGCCCGGCTCCCAAAGGCGACTGGAAACCGGGCGCTGGCCCTAACATTCGTCGTGCGTTCCGGTTACGCGCCGATGGCTCGCATGAAGTCGTCGAACAGCGTGCGCGCGTCGTGCGGTCCGGGCGCGGCTTCGGGGTGGTACTGCACCGCAAAGACTGGCAACGACTTGTGCCGCAACCCTTCCACGGTGCCGTCATTGAGGTTCACGTGCGTGACCTGAAGGTCCGGAGCGCCGGGGATGCCGTCGGCTCCACCTTCAACGGAAAAACCGTGGTTCTGCGCCGTGATGAGCACCTTGCCCGTCGCAAGATCCTTGACCGGGTGGTTTCCCCCTCGATGTCCGTAGGAGAGCTTCGTGGTGCGCCCGCCGAAGGTGAGGCCCAGCAACTGATGCCCCAGGCAGATGCCGAAGATCGGTATCCTGCGTTCGGCAATCGACCTGATGATAGCCGGCGCGTAGCCCACGGCCTCGGGATCGCCGGGACCGTTGGACAGGAAAACGCCGTCGGGCTTCAGGGTCATCACTTCGTCGGCCGTCGTGTGCGATGGTACCACGGTTACGCGGCAGCCGCGCTCCTCGAAGAGGCGCAGGATGTTCTGCTTGATGCCGTAGTCGAACGCCACGATGTGGCGCTTGGCACTCGCGTCGCCCCATTGGTAGGGTGCGTCGGTCGTGACCACCGATGCGAGGTCGAGCCCGGCCATCGAGGGACACGCATCGAGTACCCGGAGCGCGTCCCGGCCGGGTTCTACTCCCGCGGCGATGACGCCGCGGAGCACGCCCACGGTACGCAAGTGACGCGTGAGGCGGCGCGTGTCAACATCAACCAGGACAGGTACTTGGGCAGTCGTCAGGTATTCGAGCAGACTTCCTGAGGCGCGCCAGTTTGAGAAGCTCGCTGACAACTCCCGCACCACGACGCCGCTCACTTGGGGCCGTTCCGACTCGGGATCCTCGAAATTGACGCCATAGTTGCCGATCATCGGGGAGGTCATCACCACGATCTGGCCGCGGAATGAGGGATCAGTGAAGACCTCCTGATACCCGCTCATGTTCGTGGTGAACACCACCTCGGCGACGGCCGGTGCGTCGAGAGTCGCCGCCAGGCGGCCACGAAAAAGGGTTCCGTCCTCGAGGAGGAGGAACCCGGGCTTTTCGTCGAGCAGCGTGGTCACTGCGCCGTCAGGGCTTCTTGGCAGGCGCTGGAGCGGGAGCGGCCGGTGTCGTGGTGGCCGGCGCCGTTTTGGCCGGCGCCGTGGTGGCCGGCGGCACGTTCTGCAGGGGCACGAGCGGCGACTGCGCCGCGTTGCCCGGCGACGCCGGAGCCGGAGCGGTCGGCGTCGCGATGGCCCTGTCGAGCACCGACGTGGGCGTGCGGCCACGCTGCGACGCCACCTGCAGCACGAACGAGAGGAAGATGAAGATTCCGCCCGCCCACCAGCTGGCCTTGGTCAGGAGGTTGCCGGCCTGGCGCGTGCCGAGCAGGGAGTCAGCGGACGACGAGGCGCCACCGAAGCTCGCGGCCATGCCGCCGCCCTTCCCACTCTGAAGCAGGATTGCCGCGACGAGCACGATGCTGTCAATAATCAGCAGAATGACGAGAGTCTTGGAGAGCATCGATGTCCTGGGGTGATTCTGTAGGTAAGCCTTGAATCGTAAGCAACTTACGGCCTGAGATCAAGTGAGCACGATCGAAGCCCACCCGCCAGCGTCGAGACTTGCCCCGCCAACCAGCAGGCCATCCACCTCCGGCGCCGCCAGCAACTCGGCGGCATTGCCTCGATTGACTGATCCGCCATACAGGATGGGAACCGCGCTGGAACCGGAGTCGAGCCTCTTGCGCAGTTCCGCCCCGATGGCCCGATGCACGGTAGTGGCGTCGGCGGGCGTGGCGGTCTTCCCTGTGCCGATGGCCCACACCGGCTCGTACGCCACCAGCACATTCGCCGCGTCCGCACTGCTGACGTTGGCCAGCGCGGCGCGCAACTGCCGCAACACCACACCTTCCGTCTCCCCGGCTTCACGCTGGGCGAGAGTCTCGCCGACGCAGACGATGGGCGTCAGTCCGGCGCGCGTGGCAGCCGCCACCTTCTTGCCCGTCTCCTCCTCGGTCTCGCCGAAGACGTGCCGGCGCTCCGAGTGACCGACGAGCACGTACTTGGCGCCCGAGGAACGGGCGATGGACGCCGAGTTCTCCCCGGTGAAGGCGCCCCGGTCTTCCCAGTAGATGTTCTGCACGCCCAGCTGGATGTCCGGACGGTCCTTCAGCGCGTTGACCACGGCGCCAAACGTCAGCGCCGGCGGGAAGAAGATGACGGTGCGGTCCTGGTGCTTGCCAAAGTGCGCAAGGAACTCGCGCATGAACGCGCTGGCATCGGACGGCGAGTGGTTCATCTTCCAGTTCGCCGCAAAGATCATCTGCTTCATGTACGTCCCGTGTTGGCATCGAGCGCGGCTACCCCGGGAAGGACCTTTCCCTCGAGGAATTCGAGCGAGGCGCCGCCGCCCGTCGATACGTGGCTCATGCTCGACGCGAGCCCGGCCGCTTCCACCGCCGCGGCGGAATCGCCGCCCCCGACGATGGTCGTGCAGCCCTTTGACGTCGCCTCGGCCATGGCCCGCGCCACCGCCAGCGTCCCGGCGTCGAACGGGGGCGATTCGAACACTCCCATGGGGCCGTTCCAGATGACGGTCTTGGCGCTGAGGATTGCGCGGGCGTACGACGCGGCGGTGTCGGGGCCGATGTCGAACATCGCCTCCGCCGCCGGGATCTCGTCCTTGCGCACCGCGTGCGCCCTGGCGCCCTCGGCGACCGACGGCGCCACCGTGGCGTCGTGCGGCAGGATCAGCACCGTCCCCGCCCGCTCCACGAGATCGGCCGCCATCTCGAGGCGGTCGGGCTCGATGAGTGAGTTGCCGGTCTCGAGATCCATGGCCTTGAAGAACGTGCAGGCCATCGCGCCGCCCACGAGGAGCGCGTCCACCTTGGGCAGCAGCGCCTCGATGACGTCGATCTTGCCGGAGATCTTGGAGCCGCCGAGGATGGCGATGAACGGGTGCCTGGGCTTGTCCAGCGCGCCGCCGAGGTACTGGAGTTCCTTCTGCATCAGCAACCCGGCAACGGCGGGGTGCAGCAGGTGTGCCACGCCCTCGGTGCTGGAGTGCGCGCGGTGGGCGGAGCCGAAGGCGTCGTTGACGTAGAAGTCGCCGAGCCTGGCGAACGCCGCGGAGAGCGCGGCGTCGTTCTTTTCCTCGCCCGCCTCGAAACGCGTATTCTCGAGCAGCAGCACGTCGCCGTCGCCCAGCGCGCGCGTAGCCGCCTCCGCCGCCGCGCCCACGACGCTCCGCACAAAAGTCACCGGCCGCCCGAGCAGTTCCTGCAGTCGTTGCGCCACCGACGCCAGCGAGTACTTCGCCTCCGGCTTCCCCTTCGGGCGCCCGAGATGCGAGCAGAGCACGACGCGCGCTCCGCCGCGGATGAGCAGTTGAATCGTGGGAATGGCGGCGCGAATGCGGGTGTCGTCGCCCACGCGACCGTCATCGCCGATGGGAACGTTGAAGTCCACCCGCACCAGGGCGCGCCTGCCCCTGAGTTCCGCCGGCGCCAGGTCCGCGACGGTACGCTTCATCGGGTCAGCCTCCACCTAGAGGCGTTCGCCGACGTACTGCAGCAAGTCGACGCAGCGCGACGAGTAGCCCCACTCGTTGTCATACCAACCCGAGAGCTTCACCATGGTGCCGTCGATGACGTTGGTGCACTTGGAGTCGATGATGCACGAGTGCGGATTGCCCACGTAGTCGACGGACACGAGCTCGACCTCCTGGTACTGCAGCACGCCCTTGAGCGCCCCCTCACTGGCCGCCTTGAACGCCGCGTTGACCTCGGCGATGGTCGTCGGCTTCTCCACCTCGACCGTCAGTTCGGTCAGCGACACGTCCGGTGTGGGCACGCGAATGGCGATGCCGTCAATCTTTCCCTTCACCTCGGGAATCACGAGTGCCGTGGCCTTGGCCGCGCCGGTGGTGGTGGGAATGATCGAGAGCGCCGCGGCGCGCGCGCGACGCAGGTCCTTGTGCGGCAGGTCAAGGATGTTCTGGTCGTTGGTGTAGCTGTGAATGGTGACCATCGCGCCGTGCCGGAAGCCAAAGCTGGCGAGCACGACCTTCACCATCGGCGCCAGGCAGTTCGTGGTGCACGACGCGTTGGAGATGATGTGGTGCTTCGCGCTATCGTACTTCTCCTGATTGACGCCCAGAACCAGGGTGAGGTCTTCGCCCGTCGCGGGCGCGCTGATGATGACCTTCCGGGCGCCGCCGGCGATGTGCTTCCTGGCGTCATCGGCCTTGGTGAAGCGCCCGGTCGATTCGAGCACCACGTCGACGCCAAGGGCCTTCCATGGCAGCGTCGAAGGGTCCTTCTCCTTGAACACCTTGATGACATCGCCGTCGACCGTGATCGAGTTCTCGTCGTGCGACACCACGCCATCGTAGGTGCCGTGCACGGAGTCGTACTTGAAGAGGTGCGCGAGTGTCCTGGTGTCGGTGAGGTCGTTCACCGCGACGAAGTCCATCGCCGCACCCCGCTCCTTGGCGGCGCGCAACACCTGCCGGCCGATGCGGCCGAACCCGTTGATGCCAACCTTGATGGTCATCGCTCAAGCTCCCGAGATTTTCAGGGGCGGTCGGCGTCAGTGCGCGCCCGCCCGAAGGTCCAGTACCTGACGTGGGACGCCCCGCCGTCCAGCAGTGCGGCGGCGCACGCATTGAGCGTGGCGCCCGTGGTGATCACGTCGTCGACCAGCACCAGCGAACGGCCGCGAATACCGGCGAATCGTGGCTCTGGCACGGCAAACGCTGAGTGAACGTTCACCAGGCGCTCGCCTGGTGTCAATTGCGTCTGCGATCCGGTTTCGCGAACGCGCATCAGCACATCGGTGCGCACCTCCCCCGCCGTGCGAAGGGCGAGCCCGCGGGCGAGCAGTTCACTCTGGTTGAACCCCCGCTCACGCCATCGTCCCGGGGCCAGTGGCACGGGAATGAACACCGGTTCCACGATGACATCGAGGAGTTCGCTCCTGCTGCGGGCCATGCGAAGGGCCATGCCGTCAGCCATGGCAGACCACCCTTGGTACTTGAGGGCGGCGAGCAGCGATGAGCTGGTGGCGTGCGGTACCCAGCACACGGAGCGCGCGCGCTCGACGCGGGGATGGAGCTGCGGGCACAGCGGGCAGACGGAGGTCGGTTTGTGGATGCTGGTCGTTGCTTGGAGCGGGTGGCCGCACCGGGGGCACCACGGCTTGGGCAGCAGCGGCAGTCGACTCCAGCACGCACCACACGCAACACCCTTCTCCTCCGCCCCCATGGCGCCCCCACAGGCGACACACGCGCGCGGCAGCAGAAGTTCGGCGGCGCCTCGCAGCGCGCGGCGCCAGCGCGCTGGCGTCAGGAGTCGAGAGCGTCCCACATTGCCTGCCGGTCGGGCGCCTGGCCAAACCACCGTTCGAACGAAAGGGCGCCCTGCGCGATGAGCATGCCCAGCCCGTCGGCGGCGGGATGCCCCGCTCCTCGCGCCGCCAGCACCCACGCGGTTTCACCCCGACGGTACGCGAGGTCGAAGACGGCCGAGCGCGGGGGAAGATCCTGGATGAAGACGGGAAGCGCATCACCGGGCTCGAGGCCAAGCGGCGTGGCGTTGACCACCAGGTCGGCTCCCTCGAGTGCGTCGCGCACGGAGACCACCGGCGTGCAGATGCCGTCAAAGCGCCGGGCGAGTGACACGGCACGAGCGTGCGTGCGCGACCAGAGGCGCACCTCGGTGCCGAACCATCGCTCGGCCGCGGCCAGCACCGCGCCGGCGCTGCCCCCGGCGCCAATGAGGGCGACGCGCGGCCACCGGCGCCCGGATCCAAAGGCGCGCTCGATCGCTTCCTCGAAACCTCCGACATCGGTGTTGTCGCCGACCAGCGCGCCATCCTCGATCCAGAAGGTGTTCACGGCCAGCACGCGGTCGGCGATTGGGGTGAGCCGGTCGCAGAACGTCACGAACCGTTCCTTGTGCGGCAGCGTCACGTTGCCCGCGGCCAGCGACGTGCGCAGTGACGACGCCAGGCGTTGCAGGTGCGCGGGCGGGACGTCGAGCGCTTCGTACGTGAGTGGCAACCCGGCGCTTCGCAGTGCGGCGTTCTGGAACGCGGGAGAGCGCGAGTGTGACACCGGGTGGCCGATGAGCAGCAAGCGGCCCGGCAGCGCAGTCACTCGAGCCCCCGCGTGGATTGCTCCAGCGACAGGCGGTCGATGACGCCGGCGAGTTCCCGCTCCAGCTCGTCGGCCATCCGGCGATAGCCCTCGAACGCACCTCCAAAGGGATCGTTGATCGCACGCCCGATGGGGCGAGCGGCGGCGTAGTCGGTGAGCAGGAACGCCTTGCCCTCGCTGCCCAACTCCCGCACGCGCTCGACGTGCTGCGTCGCCATGCACAGCACGAGGTCCGCCGCGTCCACGAGTTCGCGCGTGAGGAACTGCGCGCGATGCGACGACAGGTCGACGCCTCGCTCGAGTCCCACAACCATTGATCCATCCGACGCCGGAGAGCCATCGATGGCGCCGGTGCCCGCGCTCGCCACCGAGACATCGAGTCCGTGCGCATGGACAAGCCGGCGGGCCAGCGCCGCAGCGAGTGGGCTGCGACAGGTGTTCCCCGAGCAGACGAACAACAGCTGCCTCGTCACTGGTCGCCCACCAGGTCGGGCACGACGGCACGCAGTTCGCTGGCCGGGAGCGCGCCGGGGCGAATGACACGCAATCTGGTGCTCGTGCAGTCGACGACGGTCGACGGTGCCGAGGGCTCCAGCCGGCCGCCGTCGAGCACCATCAGCGTGCCGCTGCGCGCCTGCGAGGCGAACTGTTCTATCACTTCGCTGGCAGCGAGCGCAGCCGGCTGACGTGGACGATTGGCGCTGGTGGACGTCAGGGGATCGCCGAGCGAGGCGATGAGCCGTTGCAGCGCGGGGTGCGAAGTCCAGCGCACGGCCACGCCGCCTTCGGGGCCGCGCAGGCGAGCGGGCACCCGGTGTTCGGCACCGCGCAGCACCAGGGTGAGCGGTCCTGGCCAGAAGCGGGCGGCCAGCATGGAGGAGGCGTGCGTCATGTGCAGTCCCAGCCGGCCGATCATCGCGCTGCTCGAGACGAGCAACAGGAACGGCTTGCCCAGCGGGCGGTCCTTCAGCCCCACCAGCGCGCCGATGGCGTCGGTATCGATGGCACCACCGAAGCCGTAGACGGTCTCGGTGGGATACGCCAGCACGCCGCCGTTCTGCACGTGCACGATGGCGCGCGGGATGGCCACATCGATCTCGGCCAGCGACCAGAAGGGTACCGGGCGGGCGTCAGTCGGCGAGCCCATACATCGCCTCGGCGCGATCGAAGTCGCCCGCCTCGGTGATCTTCATCGCGCGCTCGCTTCCCCGCACCACCATCACCGGTTCGCCAATGCGCTCCACCAGCGCCGCGTCATCCGTGCCATCGTAGCCGCCATCTTCGGCGGCCCGGTGGGCACGCAGCAACAACCCGCGCGGGAATCCCTGCGGAGTCTGCGCGCGCCACAGCGCCAAACGTTCGACGGTACGGACGATCCGCCCCGCGTCGTCCACTTCCTTGAGCGTATCGACCACGGGCAGCGCGGCGATGGCCGCATGCCCGGCTCGCACCGCATGCACCACCCGATCGACGGCGGCCATGGAAACGAGCGGACGCGCCGCGTCGTGCACGAGCACGATGCGGCACTCCGGCGGAAGGTCGGCCATGCCGTGGCGCACGCTCTCGGCACGGGTGCGGCCCCCCACCGACACGAGCAGGCGGTCCAAGTCGCTCTGGAAGATCCACGGGGGCGGATCGCCCGCGTACTCCCGCGGCAGCACGCAGACGACCATGGCCACGTCGGCGCGTGACTGGAAGAGCTGCAGCGAGTGCAGCAGCATCGGCCGGCCGGCCACCCAGCGGAACTGCTTGAGTTCCCCGTCGCCCACGCGCGACGACGTCCCGGCGGCGACGATCACCACGCCCACGTCGCGCGCGCTCACCGGAACAGTTCCTTCAGCAGCGCCGTGATGTCGGGCACACCGACCACCTTCAACGACTTGGTGCTGCGGCGCGGCAACCCGCGCGCCGACACATACGCCACGCGCATCCCCATCTTCTCGGCCTCGGCAAGCCGGCGGTCCACCTGCGACACGGCGCGAATCTCGCCGCCCAGGCCGACCTCGCCCACGAAGACGGCGTCGCGCGGCAGCGCCCGGTCGTACACCGACGACGCGAGCGACGCCGCCACCGCCAGGTCGGCGGCCGGTTCGCCAGCGCGGACGCCGCCTACGACATTCAGGAAGACGTCGAGCTGCGCGAACGACAGCCCTGCGCGCTTGTCGAGCACGGCCAGCAGGAGCGCGAGCCGCCGCGAATCGAATCCCGTGCTCACGCGCTGTGGCGTGCCGAAGCCGGCCTTGACCGCCAGTCCCTGGATCTCGAGCAGCACCGGCCGCGAGCCCTCGAGCAGCGCCGTCACGGCGCTGCCCGACGAGGTGGCGTCGGCCCGATCGCCGAGGAAGAGCGCACTCGGGTTGTCCACGGGGATCAGGCCTTCCTGAGTCATGCGGAAGACGCCGATCTCGTCCACCGAACCGAACCGGTTCTTGGTGGCGCGCAGCACGCGATGGTCGAGCGTGTTCTCTCCCTCGAAGTAGAGCACCGTGTCCACGATGTGCTCGAGCGTCTTGGGGCCGGCAATGCCGCCGCCCTTGGTGACGTGCCCCACCACGAAGACGGCCGTGCCGCTCTCCTTGGCAAAGCGCATCAGCCGCGCGGCGCACTCGCGCACCTGCCCCACATTGCCCGGCGCCCCTTCGAGGTCGCCGGTGAAGCAGGTCTGGATGGAATCGACCACCATCGCAGCCGGGCGCCGATCCCCCGCGGTGGCGAGGATCGTCTCGAGATTCGTCTCGCCCAGCAGCGACACCTCGAGGGCGGCGCCCCCCAGCCGATCGGCGCGCAGCTTCACCTGCAGCGGCGATTCCTCGCCGCTCACATAGAGCGTGTTCAGTCCCTTCGCCTCGAGGCAGCCCGCCACCTGCAGCAGGATGGTGGACTTGCCGATGCCCGGCTCGCCGCCGACGAGCACCATCGAGCCGGGAACGACGCCGCCGCCGAGCACGAAGTCGAACTCGGCGAGGCCGGTGCGCAGCCGGTGGCTCTCGGTGCCGGCGATGTCGCGCAGACGCGGCGTGTCGAGCACGGCACCACCGTGTGCGAATCCCGAGGCGCCCGCCGTTCGCCGTGCCTTCTTGCTGGTGGTGGTGGCGGCAACAACCTCCTCGACGAGCGTGTTCCACTCGCTGCACGCGTCGCACTTCCCCTGCCACTTGGCGTGGTCAGCACCGCACTCGGTGCAGCGATAGGAAGTCCTGGCCTTCGCGGCCATCAGCCGGGCTGGCGGGCCGTGTAGCTCTCGAAGCGCGTGAACTGCTTTCGGAAATTCAGCCGCGCCATGCCCGTGGGGCCGTTCCGGTGCTTGGAAATGATGATCTCGGCCAGGCCATCGAGCGGGATGTTGGTGTCCTTGAGCATCTTCGCCGTGCCCTGCTCGTCGTACGCCCCCTCATAGTACTCCGGGCGGTAGATGAACATGACGACGTCCGCGTCCTGCTCGATGGACCCCGATTCACGGAGGTCCGAGAGCAGCGGGCGCTTGTCGGTGCGCTGCTCGACACTGCGCGAAAGCTGCGACAGCGCAATGACCGGCGTGTCGATTTCCTTGGCGAGGATCTTGAGGGCGCGCGAGATCTGCGAGATTTCCTGCGTGCGGTTCTCGGAATTCGGCGGCGGCTGGATGAGCTGCAGGTAGTCCACGACGATGAGGCCGATGTCTTCCGTGGCCTTGAGGCGGCGGGCCCGCGAGCGGATGTCGTAGACGCTGAGGCCCGGCGTATCGTCCACCCAGATGGGGGCATTGCCCAGGAAACCGGCGGCGCGCGCCAGCTGCGCGTCGTCGTCGGGGGTGAGCTTGCCACTGCGAATGCGCTGCGCGTCCACGCGGCCCTCCGAAGCGAGCATGCGGAGCAATAGCTGCTCTCTACTCATTTCGAGGGAAAAGACCGCAACCGAAACGTTGCGGTCGATGGCGGCGTTTTGCGCGATGTTCAGCGCAAAAGCCGTCTTGCCCATCGACGGACGCGACGCGATGACGACAAGGTCGGAGCGCTGGAAGCCCAGCGTCAGCTTGTCGAGGTCGCCAAACCCGCTGGGAACGCCGGTGATGTCGCCGCCGCTGGCCCGCAGCAAGTCGATGCGCTCCATGGCCGACCAGAGCAGGTTCTTGACGCGCACGAACCCCTCGGCGCCGCGATCCTTCCCCACCTCCATGATCTTGTGCTCGGCCATGTCGATGAGGTCGTGCGAGGTGTGCTGCCCCTCGTACGCCTCGGTGACGATGCCGGTGGCCACCTCGATCAGGCGGCGGCGCAGCGCCTTCTCACGGACGATCTTGCAGTGGTGCTCCACGTTGGCCGTGGTGGGCACGATGTCGATGATCGTGGCCAAGTAGTCCTTGCCGCCCACCGCCGCGAGCGCACCCACGCGATCGAGCTCATTGGAGAGCGTGAGCGGATCCACCGCCCCGCCGTCGCGGTGCAGCACGAGCATCGCCTTGAAGATGCGGCGGTGCGGCTCGCGGTAGAACATCGTCTCATCGACGAGTTCCGACGCGCGCGCAATGGCGTCGGCGTCGAGCAGCATCGCCGACAGCACGGCCTGCTCGGCATCCTCCGAATACGGGGGACGCCGGTCGCGAAAGGGATCAGGCCTGGACGGCGGAATCGTAAATTCGACGGGCGAGCTGGACATCTTCCCAGGTCGGGCGCTTCCATGCGGGATTCCGCAAGAGCGCTGCAGGGTGATACGTGACGATCAGGGGCACACCATGAAACCGGTGCACGAGACCACGTAACTTACCGATCGGCAGGCTGGTCTGCAGAAGCGTCTGAGCCGCAAAGGTGCCGAGCGCCAGGATGACCCGCGGCTGGAGCAGTTCCAGTTGCCGCATCAGGTACGGACTGCACACCTTGATCTCGTCGGGGGTCGGGTTCCGGTTGCCGGGCGGGCGGTGCTTGAGGACGTTGCAGATGAAGACGTCCTCCCGCTTGAAGTGGACGGCTTCGAGGATCTTGGTGAGCAGCTCCCCCGATCGCCCGACGAACGGGCGCCCCAGTTCATCTTCCTTCTCCCCGGGCGCCTCACCCACCACGACGAACCGCGCCGTGGGGCTGCCCTCACCCGGCACGTGGTTCCTGGCGGTCTTGGCGAGCGAGCACGCGGTGCAAGCGGCGATGTTCTTCGCCACCGCCTCGAGTGACTCGAGAGAAGCAAGCGGCCCGCGTATCAGCTCGCGCGTGGCGCTGCCGATCACGATGGGATGGCCGGATTCCGACGCGGGAACGGACTTACTGCCTCTCACGGAGGCACTGGGCCCGTGGGAGTCCACGGAGGGAACTGATGCGGGAACGACAGCGGCAACAGGCGCGTCCGCCCCGACGGACTTCAGCGTCGCGCGCCAGTCGCCGGCGACAGGCGCGGAGGGCGAAGCGGGTGCGGCAGGGCCGGCATCGCGAACGGGGCGCTTGTCGCCGAGCAGCCGCAGCACATCGTCCACCGGCAACGAGTCGAGCACCAAGTCCGACTCTCCCATGTCCCGGCGCTGCTCCAGGTACAGCCTCAGCCGTTCCCTAGCGTCCATCGAAGAGCCCGGTCACGCGGTCGAGGATGGCGTCGGCGACGTCCGCCTTGGACTGCAGCGGCAAGTCCACCTTCGACCCGTCCCGCCCAATCAAGGTGACGCGATTGGTGTCGTACCCAAACCCGGCTCCCTCCTCTGCCCGGTTCGCGACGACCAGGTCGAGTTCCTTCTTCTGCAGCTTGGCGCGCGCGTTGGCTTCCAGCTGCTCCGTCTCCAGCGCGAATCCCACCACCACGCAGCCCGCACGCCGCGCATCGCGCGTGGCCTGCAGGATGTCGGTGGTGAACGCGAGCGCGAGGGACGGCGGCTCTGATCCCTTGGCGCCCTTCTTGATCTTCTGGTCGGCCATCTGCGCCGCCCGAAAATCCGCCGGGGCGGCGGCCATGATCAACGCATCGGCCGTCGCGAGCGCGGCGCCCACCGCCTCGGCCATCTCTTGGGTGGATTGCACGGCCACGACACGCGGGCCCACTGGATACGCCACGGCGAGCGGGCCGGCCACGAGCGTCACCTCGGCGCCCCGGCGCCAGGCTGCTGCGGCCAGCGCCACGCCCATCTTCCCGGTGGAATGGTTGCTGAGGTAGCGCACCGGATCGAGCGCTTCCCTCGTCGGCCCGGCCGACACGACCACGTGCTTGCCGTGCAGCGACGATGCCGGTTCGAGAAGGCGCGCGATGTGCGCAATGATGGTCGCCGGCTCGGGCATGCGTCCCGCGCCGCTCCCTTCCTCACGGCTGGCCAGCAGGCCGACCTCCGGATCGAGTACGTGGTACCCGATCTCGCGCAGCCGCGCGACGTTCCGCTGCACCTGTGGGTGGGCCCACATCCGGTCGTTCATCGACGGAACCACCAGCACTGGCACGTCACCCGCCGCCAGCAGCGAGGCCGTCAGCAGGTCGTCGGCACGGCCGATGGCGGCGCGCGCAATGAAATCGGCCGTCGCCGGCGCCACCACGATCACCTGTGCCGAACGCGGCAGCCTGATGTGGTCCAGCGCGTGTCCGACGGCGATCAGCTGGTCGAATATCGGACGCCCGGTGAGCGCCTCGAACGTGATGGCCCCGACGAACTCGCGCGCCGAACGCGTGAGCACGACGTCGACTTCGGCGCCGGCCAGGGTCAGTTCCCGCGCCAGCGTCGCCGACTTGTAGGCGGCGATGCCCCCCGTGACACCGAGGAGGACGCGCCGGCCTTCGAAGGGACGCACCTGCGTGCTCCCTCGCGCTGGTTACTCGGTGGGCCGGCGGCGCGGCACCACGCGGTACTCGATGCGCCCTTCGGTGAGCTCCTCGAGCGCGCGCGTCGTCAGCTTCTTCTCGCCCGACTTCGAGCGGTCGCGCGGAAACTCGTTCAGCACACGGGTGTACTTGGCGGCCACGAGCACCGACAGGTACTTGTTGGTCGCGTGCTCGGTGACTTCGGACGGGGTGAAGACTCGCATGGTCGGATTCCGGGGTTAGACGTAGTTCGTGATCTTCTGCTCGAGCCGGGTGATCAGCCCGGCCACCTGTTCGTCGAGCGCGGGGGCCCGCTCACGGCGGGCCATCTCCGCATCAATTATGGCCGACACCCGCGCCACCGCGCGGTCAAGGTCGTCGTTCACCACTACATAGTGGTAGCGCCCGATTTCATGCAATTCAACCTGCGCGCTGCGAAGCCGCGTGAGCAGTTCGTCGCGGTCCTCGCTGCCCCGCCGGGTGAGGCGCTCCACCAGGACGTCGATGGACGGCGGGATGATGAAGATAAGCACCGATTGCGGGAAGGCGCGGGCAAACTGCGTCGCGCCCTGCACGTCGATGTCCATCATCACATGACGGCCCGCGGAGAGCACCTTCTGCACCTCGCTGCGCAGCGTGCCATACGGACGCCCGTGCACCTCGGCCGTCTCGGCAAACTCTCCCGCCTCACGGCGACGGGCGAAATCGTCCATCGAAAGAAAATGGTAATCCACGCCATCCACCTCGCCCGGCCGCGGCGTGCGCGTGGTGCACGACACCGAGTAGCCCACGTCTTCGCGCTCGGCCATGAGACGCCGGGCGATGGTGGTCTTGCCGGCCCCCGAGGGGGCGGAGAGGACGATCGGGAACGTGATCACTCGAGGTTCTCCACCTGCTCACGGATCCGTTCCAGCTCTTCCTTGATGGCGATGACGTCGCGCTGGATGAGGGCGTCGTTCGCCTTGCTCCCGGTGGTGTTGGCCTCGCGCAGCATCTCCTGCAACAGGAAGCCGAGGCGCTTGCCGACCGGGTCGTCGCCCCCATCGTGCAGCGCCTCGCGAAATGCGGCGATGTGCGCGTGGAACCGGTCGATCTCCTCGCCGACGTCGAGGCGGTCGGCGAGGATCGCGACCTCCTGCGCGAGCCGCTGCTCGTCGAGCACGGTTCCGTTGGTGAGCTTGGCGACGTTCTCGAGCAGGCGGTCCCGTTGCGCGATCACGCGCTCCGGCGCCCGGGCGGCGATGCGCTCCACGGCGACGTCGATGAGGGCCAGCCGGTCGAGGACCACGGCGGCCAGCCGCGCGCCTTCGCGCTCGCGCATGGTCGACAGCTCGTCCGTGGCGGCCTCGACGATGGCCACCAGGGCGGCGGCCCCCCC
>Ga0209014_10000959_pt1 | contig 17158 bp, 16 predicted proteins | sample BarGraNGADG00212_FD_184491 | JGI IMG/M metagenome (GOLD analysis project Ga0209014, IMG submission 184491) | Arctic peat soil microbial communities from Barrow, Alaska - Barrow Graham LP Ref core NGADG0002-212 (SPAdes) (version 2) | ecosystem: Environmental > Terrestrial > Soil > Wetlands >...
GACGGTTTAGCGGAAATGTTAAATACAATGTCTCAAGCAGGTCAGCTCTTTATGATCAAATTGGGTAATTCGGTATACCTCAAAATGCTGCCCTGGGTTTTTGGAATTTATGAGTTTCAGGCTGGACGCCTTGACAAAGAGTTTGCAGAACTCAATGAGGAATACAGGACGATCTACGGCAAACAATTTTTCTCAAAAATTCCCCAGTTGATGCAGGTGCTTCCCATTGAAGAAAAGATCTTGACCAAAGAAGATGCTCTGCCTTATGAAAAGATATCTTCCATCATCGAAAATGGTCAGTCTTTTCTTGTAAATGACTGCATCTGTAAAAAAGAGCAAGGCCTTTTAGGTAAGCCTTGCGACAGGCCTGTTCAGGTTTGTCTCGCTATCGCTCCCATACCGGGGATTTTTGATAATTCTCCCACAGGCCGCGTCATCTCGAAGGGTGAAGCCTATGAATTGCTGAAAATGACGGAAGAAAAAGGGCTTGTACACCTAACCAGCAATGTGCAGTATGGTTCTTTCTATGTCTGCAATTGCTGCAAGTGCTGCTGCGGGGTTTTGAGTGCCATCAACAACTTGGGTATACCGGCGACGGATGTTGTCAATGCTCATTATTACGCCGAGATAGATCCGGACAAATGCGTCGGCTGCGGCTTGTGTTTTGATGAACGCTGTCAGGTGGGGGCGATTGAAGCAGGAGAGGATACCTATCGGATTATCCATGATCGGTGTATCGGCTGCGGTCTTTGTGTAAGCAGTTGTCCGGGAGAAGCCGTCCGTCTGATTCATAAAGACCGGGATATCTTGGCGCCGCCTCCCTTAACCGAGGAAGCCTGGTTCGAGGAACGAGGCAAAAAGCGGGGAGTGGACTTTTCAGCGTATAAATGATCGGCAGAAAACTGCTGGGGGAAATAATCCCGTTGACCTTTTTTGTGGTTTTGGTGATAACTGGTTGAAACATGCAGAATTGGAAGGGGGATTTTTCTTATGAGCCGGGGTGTGACTAACTTCCTGAAATCAAGCGTCCGGCGATTTTAACTGGTTTACATCATTTCAATCGGAAATAAATGATGAAGCGGTGCAGTTATGACCCGGACTGCGTCCGACTGCCGGTATAGAGATTTGGAAAGCGCTCCAGAACCACCTGGCTGTCCGAAGCATAGGTCCGGCAGGTATTGATGAGGTGCCGACCTCGATTCTCGCTATTGAAACCTTCACGCTCTCCGCGAGCCTGATTGGTGGCCTGGTAGGCGGTGGTTGCCATGCGGCCGATCAATTCGCTCAGATGAGTGCAGCCGTGTATGTCCCCCACCAAATTTTTCACGGCTTTCTTGAAGCCACGACCGATGGTAAGGCCTACGAGCTTCTGGAAGTTGAGCAGGATTTCCGCACAGATCGGAAAGCGGTACGCGTCCATTACCACTTCGACGAAGTGGATCGTGAAGCTGATATCGATGGTGAGGCGCATCCACATGTCGTGAGTTGCAGTGCCGGGCTTAATCACCTTGCCGGTCTCGGGTCGCATAAGCAGTTGAGTCTTCACGTCGGTGAGGTGCCCTTCGATGTCCCACAGCCCATCTTCGCGTTCATAGCCGACGCATTCTATGATGCGAGTATGCACGCGCTTGCGGGGCGCGGAGGATGATAAAAGCATGAATTGATCTCCATTTGCGAATTGTTGCTCTTTCAGGCACGTCAGTCGACTCACGCTCCGCTATCTCAATAATACCAGCCTTTCCGTGGGGAGGAGGATACGAAGGTGGGCCTTGGCTGTCAAGGAGATTTCATCATTCCCAGTTTATGGGGACGCACGAAATTACTTTATGCCCTGGAATACGAGGGGCAATCCTGACGAGCTTTTTCCCAAGCCCGATCGAGCGCCTCCACCACTTTCCTCGGAAGTTCCCCACTCAGGCTGTTCAGATTGTATTCCCACTGTTTCAGATTCGATGCCGCAATGATTACTCCATCTCCACTCGGACCTTTCAAAAAGGAGTATTGCCGAAGCCAACGCAGAGCGATCTGGATCATAGACAGCCCTGCCTGCTCAGAGGCGTCTTGGACAACCTCTATGGCATCAAAGTAAGATTTCTTCCAAAAACGGTCTAGGTATGCGCTCTTGAGCGCGAACCGACCTTCCCGAGGCACGTTATTTATCTGAGAATACCTTCCGGTCAACAGACCGCCGGCAAGTGGATTATATGCGTAAAATCTGATTCCGAAATTGCGGGCAGCCGGGAATAGCTCGCTTTCTACATCCCGGGTAACCGCGTTGTATCTTCCTTGGTAAACCGATGGTATCATCCGCCCGTTCCGTTTGCAAAGATGCCATATATCTGCCACTTGCCAGGAAGCATAATTACTTAGCCCTAGCTCTCTGAACTTACCTTCTTTGAAAAGCTTTTCACATGCTTCCAGTGTGACTTCAATGTGGGTCTTTGGGTCCGGCGCATGCAGATACAGAAGATCAATATAATCGGTTTTTAATCGACGCAAGGAGGTGTTGACCTGTTTAACGATGCTTTCAGGTCCCAAACCGCCTCCACTGAGAGGGCTTGCTTTCGTGGCCAGATAGACTTTGCCCCGACGCTCGGGCGTCAGAAGACGGCCCAGCATTTCTTCGGACGCACCATCATTATACTTATATGCCGTGTCAATCTCCTTATAACCACGGTCGAGGAACATCGCCAGCATCCGATCAGCCGTAGGTTCATCGACTTGCTCTCCAAAGTTCATGGTTCCCAGAATGATCCGCGGAACATCAGTCTCCATATTCAAAATCGAAACCTCCTTCTCATTCAATACGTGATTTCAAAAAGCCACGTTAGATAAAGAGTAAGATATTTTATACTTCTGTATAGAAATATTTCTGAGTTTGCAATGTCAATTACGGCACGGCAACGGATGAAAAGATCATCGTGACCTCCCATACGGATGGACCATCCGTTTCCCAGGAAAACGGTGCATTAGGCGTCTTGGCCATTGTTCGCTATTTCTCGAACATTCCTCAGTCTGTGCGACCGCGAACCCTGATGATCTATCTGGACAATCGGCATTATATGCCCGGGATGGAATCGGCATTTGCCCAGTATGACTGGTTTACCCTGCATCCGGAAGCAAAAACTTCGGTGGTGGCCAGCGTCGGGACGGAGCATCTGGGGCAGGTCGAATACAATGAGGTCGGAGAGGTATATGCCCAGACGGGACGGGTTGAATCGTCCTTTCTTTGGGCGCGAAATAACCAATTGCTCATCGACATGGCGATCGATGCGGTAAAAGCAAGCAAGTGGCCGAGATGTCAGGTCAATTGTGTAGAAAGACCGGGCGTCAATAAGTATCCTCCGGCAGAGCCGGAGGTATTACGATTGCTGGCCCCTCAAAGGGGCCTGACCGCAATCGGTTAAAGTCAAGACCCCCATATTTCGAATAGTTGATGCATTCTTGGGAAGGTTTTCGTCATGACGAGGGCATCCTATCTGAACGGCTGAAGCAAGTTTTAAAAACATATTCCCGGAACTGTCAAACTCTGTGAGTCCCCCGGCAGAGCCGGGGGTTTTCTCAGGAGAAATAAGCAATGACCCACTCAGTGTTTGAAATGTCTTTACACAACATTGACGAACCTCCTCAGCCGTTGTCTGATCATTTTCAATTCACATCCATGGCTTGAACAAGTTCCTTTCACTGACTCCCCCCGCCCAGCACCGTGTAGAGTGTGACGAGATTGGCTAACCGGACAAGATGCAGGGCAATCAGTCCCTGTTGTGCCGCATAGAGGGAGCGCTGGGCGTCCAGGACGGCCAGGTAGCTGTCCAGGCCCAGGGTATAGCGTACCTGGGAAAGACGGTAGGTTTCCGCAACGGCATCCACCAGGGATTGCTGTGCCGCGATCTGCATCTCCACCGTGCCCCGCACGGCCAGGGCGTCGGCGACCTCCCTGAAGGCCGTCTGGATCGCTTTCTCGTATTGGGCCACAGCGATTTCTCGATCTGCTTTTGTGACATCATAGGCCGACCAAGTGCGGGCGTCGAAAATTGGAACGGCGATCTGCGGCGCGAACATCCACGTCCCCGAACCGGATTTGAAGAGGCCGGAGAGGTCGGCGCTGGCGGTTCCGATGGCGGTTGTCAGGGAGATGCGGGGAAAGAAGGCCGCGCGGGCCGCGCCGATGTTGGCGTTGGCCGCCTTGAGCCGATGTTCCGTCGCCAGGACGTCCGGCCGCTGCAGCAGGATTTCCGAGGAGAGGCCGGCGGAGACCTCCGTGGGTGGGGTGACGCCGCCCAGATCAGCCGGCAGAAGCGCCGGCGGCAGGGGGGACCCGGCCAAAAGGTTCAAGGCGTTCTCATCCTGGGCCGCCACTTGCGTCCACCGGGCGGCCTCTACACTGGCTGCGTCCACCTGGCTCTGTGATCGCCGAAGATCCAGTTCGGAGACGATCCCGAGGTCATATTGTTTCCGGATCAGTTTGTAGGTGGACTCCTGCGCCTCCAGGGTTGCGGTCGCTGTTTTGAGATTTTCCCGGTCTGCTGCCAGGACGGTGTACGCCTGGGCCGTGGCGGAGACCAGTAGAATCTGGGCGCTGCGGCGAGCCTGATCGGTAGCGAGGTATTCTTCCAGAGCCCGGTCCTTCAGGCTGCGGATGCGGCCGAAGAAATCGATTTCCCAGGAAGTGATCCCGAGATTGACACTGTATTGTTCGGCTGTCATCGCGCTTCCGGTGGACGAAAGATCAGCCGGCACACGCTGTCTGCTCCCACTCCCGACTGCATTTACCGTCGGCAGAAGTTCGGCCCGTTGAATGCCGTACAAGGCGCGCGCCCTTTCGACATTCAAGGCCGCAAGCCGCAGATCGCGGTTGTTGCTCAAGGCAATCCCGATCACCTTTTGCAGGCGTTCATCGGTGAAAAACTCCCGCCACGACACCACCGCTGCCGCCGTCGCAGATACGGCGGACGTCGTCTCCTGATAGGCCGCGCCGGTCGGCCAATCGGCGGGGACAGGAGCGCCAGGCCGCGTGTATTCCGGGGCCAGCGTGCACCCCCCTAGAAGGGTGACAATCGCACCCGCAAGAAGAAACCCTTTTATATTCATATCATCAATCCCCTGATGGATTTGCATTATTTGTCTTGGACGCCTCACGCTTCCCCCGTTTGCCGAAGAGCTTTTCGATCAACACATAGAAGAGCGGTGCAAACAGGGTCACCAGAAAAGTGGAGGTAACCACACCACCCAGTACGGCAGTGCCGATGGCCTTTTGCGCGCCGGCGCCCGCTCCGTTCGCAAAGACGAGTGGCATAACACCGAATCCGAAGGCCAGCGAGGTCATGATGATGGGGCGGAGCCTCAGTTTTGCCGCTTCGAGAGTCGCCTCGGTCATCCCCATCCCCTCCTCCACGCGGGACTTGGCGAACTGGACAATCAGGATCGCGTTCTTGGTGGTCAGACCGAGGGTCGTCAAGAGCCCGATCTGGAAATAGACGTCATTGGGAAATCCCCGCAAAGTCGTGCCGATCACACCGCCGATGGCGCCCAGGGGCAGGGCGAGCAGGATCGAAATGGGGATGGGCCAGCTTTCATACAGCGCCGCCAGGCACAGGAAGATCACCAGAATGGAAAAGGCGTAAAGGGGAGCCGCATGGGCGCCGGCCTGCCGTTCCTGGTAGGAAAGCCCTGTCCAGTCAAAGCCGATTCCCTGCGGCAGCTTCCGGACAAACCCTTCCATGGCCTGCATCGCCTCACCGGAACTTCTCCCCGGCGCCGCCTCGCCCTGGATGTTCAGGGAAGGAAAGCCATTGAAACGTTCCAGCTTCGGAGAACCGGAAGTCCAGTGCCCGGTTGCAAAGGAAGAAAAGGGAACCATCTTGCCCGCGTTGTTTTTCACATGGAGTCTTTCCAGATCACCGGGCAACATCCGGTATGGAGCGTCGGCCTGAATGTACACCCGCTTCACTCTTCCCCCTTGAATGAAGTCGTTGACATAGGCGCTGCCGAAGGCAGTCGAGATCGTATTCTGGATCGAGGTGATCGGCACTCCCAGTGCGCCGGCCTTCTCCCAGTCCACGTCGATCCGGTACTCGGGCACATCTTCCAGGCCGTTGGGCCTCACCTTGGTCAATACCGGGTCCTTTGCGGCCATGCCGAGGAGCTGGTTGCGGGCCGCCATCAGCCCGGCATGGCCCAGACCGCCGCGGTCCAGCAACTGAAAGTCAAACCCCTTGGCCATGCCCAGCTCGACCACCGCCGGCGGTGCAAAAGCAAACACCATGGCGTTGCGGATCTTGGAAAATTCCCCCATGGCTCTGCCCGCCACGGCGCCGGCCTTCAGGTCCGGCCGGTCGCGGAGCTTCCAATCCTTCAGTTTGACAAAGGCCATGCCCGCGTTCTGTCCCCGACCGGAGAAGTTCGAGCCGGAAATCATCATGACGGATTCCACCGCGTCTTTTTCTCGTTCCGAAAAATAGTCACTGACGCTTTCCATGACCGTAGCGGTCTGCTCCAGGGTAGCGTTCGCTGGAAGCAAGGCCTGCACCATCAGGATGCCTTGGTCTTCATCCGGGAGAAAGGCCGTGGGCATCCGCTGAAACAGGAACCCCATAGCCACCACGATCAGAAGAAATATGACCACGTAGCGGATCTTTTTGGAAAGGGACTGCCCCACCAGTCGCACATACTGATCTCTGGCTCGAAAAAAGATGCTGTCAAACCATCGGAAGAACGGCCGCAGGAACCAGACCCCCGACTCCGCCGGCTCATGTCCCTTGGGCACCGGCTTGAGAAGTGATGCGCACAGCACCGGCGTCAGGATCAGGGCCACCACCACCGATAGAAGCATGGAGGCGATGATAGTCAAGGAAAACTGGCGGTAGATGACCCCCGTGGACCCGCTGAAAAACGCCATCGGGCCGAAGACCGCCGAGAGCACAAGTCCGATGCCGATCAGGGCGCTGGTGATCTGGTCCATGGACTTGCGCGTGGCCTCCAGAGGTGAGAGCCCCTCCTCGCTCATGATCCGTTCCACGTTCTCGACCACCACGATGGCGTCGTCCACCAAGAGGCCGATGGCCAGCACCATGGCAAACATGGTCAGCATGTTGATGGAGAACCCGAAAAGCCCCAGCACCGCGAACGTCCCCAGGATCACCACCGGCACCGCGATGGTCGGGATTAAGGTCGCCCGCAAGTTTCCCATGAAGAGATACATCACGAGGAAAACCAGCAGGATCGCCTCAAAAAGGGTCTTAACCACCTCTTCGATGGCCACCCTGACGAACGGGGTGGTGTCGTAGGGATACACTACCTTCATGCCGGCGGGGAAAAAATGGCTCATTTCTGACAATTTGGTCCTGATGGCATTGGCCGTATCCAAGGCGTTGGCACCTGCCGCCTGCCGAATGGCCAGCCCAGCAGAGGGTTTGCCGTTGAAATAGGATTTTGTGTCGTAAGCTTCGGTCCCGAGTTCTGTCCGCCCTACATCCCTGACCCGCACAATGGACCCATCCGGGTTGGTGCGGAGAGGGATGGCGGCAAACTCCTCGGGTGTCTTGAGCAGGCTCTGGACGGTGATGGAGGCGTTCAAACGCTGTCCTTTCACCGCCGGCGCCCCGCCGAACTGGCCCGCGGACACCTCAACGTTGTAAGCTTGCAGCCCCGTGATCACATCCTGAACCGTCATCTGGTAATCGGTCAACTTGTCAGGGTTCAGCCAGATGCGCATGGCATACTGACTGCCGAAGATCTGCACCTCACCCACGCCCGGCACCCTTGAGAGCACCTTCTCGATGTTGGATTGGGCATAGTCCTGCAAGTCATTCCCATCCATGCTCCCATCTTCCGAGACCAGGCCCACGATCAACAGGTAGTTTCGGGTGGACTTGCTCACCATCACGCCTTGGCGCTGCACAACCTGCGGCAGGCTCGCCATGGCGAGTTGGAGCTTGTTCTGCACCTGCGCCCAGGCCAGGTCCGGATCGGTTCCCGGGGCAAAGGTGAGCTCAATACGGGAAGAGCCGGACGAATCGCTGGTGGCGGAGAGATACAGCATCTTGTCGAAACCGGTCATCTTCTGCTCGATGATCTGTGTAATACTATTTTCCACCGTCTCCGCCGACGCCCCTGGATCAAAGGCGGTGATGGCGATGGAGGGTGGTGCGATGGGTGGGTACTGCGATATGGGCAGGTTATAGATCGCAAGGCCGCCCGCCACCATCAGAATGATGGCGATGACCCAGGCGAAGACCGGCCTTTTCAGAAAGAATCTCGATAACATTGTGCGCCTCCGTCAGTTCGATTTTGCAGGCGGCGGGGCCGCATTCTTACGGCCCCCGCTATTTTTTTCTCTACCGGCTTCAAAAACAACAACCTTCACGGAAGCGCCGGGTTTCACCTTTTGTAGCCCCTCGACAATGACCCGCTCGCCGGGTGCAAGACCCGATGAAACAAGCCATGCATCGCCGATGGCGCGATCGAGTGTAAGCATCCGCTGCTGCACCTTGCCCTCGGCATCCACGGTCAACGCAAAGGGATCCCCCTTCGGGGTGCGGGAGACGGCCTGTTGAGGAATCAGGAGCGCTTGCTTATTGACGCCTTCTTCCACCACCGCCCGGACGAACATGCCCGGCAGCAGAACACTATTCGGATTGGGAAAGACAATCCGCAGAATGACCGATCCGGTCGTCGGATCTACCGTGACGTCGCGGAATTGAAGCGCCCCTTCCCAGGGATATTTGGCGTCGTCTTCAAGGAGGAGACGGACCTTGTTCCGGAGTTGCCCGTTGTGATTGAGACGGCCGTCCTCCAGGCGGCGCCGCAATCGCAGCACCTCGATCGTGGATTGTGGCACATCCACGTACATGGGGTCCATCTGTTGAATGGTCGCCAAGGCCACGGGCTGCTGTGCCGTCACCAGGGCGCCCTCCGTGACGGTGGATCTCCCGATGCGGCCCGAGATCGGGGCAGTGACGGCGGTGTATCCCAGGTTGATCCGGACCGTCTTCAGCGCCGCCTCGGCCTGCTGTATGGCAGCTTCCGCCGCGGCCACCGCCTTCCGGTCGCTCTCCACCTGCGCCTCGACGGCCAGCATCGCAGCATCGGCCACTTTGGCCTCGGTGACGACCTGGTCGCGCTGGCTGGCGGAGACGGCCCGCTCCTTGAACGCCTCCTCAAACCGCTCGCCGTTGGTCCGGGCCAAGTCAAGGGTGGCCCGTTGCCGGGTGACGTTGGCGAGGCTCGCCCCCACCACCGCCCGCGCCCGATCGGCGTTCTTCTGGGTGGCGACAAGGTTTGCCGCGGCGTTGTCCAGCGCTGCTTGATAGGTCGCCGGATCGATTTGATAGAGCGCCTGACCGGCCTTCACATCAGCGCCTTCCGTAAAGAGGCGTTTCTTGATTATACCGCTCACTTGGGGACGCACTTCAGCGACCAGATTGGCAGATGTTCGACCGGACAATTCCGTCGTGATCACCAACCGCTTCGGCTGTATCGTCACGACGGCGACTTCGGGAGGCCCGCCCGGCGGTGGTCCGCTAGTGGTCTTCTGCCCGCAACCGCCCAGGATCAAGATCCCGGCGAGCACACCCCCTGCGGCGATTCGTTTTGCCCTGTCATAAATCTGCATACGACACCTCTGTCAATTCAAATTTGATGACCCATCATCGATCACGTCTGGATCATGGGAAGAATACGGTTTGGTACACTGCGTTTTTCAATTAATCTTCGATCGTAAGCCAGCAGGCATAATCCACCAGACCGAAATGCTTCATCGCATCGGCCAGCATCGCTGCCGCATCGGTCTTCTGTTTTTTACCTTGCTCCGTCTGCGATGAGATGACGATCGCGAGGTCGCCGGGGATGAAGGCATTGACGTAAAAGTTAGCTTTTACTTTATTCTCTTTTTTAAGGTTCAGGCACAATGACCGCAGAGACTCACGGGCCTCTTGATCCAAATTGCCCGAAGCCCGCAACGAAATGACCTCAAGACGTTTCATGTTATTCTCCTCGCCCTGTTTATGGAGACTTCCGATGCCTAAACCGTGCCATACTATATAATCGTGAAAATACAATTGCTTGTACATAAGCGTCCAATATAACTGTTGCATACAATACATTTAGATGTTTTATTCCGCATTCATTGTGTAAAAGTGTGAAATAAGATATATGAAAAATTGAGGAATGGAGGACGACGCAATGGTGGATGAAAAAGTTTTTTTCCGGGAGGCGACGCTGCGGATCTGCGGCAGCCTGGAGATCGAAAAGGCATTATGGGACTGTTTGATCTACATCCGTGACTACATTCCCGCCGATATGATCTTTATGAACGTGTACGATCCCGGCACCGGCATCAGCGAGACCCTGGCGAAGGCCGATCTCCAGGGCGGCCAGATCGTCTCCCTGAAGCGGACGGTTCCGCAGGCAGCCCGCCGCGTCATCGACGATATTCTGAAGAATGCCGATCGCGCACCCCACATCATAGTGGCCGATCGTGTCAGCGGACATCCGCTCCTGGGACCAATGTCCTCGATTGCGGGAAATCCTGATGCGGCTTTTATGGCCATCGGCCCGAAGCCGGAGTGGAATCTCTTCGGAGGCATCTTCATCGGCAATCATGCAGGTGAGAAGTATACCGACGAGCATGTGCGGCTCTTTTCCTTGCTCGACGAACCCTTTGCCATTGCCTTCAGCAATTATGTACGCTACCGCGAGGTCCTGCGTCTGAAGGAGATCCTTGCGGACGACAACCGGTATTTGCAGGACGAGCTGCAGCAGCATGCCGGAGATGAAATCGTCGGCGCCAACTTCGGTCTGAAACAGGTCATGGAGATGGTCAGTCAGGTGGCGCCCTTGACCAGTCCTGTCCTGTTGCTGGGGGAAACGGGGGCGGGAAAAGAGATCATCGCCACGGCCATTCATAATTTGTCGCCGCGGAGGAACGGTCCTTATATCAAGGTCAATTGTGGGGCCATTCCGGAATCGCTTATGGACAGTGAACTCTTCGGTCATGAAAAGGGGGCCTTTACCGGGGCCCTGTTCCAGAAACGAGGCCGTTTCGAGCGGGCCCATGGCGGCACGATCTTTCTCGACGAAATCGGCGAGCTGACACCGGGGGCGCAGATCCGACTCCTGCGGGTGATCCAGGAGAAGGAGATCGAACGGGTCGGCGGGACTGAGACACTCCAGGTGGACATTCGCGTCATCGCCGCTACGCACCGCAATCTGGAAGAGATGCTGGCAGAAGGCACGTTCCGCGAGGACCTCTATTTCCGTCTCCGGGTCTTTCCCATTGTGATACCGCCCCTCCGGAACCGGCGCGCCGATATTCCTGCCCTGGTCCAGCATTTCATGACACGGAAGGCCCGCGAGATGGGCTTGGTGGAATCGCCAGTCCTGGCGCCGGGCTCGATCGACAGGCTGATGCACTACCACTGGCCGGGCAATGTCCGGGAGCTGCAGAATGCGGTGGAACGGGCCCTCATTCTCAACCGGGGAAACCCTTTGACCTTCGATGATCTTGGAGAAACGGCGAAGAATCCGGCTCCGGACGCACCTCTGCCGGGCGGTAGAGGTGGTGACAGCCTGGATCAGGCCGTATCACGGTACATCCGGCAGGCCTTGGAAACGACGGGCGGTCGCGTCGGCGGAGAAAAAGGTGCGGCAAACCTTCTGAAGATGAATCCATCCACCCTCCGGACCAAGATGAGAAAACTGGGTATCCCCTTCGGCAGAAAAGCACATATGATCGTCACGCCGGCTAAAAGAATACGCGGCCGACATAGTATCGAGGATCTTGTGGCAAAGATTCCTGAGGACTACCAGCCCAGTGAGGTTGACTGGGGCGAGCCGGCCGGCAAGGAGGTCTGGTAGATGGCGGACTATACCCCCAAGCAAGGGGATATCATCGCGATCACATTTGATCCGCAATCCGGTCATGAACAAAAAGGCCGGCGCCCTGCTTATGTCGTCAGCAAAGACCTGTTCAACCGAAGCACAGGTTTGGCCATTGTATGCCCGATCACAAACACAGACCGCGGTTTTCCCTTTCATATACCTATTCCAAAAGACCTCAAACTAACGGGTTTCATCAGGGTTGAGCAGGTTAAATCGGCCGATTTCCTTGCTCGTCGCGCTAAACGCATTGAACACGGAAACGATGAGTTGCTGACAGAGGTGCTTTCAATATTGGATGCATGCATCTATTGACCGGCCAATCCCGGCATTGAGTTTGATGCGTAAAAAGCTGCGTGCCTCACATGCCGGGCGTTCGGCTGGGATGGTACCATGACTGCTCTCTTTTATCAGGCATTCCAGAATTGTGACGCACTGCGCCACGAATTGAGCTGGACCCACTACCGGCTTTTGCTGCGGGTGGAAACCTGGAACTACGGATAACGGTTCATCCGCTTCTGATGGAAAATGAATAGCCCTTGCTCCCGACAGCGACGACATTTTTTCTCTGCTGCGGTTTTTGATCTGACTATTTGATACCGGGAGTATAGAATGGTCAACATGAAGATAAAGCGCAGTATCTATAAACAGTTGGCGGACGACCTCAACCGATCCGAGGTCTCGATCATCCTCGGTCCGCGTCAGGTAGGTAAGTAATATTTCCCACTTACTTCTCTCTTGACATGGACGCACATAAGGCGTATATCACGCGCATGCATAATCATGGGAGGTGTCGCTAACGATGCAGAAGAGTAAGATCAATATCACAATGGATCGGGACCTTATCGAATACGCGAAGCTTTACGCGTCGACACAGAGAACGACGGTTTCGGAGGTCTTTACACAATTTATTCTGAATCTGAAGCGGGTCCATGAGGATGACCCCATGCAGATTATCCTTGCCGATCCCGGATTCAGTGACAGCCTGCTGGCAACGATGGCGAAGATCCAGTCCGGCGAAACGAAGTGGTCGAGTTACGATGAGGTCTTCGGATGATTGCCCTTTTCAGCGATGATTTTGGCGATTCTCTGAAAAAACACTCCGCCCTGAAAAAGATCGTCCAGAAGAAGGTGGATATGATTCTCGCGAATCCCGTCGGACTCGGTGAGCCCTTGAAGGGAAATTTACGCGGTTATTACAGCGCCCCGGTGAAGAAAAATTTCCTCATCATTTACCTCTATTGCCTGAGTTGCCGGCGAAGAGGGGACGATGAAATTGTCCTTTGTCATGACTGTTCAAGCTGTGAAGATGAAACAGTAAAATTTGTCCAGCTTGGCCCACATGATCATGTCTATGATCCATAAGAACGTGTGCCCCGGTCCTTCGGATAAGTTGCCGTTACAATCGCGACAGGTACTCGTGGATCGCCCGGGCCGCCTGTTTCCCCGCCCCCATGGCCAGGATGACCGTGGCTGAACCGGTGACGATGTCCCCTCCCGCATAGACCCCCTCGCGGCTTGTCCGGCCGGAGGCATCCTTCGTCACGATGTACCCCCAACGGTTCGTCTCAAGCCCCGGAGTCGTCGCGGGAACGATCGGATTGGCCATCGTCCCGACGGCGACCACCACCGTATCGACCGGAATGACGAACTCCGAACCTTTCACGGGTATGGGCCTGCGCCTCCCCGATTCATCGGGTTCGCCCAGCTCCATCCGCTGGCAGCGGACGCCGGTCACCCAGCCCTCCTTGTTCCCGATGTACTCGACGGGGTTGGTCAGGAGCTTGAACTGCACCCCCTCCTCCTTCGCGTGGTGCACCTCCTCGATCCGGGCAGGCATCTCGACCTCCGTCCGGCGGTAGATGATGTAGGCGTTTTCCGCCCCCAGGCGAAGGGCGGTCCGGACCGAGTCCATCGCGACGTTCCCGCCGCCGATCACGGCGACGGTCTTTCCCCGTACGATGGGGGTGTCGTACTTCGGAAAAAGGTAGGCCTTCATGAGGTTGGAGCGGGTGAGATACTCGTTCGCCGAATAGATGCCGCACAGGTTCTCGCCGGGGATGTTCATGAAGACCGGCGCGCCGGCGCCGACCCCGAGGTAGACCGCATCGAACCCCTCGGCGAAAAGCTCGTCCACGGTCTTCAGCCGCCCGATGACGGCGTTCGTCTCGATTTTCACGCCCAGTTTTTTGAGATAATCGACCTCCGCCTCCACGATCGCCTTCGGCAGGCGGAACTCCGGGATCCCGTAGACGAGGACGCCGCCCGCCTTGTGGAGCGCCTCGAAGATCGTCACGTCATGGCCGAGCCTGACCAGATCGCCCGCGGTCGTGAGCCCCGAAGGGCCGGCGCCGACGACCGCCACCCGTTTGCCGGTGGGCTTCGCCGGCGCGGGGACGGCGATCTTCCCCGCCTGCCGCTCGAAATCGGCGGCGAAGCGCTCCAGGCGGCCGACGGCCACCGGTTCGCCCTTCTTCCCCAGGATGCAGAGCTTCTCGCACTGGTCCTCCTGCGGGCAGACACGCCCGCAGACGGCGGGGAGCGCGTTGGTCTCCTTGAGCTTGAGCGCCGCCTCGATGAACCTCCCCTCGGAGACCAGCCGGATGAATCCCGGGATATCGACATCTACCGGGCAGCCAGCCATGCAGCTCGGCTTCTTGCACTGGATGCAGCGCTTCGCCTCGGCAATCGCGGTCTCCGCGGTGTAGCCCGTGGGGACTTCGGTGAAGTTCTTGACCCGGACCGCCGGTTCCTGTTCAGGCATCTTATGGCGGGGAACCTTTTCCTTCTTCGGCTTCAGTTCACTGTTTTCCATAGCATTCGCACCTGTTAGCATCCATGCACTGTTTTTCCTGGGTCTGGTACATCCGCAGCCGGTTCGCCAACTGATCGAAGTCGACCTCATGGCCGTCGAATTCGGGACCATCGACGCAGGTGAATTTCGTCTTCCCGCCAACCGAGACGCGGCAGGCGCCGCACATCCCGGTGGCATCCACCATGATCGAATTGAGCGAGACGATCGTCTTGATCCCGTGCGGCTTCGTCACGTTGGCGAGGACGCGCATCATCGGCACGGGGCCGATGGCGTAGACGCGGTCGATCTTCTCCCCCGCGTCGATCATATTCTGCAGGACCACGCTGACGAAGCCGTGAAAGCCGTAGCTGCCGTCATCGGTGGTCACGATCAGCCGGTCGCTGACCTTTTTCATCTCCTCCTCGAGGATCAGCAGGGACTTCGTCCTCGCCCCGATGATGGTGGTCACATGGTTTCCCGCCTTCTTCAGGGCCGCCGCCAGCGGGTAAACCACACCAACGCCGACGCCGCCGCCGATACAGACGACACGGCCGAAATTCTCGATCTCCGTCGGATTGCCGAGGGGCCCCTGAAGATCACCGATCGCGTCTCCGGCCTTCAGCATGGCCAGGGCCGCGGTGCTCTTTCCCACGACCTGAAAGATGATGGTGATCGTCCCGGCATCCGCGTCGGAATCGACAATGGTAAGCGGTATCCGCTCCCCCTCCTCGTCGATCTTGAGGATGATGAACTGGCCGGCCCGGCGCTTCTTCGCGATGGCCGGCGCCTCGAGGACCATCCGAACGACGTTTTCCGACAAATCCTGTTTCTCGACGATTCTACTCACTGTTTTCCTCTCCTCTCGTGGAAAGTTCCCCATCGATCACGCTCAAGCCGCAATCCGGTGGCAATGACTATCTTTGGTCAAATTTACCCTCTGGAACCGCCGCCAGTGCAAAGACCTTTTCCATCAGTGCCCGGGGCAGGAGGGATGATCTCATCTGCCGGGTCAGATCCTGAACGCCGTACCACTGACCGGAGGCGCTGACCACCATCTCGAGTCTCCCGTCTTCTCCGATCGCCGCGGCCCCGCCGGAGGCCCAGAAGAGAAGACGCGAGGAGGTCCGGCCCCGGACCCGGTCACCCCGTCCGAAGAAGAGAAGTTTCTCGTCGCAGGAAACGGGCCGGTAAAAAGTGAAGCCGATCCCGACGGTGACAGCCCCGCTTCCGGAGATCAGAAAACCTCCCCATCCCAGAATTTCATCCAGCAGGGCAAGAAAAGGGAGCGGGTGAAGAAGACCATCCCGGCTGAAGCGATAAAAAGAATCCCGGTCCGCACCGGAGAAGCCTGCGGATGAAACGACAATTTTATCGGGTGAATCCCAGAGGCGAAATTGCCTTTTCAGGCTTGGGTGACTTCGGTCGACGCCGCAGACAAAACAATTGCTGTAAGAGGGAAGCAAGGCGAGTTCGTTCAGGGAATCGCCGCATTTCTCCGGCATGAAGGCGGAAAACGCCCGTCCGTGCCCCCCGTCGCTTTCCCCATATCGGATTGAAGATGACATATAGGGGAGTGGATCGCGATTCACGGTAGCGCTTCCCTCGGCGCCACCCGGGCAAGGCAGGACTTCGAAGTGTAGGAGATCGCCGATCCTGATGCTGGCGCCGGCCAGCCGAAAATCGGCGGAAACGGGGTAGCGCAGGTCATCCCGGCGTGGATAGGCATCGAGGGTCATCGCCAGATCCATCATGATCCCCATGCTGATTCCGCCGTGGGGAATCCCTATCCACCCCTCCAGGCGTTCGTCCATGAGGACATCGGCAGTCGCATGGGCACCGGCATGGACAATGGCCCCTGCCCCTGGTCCGTAAAGGAATGGCCGGACATAATTATCGCGGTGATCCGTAGGCTTCATTGTATCCATTTCTATATAAAACCGGGTCCAAAAGTGCAATGGAAAAACGCGGCTTCGCCGATCCTGCTTGCACACTATTTTTCTCTTGATATCCGGTTTGGGATAGCCTACAACGCCGCCCTGAAGTTTTGCACCATCCTGCTTTATACGGAAGGCTACCGACCTGAGAAGACCCTGCAACATTTTCACGTGCGCTGTCTTTTTGAATGCGTTTAAAAATTGCCGTTGACACATGTTAGCAGATATGCTAACCATGACCGCCATGAGTTATTCCATAACTTACTTCCATTCGCGGGTCAAAACTGAGATCGAAGGATGAAGGAGGTACGAAATGGCTGAATTAAAATACGAACCTGTTTCCCACGACCATAAGGCATTTCTCAAGAATGCCCAGAAACGTGAAGGATTCAGCAAGGCATACAGTGACCTGGGAGATGAATATACTCTTGTCCGTGAGATGTTGTCAGCGCGGTCAAAGTCCGGTCTCACCCAAGAGGCGGTTGCCGAGTTGATGGGAACGACAAAGAGTGCTGTTTCGCGCTTGGAATCTGCTGGAAAGCATGCACCATCC
>Ga0209014_10000960_pt1 | contig 17153 bp, 12 predicted proteins | sample BarGraNGADG00212_FD_184491 | JGI IMG/M metagenome (GOLD analysis project Ga0209014, IMG submission 184491) | Arctic peat soil microbial communities from Barrow, Alaska - Barrow Graham LP Ref core NGADG0002-212 (SPAdes) (version 2) | ecosystem: Environmental > Terrestrial > Soil > Wetlands >...
GTCCAGTACCAATCCCCCCATCGCGGTGACCTTTAACGTCAGCACCATCGGCGTGAATCCCCAAACACTCGCCTTTAGTTACACCTTGAACAGCAACACTTTCCCGACCGCCCAAAACCTTACCCTCAGCAGCGCCGCCGCCACTACGTGCACCGCCAGCGCCGCCACTAACGGCGGCAGTTGGATTGGCCCGCTGCAGAATCCCTGCGTTTCGCCCGGCACCCTGTCGGTGCAACTTAACAATTCCGTTGTCGCCCTTCTCGCGCCCAATACTTACACTGGCGCCGTCACCATCACGCCGCCTAGCGGACAGGGCCCCGCGGCCGTCGTCTCCGTGACCCTCACCGTCCTGCCGACACCCCCGGTCACCGTCAACCCGCAGTCCCTGATCTTGAACTGGCAGACCGGTATCGCGGCACCCAACCCCAGCCAGACATTTACCATCACCACGACCGCCTCCCAACAGTTGGGCTTCAGCTTCATCCAGAGCGGCAGTTTGACCAACATTTCCACCATCGCCCCGGCTAGCGGCACCACCAGCGCCTCCACCGGGACCGCTCTGATTACCTACACCGTGAACCCCGCTAGTCTCGCCGTCGGGACGTACACCGGCAAAATCACGCTCTTCACGTTTGGAGGCAGTCCCCCGCAGCAGGATGTTGGGGTGACGCTCAACGTCTCTAACACGGCCTTGCTCAACGTGCCCAATGCCACGGTGAATTTCACCGGCCAGTTGGGCAACACGCCGGCGGCGCAAACCGTCAATATCACCGCCACCAACGGAATCCTGAACTATTCGGTTACGCAGAGCGCCAACTCGGCGTGGCTCTCCGTACCCAATGCCGGCAACACCGCGACGCCGCTCACCGTCTCGGTCAATCCCGCGGGACTGCCGCCCGGGACATATTCCGCCACCGTCAATGTGCTTTCCGCCACGCCGGGCAGCACCGCCCAGCAGTTCTCCGTGGTATTGAAGGTCACCAACGACCCCACCGTTTCCGCCAGCGTCGGCAAGCTGAGCTTCCCCTACCAGATCGGGCAAACCGTCCCGGCCACGCAGAGCGTCAAGATCACCAGCAGCACCGGCGTGCCCCTCAATTACTCCGCATCCCTGGCCACCACCACCTGCGGATCTACCTGGCTGCAAGCGGCTAACGCCAACAACTCATTAACCGGTGTGACGGACGATGCCCTCACCGTGTCCGTCGCCACGGCCGGCCTGGTCGCCGGTACCTGCAACGGCACCCTCACGATCAACGCTACCAACCCTGCCCCCGGCGCGGCTGCTGTGGTGGGCAGCCCGCTCAGCATTGGGGTGACGCTGTACGTTTCCACCAGCGCCCAGCTCGTGCTCACGCCGGCCAACCTTCAACCGTTTACCGCCGGCGTGGGCGCGCAATCCCCGGCGGCGCAGTCCATCACGCTCACCAGCACCAGCACCGACGCCTTGAATTACGCCGTGACCACCCAGTGCAATAGCTGCAACTGGCTGGCTGTCGGGCCTCAGGGCGGGTCCACCAACGCCACTCAGAACGTTCTCACCGTCGCCGTGATTTCCGGCGGACTCCCCGCGGGTGTCTACACCGGCACGGTCACCGTGATCGCCTCATTTGGAGGCGTAGCCGTGGCCGATAGCCCGGTCACCATTCCGGTCACGCTCAATGTGAGCGCCGGGTCGCTGACCCTGAGCGCCACCGATCTCACCTTCCCCGACCAGACTCTGGGCGGGCCCGCTCCCGCCTCGCAAACCGTCACCATCGGCAGCAGCGGGCAGGCCTTGAACTACAACGCCGTCGCCAACAGCAATAACTCCGTGATCTGGCTCGCCGTCTCTCCCGCCAGCGGCAACACCTCCACCAGCGGCGTCCTCACCGTTGCCGTCGATGGATCCAAACTGACCCCGGGACCCTACACCGGCACTATCCTCGTGACTTCGCCTGGGGCAGGGAACAGTCCGGTCACCATCACCGTGCATTTCAAGGTCAATCCCGGGACCCTCGTGGCTCCCAACACCACGCTCACCTTCACCCAGGCGGCGGGCGGCCCGGCTCCCGCGGCGCAGAGCATCGCCGTTACCGGCAGCCCGGTTCCTTTGAACTTCACCACCGTGAGCGCCACTACCAGCGGTGGCAACTGGCTCAGCGCCACGCCGGCTCTCGGCACGACCCCATCCAGTGTGCAGGTTTCGGTCAGCGGCGCGTCGCTGGCGGTGGGCCAGTACACCGGCAACGTCACCATCGCCTCGGCTGGCGCCGCCAACAGCCCGATCCCCGTTGGGGTGATCTTGAATGTGGTGCCGCCCCCTGTCCTCGCCGCCTCAGCCACTTCTCTTTCCTTCGCTTACACCATCGGTCTGGCTGCGCCCGCGGCGCAGAATCTCACCGTCACCTCCACCGGCGGCAGCGGCAACGTGCCGGTCACCGCCCAGGTACAGTACGCTGGCGCCGCCGTGCAGTCGTGGCTTACCGTCACGCCGACGGCCAGCAATAACACGCCGGCGACGTTCGCCGTTTCGGTAGCGACTTCCGGCTTGGCGGCAGGTAAGTACACCGGCCAAATCGTCATCGCTTCGCCTATCTCCCTCGCGTCCGTCACCATCCCGGTCACCCTCACCGTGATGGCGATTCCCCAACCGGTTGTCGGCAGAGTGGCCAATGCCGCCAGCTACTCCACCGGCTCGGTTTCGCCCGGCGAGAATATCGTGATCTTTGGTAGCGGTATCGGGCCCGCCGCCATCACTATCGGAGTCCCCGTCAATAACGTCTTCCCGTCCCTCGTCGGCAACACCCGCGTGTTGTTCGATAACATCGCGGCGCCCATGATCTACGCCTCTGACGGCCAGACCAGCGTCATGGTGCCCTACGCCGTCGCCGGGCGCAGCACCACCACCATCGTGGTCGAATACTCCGGTGTGCAGTCCGCCCCAATCACCCAAATTGTGGCGTTGGCCGCCCCCGGCATTTACACGCTCAACCAGCAGGGTACCGGCCCCGGCGCCATCCTCAATCAGGACGGCCTGACGGTCAACAGCCTCAACGCCCCCGAAAAGCGCGGTAACGTCATCGCCATCTATATGACCGGCGAAGGCCAGACCAATCCGCAGGGTGCGGACGGCGTCGTTATTCCGGCCGTCGTTTCCGCTCTGAAGGCGCCGCAACAAACGGTGACCGTCACCATCGGCGGAGTCGATGCCGTGGTAGCGTACGCCGGTTCCGCTCCGAGCTTGATCTCCGGAGTCATGCAGGTCAACGCGATCATTCCGCTCACCGCGCCCACCGGCACCCAACCCGTCGTGGTCACCGTTGGCACGGTGAAAACCCAATCCGGCGCCAGCGCCGCCACCGTAGTCGTCCAGTAGTCCGTAGCCGCAACCAAGGGGCGGACCATCATCCCGATGGCCCGCCCTTTTCGTGGGGTACGCTCAGATTTGCCCGACTGGCGTGCACTTCGACAGTTCCCCCACTTCCAAGGCGCACCCCCGCGGGTCTCGGCGGGTCTCGGGCATAGCATAGCCCCTGCCGGACCCGAGTCTGCTATACTCGTGGTTTATGACACTGGTCAACATCGCGCGGCATCAGCACCATAGCCATGCCATCCCGCGACGGGCCTTGTCCTAGTTTTCACTTCATCCGAATCGGAAAGGACGCCCGCCGCGAAATCGGCGGGCTTTTTTATTGTTGTGCCAGGTACCATCACCATGGATCTCGATTTCGAAAAGTCGGACGGCCTCATCACCGCCGTCATCCAGGATCATGCCAGCGGACGCGTCCTCATGGTCGGCTTCATGAACCAAGCCGCCTTTCGCCAAACCGTCGAAACCGGTTTTGCCACCTTCTGGAGCCGCTCCCGCCGCCAACTGTGGCTCAAGGGTGAAACCTCCGGCCATCGCCTCGTGGTCAAGGAAATCTCCACCGATTGCGACCGCGATGCCGTGCTCCTCAAGGTCGCGCCGCAGGGCCCCGGCGTCTGCCACGAGGGCTACCAAAGCTGCTTCTTCCGCCGCCTCGAAGACGGCCAGTGGAAGGTCGGCGAACCGCAAACTTACGATCCCCACGCCGTCTACGGAGGCAAACCGTGAAGCTCAAACTCGGCATTCCCAAAGGCAGCCTGGAAAACGCCACCATCGATCTCTTCCGCCGCGCCGGATTCCAGATCGCCACCTCCAGCCGCTCCTATTTCCCCACCATCGACGATCCGCAAATCGAGTGCATGCTCATCCGCGCCCAGGAAATGGCGCGCTACGTCGAAGACGGCATTCTCGACGCCGGCCTTACCGGCCGCGATTGGATCGAGGAGAACGAAGCCGATGTGGTCGCCGTCGCCGACCTGATTTACGCCAAGCAGAGCTTCGGCAAAGTGCGCTGGGTTCTGGCCGTGCCGGAGGCGTCGGTCTTCCACACCGTGCACGATCTCGGCGGCAAGATCATCGCCACCGAACTGGTCGCCACCACCAAACGCTACCTCGCCAAGCACGGCGTCAAGGCCAAAGTGGAATTCAGTTGGGGCGCCACCGAAGTCAAGCCGCCCGTGCTCGCCGACGCCATCGTCGAGGTCACCGAAACCGGCTCCAGCCTGCGCGCCAACAACCTCAAGATCATCGATACCGTGATGGAATCCAACACCCAGTTGATCGCCAACAAGGCATGCTGGGGAGACGCCAAGAAACGCCGCAAGCTGGAAGATATCCGCATGCTGCTCGATGGCGCCATCAACGCCCTCGGCAAGGTGGGGCTCATGCTCAACGTCCACAAGGACAATCTGGCGGCCGTGCTCGCCGTGCTCCCCGCCCTCAAGCGGCCCACCATTTCGCACCTCAGCGACGACCAGTGGCTGGCGGTCAACACCATCCTGGATGAGACCACCGTGCGCGACATCATTCCCCTGTTGAAGCAGGCGGGCGGCGAGGGAATTGTGGAATACCCGCTCAACAAGATCGTACTGTGATCCGCATACTCGAGAGCAAACAGGTCGGCCGTCTGCTGGCGCGCAAGGCGGCCCGATTCACCGAAGCCGAGGCCGTGGTGCGGCCCATTCTGGACGCCGTCCGCCAACGCGGCGATCGCGCGCTGATGGAATACGCGCGCCAGTTTGACGCTCTCGATCGTAAGAGCGTACGCGTGCCGCCGGCCGAACTGCGCGCCGCGCGCGAGCGGCTGACCCCGCAATTCCGCGCCGCAGTGGAGACCTCTTCCGCCAACATCCGTGCCTACGCCGAGCGCCAACTGCCGCGCCAGTGGACCACCCAAATCAAGCCCGGATTGAAGCTCGGGCAGATCGTGCGCCCGCTCGATACCGTGGCGGCCTACATCCCGGCGGGGCGCTATCCGCTGCCTTCCACCGTCATGATGACGGCGATTCCCGCGCAGGTGGCGGGTGTGCCCAACGTCTGCATCGCCTGCCCCAAGGCGGTGGGCGAGGTCTTCGGCACCGCGGACCTGCTGGGCGTGCACCAGGTATTTCAGATGGGCGGCGCGCAGGCCATCGCGGCCTTCGCCTTTGGCACGCGCACCGTGCCGCGCGCCGACCGCATCGTCGGCCCGGGCAATATCTACGTCGCCGCGGCCAAAAAATTGCTGGCCGGCGAAGTCGGCATCGATTTCATCGCCGGGCCCACCGAGATCCTCATCATTGCTGGCAGTAGCGATCCCCGCCACTACGCCCGCCTTTACGCCAGCGACATGCTGGCCCAGGCCGAACATGATGTGGACGCCTCGGCCATCCTGCTCACCACCTCCAAGCGCCTGGCTCTGGCCGTGGCCTCCGAAGTGGAGCGCCAGTTGCTTACCCTGCCCACGGCTGCCGTGGCGGCCAAGTCGATTGCCAAAAACTCGGCCATCATCTTAGTGCGCTCGGTGGAAGAAGCCTTGGAGATTTCGAATCGGTTCGCGCCCGAGCACTTGAGTATTCCGGACGCCTCGCTATTGCCCGGCGTCCTGCACGCCGGTAGTGTTTTCGTCGGCCCCTACAGCCCCGAGGCGGCTGGCGATTACGCATCCGGCCCTAATCACGTCCTCCCCACCTCTGGCGCCGCCCGCCAGCGCGGCGGCCTCTCCGTCACCGACTACCTGAAGGTAATCGCAGTCCAGGAACTGAGCCAGCCGGCCCTCCGCAAGCTGGCCCCGTCCATCACCACGCTGGCGCGCGCCGAAGGACTGGAAGCCCACGCCCGCAGCGTCGAGGTGCGGTTATGACCATCCGGACGGCGTTCCCTAAGCCGGTGAAGCCGGAACCAAACAGGGAGCCCATTCAACGCAGAGACGCAGAGATCGCAGAGATAAGCGCAGAGAAAGGCAAAAACAAATTCGACACCAGCGGCGCGTCCTTATCCGCGGCTCCGTGTCTCCGCGTCACAGTGCATCCTCGCCATGTCTTCTCTGCGCTTTCTCTGCGATCTCTGCGTCTCTGCGTTGAACTCACAGCTTCCCTCACCAGACCACCGGAGCCCTTATGGCCTTGTTAAAGCTCCCCAAGGGCGCCATCGAGCCGCGCCCCGCCGTCCTCGCCATGGCGCCCTACTCCCCGCCCACCGGCGGACGCGCCGGCAAGCTGCGCCTCGATTTCAACGAGAACACCGTGGGCTGCTCCCCCAAAGTCATCGATGTCCTCAAGGCCAACCTCTGCGCCGCGGATCTCGCCGTCTACCCCGAGTACACCGCCGCCAAGCAAGCCATGGCGCGCTACTTCCACGTCTCGCCCGATCAGTTCGTTTTCACTAACGGCACCGACGAGGCCATCCAGGTCTTCATCAATACCTATATCGATGACGGCCAGGAAGTGCTGGTGCTCAAGCCGGCCTACGCCATGTACCGCTTCTACGCCGAAGTCGCCGGAGCCACCATTAAGGAAGTCGCCTACCCGCAGCCGTCGATGGAGTTTCCCCTCCAGCAAGTGCTCGATCGGATCACGCCCCAAACCCGCGCCGTCATCCTCTCCAATCCCAATAACCCCACGGGGACCGGCCTGAGCCTGCTCGCTATCGAGCGCATTTTGAAGCGGGCGAAGAAGGCCGTCGTCATGGTGGACGAAGCCTACTACGAATTCTCCGGCGTCACCGCGATCGCCGAGATCGAACGCGTGCCGCACCTCTTCGTCTGCCGCACCTTCTCCAAGGTGTTCGGCATGGCGGGCATGCGCCTGGGATGCCTGTTCTCGCACCCGGCCAACATCCAATACCTGCACAAAGCGCAGTCGCCGTACAGTGTGAATTCCCTCGCCGTGATGGCCGCGCAGGCGGCGGTTGCCGATACCGCGTACATTGAAAACTACGTCGCCGAAGTGCTCGCCGCGCGTGAATTGCTCTCGGTTGGCCTGGAGAAACTCGGCATCGCCTACGTGCCCAGCTCGGCCAATTTCGTCCTCGGCCATTTCGGCGCGCGCGCGCTCGAAGTGCGCGACCGCCTGCGCGGCCAGGCCATCCTGGTGCGCGACCGCGGGTACGAAGCGCCCGGCTGCGTCCGCATCACCGTGGGCACGCGCGCCCAAATCCGCCGCCTGCTGGCCGCTCTGGAGGAGATCTGGAACCGATGAATCAACCGCTGATCGTATTCGACATGGACGGCGTTCTGGTGGACGTCACCGAAAGCTATCGCGAGACCATCGCCCAAACCGTCAAGCACTTCACCGGCGTCGACCTGACTCGCGAACAGATCCAGGACTATAAGAACCAGGGCGGCTGGAACGACGATTGGGAACTCACCCACCACCTCATCAAAGTGGCCGGCAAAGAGATCCCGTTCGAAACCGCCAGGGACTACTTTCAATCCATCTTCCTGGGTAACGGCGAAGGCGGCCTCATCCTCCGCGAAGAGTGGGTGGCGCGCCCCGGCATGCTGGAAGCGCTCAACCGGCAATTTCAGTTCGCCGTCTTCACCGGCCGCCCCAAAGCCGAGGCCGAACTCACCTTGAACCGCTTCGCCAGAGGCGTGGTCTTCCATCCCGTCGTCGGCATGTACGAAGTGGAAAACCGCAAGCCGCATCCCGAGGGTCTGCTGCGCATCCTCAAGACACACCCCGGCCGCAAGGTCTACTACATCGGCGACACCGTGGATGACGCGCGTTGCGCGCGCGCCGCTGGCGTCCCCTTCATCGGCATCGCCGCGCCCTCCAACCCGCGCTACCTCGACCTGGTCTTCCTCTTCCAGGAAGAAGGCGCCTCCGCCATCATCGACGACATCAACGTTCTGCCGGAGGTCTTCGCCGCATGAGAACCGCTCGGCTACAGCGCGACACTAAGGAGACCCGCATCTCCGGCGTCTTGAAAATCGAAGGCCGCGGCCGCTATGACATCTCTACCGGCATCCGTTTCTTCGACCACATGCTGGAGCTGTTCACCAAACACGGTGGCTTCGACCTCACCCTGAATGCCGAAGGCGATCTCGACGTGGATCAGCACCACACCGTTGAGGACGTCGGTATCGTGCTCGGCCAGTTGTTCGCCAAGGCGCTGGGGGATCGCAAGGGCATCAACCGCGCGGGCTACTTCGTCCTGCCCATGGACGAGACCCTTGCCGTGGTCGCCGTCGATCTCGGCGGACGTCCCGCCCTGGTCTATAAGGATCTGGTCAAGGTGCGCCTGGTCGGCGACATGCAAACCGAGCTGGCCGAGGATTTCTTCGGCGGCTTCGTCAATCACGCCGGCGCCAACCTGCACGCCAAGGTATTGTACGGCCGCTCCAACCACCACAAGCTGGAAGCCATCTTCAAATGCTTCGCGCGCGCCATGAAGTTCGCCTGTTCCAAGGACGCGCGCCTCAAGGATCAGCTTCCTTCCACCAAGGGGCTCTTGTGATTGCCATCTTCGATTACGGCGCGGGCAATCTGCGCAGCGTGCAGAACACCCTTGGCGAACTGGGCTGCGACTACACCGTGGTCAACCACGCCGCCGGCCTGGCGGCTGCTTCCAAAATCATTCTCCCCGGAGTGGGCCATTTCGGCCAGATGATGCGCGCCCTGGATGCGCTGGGCGTGCGCTCGACGCTGATCGAACGCATTCAAGCCGGCGTGCCCTTTCTCGGCATCTGCCTCGGCATGCAGGCGTTGTTCGATACCAGCGAAGAGGCCCCGGAAGTCCGCGGCCTCGGCATCTACCCCGGCGCCGTGCGGCGCTTCCCATTCGGTGCGCGCGTTCCCCACATGGGCTGGAACGAGCTGGAGGTGCGCCCCGCATCCAAACTCGTTCGCGACCTCAACGCCCGCCCGTACGTGTACTTCGCGCACAGCTACTACGTGCCCGAAGACCCCCGTGCCAGCGCCACCTGCACCTACGACATCCGTTACACCGCCGCGCTCGAATGCGGCAACGTGTACGGCGTCCAGTTCCACCCCGAGAAGTCCGGGGCCGTGGGGCTGAAGATTGTGCGGAATTTCTTGGAGACTGCTTGAGGGAAAAATCAATTCAACGCAGAGAGTCAATTCAACGCAGAGACGCAGAGAACGCAGAGATAAGCGCAGAGAAAACCAAGAGAAAACCAAGGGGAAACCCGGCTCCGCCACACGGGCAACCTTTTCGCCGACTCTCTTCTGTGTTCTCTGCGCTTCCTCTGCGTTCTCTGCGTCTCTGCGTTGAAAAGACACCTCCCCTCTCCAATACTCTCGGTGAAAGGCCTTCCCCGTGCTAGCCAAACGCATCATCCCCTGTCTCGATGTCACCGGCGGGCGCGTCGTCAAAGGCGTCAACTTCGTCAACCTGCGCGATGCGGGCGATCCGGTGGAACTCGCCGACCGCTACAACCGCGATGGCGCCGACGAACTCGTCTTCCTCGACATCACCGCCTCTAGCGACGCCCGCGAAATCATGGCCGACGTGGTGGCCCGCACCGCGCGCAAGGTGTTCATCCCGCTGGCCGTCGGCGGCGGCATTCGCAGCGTCGGCGACGCGCGCCGCATCCTCATGTCCGGCGCCGACAAAGTCACCGTCAACACCGCCGCCGTGCGCCGTCCCGAACTGATCACCGAACTGAGCAACGAATTCGGCGCGCAAGCCGTCGTGCTGGCTATCGACGCGCGCCGCCACGGACCCGGCGGATGGCACGTCTACACCCGCGGCGGGCGCGACGACGAGGGCCTCGACGCCGTGGCATGGGCCGCGCGCGGCGAAGCGCTCGGCGCCGGCGAGATCCTGCTCACCTCCATGGATACCGATGGCGTGCAGGACGGGTTCGATTGCCGCCTCACCCAGACCGTCTCCCGCGCCACCCACATTCCGATCATCGCCAGCGGCGGGGCGGGGAAGCCCGAGCACTTCATCCGCGTGCTCACCGAGGGCTGCGCCGATGCCGCGCTCGCGGCCTCCATTTTTCATTACGGGACTTACACCGTGAATCAACTCAAGGAAGAACTCGACAGACACGGCATCCCGGTGCGGGTGACGGCATGATCGTTCCCTGCATCGATCTGATGGATGGCAAGGTGGTTCAGTTGGTGCAGGGGCGCGAGAAGGCGCTGGAGGGCGATAGCCCCGAGGAGATGCTGCGCAAATTCGCCGCCTTCCCCGAAATACAGGTAATCGATCTCGATGCCGCCCTCGGCCGCGGATCGAACGACGAACTGGTGCGCATGCTGGCCGCCAAAGCCGTGTGCCGCGTGGGCGGCGGCGTGCGCACCGCCGGTCGCGCGCGTACGCTCCTTGCCCAGGGCGCACACCGCGTAATCGTCGGCACCAGTGCGTTCACCAAAAGCGGCATCAACGAAGAGCTTCTGTCCGCGCTGCGCGATGCCGTGGGCCGCGAACGTTTGACCATCGCGCTCGATTCCAAAGGCGGCCGCATCGTGGTCAAAGGCTGGCAGGAGGCTACCGCGTTTACCGCCGAGGACGTGCTACAGTCGCTTGAACCCTACTGCTCGGGCTTCCTCTGCACCTATGTCGATAAGGAAGGCATGATGCTTGGCACAGACCTCGATTGGTTCCGCCGCCTGCGCGCCGCCACCACACACGAAATCACCGCCGCCGGCGGCATCACGACCCTCGAAGAGGTCAAGGCGCTGCTCGCCATGAACATCGACGCCGCGCTCGGCATGGCGATTTACACCGGCCGTCTCAAGCTGGAAGATCTGGCCGCCGCGGCTGCAGCACTTCCGCCACCCTAGCCAGCAGCAACTCGGCACTCACCGGCTTGTTCAGCACCGCGGCGGCCCCCATCATCTGAGCCACCTTCAGGAACTGGCCGCCGAACGCTCCCGAAATGGCGATGATCCCCACGCCGGGCACTTCCCGGCGCAAGGCCCGGATGGTCTCGAGCCCTTCCTGTCCGGGCATTATCAGATCCGTGATCACCAGGTCCACATGCCCCGCCCGCGCCTGCTGAAGCGCCTGCTTTCCGTCCACCGCTTCGATCACTTCGTAGCCGCCCTCCTCCAGCACCTTCCGCAGGAAACCGCGCACCCCGGCTTCATCGTCGGCGACCAGGATGCGGGCCGCCGGCGCCGGCGGACTCAGCACCGCGCGAACCTTCCCGGCCAACTCCTCCGGACTGAACGGCTTCTGGATGAACTTCGCGCCCCCCTCCAAGACCCCATGGTGCACGATGACGTTGTCGGTGTACCCGGACATGAACAGCACCTTGATGCCGGGCTGAAGTGTCTCCAACCGGTCGGCCAGTTCCCGGCCGCTGACGTTCGGCATCACCACGTCGGTCAACACCAGGTCGACGCGCTCCCGCTGGCACAGCAGCAGCGCTTCGCCGGCGTTCGCCGCCGGGATCACCCGGTAGCCGTATTCCTTCAGCGCCGCGACGGTGTACTTGCGGACCTCCGCCTGGTCCTCCACCACCAGCACGGTCTCCTTCCCCTCCAGCGCCGGAACGGCTGCCGGTCTCCAGTCATCGGGTGCCGCTTCGGCCAGCGCCGGCAGGTAGATCTTGAAACTCGTCCCCTGGCCCGGTTCGCTGTAGACGTTGATGAAGCCGCCGCTCTGCGCCACGATGCCCTGCACCATGGACAGCCCGAGCCCGGTCCCCTGGCCGGCTCCCTTGGTGGTGAAGAACGGCTCGAAGATCCTATCCTTCGTCTCTTCGTCCATGCCCGCCCCGTTGTCGCTCACCGCCAGCATGACGTAGCGGCCCACACGCGCTTCCGGATGCGACCGCGTATAGCTCTCGTCCCGCTCCACGTTGGCCGTTTCGAGCAGCAGCTTGCCGCCGTCCGGCATGGCGTCCCGGGCGTTGACCACCAGGTTCATCACCACCTGCTCCAACTGATGCGGATCGGCGTGGATCGTCCCGCCCGCCGCGAGGAGCGCGACGCGTACTTCGACGTCCTCCCCCATCAGGCGCTCCAGCATCGGCCGCATCTTCTCCACCACGCGGTTGATATCCAACCTGTGCGGTTCCAGGACCTGCTTGCGGCCAAAGGCGAGCAGTTGGCGGGTCAATCCCGCGGCGCGCTCTCCGGCGTTGTGGATCTCCGTAAGGGTTTCCCGCATCGGATCGCCGGCACTCAATTTGGCGAGCAGCATCCGGCTGTAGCCGTTGATCACCGTCAGCAGGTTGTTGAAGTCGTGTGCCACGCCGCCCGCCAGACGCCCGATGGATTCCATCTTCTGGGCCTGCTGGAACCTTTGTTCCAGTTGCGCCCGCTCCGCCTCGGCGCGCTTGCGCCCGGTTATGTCTTCGCTGAAGCCGTCGATGTAGAGTATTCGTCCATCCTCTCCGCACACCTTCCGGCTATTGAGCGACACCCAAATTGGGGTCCCATCCTTGCGCTTCAACTGGCACTCGTATCCACGGATGACCCCATCCCGTTCGAGAAGCTGCAGGAAATGGGGACGCTCGGCCGGGTCCAGCCACAGTTGATGAGCCGAGTCGGTCATCACAGATAAGTATTCCGCCACCGAATCGTAACCGAGCATCTTCGCAAGAGCGGGGTTGGCAGCCTGACTTCTTCCCTCAAGCGATGTTCGATAGATTCCTTCGATAGCCCCCTCGAATATGCTCCGATATCTGTTCTCGGCTTCCTTGCGCTCCGAAATATCCCGCACGGAGGAGATTAGCGCCGGCGAACCATCCAGGTCGAAGACTCGAGCGTTGATCTCCACCGGAATACGCCGCCCGTCCCTTGCCAGTTCCATTTCCTCCCAAACCAAGTGGCCTTCGGCGAGAAGTCTCCGCACAATGCCTGGAATTCCGGGATGGCTTTCGGGAGGGACGAGATCGGGTACTCGCATGCGCAGCAGTTCTTCTCGTGTATAACCCAGATAGCGGCAGGCATTGTCGCTGACTTCGAGGAACGGGCCCGGCATGCCGTCCTCGGCGAACTTGAAAACGAAAAGCGCATCCGAGCCGCTGTTGAATATGAGGCGGTAACGGGCTTCCGCCTGGGCGACGGCTTCATTTGCCTATTGAATCGCCTCCGCCGCCCGCTTGCGCTCGGTGATGTCCCGGACGATCTCCTGCCGGAATGCCCGCCCTTCCACCTCGATTGCCCGAGCGCTGACCTCCACCGGAAACCGGCTGCCATCCCGTCGCAGGTGCCCGGTCTCGAAGATCAGTCCTTCAGGCCCCCTCTTTTGCATCTGGTCCAATGTCTCGGGGACTGTCCCGGCTTCCTCGAAAACACGGAGATCGACGATGTTCATCGTTCGCAATTCGTCCATGCCATATCCATAAGCGCCAGCCGCTCTGTCGTTGGCCTCGATGACCCCGCCTTTCTCGTCAAGCAGCAGGATAATGTCATTGGCGTAGTGGCTCAGGTAATCGAAATGTCCTAAGATCGCCCGGCGCTCCAGCTCGGCCTCGTGCCGGTCCCGCAAGACCGACGCTTCCTGCCGTGACCACAAGATCATGATTCCTGCTATCAGGGTCATCGCGGCCAGCCCGAAGATCATCGCGATGAAGTGCGTCCGCTGGCGCAAAGGACCGAGAATTTCCTCTCTATCCACCTTCGCGACCAGAAACCATGGGCTGCCGGGAACGCCTCTGGTAACTGCCAGGACTGGGATCCCGCGATAATCGACGCCTTCAAAAGTTCCTTCGTGTCCGAGTACGCCCTGTGCCGCGGGAAGTCCGATTCGCGCCACTGGAAACCGGAGTTTGAGCGCCGTGTCTCTTTGGTGCCTGAGTTCGTTCAAGAACACAACATCATTCCCTTCGCGGCGCACCAGCAGCGTTTCCGCCGAGCGGCTGGGCGTGGGCCAGGATTGGATGAGGCGGTAGAGGAAGCGCGCTGGATCGATTCTCAGCAAGACCGCGCCGTAGGGTTCCGGCGAAGAAGCGCTCATGAGCGGCACCGCCAGGGCCATGTGAACCGCCCCGATGGGCTCATCCCGGTGTAGATCTCCCAGAAGGGGAGCCTTGGCGCGCATGGCTTGCACGATCAACTCGCGCTGCGCGTCATTGTCAGGGTCGCCCGCCGGCAACCAGACGCGCCGCCGGTAGTCTTTATCCCATAGGCTCGCCGCGGTGTATTGAGACGCCTCCATCAATAGCCCCAGCCACTTCTCGATTTCGCCTGTGTCTCGCCCGTTGTCCAGAATCTCGCGTACCGCCCTGTGAGTGAATGGATGAAATTGGAGAACTTTGGCATCGCCGAGCCGCTCCTCGCGCCACGCCACCAACTGCCGGACTTTCATGTCCGCGATAGCAGTCAGTTGATTCCACATTTCGGTGTGGAACGAGCGTTTCTCCGCCGCTGTGTACAGGTAGCCGGCCAAGCCGGTTGCGGCGATCACCGCGAGACCGACCACAACGGCAGAGAGAGAGTGAAACGGCTGCTTCGCCTTGGCCTTCATTCTAGTCTCCTGTCCAACGGGATGAAACCTGCGCCGCGGAGTGAGCACGGGCCGACTGCCTGAACCCGCTCGTGGCGGAACAAAGCGAGACTACAAGCCCTAACCCTCCCCAACGTATTTCGCCACAATTTCCGATTTGGCCTTGCGGCCGGCATCAGCATATCACAATGGGTGTTTCTTGGAGGCTTCAGCGGGAGCGGTGGCAAGCCGGCCCTCCTGCCGCCGTCGCCGCGGGTCGCCACCGAACCCTGTCAACCAGGGGCACTGGGTGGACGCAAATAGGATCAATTGACTTTGGAGTATGCAATGGGCTTACGCCGATCCGATTTAGCGGATTTTCGACGCCGGCCAGCAGAGACGAGGCCAAGGCCCGCCTTTTTGCGCCTCCGGGCGATCTTTCGCTGCTCGGCTACATAACGCTCCAATTCCTGGACTGCAGTGCTGACTTGCCAGACAAGGGCGCCGAGCTGCGACTTCGCAGTGAGTGCAGGTGCGGTCATAGAGCGTTACCTCGGTTCAAAAGATCCGCCGGCGGCGGCGTCGAAATTTGCGGACGGGGATCGTATTGCAACTGGACTTCCATATCCCGCGATGCCAAGAGGCGCTATCCTTACAACTACTTCGCGTTGTTGCGCGGTTACTGCCGGCGCTTCACGATCTCAGTTCCGAGCCGCCGGATTCGCGGAAATGAGACGGTCCGGATGTTATGATGGCCCCTGGTACAAAACGCGGTCGAGGCGGAATGACGGTCCTAGTGGTCGATGATGAAGCAGCCGTGGCGGAGTTCTGCCGCCATGTGCTGTCCAAAGCCGGGCACGGAGTGCTGATTGTGAAGTCCGGGAAGGAGGCGCTGGCCGCTCTGGACGAACACGAGGTCGACGTCGTGCTCAGCGACGTGAGAATGCCCGGCATGGACGGGGTTGACCTGCTCCGATCCATTTCGCTTGGCAATACTGGCCCGGACGTGGTGCTCATGACCGGATTCGCCTCCATCTCTTCGGCTGTCGAGGCGATCCGCCAGGGCGCGTACGACTATCTCGTGAAACCCTTCGAGGCGGGCCAACTCGAGGTCACGCTGCAGCGCCTGGCGGAGCTTCGCGCACTGCGGGCTGAGAATCTGGTGCTACAGTTCCAACTCGATTCGGAGCGAGGCAGCGGCGGGATGGTCGGCAGGTCGGCGGCTATGCTGGCCGTGTTCAAGGCGATTCCCCGGATCGCGGGCAAGCGCCAACCGGTCCTGATCACGGGTGAGACCGGGACGGGCAAGGAACTGGTGGCGCGCGCCATCCACGATCAGGGACCGGATAGGGACCGGCCCTACGTCGTAGTCGATTGCGGCGCCCTGTCGGTGGATATCGTCGAAAGCGAGATCTTCGGACACGTCCGCGGGGCCTTTACTGGCGCCATCGGCGACCGGCCCGGCCTGCTGGCAAGCGCCGGGCGCGGCACGCTCTTCCTCGACGAGGTAGGTGAACTTCCGCTGGCTTTGCAGGCGAAGTTCTTCCGGGTTCTCCAGGACCGTGAGTTCCGGCCCGTTGGGGGTGACACGGTGCGCAGGTTTGAAGGGCGTGTCATCGCGGCCACCAACCGCGATCTGGAGGCGGCGGTCGCTGCGGGATCATTCCGGCCCGAGTTGTACTTCCGGTTGTGCGTGCATACGGTTCATGTGCCCCCGCTGCGCGCGCGGAAGAGCGACATTCCGGCGTTGATCCGGCATTTCATCCACAAGCACGGCGGGGACGATGTACTGGCGATCGATCCGGACGCGGTGAAGGAATTGGCGGCCTACCACTGGCCCGGCAACGTGCGCGAACTGGAAAACTGCATTCTGGGCATGCTGGCAAACTGCGAAGGGCGCGTATTGGATACGGGAGACATTCCGAAGGCCCTCCGGATGGCGCTGCGCGGCGGACGGCCGGGCAACCGCACGCCGCTGGAGGATGCCGAGCGCTCCGCCATCGTCGCGGCGCTGGAAGAAGCGGGCGGCAACATCGCCGCAACGGCGCGGCGGTTGGGCATCGCCAAAGCGACACTGTACCGAAAGATGGGCGCCCACGCTTTGGCGCCGCCTAACCGCTGAACCGGGCGCGCAACGCCACGCACAGGTCAAAAGCTCAGAAAAAATCGGTTGACAGGCGAAAGCGCCTGTCCCACGTAGCGGCAGGCCGCAAACGGAACGCCGCGCGGCGGCGCGGGGGAAGAATGCCCCCAAGAATGGGGGCGGCCCAGAGGGCACCCCAGCCTGGAAGGCTACGCTACGCAAGAATCGTCGCGGCGCGCGAAGAAATGACTGGATAGTAGTACATTATGGGGCAGGCGCTTTCGCCTGCCACTGGAGTTTCTACATTTTCAACCCGCGTCTGCGCCTTGATGCCGAGTTCTTCGCGTCGGGCCAGTCTTGTGCGTGCGCGGTTCGAAGCCCCGTTAGGGG